>ERZ1370068.9678-contig-8438_pt1 | contig 84761 bp, 144 predicted proteins | sample MGYA00561227_ERZ1370068 | MGnify/ENA primary metagenome ERZ1370068 (study PRJEB38410, sample SAMEA6850437) | metagenome | study: Metagenomic assessment of the ecological functions of the soil: analysis of the soil microbiota associated with the...
CGCTTGCCGCCATAGAGGATTGCGCGATCACCGGCGAGAACGTGACTTTCCGCCGGTCACGATCGAGGTTTTCGCCTGACCGCAGCGCGATCTGTTCCAGCAACACTGGATGGTCAGCCGCTATTCATGACGCTGCATTAGTATCCGGCCGGAGATGTTGGTCTGGCGCTTGACGCCGCGGGTGCTTGCTAATAATCGACGCGCCGCCGCTCGAATGGGGACAGCATCGCTCAGTACAGGCGATATCGGAGTAATGTAAACGCGCGATCGGTACTCTGACCAGTCAGATCGTCGCTTCTTCGCCGTCAGCATTCCGAGAGCAGATCGGTTGTTCGGCGCTCGTGGGCGCCGTCGCCGGGCGGACGGTGCCAGTCGTCAAAGGCGGTCGATGGCATCGTGCCGGGCCGCGGCCGTGCCTGCGAGCGCCATCGCCAGCAAAGCGAGCCAGACGGTAGACTTTGATGTCACCGAGGCCGGCGCCACTGCGCTGAGTGCCGCGCCGCGTCGATCTGTTTCAGGCGTGATCGGCGACGTGCCGCCCGCGCACAGCCCGGTAAGGTCTCGGGAGTTGTCACTGCCGGATCGAACCGGGTAATAGCGATGTTGCGCAGGTGCGGTGGCGAAAGCGATGAAGCCGAAAGAAGCCGGGCTGATTGAAATGTCGATGAGGCGCTATCCGGCGAAGCGTACATCGGCGTTTTCTCGTCGAGAAAGATAATCCGCGTGGATCGGCTTCGATCGAAGGTCGGGTCGGCGCGCTGGCGGCAGAATGCCGAGCGATTTGAATCGTCCGGCCGAATGCGCAGCGCTTGCGGTGCCTCGCCAGTCCGGGCGAACGCCGCTCGTCCACGCGCGCACCAGCGCGACGCCGAAGTTTCGCGGCGATGTCCTGACGCGATATAAAAATCATGCCGCAGCGCTGCGGCACGTATTGCCTGCCGCTCGTGAAACAGTTTGACGGCGGCCGGAGATCGTTCGCAACCGGCGGAAATGGCTCGCCGTAGCCAGTTGCCGTGGTGGAGCACGCACGCGAGATCAGCGACGCGCCCAGTTCTGTAGTACTTCGCAGATCACTGACGTCGGCAGGACGATAGCTCACCCGCCGCAGCATGGCAGGTCTCGCCCGACAATGACCGTGCCAAGACACGAGGCCGCGGCGCAACAGCTCGGTGTAGACGCGGCTTCGGTCGAGACGGTGATCTAGTCATAGGCTAAAGCCGCGCTGCGGTGCGCAGGTCGCCGGGCTTGAGCTTCCATTGTTGCAGACGGAGACGGCAGTGCTTTCGTACTGAATTTGACATATTATCGGAGTTACGCGCACCGAGAGGCCGGATCATTAGCCTCCATCAGCTCCGAGGATCATTCGAGGGGCGCACCAATCGGACCAACAGTGATCCGCGTTTGCGGCGTGGTCGTCAGCGCAAAGAAAAGAGGTTAACGATGACGACGACATCCAGACGCAACAGCCTGCGTCCGCAGCGCCATCTGCTCGCAGCTGGGTGAACGGCGCCCATCTATGCCGCCAGCTTCATCCAAATTCTGATGAGCTGGACGATCGTGCGCCTGACATCGGCATCGATGCTGCCGTATCGGCCGCTGCGTGCGGCGACGATCTGATTTCGGCATGGAAGATTTGATGCCGCGTCAGCGGTACGTTATGTGCCAGCACCGATCACATCACGGCATATGCTGGTCGTCGGCGTTGAGCCGGCGGTGAGTCTGCGCGCTCGATCCTCGCGAATGATCGGCCGTTCGTCGCGTCGCCCGCCGGATTTTGCCACGGATCGCGAGCGCCTGACGCCGCGTGCCAGCACGTCGGTGAAATGGCCGGCACACCGGTGTCACGGCTGCACATTACAGGCACCGGAGTTTCCAGGCCCGCGACAGGTTGCCGCGGCACGCGACGGTGCGTCTGGCCAGACGCAGTCGGCCAGGTCGATCGGCACGAGAATGACTCCGAACATCTGCGCCTCTCCTCTGCCCAGAGCCTGTTCGGTCCTGACTCTCATCAGTGACTGGCCCAGCCTTTGTTGACGCGTTTTTTGTCGCGAACTTCCGTTCTTCACCTAGCTCGAGCCCCGCAGCCAGCGGGCAGGGATGCCGCCCAGTCTAGTCGTTCAGTGCCGCTTCGCTGGCTGAAGCGCAGACGCGGTGAATGCCGCCGTTCCAGTCGTCGACGCACCAGGATAGCGGTTGGCGCAGATTGTGTCGAGGATTTCTCGCCGCCAGCCGCTGCCGGCGAAAGTATCGTCGTTATTAATGCCAGACAGTCGATCACATCAACGCGCGGGACGGCCACCGACGATCCGCGTAGCTGCGCCGGGCTCGGCGTCGTAGAGTTCACGAAGACTCGGATTCGTATGCGGAGTGTGTCGCCTGACGGCGACGCGCGATCTCCCAGGCCTAGCTGCGCCGCACGTCGAAACCAGAACGGTCAAGCAGGGGCGGATTTGTCGGGCGACAGGTCCCGAGGCTGCGACCAGCCGGCAGCCAACGAGACGACGGTCCGGTCATACCGCCGAGCTGCTGTCGCGCAACGCAGCAGCAGATCAAATCTGGCTTACGGGTGCTGGCCCGATCTGAATCTTAGTCTCGTATCTGGTTAAAGCCATGTCCAAGAACGCCACGCCCGACTTTCACAGTGCATCATACGCCGACGACGACGCCTTCGCCGCGTTCAACAGCCGATTCGGATGTTATTTGCGGTGGGGGCCGGATGCCTACACGCAGTGGCTGCTGAGGCGCCAGCGTACCGAAGGGGCTGACCGCGTCCGGCCATCATGGCGACGCCGGATCGGCGATGTCGGCTGAGGACGCGCGCGAGCTGTGGCGCTGTCATAGTGGCCGATTCAAAGTTCGCGCCGCCGCCACGAAAGAGGCATGCCGTAGTTCGCGACGACGGTGGCTGCGCTCGCTTTCCACGCTGACGCCGGCGAAACAGCCGATCAGCCGGTGCTGCAGAGCTGATCGAGGTCGAGTGGATGCGTCGCGCTCGCGATCGCTGGGACCGCACGATTAATACACCTGGTTACTGGCGCAGCAGCCCAGATCGACGGCCGCAGTCGAGAACTACGGTCTTTGGGCCGCGAGCGGGCGCACGCATCTCGAGGATATGACGCCGTGAATTAACTGTCGGGGGACTGGCGCGCGATCGTGACGCCGTCGGCGTGGCTCCACATACGTGCTGGTGCCGGCACGCTTCAGTCTGGCGCCCGTTGTTGCCTGCCGCTGCTGCCGGTCTGGCGTTATGCCGCGGTCATGGAGCGTCGAGCGGCTAGGCGATGCGACGCCTCGGCGGGGGCGGTGGCTGCCAGTGATGGCATCGATCATTTCTGACGTTTATTGCGACCGGCTGATGGGCGAGTTCGGAAGCCACCACCTAGAGGCCGTCGCTTTGACCTGCCATTCGCGCCGCATTGTCACCATCTTCCCAGCTCGGAAGCTGTCGCGATATCAGACGCCTGGCGGCGTGTCGGGGTGAAGGTGCACGGCATGCCGCATCAAATAAGGCAAAGGATAATCGCCAGCGGCTTCGGGTCGCCATACCGAACATCTCGCGATGGCGGGAATATCTGTGGGGTGCATCTTAAACGGAACCGTTCCTCGCCGCCGAATAACTGGGCGGAAGCTGGAGCCATGCCGCCGGCCATCTGATCGTTCAGGGGCGGCGCTGGTCGCGAAGGCGCCCGCGCCTGGGAATGCAAACGAGGATTGGCGGAAGGTGTCGTCGCCGCGCGAATCCGCCGGGCGTGGATCATTCGGAACATTGTAGCGGCGCTGCGATCTGGCGGATTATCAGTTCCTGGCAGGAAGTGAGTTCGGCGGGCTTGATGGCGAATCAGTCTGCCCGCACGGAGATTCCATGATCGAACGCTGCATCTGCCACGCCGGTCGTTACCGCTTTCGCTGGCCGCTAACACGCCGGCAGAAGTCGTCACCGAGAAAGCCCGAGGCGGAGTTAACGACGCCGACGCGCACAGCTCACGCCGCAAGAAATCCCGCAAAGTACGGCATTGAAGTGGCTGAGCCCGCTCCCGAAGGAAAGTGTCTCGCCCGCAGCCACCCGCCGCTACCCTTCCTCGGATGTCATGAGACAGCACTACGGCCGAAGTTTCGAAGCCGCTGACATTGGGGAAATATCGTCTGGATGACGCGGACGGAGGCCCACTCGCCGCCGCCGCAGGCCATTAGCAATCATGTTCGACGGGCTGATCGACGGGTTCTTCACCCGGCGGGTCCCCTCTGGGCTTCGGCAGCGCTGCCCGGAAGCTCGTCCGGGCAAACTCGGTGCCCGGATCGGGGCTTTTCTTAAGTCATTACCCAGCGGGATTTGAGAGACAGGTTGCGACGAGTTTTCCCGACGTGTCTGCCTGAGCACGAAGGCTCCACCCTGAGAAAACATGGTACGCTGGCGTTTGAGGCCGTCCTCGTTGTGTTCAGCGCAGGTCCATGCGCTGAAAATATCTCCATAACATCGCCAACTGCAGACCGTCGCCATCGATACCAGCTTCCTCGATCTGATCCACGGCGTCAATCGCTCGCCGGCAGCGGATCATTTCAGACGCGCGACCAACATGCGTGGTGGCACTACGGCGACATCAACGGCGCTTCGCAGGCCCGGCAGTGCCAGCGACAACCAGCCGGTGTTTCGGGCAAACATCGGCGCTCGACAGGCTACTACCAATAACGGCGCGATGTCATGTTCCGATCGATCTGGCGACCGGCGGGTGGCAGCGCCGCAGGCGCTGAAGGCTGACCACTTTCCTGCCATCGGCGGTGAAAGACGCGCCACCCGGCGAGCTATTCGCCGATCACCGCTATCGACACCTGTCGAATTCAAAGCCGGCGGATTTTTTGTCCGGTGTTGCTCGCCGGCTGCCACGCCTTTATGGCGACGCAACGATCACGGGCTTAACAGATGACGCTCGTGCATGTCGCCAGCTGAATGCGAAAAGCCGCCGGCACGCTACCACATCACTTCGCCCGAGTGATGATCATGCGGCACGGCATCCCGATCGCATCGTCACGCCACGGCCACCGTTACCGGCACATCGGCGATCTGTCCAAAGCGATCACCGGTGTGGCGCCGAAGCGGCGGTGTGGATCACAGTTGCCGGCATTCGTGCCAGCACTTACGGTGCCGCCACTACACACATTACTGCACTCTGGCGCGTGGGTTCGGCACCTGCCGCGGCGGCATTGCCGGCACGAAGAGTGCTCGGCGGCGATCTCCGCGGCCTCGTCAACGAATTTATCGGCGGAGGGTGACGGTCTGCTGGCTCGCCGGCAGTTGCACAAAGCTAAGCCAAGGTCGACAGTTCGTCGTCATGCCGGCCACACCGACACTGAACATGTTCTACCAGGCCCCAGCGCCATCGGCACCGATGTCGCCCGGCCAATACCGACTACGCGAATGATGACGGCTTAGTATCGCGACGGCACCACGGCGGCGCCGCCGGCACTTGCCACTCGCAGAACAGTCGTCAACTGATCCTGCGACGAGTCAGCCGGACAATCGCCGTGAAATGACGGGTTGCGCGGTCGGCGTTTCCACGGGCAACTGGATGACCTGCGCAGATTTTCGGTCGCAACTTCTGATACTGGCGTACGATCGTCGGCTCGTCGTTGAAAATCCCAACACCGACATCGCGATTTGTTACCAGCTGATTGCTAGTGTTTCACTGGGCCACGGTGATCACCACATCAACTGATGGCCCAGACTGCTGAACGTGCGCTGCGATAGGCGCACAGCATGACAGGGTTCGAAACGAGCCAATGCCACTACCGGGACAGCGCCACCGCTTGCGCCAAACAGCGACCTCGCCACCCCGACACGCCGGAAGTTGGTACAATCAGACCGATAACGCCGGCGTCATAAATACCGGCAGTCAATCGCGAACTCGACTGGGACAGCAGCAGACTGGGCACCGAAAGCAGCCGCGCGTCGTACGATCAGTCGCCTGTCATGGAATTACCCGGCGGCACGGGAACGCTGGAAACCGCACTACCAAACTGGTCACCGCGGGCAGTGTTGTATCGACCAGGCTCGACAGCACGGATCGGCGCTTTCATCGCCGCGCAGCCGCTGACGCAGCAGCTCAACAGCATGCCGGGCGGCATCTGCTGCGCTGCAGGTGGAATCCGCTCACCCGGCGGTCAACACCGCCATGGTGATGGCAGAACACCAGAGCGGTAACACCGCGATGCTGTGTCGTGTTCCCGAGGATCATGACAGTGGCGCGATCAGTTGCGTAACCGGATGACATTCGCGTCATCGAAAACAGCACAATCGTGTCCAGGTCTCGCATGGTGCCGTCTCGACGCCGCAGGCAATACGGTGACACGGTATTCAGCCGATCTCGACAGCAACCTCGGCACTCTTCTGAACGGCGGTCCGCCACCTGATTCAGACTCACTGATCCGTCATCGCCGGCTGGCTGAGCTGCGCGCAGGCGCACCCACAGCTTGTGTCGTCAACATGTCGAAGCCTGCCAAGACCACGGCGTAACTGCGGAACGGTTTTCCACCGGCAATAGTGTCCATCCTCCATCAGCTGGCGCGGTCGACGATCTGGTGCCCCATCACGTTACCGATCTCAACGATCAGGTGATCGGTATCGCGGGGTGACGAGCATCGGCGCTCGGTTTGCAGTTAACAGGCTCGACGTTGCAGGGCGATCGAACGCCGACCATAATACGTTGTTACGGTGAGGTGTTGTTCACCGATCGGCACCGTCGTACGGGCGTCACCACGGCAAAAACAGCAGTCGGTCTGCTCGCAGTGCATCCGCGAATGCGACTGGCGAAGCTGGCAGTATTGTCAGCGATCCGCTTATCACAGCGACCGATTTCCTTTGTTGTTGTTCACCGAAGGCGTCGCTGATGTTGTCGACCGGTTTCGGCAATTCGACGCCACAAACTCCGCGACGCCAAAGACTTTTCTAAAGAGACGTCATAGCGGATCACCGCAGACGCCGACGAAGTCAGGATGCGGTGCTGAGCATCGCTGCAGCAGAAGGCTCAACAGTTGTCCGAGTCACGACGAAGAGATGGCATTTGCCGTCGCCGCAGAATACGGCGGCGAACGCGCGGTGATGTCGACCGTCAAGCTGCATACTGACTCCTCGCCGATCGGTCTGACGTTACGGCGCGTCTTGGCAGTCATCATGACGGCTGGCGGCGTAGGCAGAATCGCCATGCCGACGCGGCATCGCGAATCTCTGATTTGCAGCCAGTCTGACAGCCCACTGAGCTGCCACGCAAGAAATCGAGCTGGCATGGGGCACAACCGCAGCCAACAGCAGCACGACTGTTCGCGATGACATCGTCGTCACGCGCACAACGGAGCCGTTAACGCGGCGCTGACGTGGATTGTCGCGATCGGAACTGCCGAGTGCAGGGCGCGGCGGTAGCTGACTCCAGATCACAGCAACGGCCAGAGTCGCCGGCGTGTTCGCTCGACGAGCTGAGCCAGCTGAAGGCCGGGCGATTTCGACGCGCGCGATCGATTACGGCAACGGCGGCGACCAGGCGACATTTCGCCGATGGCGCAGCGGAAGCCTGAAAGTACGACGCGAATCGCAAGCAGGCCGATGTTACTCGCTACCGGCCGGTGCCGATTTAAGGCGACGCCGACGGTCGTCGATTCATTGACCGATCACAGGTGGTCCGTTTGTCTGAGCCAGACGATCAATCTCGCCGGCCAGCCGACACCGGCCACGGGCTGATCTCGGCGCGACCAACCTGAACACCGGCGACAGCATTACGCTGGCGTTCGGTCTACCGGACGGCACCAGAAAACGCAGACCGTCACGATGCCGCCGCAGGCCGGCCAGTTCTCCGATCGGTTGATCAGTCAACATCCGCCGCATTGATCACGCCGTCGGCGCCGCCAACGCGCCGGTCGTGGCGGGGCCGCGGCAGTGTCGCGCGTCGGCGGCTCATCGTTATCGCGACGAATGAAATGGCGACGGCTGGTGAGTTTACAAAGCCTCCTTAGTGAAAACGATCTTCGTCGCGGTACGCTGACGACGATCATCGTGGCGGCGCTTTCCGCGCCACAGACATCGCGGCCACATGGTTTATGATCATCACATCCATGAACTGAACCAGCTACCAGATACGCACATACGTCAACGCACGGATCGTCGCATCGTGCAGGACATGACGCAGCAGAGTTGCCGGCGCAGATCGCGACAAATGGCAGGCACGCGCATCTGCGCCCCAGCAACACGCGGAGACATGCATCGATCGAGCAGGTCACTGACGGAGGTCACGGCGAAACAACAGCTTCAACGCGTCACCAGACGATACGATGCTTATCAGACGTCGCTGCCGAAATACCTAACGGGCTACAATCGCTTCCGAGACGCGAAAGTTTTCCGACCTTTACAGTGAGCGAGCGACCCGGCTGGTCCGGGCGCGCCGTTTGCTTCGGTGACATGATCGTGGCATGATCATGTCGAGCTTCCCGACACTCTGTAGCCAACTCGATTTTGAAACGGCGCGGCAGCTGCCGCATCTCGCCGGTCCACCCTTATTTTTCATTGACCATTTGGCTCTCGTGTCCGTTCCGGCTCAGCTGCCGAGCTGTTGCGTACACTGTCGCGTCCATAAACCGCCCACCATCAATCTCGTCAGCCGGTCGTTGCGAAATTCGCCTCGCGATACCCGCTGCCATCGGCAAGAAGGTCAAGGCTGACAACCCGACCAACTTCATTGCCGCCCGCGTCAGTGACATCGGCACCCGCCGATGGCAACGGCGCGCAGGTGCCGCAGGCTGCCAACACGTCACTCAGCAGCCAGAATGATCAACGCCACCAGGCGCTGCATTCTCGGGCTTATTCAGTGCCGCGCAGCGTCGGCGGGTGCCGGCGTTCGGACGCTGGGCTGGTGGCGTAGGTTCACGTTCGCGACTGGCTTGCGTCGCCGTCGGTGGTACATCGTCGTTACGGCTTATCGGCTTGTCGCTGATTATTCAACCAGCTTGCCGGCGGCCAGCTGGCGACGGAGTTTTCGATCACCGCGGCTCCGAGACACGTCGGAGCTGATTGTGAAGATCACTGGCATCGCGACACGGCACCAGGCCGGTGCCGCCGAGCGACGCAGCACATTAGTCACGGTTCTGACTGCCGACGGCAGACCGCCCGCTCCAGTCTCGTTGCCTGCACAACCAGGCCCAGCAGATTACGACGACGGCGAGGATCCTTCAACGGTGCCGATGACAATGCCGGTTCGGCGAAACCGGCAAGTCAGAGACCGACGACGCAGGCGATCTTCAATTGAACGGCTCGGCTCGAGTCGCTCACCGGCGGCACACCGATCGCCAGACCAACGCGCAGGCTGACGTCGGCCCGGGTCATGCTGCTCGCAGGTTCGGCTCAACCTGATCGCGCAGATCCGTCAGGACTGAAGAACCTGATCAACGTACAGACCGTCGTCTGACCACCTAACGAGTGAAGCGGCCAATGTTGCAGCGCCAATGACTACCGACCGCATCTCGCCGCGCTTGCCACAGTGCCGAACCAGAGTTTCCTGCGCTGATTCTCGACGAACTACCGATTATCAATTCAGAAAAACTGGCCCCGTCGCTTTGCGGTAAACGCCTGCGATTCAATGTTCCCCGGGTTGAAGGCATACGGGCTGGCGCAAACGAAGCGTTCGGCGAGAGCGATGGCTGCGATGCCATTCAGGCCAAGCAGGAGCGTGCGCCGTGGAACTGCCGGCGCTGGAAGTTGCTGCCGCCAAAGATAGGTGGCGGCTGGCTGCCGTCGCTGGTAACAGGCTGCTTCGGTCTGACTCCCTGAAATGGTCGGATCGTTCGGATAGCTGACCCCGCATGCCGGGTGGTGCGGCAGGGCGACCTGGGTCGCCCTGCCACCACCCGGCATGGGTCCGCACCGGGCGGTTCTAGAGGAGTTGAGGTCATGAGGTAGAGGGGGCGGTCTGAGCCGGTCCGACCATTTTCAGGGTCAACACGGCGCTGAGGAGCATGCCGCTGTTGCACCACCAGCGACGGCTGTTGGCCGCCACCTGTCGCGCAACGTCACGCTTGGCTCCCAGCGCCAGCAGTTCCCTAATGCATGGTCGTACCGCGCTTCCACTGCTTGAGCTGGATGGCGCGTAGCCGATCACACGCAGCCACTGGTCGAGCTCTCGCCAGACCTTCGGCGTTTGCGCCAGCCGGAAGTATGCCTTCCAGCCCAGAACATTGGGCCGCAGATGATCCACCATCAAAAGCGGCGAGGCCGAAGCCCCGCCGCCGTGATGGATCGAGTAGTTCGCCGAAATCAGCGCAGGAGCTGCAGAACGCTCTGCTGCGACTGGTTGGCGAGCGCCAGCGCGGACACCGCGATCGACTGGCGGGTCGACAGCGCCTGGCTGTTGGCCGCTTCCTCGTTGGAGTCGGCCAGGGTCAGGTTGGACGACCCGGTCTGCAGCACGTTGATCAGGTTCTTGGAGAAGTCCTGACGGATCTGCACGATCGAGAGGTTGGCACCGAAGGCCGAAGCCTGCGAGCGCAGCGTGGTGCTGGCGGTGTTGAGCGACGTCAGACCGTGTTGGTCGCGGCGTTGTCGATGAAGTCGGTGCCGTTGGTGAGCGACTCCAGGCCGAGACCGTTCGGATTGAAGGTCACGCCTGCGATCGTCGAGGTCGACTTGCCGGTTTCGTTGAACACCAGCTTCAGCGTGTCGCCGTTGAGCAGGTTGACGCCGTTGAAGGACGCGTCCTGCGCAGTGGTGGTGATCTGCTGGATGATCTGGTTGTACTGGGCAACGAGACTGGAACGGGCGGTCTGCGACACCGCGTCGGCAGTCGGAGCCGTGACAAGTGTGCCTGCGGTCGACTGAGCTGCCAAGACAGAGATTTCGAGCGTATTGGCCGCAATCGATGCCGGTGTCGTGGGGGTCAAGGCCTGGGTGATCTTCTGGCTCGCTCCGTCGTTGGTCGACGTGAACGTGAGCTCCTGGCCGCGGTGATCGAAGCCGTCACATTGACGCCGGCCGCCGACAAAGCCTGGTTGAGGTCATCCAGCGATTTGACCGTCGCCGTCTTGGCGGTGGAGTTGAAGGCGACAGCCGTCGCACCGACGGTGATCGTGCACGGCCGACACCCGCAGTAGTCGAGAACGTGAAGACCGCAACCACCGACCTTGCCGGCATTGATGTCCGCGGCAGTGGTCGTGCCCGCGCCGGCACCCGCGCGCCGACGAAAGCTGCGCTGGCCTTGGTGCTGTAGCCGCCAGGGCTGCTGCAGTGCCTGGTTGGCGATCGACTTGGCGGTATCGACCAGCTTTGACAGCGAGGTGATGCCGGTGTTGGCGGCCTGCAGCACCTGCACGCCGTTGCCGATGCTGTCGAGCAGGTTGCCGATGTCGCTGGCGCGGGCGTCGAGGCCGGAGGCGGTGAAGAAGTTGGTCGGGTTGTCGAGCGCGCTGTTGACCTTCTTGCCGGTGGCGAGGCGGGTCTGCGTGGTCGAGAGCAGGCTCGCGGTATCCTGCAGCGAGAGCAGGTTCTGGCGAACCGACGACGAGAGGGTGATGTTGGAGAGAGACATGGACACAACCTTTCTGGTGTTACGCAACAGCTCAGCCTTCTTGGCCGAACCCGGGGAGACCCTGAAACCAAATGGTCAATGAAAAATAAATTGACCGGCAGATGCGGTGCTACCGCGCCGGTTTCAAAATCATGGTTAACATGGGGGTGAAGATGGTGAGAGATCAAAGCGATTTGGCGGCGAGTTGCCGGCCAGGTCTTAAGCGCGAATGTGAATACCGCCCGGCGGCTTGCGACCGCGGCTTCGTCCAGCTTATTTTTCGAAGGCGAATCATGCCTCAGCGCGCCACTTGCGCCGGATCTGGGTCCGCGCAATCCAGGCCGCCAACAGATCCGGCTTTCGCTGGACCATCCGGTCAAGCCCGTGATGACGCGGGTGATTGGAAGCGCATCGCACAGCCAGCTGTCGCAGTGCACGCGTTGCGCCGTGTCCGGAACACCTACGACCACGACGACATCTGAGTTTTTTCAGCACGTCGATGCGCCGTTGAACAGATTCAAACCGCGCAGCGCGCCCTACAGGTATTTCAGCAGCGAGGTTTGATACAGCATCGCCGTCGTCTGGTACGACGCGTTGAGGCTGTTCTGCACGGCGAGGAGTTTCGCCGTGACCTCCGCGTCGGTGACGCCTTCGATCGATTGCAGCATGGTCTCCGCGGTGTTCTTGGTCTGGGTCTGGCGATCGGCTGCCGACTGCATCGCGATCTGCGCGCCGGCGAAATCCGCCGTCATGTCCTGCACGGTCTGCTGGCCGGTCTGGCGGCAGAAGTTTTGTGCGCCACCCGCTGGTAGAGCGCGCCGATCTGGGCGCTGGCGTTCGGGTCGCCGGCTCGTGGTGGTCATGGCGGCCATGGCCGCGATGGTCTGCAATTGCGCCGTCAGCGCCGGCTCGTTGGCGCGGGCGCCGTATTGCACGGTGATGCCGCTCGTCGACGCGTGCCACCGCGGTGCCGCGCGCGGGGTCGGTGCCGGTTTCGCCATTGTACCAGGAGAGCGTATTCGCAGCCGTGCCGGGCACCTGCGTCGTCGCGGTGGCGAACGGTGGGCCGCCGACGCGCGGCACCGGACTGCCGCTGAAGAATTCGCTGGACGCCTTCAGCGCGGACGCCGCGACCAGCGCGCCGTTGGCGAGGCCGCCGACGGCGGTGGTCAACGCGGCGTTGATGTTGGCGGCGGTCGCGGTCGAGTTGGCGCCGATCAGGAATCTGCCGGCCTGCGGCGGCGTCGTGGTGGTCGCGGTCAACTGCACGTTTTCGCTGGTGCCGTCCGGTAGATTGAACGCCAGCGTGATGCTGTCGCCGGTGTTCAGGTTGGTCGCGCCGAGATCGAACGACCCGGTGGCCGGCGAGCCGGTCGGCCCGGTGATCGTGACGCTTGCAGCCGACGAGGTGATCGATGCGAGCTTCAGGCCAAACGGACCTGTGTCCTCGGTCAATGAAATCGACGTCGCCGTCGGCGTCGCCTGCGTCAGCCGGCCGGTGCCGGAGCCGACATCGGCCTGCTTGCGTTCCGCGATCAGCTGCTTCAGGCCCGCCTGCGCGCCGACGCCGTCGAGAATGTCGCTGGTCGCCGCCGTCGCCGCCGGTGTCGGTGGCGCGTCCGGAAAACAGATAGCGATCGCCCGACTGGCTGTTCAGCAGGCTCAGCATCTCGTCGAGCGAACTGCGCGCCGTGCCCTGGGCAATGGTCTGGCCGTTGCTGGTGATCTGGGTCGAGGACGTCACCGCCGCGCCCTGCACCGTGGTTCCGATCGCGACAATCCGCGTCAGCGCCGCGTTGGCGACGTTGATGCGCGTGGTGACATTGGTCATCGTATCCGCGAACGAGTCGATGCTGCTGATCTGCGCGCGCAGCGCGACGGCAAAGCCGCGGTTGGTGCCCATGCCGGCATAGGTGTTCGATTTCTTGCCGGTGGCAAGCTGGGTCTGCAGACTGTCGAACTGGCTTTGCAAATCCAGGATCCGCGATGCCAGAATCGATGTCTTGATGCCTACGCCGCTAACCGTCATGATGACCTACTCCAAAACCGTCGCGCCAAACCGATAACGTCAGACCTGCATCAACGTGTCGAACATCTGCTTGACGGTCGACATCACCCGCGCGTTCGCCGCATATGCATTCTGCAGCGACAGCAAATGCGCCATCTCTTCGTCGATGTTGACGCCGGACTGGCTGTTGAACTTCTGCTGCAGCGTGCTCAGCACCACGTCCTGACCGTCGGCGATCTGCTTGGCGGTGTCCGCCGCCTGGCCCTGGGCGCTGGCGATCTGCTGCGAAAAATTCGACAGCGTCGCCTGGAACGGTCCAACGTCGAGGTACCGAAGCCGGTCGACGGCGAATACAGCGACTTGCCGGCGGTGAGCTGCTGGTAAAGGAAATCCGGTCGCGTATGGTGTCGCCGGACGGCGTCGTCGCGTTGTACTGCACCAGCTTCGCCGGATCGCCGACGAGCTGGCTGTTCACCGCGGATGCGCCGGCGAGCCCCACCTGACTGCTGGCCTGCCGCGGTGATCGCGCCGGTATAAAGGCCGTTGCCGTCGGTGAACAACGGCACCTCGCCGCTGCCGCCCAGCAGCGATGATGGTCGACGTCACGGAGGCGGCAGTTCACGGTCGCGGTTCCGACGCCGTTGTCGAGCACCCGCAACGTCGAGCCTGGTGTTGGAGAACTGCAGGCCGGCCGGAGCCGAGCGCCGCATTGAGCTGGCTCGTCACCGAAGCCATGCCGGCGGAGAAATCGATACCGATCACCTGATCGCTGGGATCGGTGGCGGCGTTGTTGGACAATGGCAGCACCGACGGATCGTCGACCCGCACCAGCGACAGCTGATGCTGGACGTTGCTGGTATCGCGTATAGGTGAGATGGATTAGGCATTGCCGGTCTGCAGGCCGGACAGATCGAGATCGAAGCCGTTCGACGCCCCCGAGCTCACCGCAGTTCCGGCCGTGGTCTTGTCCGACAGCAGGCTCGACATGTTGGCGGCAAACTGCATCGAGCTGGGTTTGCGCCTGCACCAGCGTTTGGTCGCGCAGCTCGAGATAGCCGGCGATGGTGCCGAGCGGATCGAATTGGTCTGAATCAGGTCGAGCGAACCGCCGTTCGGGAAATGGACCGCGAGGGTGCCGAGCGTTGCTCTGGTCGGATCGGCGTCCCACTGCGGTTCGGCGTCACCGTGCCTTGCGGATTGAACGACGAGCGTCGAGGCCTCGGCACCGACCAGCTGCACGCCCGAATTGGTGAAGACCTGATTTGATTGTTGCCGTCTGTCGATGACGCGAATGTCCATCAGTTGCGACAACTGATCGACATACTGGTCGCGCTGGTCCTTCAGGGCCGCGGCCGCAGCGTCGCTGGTGCTGCCGCCTGAAGCTGCGTGTTGAGATCGACGATCTGCTGCATCGCCGTGTTGGCGGTGTTGACCGCCGAATTGAGCCCGAGTTCGGCCTGGCTGCGCAGCGACTGGATGCCGCCCGACATGCTGTTGAGCTGCTGCGTCAGCGACTGCGCGGCATTGACGCACGCCGATCCGTGCCGACTGGTTGTCCGGAGCTGGTCGAAAGCCCCTGCACCGCGGTGACCAGCTTGTTGAACGCGGTCTCCAGCGTCTCCGGTGCCGCCGGGGTGCCGTAGATCGACTGCAGGCTGCTCAGGAATCGAGGAGCGCAGGTCGGCGTACGACGCGCCGGACTGCTCGGTGCGGATCTGCTGCTGCAGATACAGGTCGAGTTCGCGATTGACGCCGGTGATGCTGACGCCGGCGCCGATCTGAACCGGAGGACGGTCTGGATCTGGTTGACGGTCTTGCGGATGTAACCCGGCGTGTCGGAATTGGCGACGTTCCGACGAGGTCAGCGACAGCGCAAGCTGGTTGGCGCGCAATCCTGACATGGCAATTGAGAGGGCTTGACTGAGACTCGCGACAACTGCTCTTTTCCACTCCCTGTCGGATCAGACCGTCCATGTGCGCGACCTATCGCAGCACGTTCAGCAGATCCTGAACCATCGAGTTGGATGTGGTGATCACCTTCGTGTTGGCCGAATAGGCCTGCTGGGTGACGATCAGCTTGGTGAACTCGTCGGCGATGTCGGTGTTGGAGCTTTCCAGCGACGAGCCGACGATCGTGCCGCCGCCGCCGAACAGCGCCTGGCCGGACTGGTCCGTCGCCTCGAACGCGCCGCCATCGATGCGCTTGAGAAAGTTGGTGCCGTTGAAGGTGCGACCGAAATCTGCGCAAGGTCGATGTTGCGCCCGTTGGAATAGTTGCCGACCACCCGGCCGTTCTGGCCGATCGACATCGGTCTCGCAGCGATGCCGGCCGGAAAGCCGTCCTGCTGGATCTGGTTGACCTTCACGTTGCCGTTGGCATCGGCGAACTGGTGATGCCGCCAGCGCCGAAGTTGAGCGAGATATTGCCGAGCGGCACGCCGCCGATGGTCGGCGCCGTCAGGGTGATGCCGCCGATCGCCGGCGTCATTTGGCCGTTCGGCGAGAAGGTGAAGTCGGTATTGACGTTCTGCCAGGCGACAGTCGGTGCCGGTGGCGCTGGAGTCGACCTGGTAGAACATGTTCCAGGTGTCGGTGTGGCCTCGTGCCGAGCGACGAACTGTCGACCTTGGCCCAGCGCAGTTGCAGGCCGACCGGCGAGCCGGAGATGTCGTAGGCCGTCACCGCTCCGCCGCTGATGGATCTGCTGACGAATGGCCTGAGATCGCTGCCGAGCACCTGTCCGGTGCCGCAGTGCCGCCGCCGGTGCGCGGCAGCGTCGGCGGTGCAGGCCCATTGCACCGCGGGCAGTAGTATTGCGTGGTGGTGGCGACCTGAGGGTGCCGGCAGTGCCGGTATGCAGCGTGATCGCACCGCCGCGTGATCGTCGGCGCCACGCCGGCGATCGCACCGATATTTGCCAGCAGATCCCGATGGTGCCGGTAGTGAGATTGATTTGCTGGCGGCCAGATTGGCTGGAGTACCGACGATGGTGATCGAGGTGCCGTTCACCGTAATCGTATCTCCGGAGGACGAAATTGGTCGTGAGCGAATTACGTGCCAGCGCGCACCAGGTTCAACAGCGTCGATGTCGAGATCTGTGCCGGCGTCGTCGCCTTGTTATTTTTGCTGGCGCCCGCTGGTCGTTGCGTCGGCATAAGGCGTGGCAGGCGTGCCGAGCGAGCGCGGATTGCCGGACGCTGAAGATCCGCCGGCTGACAGCAGTTCCGACCCCGGAATCGAATTGTCGTGCTTGGTGGTCAGCGGATAGCTCGCCGAGGTTGGCGCGATAGCTCACCATCGATGTCGGCACGCGCCGGCAGGAAGTCGTTGGCGAATTTCAGCACCTGCGGCGACGCTGCCGGTCAGTGTTGCCGGTCGCCGGATCGATCGGAACGCCTTCGACGATAATAGCCGGCGCCGTTGACCAGGTAGCCGTTCTTGTCGAGCGCAGAAGTCGCCGCGGCGGGTGTAGTTGTCGACGCCCGTCAAACACCGGCTGGTTGTCGCTGAAGCTGCCGGGCTTCTGCACCACGAAGAAGCCGCTGCCGTTGATCGCCATGTAGGTGGAGACCGACGCGGTCTGCACGTCGCCCTGCACCGAGTTGGTGCTCACGCGATGCGAGTGGTGACGCTGCCGGCGAGCTGATTGTTGACGCCGGTGTCCGGGAATGAGATCGAAGGAAGCTGGTGTCGATCCGCTTGAACGCGGTGGTCTGCGAGTTGGCGATGTTGCCGGAGATGTTTTCCAGCGCATAGGACTGCGCGCGCAGGCCCGCAGACGCAGGTCGTAAGAGCGCCGAAGATACCCATGACATTTTCTCCAAATTCGATCCGGGCGGCCCGCCGGTCTCAGCAAGACCTAGGCCGCGATCGGAGAAACAGTCGCAAGCGCCGTGCCAAACCAGAAAATACAGCTAAATCAATGACTTAAAGAAAAGCCCCGGTCCGAAGACCGGGGCACAATTGCCGGGCGGGCAACAATTGCCGGGCGCAAGCGCTCACGGAAGCCGACGGCGCCGCCGGATGAAACACCAGCCCAAACCCGTCGATGCAGTAGCGCAAGCCGGTCGGCTTCGGCCCGTCGTCGAAGACGTGACCGAGATGGCCGCCGCAGCGGCGGCAATGAACTTCGGTGCGCAACATGCCGAAGGTGCGGTCCTCGGTCTTGCCGACGGCATTGTCGAGCGGCTGATAGAAACTCGGCCAGCCGGTGCCGCTCTCGAATTTGGTGTCCGAGGAGAACAGCGGCAGGTCGCAGCCGGCGCAGGCGAAGATGCCCTTGCGGTGCTCCTTCAGCAGCGGGCTCGAGCCCGGCCGCTCGGTGCCGTGCTTGCGCAGGATTTCATATTGCTGCGGCGTGAGTTGCGCGCGCCATTCAGCGTCGGTCTTTTCGATCTCGAATTTCTCGGCGGCCTGCGCCGGCGTGGCGCGCAGCCAGCGGAAGGCGGCAAGGCCAAACAGGCCGGCGACGGATGCGAGCAGGATACGGCGGTCGATCATCAGGATATCTCCGTGCGAGGCGCGACGAACGGTTCGCCATCAAATACGGCCCGCCGGCCGCCGACGTTACACGGAACCGTCCCGGATTTTCTCACTTTCCTGCGAGGCCGATCGGCGCTACCCGCTGTCCTGCGTCGCCTACCGGCGCGCGGAGGCTGCGGGCGGCAGCGGGCGGCTGGCCCGGCGGCGGACCGCGCCGCGGCGGCGGCCTGGTTCCGGCCTGCCGGTTGGCCTCGGCCAGCCGCGCCTCGCGCACGCGTTCCTGGGCGCGCAGCGCCTTCCCGGTAGCGGGCCAGCGCGCCCGCGGCGGCGGAACTGCCCCGCCTCCACAGGCCGATAAGATGGCCGGCGACCCGGCCGGTGGCGCCGCCCGCCCAGACCAGTTCGAACGGCGAGAACAGCCGCCAGCGTTCATCGCCCCACAGGATGCTGCGCGCGATCAGCTGCCCCGCCATCGCCGAGGTGTTCAGCCCCTGGCGGCCGAAGCCGCTGGCGACCCACAGTCCTTTGCGCAACTGGCCGATCTGCGGCATGCCGTGCACGGTCACGTCCGACCGCGCCGCCGAACACGTCTGCAGATCGCGACCTTGCCGAGCTGTGGAAAGATCGTGGCAGATGCGGCGCTGAATGGCGGGCCGAAGCGGCGCGGCCGCGCATCCCAGGTGGTTTCCGGGCTCGCCCACATCAGCCGGTCGCCGTCGACGATCCGGAAATGATCGATGCCGTCGCTGTCGGTCACCGATCCCTGGAAGGCGATGGCTTCGGCGAGCCGCTCGCCGAGCGGCTCGGTGACCGCGGCATAGCGCCAGACCGGCAGCAGCGTCTCCGACAACCGCCGCAACGGCGCGCCGAGATGGATGTTGCCGGCCAGCACGATGTGCGAGGCGCGCAGCCGCGCCGACGGCGTCACGATGCGCTTGCGAATCCCGGACGGGATCGATGCTGACCACCGGCGTGTCCTCGAAGATGCGCGCGCCCGCCCGCCTTGCGCCAGCGCGGCAAGGCCGTGGACATATTTGCGGCCGTCGATCTGAAACGCCCTCGGATAATAGATGCCGTGGAAATAGCGTGCCGGTCCTGAGCTGATCGCGGACGCGATCGACCTGCCAGCCTTCGACCTCGGTCTCGAAATCCTCGCTGAGCGTCTGCAGCCGGCTGATCAGCGTCTCGCCGGCATCGACGTTGGAGACTTCCAGCGCGCCCCTCGGTGCAGCGCAATGCCCGGCATCGCTTCTTCGGTGGCGGCGGCGCGGACGTAATCGGCGCCCTGCTTCGACAGCGCCCAGAGCTCGCGGGCGTCCTCGAGGCCGACGCGCTCGATCAGCTCGCCGATCGGAAGGCTGATAGCCCGGCATGACGGTGCCGAGCTGATGGCCGGAGCGCGTTCCAGCCGATGTGCCGGCCTTCGAGCACCGCGACGCTGGCGCCAAGGCGCGCGGCCTCCAGCGCCACGCGTGAGGCCGGCAAGCCCGGCCCCGACCACGCAGATATCGACATCGAGGTCGAACGACAGACCGCGAGCGAAACGGGCGCATCGTCGTCCGGTCCGTTGGTCGCGCTTGTGAAAGTCTCTGCCATGGCGTTTTCTTACGGACCGCTGCGGCGCTTGTCACCTTGTCCAGGGCATGAGCTTGTAGATTAATTCAGACTAAGACCAGAATCGAGATTGCGCCCATGCGCCGTTTGATGCTGCTGCGTCACGCCAAGACCGAAAATGACGCGCCCTCCGGCCAGGACCAGGACCGCCGTCTCGACGATCGCGGCCGGCTCGACGCCGCCGCCATCGGGCGGCTGGATCGGCCGCCATCCGCCCTTCCCGACACCGTTCTGGTCTCAACCGCGGTGCGGGCGCAGCAGACCTGGGAGATCGCCCGCGAAGCGATGCAGGACGTCATGCAGACGATCGGCGCTGCACGGCCGCAGGTCGAATTGCTCGGCCGAACTCTACGGCGCCGACCCGGCGCAGCTGCTGCAGATCATCCGCATGGCGGAAGCCACCGATCCCGAACGATTGATGCTGGTCGGCCATAATCCCGGCATGCATGAACTGGCGCTCGACGCTGGCCGGCAGCGGCGACGCCGCCGCGAAAAAGCGCTTGAGGACAATCTGCCGACCTCGGGCTTGGCGATCTTCGACTTTGCGATCGACGACTGGAACGATGTGGCGTTCCGCCGCGGCACGCTGCGTGCGCTTCATCAGCCCGAAATTGCTGAAGCAGGCGCTCGGACGATTGAGGCGAGCGGACATCGCTGCGCCGTCATGTTAGAGCTGACGCGAACAGGAGGCGCAGATGTTCAAATCCATTCTCGTGCCGCTCGATCTGGCCGACACCGACCTGGCGAAGCCCGCGATCGCGACCGCTGCGACGCTGTCGCAGACCTGGAACGGCATGGTGCGGCTGCTCAACGTGCTGCCGATGACGCCGGCGATGCTGGCGGAATATGTGCCGGCCGATTTCGACGCCCAGCAGCGCGCGACCTCGGAAGAAGCGCTCGCGATCGTGGCGCGGAATCCGGCATCGAGGCGTCGCGCATTTCCGCGGTGGTGCGGCAGGGCGGCATCTATCACGAGATCCTCGAAGAGGCCGCAGCGATCAAGGCCGATCTGATCGTGATGACGTCGCACCGGCCGGCGATGCGGACCTATTTCCTCGGCTCCAATGCCGGCCATGTGGTGCGCTACGCCAAATGCTCGGTGCTGGTGGTGCGGCACTGAAAACGCATGACGGCGCCGCTCGAGCCGCGACGCACGGCTGCTTACCGCATGCCGCCCGAAGTCCGGATCGGCGATGCCCCGCACGCGCCTGCTTCGATATGGCTGCGCGTCAATGCCGATGTCGCGGAGCGCACGATCGTCCATCTCGCTCAGAGCTTTGGATCGCTGCCCGGCGCGCCAGATGGTCGACGACGCGCGTAGGCCCAGTCTCCGAACCGGCGGAAAAATCCGCCGCGAATTGCAGGACATTGCAGGCCGGGCTGCGGTCTGGGACATCGTCGACATTGTTCTTCTCCAGTTGGCTTTCGACGCGGCAAAGCCGCTGCCGCCGGCGCAAACGCTTGCGGACAGCGGCGTGCGCCCTGATTGGTCCGATTGCTTGCACTCTCTCTCAGTGCAATCTCAGGCTTGATGGGTTCAAAATGATCCGATACACTCCTCGGTGCAAGTAAAACATTGCTCTCGGTGCAATAATGTCAAAGTTCGAATATCTGAGGCTTGCCGATACCGTCGCCGCCGAGATCGCCAATGGCGGGCTCAAACCCGGCGACCGCCTGCCGCCGCAGCGCAGCTTCGCCTATGAGCGCAAGATCGCGGTCTCGACCGCGAGCCGCGTCTACACCGAATTGTTGCGCCGCGGCCTCGTGGTCGGCGAAGTCGGTCGCGGCACGTTCATTTCCGGCGAGGCGCGCCGCGGCATCGCCGCGCCGACCGAGCCGCGCGGTGCGCGCATCGATCTGGAAGTCAACTATCCGGTCGCTGCCGACGCAATCGGCGATGATCGCCAAGAAGCCTGGAAGGGCTGCGAGCGGCCGGAAGCGCTCGAATTCGCGTTGCGGCACGCGCACCAGCAGCGGGACACAGGCGGCACGAAGCATTTCCGCGGAGTTTCCTCGCGCGCAGCGGCTGGTCGCCCGGACGCCGAGCAGATCGTCTTCACCGCCGAACGGCAGGCAATGCATTGCCGCAGCGCCTTGCCGCGGTGGTGCCGCCCGGCGGCCGCTGCGGCGTCGAGGCGCTGACCTATCCCTTCATCAAGGGCATCGCCGCGCGGCTCGGCGTCACGCTGGTGCCGCTCGCGATGGACGAATACGGCGTTCGCCCGGACGCGGTGCAGAAGGCGCACCGCGAAGCGCATCTTGTCGGCGCTGTACGTTCAGCCGACGATCCAAAATCCGCTCGGCATGACCATGCCGCCGGCGCGCCGGGCCGACCTGCTGCGCGTCGTCGAGAAGCTCGGCCTCCCCGTCATCGAGGACACGGTCTATGGCTTTCTCGACGAAGAGACGCCGATGGCCGCGCTTGCGCCCGATCGCTGCATCACGCTCGACAGCCTGTCGAAGAAGGTGGCGCCCGGCCTGGCGCTCGGCTTCATCGTATCGCCGCCGCGCCTGCGCGAGCGCATCATGGCCGCGGTTCGATCCGGCGGATGGACGGCTGCCGGATTTGCCTTTGCCGCCGGGCAGCGGCTGATGGCGGACGGCACGGTCGCCGAGCTCGTCGCGGCTGAAACGGATCGACGCGGCGCGGCGCCAGCAGATGGCGGCGAGATACCTCGCCGGCTTCGAAATCCAGGCCAACGTCAAATCCTACCATCTCTGGCTGACGCTGCCGCCAGCATTGGCGCTCGCAGACATTCGTCGCGCCGCGGCCCGCGCGCGACATCGCGCTGACGCCGTCGACCACCTTTGCCGTGAGCCCCGGCCATGCACCCAACGCCGTCCGGCTGGCGCTCGGCGCGCCGAGCACCGAACAGCTCGATCTGGCGCTGCGGACGCTGTCGGGAATGCTGACGGCCAGGAAGAAGATTTCGATACGACCGAATAGATCTATCGGTCGCACGTTTCACCTCACCGGCCACTCCGCGATAAAGCCCTTCGCCTTGTACGGCTCGATCTTGTCCCATTCATGTGAGCATGCGGCGGCTGAATTCGGCGTCGGTGTGCCAGAGCGCCCGCGGCGTCCGCAAAGCTGTCGACCGTGACCAGCATCTTCTCCACTTCCGGCCAGTGCCGGTGCAGCGTCATCGGATAGCGGCGCGCGCGTCCAGGTATTGCCGAGACAGATCACGCTGCGGATGTTGGCGAGCCCGAGCGCTCGCGTCGATGACCGGCAGCGAGAAGATCACGTTCTCGCCGGTGTTCATCGCGCGATCCTCTCTCAGGATGATGTCGGCAGGAATCACCGCGCGCGACCATCGCATCGGCGATGATCGTCGCATTCCGACAGATCCGATCCCGGCGTGACGCCGCCGCTCACGATCGCCCAGCGAAAATAGCCCTCGCGCCACAGCCGGCAGGCTTCATCGACACGCTCGTCGACATCCTCGCGCGTGCCGAACACGAACAGCAGGTCGGCGGGCCGTCAGCGGCGTGCTCGATCAGATGCCGCGCGTTGATCGCGGCAATCTCGGCCTCCGTCGGCAGATCGCGCAGGTGCGATCTGTCACGTCAAGCAGCCATTTATCAGGAAATGCGCCGCACGAGTGCCGCGCGCCTGCGGCGCTTCGCGAAATCACATTTCGTGTCGCTTGATTGCGAACAAGGCTATGGCAGCAGCGCGTCGGGAAGCTGGTCGAAGAGTAGCGGCGCGGCCGGTTGCGTTTGATGAAGCCGCCGATCGTGCCAGACGAACCAGCGCGGCCATGCCGACGAGAAACAACGCGCCGGTGAATTCAAACGTCATAAGCGCCCGCACCAGAAGTCCGATCATCGCAATCGCCAACAACGCCACCATCGTAACCGCTGTGGCATAGGTGACCGTCCCGATCCCGCCGGTCAGGGAAGCCTTGCTGCCTGCCGCCCTCATCCTTCGGTGCAGCTCGGTGATGAAGGCGCGGTAGCCGTGGTCCTGCGGCGCCATCAACGAGACGGTCTGCCAGGTCGTCGAAAGGATGGCGATGCGCCGCCTCCTCGGCCCTTTCGATATCGGCGCGAAAGCGGCGCGACTTGCATCGACATCGGCCGATAGGACAGACGGATCGAAGCGATATCGGCATACGGCCACACGCCGGACCTGCGGCCGATCCGCCACGACAATCCGGCATCCGTCAGTTCGAATTGATGCGCCGACGCAGATCAGCGACGCCTTGTAGGCGTAGCTGATCGTGCGCGCCCCCTCGCCTTCCCGGCCTGGTTCGGTAGTGATGTCGGCAATTCAAAATATCCGGTGTCGTCTGAAACCGCCGGCTTGCGCGGCGCAGCCGGCTTTACCTTACAAGCGGGCCATGGCCGAGACGACTTATTTTCCGCGCCGCCTGATCCTGGCGGGCGCGATTGATTTCCGGAGTGCTGCTGGCGCTGGCCGTGCACATGCTGGGCGCGCGTTACGGGCTCGATCTCGGCGGCCTGTGGCGGTCCGATACCAGCGAGTTCATGCCGCGCGGGCGCGGCGATCGCGTGGTGGCTGATCGCGACCGTGGGCTTTTCCGGCGGCTATTTCACCGCCAACCTGATGCACAGCGCGGCCTCGGGCCAAATTCCGCAGCGGATGCGCCAGTTCCTGATCGCGGTCGGCGTGCTGATCCTTGCCGGCGCCGGACAGTGCCGCCTCGGCGCCGAGCCCGGTTCCGACCATTTCGGGCGTGCTCGCGGGCCTTGCAGCGCTTATGCCTCGGTGCGGCGATGGCGTTCTGCGGCGCGTACTTCGCGCTGCGCAAGGCCTAACATTACAGTTGCATTTTTGACTTGAAGTGAGCGCGTTGAGCGGCGGCTTGGTGAACTCTTCGCCAGAAAGTCCATGCGGTGATGTGTTTGGCGGTTCTTGGCATGACGGTCGATGATCAGGGTCGTCGGGTCATGGCAAGGCTATCACCGCCGCAGTGCAGCGGGCGAGCCAGACGCTTGTCAAGGTGATCAGAGACTTATAGCGCCGATCGGCGTCGGGACCAAGCCGATTAACACTTATGTGCCTCTTGGCTGGATAGCTGGGGCAAACTAGCTTCACGGGTGTGACGAAGTTCACAGCGCCCGCGGAATTCTGGTGTTATTGATGACCTCACAACGCCTTGCTCACGATCCTATGGTGTGCTGTGCTGACATCACGGCTGAACAAAAAGACGTGAAAGGCGGGCAATATCCACTGCGTCGGGGAAATCCCCGTGTACGACCCATTTATCAGCTATCACTTGGGCGACCGCGATCTGGTCGAGCGGGTAGCGCATGAACTGCGCAAGCGTGATCTCCAAGGTCTTTCTTGATCGCTGGTATCTGGTCCGGGTCGGAAGTGGGTCGCGGCCCTGGAAGAAGTGCTTGACAATTGCAATGCCATTGCAATCTTTCTTGGTCCGCACGGAATGGGCCCGTGGCAGCAGCGTGAGAAAGAGTTCGCTCCAATCGACAGGCTCCGAGATTCCCACGTTGCCTGTTATTCCCGTGCTGTTGGCGGGCGCTGATCCCGCTCTTGGCTTCCTACAGCTTTACACCTGGGTTGATTTGCAGCACGGCCCCACACCGGAAGCAATCGAAGTTCTGGTTCGTGCCGCACACGGCCAGGCTCCGGGGCGGATCTGGAGGAGCGCGTCGCCCGCACTCGCAACTATCTGTCCCTACCGTGGACTGCGCTATTTTCGCGAGGAGGACGAGCCGTTCTTTTGCGGCCGTGAGAGCTTCACGGAAAGCTCGTCGAGACAGTCGGAACGCGCAGCTTGATCGCGGTTGTCGGCGCCTCTGGGAGCAGCAGAGTCTTCAGTCGTGCGGGCCGGGTTGCTGCCCTCATTGCGGCGCAGAAAGCATCTGCCGGTGTGGGACATGGTCGCCATGCGCCCGCAGGATCGTCCATTCCATAGCTTGGCTGCTTGTTTTCTGCCACTGCTTGAGCCTGAGCATAACTCGAGGTCGATCGGCTCACCGAGATCGACAAGCTCACCGAGTTGCTGGCCCAAGGCAAGAACCATCTTCGCACTATTGTTGAACGGATCTTGGAGAAGGAGCCGGGCACTGATCGGCTACTCCTGGTGGTTGACCAGTGGGAGGAGCTCTACACACTGTGTTGCGACGATGCGATGCGGCAGCGCTTCATCGAGGAGCTTCTCGATGCCTCGACTAATAGCAAGCTCACGGTAGTGCTGACAGTGCGTGGTGATTTTTGGACGCGCATTGAGCGACGATCGAGCCCTGTCCGACCGCCTGCAGGAAGGGATCGTTACCATTGGACCAATGACCCGCGAGGAACTGCGCCGCGCGATCATTGAACCTGCCGAGAAAGTCGGGCTCCGAATCGAGGAGGGACTTGACCATCGCATCCTGGATGAAGTTGGTGAAGAACCGGGTAGCCTGCCGTTGCTCGAATTTCGCTGCGCGAATTGTGGGAGAGGCGACGCGGCGGCCTACTGATGCACGAAGCCTACGATGCGATCGGCGGGGTCCGTAAAGCAATCGCGGAGCGGGCCGAGAAAGCATTCGAAAGCCTCTCCATAGCAGAACGAGAGGTCGCACGGTGGGCCTTGGTGCAGCTCGTGGTTCCCGGCGAAAATGCCGAAGATTCACGTGAAGGCGGGTCAACCTTGAAAAAGCTCGACCTGTCAGCCCGCGACGTCATAACCAAGCTTACGAGCGAACGACTTCTTGTCACTACACAGGATGCCTCCGGCCGCGAGGTCGTAGAAGTTGGGCACGAAGCCCTGATCCGGGAATGGGGCGATTGCGCAAGTGGGTGAATGACGATCGCGAATTCCTGAGAACGCCTGCGACGGCTGGAAGAAGAAGCAGAGGCCTGGAAATCAAGTGGGAGCCCGAGAGACCTGCTTGCTCCCGACCGGTCGCCGACTGGCAGAGGCCGATGAGCTTCTCAAGGCTCGCGCCAGATGGTCGGACCTCGGGCAGGAATACATTCGAGCCTCCTGTGCGCCTGCCGGAGCATCAGCGCCGCCAACGAAACATACGTTTTGCCGCCAGTGTGGTCGTGCTCGTCGTAGCCGGCGCGGCGGTGCTGGCATCGTTGAGCAGCTACAACAAGTGGATAGAGACGCGACCGTGGGCATATCTTGTTAGGCTATCGACCGGCCAGACCTACCCTTTGGCGCAGGAACTGGCTTTCTTATCGTGGAGCGCCCCGCGTCAGATATGAAGGTAGCGATCAAAAGCTTCGGCAGTGGCGCTGCCGCAACCCATCTCACGCATCCATCTGGCTATTTCCAGAAAATGGTGCCGTTATGGACTGGCGCAGCGCGTACGGGTACTACCGTGAATGCGCAACCGCTCCCTACTGGTTTGGAGGGGCCGACTCTGAGGCGGACGACATCGTGGTTCTTTCGGGGCCGGGAGGTTACCGGGCTTATCGGTCGATCGACTGGCGCCCCTGGCACTTCCCTGCCCTGCAGTGCGCCGCCGCGCGGTATTCCTCGCGAGGCGCCGTTATCGGCCCGGGCTGTGCTGGTGGCCGGCAACCGCGTACTGCCAGGTGGATCCTCGGTGCAGGGACAACAGAAGCAATCCACGTAGCCCCAGGACGGCGGCGTCGAGCCGAGCGACCAACCCAGCGAGGATCTCGGTGTTCGTCGTCAGACGCCGCGTCATCGCCAAACGCGAAACGCTCTCGGCGCGGCCTAATCCAGATACTCAGATCGATCATGGGGTCGAAGCCCTTGGGTACACCTATGATGTAATTGTCAGCCGTTCCGAGAGCAAAACGAACCAGAATTACCTGTCCGTTACGGAGGGTGCAGCACTTCACAGCCGATTGCAATCGGCAAACGATCGCATCACGAGCTGGATCAAGGCAGGCGACTCAGCGATCCTCCGTGGTATCGATCCTGCCATCGAACTCGGAAACCAGGTCTGCATCCGGGACAATCGCTTCAATCACCGGGAACAATCGCTCCGATCTCCGGACGACGATGACTCCTCTCCATGGCATCGGCGAGATCCTATTTGGGGACTGAGACTGGATTTTCTTTCCAGGTCGTGCCGATGGAGATGGCGAGTGACGCAGTATCGCGAACCCGCACGAGATGAACGTCTACAATTGGTCAGGGCGTACCGCCGATCCGCCGCGAAATACACAATCTCCAGGGAAAATCTGCCCGCAGCGCCGTCGGACTCACTCGAAAGCGCATTCAGCCCCGCACACATCCGGGCGAGTTTCACCGGAGTGCCGCCCAACGGGCTCCCTTCAAAGAAAGAAAGCGACTGTCGTGCTGGATACGCGGTCAGGCGCTGCCGCGGCTGTGTCAGCATGTTCTCCACTTCGGCGGCGGGACGCGGGCGGCTGAACAGATAGCCTTGCGCCTGCGTGCAGCCCTCCTGGCGCAAGAGATCGAATTGCGCATCGGTCTCGACGCCTTCGGCCGTGGTGGCGATGCCGAGGCTCTTGCCGAGGCCGGTCACCGCGCGGACGATCGCCATTGAATCGTCGCGCGTCGCCAGTTCGCTGCACGAATGAGCGGTCGATCTTGATCTTGTCGAACGGGAAGCTGCGCAGATAGCTCAGCGACGAATATCCCGTTCCGAAGTCGTCGAGCGAGATCCGCACGCCAAAGCCGCGAAGCTCGTGCAGAACCGACAGCGTCGCCTCGCTGTTCTGCAGCAGCACCGATTCCGGTGATCTCCAGTTCGAGCCGGTGCGCCGGAAGGCCGGAGGCCGTCAGCGCCTGCCTTCACCGATCGACACCAGGCTGCGGATTCTTGAACTGCACCGGCGACAGGTTGACGGCGACGCTTGACATCGCTGCGGCCAGCCGGCCGCGTCCAGGCAGGCCTGGCGCAGCACCCAATCGCCGAGCGGAACGATCAGGCCGGTTTCTTCCGCCAGCGGAATGAAATTGACCGGAGAGATCATGCCGCGCAGCGGATGGTTCCAGCGCACCAGGGCTTCGAAGGCGACCACCACGTCGCTCGGCGACGTCGCGGATCGGCTGGTAATAGACCTCGAACTCGCCGCGCTTCAGCGCCGCGCGCAAATCGAGTTCCAGCAGCGCGCCGCGCCTGCGCGCCGCGCGTCCATTCCGGTCTCGAAGAAGCGGTAGGTGCCGCGGCCGTCCGCCTTGGCGCGGTAGAGCGCAAGATCGGCCTTCTTCAGCAGTTCGTCGGGATTCTTGCCGTCCTCGGGCGCCAGCGAAATGCCGATGCTGACGCCGATGACGAGCTGGTGGCCGGCGATCTCGTAGGGCGCGGAGACCTTCTCGACCACATGGCTGGCGAGCAATGGCGACGGCGGACGGATCGCAATCGCTGCAGAACTGCACGATCGCGAATTCGTCGCCGCCGAGCCGCGCCACCGTGTCGTGCTCGGTCACGCATCTGCCGAGGCGCCGTGCGACCTCTTTCAGCAGCGCGTCGCCGACCGGATGGCCGAAGCGAGTCGTTGATGTCCTTGAAATGATCGAGATCGAGACAGAGCACCGCAAGCTGATCGCTGCGCCTGACGAGCCGCAAGCGCCTTTCGAGCTGTTCGCGGAACAGCGTCCGGTTCGGCAGATTGGTCAGCGCGTCATGGCGCGCCATGTGGGAGATCTGTTCCTGGGCCGCCTGCCATTCGGTGATGTCTTCGAAGGTAGCGACCCAGCCGCCGCCCTTCATCGGCTGATCGACGACGCGGAGCGAACGTCCGCTGCGGCCGATCGTCCTGGTCACGCTCTCGCCGGCTTTGGCGTCGCGCCACCACCATGGCATTGAAGAACTCATCGGGATCGCCGTCCCATTCGCCGACCGCTTTCAGCTCCCGCAGGACGTCGATCAGCAAGCGGCCCTGAAGCGGCATGCCGGTCCGGTCCATGAGCTCGACGTAGCGCTGGTTGAACAGCAGGATGCGGCCGTCCGCATCGAACATGCAAAGTCCCTGCGACATGTTTGTCGATGGCTGAATCGAGCAGGATCTTCTGCTCATGGAGTTCGCCGCTTTGCGCGCGCGATCGAACATCGCCGCCAGCAGCGATATGCCGAGAATGGCAAAGGCCGCCGACAGAGGTCAGAAACGAAAGCGCGGCCGGAGAAACCGTCAGCCCGTCGGTAGCCGAGCGTCGGATCGGGAACGAGCGTGACGGCGCCCATCGCCGTGAAATGATGTGAAACGATTGCGACTGTCAGCAGGCCGGCGGCGGCCACGGTATGAACGGCATCGTCCGACGCACGGCGACAAGCATGCGCAATCGCCGCGAATACGCTGCCGAACACGACCGAGGCCGAAACGATACCGGGCGCCCACACAATGCGCGCCGGAAGCTCGAGTGCCGCCATGCCGGTATAGTGCATCGCCGCGACACCGGCGCCGATGACCGCGCCGCCGATCGCAACGACCGACCGGCGCGCACTGGACAATGCAATGCAGAGGCCGATGGCGACAATGGCATATCGCGAAGACCAGCGACAACAAGCGTGACGGGTATGCTGTATCCGGCGCCGGCGCCGGGATCGTAAGCCAGCATCGCGACGAAATGGGTAGCCCAGATTCCGCAGCCGCCGACAGCCGCGTCGAGGCCAGACCCAGATCGCGCGCGTTCGGCCGTGCGAGGCCCTGGCACGATGAAACAGGCTGATGGCGACCGCGCTGGCGAACGCAGCAAATGGCGCCTGCCAGCAACAACCAGGCGCCAGTCATGCTCGGTGACGAGGCAAGTTCAGGACTTGGTACATTACAGACCCCCGATGGGTCTGTAATTGCGGTTCTATTGGTATATTTGGAGTAACCGCCGCGGCATCGTTGCGCGGATGCGATGAACATCCAAATCGAACCTTTTCAGCCAGCGGAACAGTGCCCGCCAGCGGCCGAATCAACACCTTCTCCGGTCGATGAAACGCCGCTGCGCGGCGTACCCGGCGCGGCGTTTTGCCTCATTCACCTGGAGCGGAATCAGGCCGGCGGCGCGCAGGTTGACCTTGCCTTCCGCCAGCGAGGTCAGCTTCTGGTCGGTGATCTTTCCTCATCGAGCGTCTTCTGCAGGATGCCGGCGCAGTCATTGCGTCCAAGCTGGCCGCGCCCACGCGATCAGGCTGCCGTAGCGGGTGATCTCGTAGTGCTCGGCGGCCTGCGCGGCGTTGATCAGGGCTGCGTCCAGCACGGCCTTGTCGGCGACCTCGCCCGCGACCTCGTCGGCTTCCTCGATGATGCCGTCGATCGCCGGGCAATCGACCGCCTTTCACCTCGGCGCCGTGCATGCGGAATACCTCCTCGAGGCGCTGCACATGCGTCCTGGTTTCGTCGAGATGGGTCAAAAAGCCCTGCTTGAGCTGCTTGTCGGTGGCCTTTTTCGGCCATCTTCGGCAACGCCTTCACGAGTTGTTTCTCGGCGTAATAGATGTCCTGCAACTGATGGATGAACAGGTCGTTCATCGTCTTGATGTCTTTGGTGAAGAGTCCCATTGCGGTCGTCCTTTGTTTGGGAACATGCAGGCGCAGGCCTTTTTGCGGCCGGACGCGCGCGCTTCATGTTCGATGCTGATGCGGAGCTAACCGGCTCGCGAAAAGGATGTTCCTGAAGGCCTCGAAAACGCCGTGATGGAACGGATGGCAGAGCGGCGTAAAAAGAGCTCGCAGAACGGACCTCAGTTGCGACTCAAAATCGCTAACGCAGCGACATATGTAGGGCGTATGACAAAAGCGGCGAACGAAGCGCAGAAGCTTGACTTGTCAAGGACTGCACAACGGCCCGGTTTTGGCTTATGGGTCTTCACGCACGGTGCGTCTGACCGTCGCCTGTCACCACGTTTGACAGGTTTTTCTGTTTTGCCGCCCCGCCGGGAGGATGAATGCATTGGCTGCTGACCACGCTCGGGCGTGGCTTCAAGGAGAAGATCGGCTGGAAACGGCTAGGGATCGCTGCGAGTCTCCTCATCATCGTATTTGCGGTCACGACGCTGGTCCGAACCCTGAAGGGTGTCGACACCGGGGTCATCCTGACCGCGCTGACGGAGATCGCGCCCCATCGCATCGCGCTGGCCGCGCTGTGCGTGGTCGGCGCGTTCTGCACGCTGACCTTCTATGATTTTTCGCGCTGCGAACCATTGGCAAGACCCAGGTCCCCTATCGGATCGCCGCGCTGTCGAGCTTCACCAGCTACACCATCGGCCACAATATCGGCGCCACAGTCTTTACCGGCGGCGCGATCCGCTTCCGGATCTATTCCGATTACGGCCTGACCGCGATCGATGTCGCAAAATCTGCTTTCTCCGGGCTCACCTTCTGGCTCGGCAATTTGTTCGTGCTCGGCTTCGGCATGGCCTGGCATCCCTGGGCGGCGTCCGCGATGGACCTGCTGCCGCCGGCGATGAACCGCCTGATCGCGTTCGGCTGCCTCGCCGGCATCGTCTCCTATTTCGTCTGGCTGCTGATGGGCGAGAACCGTCGCGAGCTCGGGCAGAACGGCTGGAAGGTGGTATTGCCCTCGGCGCGGCTGACGCTGCTGCAGGTCCTGATCGGCGTGGTCGATCTCGGGCTTCTGCGCGCTCGCAATGTATCTCCTGATGCCGATGCAGCCCGATATCGATTTCGTCTCGCTGGCGGTGGTCTTCATCCTGGCGACCCTGCTCGGCTTCGCCAGCCATGCGCCCGGCAGCATCGGTGTGTTCGACGCCGCGATGCTGGTGGCGCTGCCGCAGTTTTCCAAGGAACAATTGCTGGCGACGCTGGTGGTGTTCCGGATCCTGTATTTCCTGATCCCGTTCGGGATTTCGATTTCGATCATGGGGACGCGCGAACTCTGGCTCAACGTCGTGCAACCCTGGCAGGAACGCCGCAGGCTCGCGAGGCCTGCACGGCCTCGGCCCGGGTGCGCCGGCCGGTCAAGAACCGCCGGTAACAGCGAAATTATCGGCGCCATCCAGTCTTTTCGGCCGGGACTGCCTCATTCTCTTATTTCTGCCTTACCGCTAACGTCAAACGCGCCATGGCCGGAATTCTCCGACGTTCAACGCTATCTGCCGCGCTGCTCGCCAGCGTGCTGACCGGCTGTCCGCAACATGGGCGGAAGCACAGACCGCAACGGACGCGCCGCTGCAGATTTCGTGGGAGGTTCGCAACCGCTTCCGCCTGTTTCGTGAAGAGCGGGATTTCCTCCTGCACGCCGACGGCGGCGCGCGGCCGCAGCGTTCTGGCCTCGGAACAGGCGCTGGAAATGCAAAGCGACGGCCGCGGCTGGGCGCGCAATACGGTGAACCGGCTCTGCATCGACCTCGCCGGCCGCGTCAGCGAGCCCTGTACCCGCGACAACGTCAAGGAAAGCTATCTGACGCCGGTCGATCATCCGGTCGTGTTGCGGCTGACCGGGCCGGTGCCGGTCGGCGCTACCTGCGCCTGGTCGTTCGACGATGGCGACGGCCCGCAAACGTCCACGTTCGACTGCGCCGAGCCGGTCAATATCAGGGTCGCGCTATGGCCGCACCACCGTTGCCACCGTCGACGTCTCGAGCGGATCGGACGGCAGCCAGCGCGTCTCCACCGAGATCACGGTGCGCGATATCTTCATCGCCGGCCTCGGCGACAGCGTCGCCTCCGGCGAGGGAAATCCGGACCGGCCGATCGCGCTCGTCCGATGAAGGCTTCTGCTTCCGCTCCTATCTGGGAACGGCGGCCGCGCAATATTACCGTCCGAGCCGCGCCGGCTATAAGGGCGGACGCGGCCTGCGAGGCGCCGGACGCGCTGGCCGTGTGGCAGCGGCAGAGCGCGCTCTGGTTCAACGCCGCCTGCCACCGTTCGCTCTTACAGCTATCAGACCCGCACCGCACTCGCGCTCGCCGTGCGATATCCGCACATCGCCGTGACCTATCTGCCGCTGGCCTGCACCGGCGCCACCATTGCCGACGGGCTGTTCGGCTCGCAGCGCGCCCGCGACTGCCTGCCGTCGAAATCGGGCAGCGTGCGTGCCAGGGCACCGTCAACGGGCAACTGGCCGAACTGCGCGAAGCCGCTCGGCGCCGCGAAGCGCCGGCAGCCGGATCGCAAGCTCGACCTGGTGCTGCTGTCGATCGGGGCCAACGACATCTATTTCTCCGGGCCTCGTCGCCGACGTGATCGTCGACACGCCGACCGAACGCGCGCTGTTCCGGCGCAGCGGCGTGATGGCCTCGGTCGACGACGCACGCAGCGGCGATGACGCGGGACCTGCCGCAGGGCTTTGCAAACTGCGCGAAGCGCTGAAGCCGCTGGTCGGCGACCTGTCGCGGGTGGTCTACACCTCCTACGCCAATCCGACGCTGGCAGACGGTGGCAGCGCCCTGCCCCGGCGGACGCGCCGGCTTCGATATCCACCCCGCGTTCAACGCCCAGCCGCAGCGGCTCGCCGCCGTGTCGAACTTCGTCGACAGCGAATTCCTGCCGCAGCTGAAAGCGCTGGCGCTGTGCCAAGGCGGCATCCTGTGCCGCAATCCGCGCACCGACCGCATGACCTTCGTCGATGGCGCATCAGGCCAGCTTTGCCAGCCACGGTTTCTGCGCGCGCGCCGAAAGCGATCCCGAATTCGACCGGCAGTGCTTCTCGGCGACCGGCGACAGCTTCGATCCCGATATCGTCGCGCGCCGCCAGCCAGCCGATGCTGTGCGGCCGCAGCGCCGGCGAGTATCGCGCCTATCTGCCGCGCGCGCGCTGGATCCGCGACGCCAATGACAGCTACTTCGCGGCGATGACCTATCCGCAGGGCCTGCCGACGTCGCAGCAGCCGGCCGACATCCATGACGCGACCTGGGGCGTGTCTGTCGGCGGTTTATGGCGGCGCGGTGCATCCGAGCGCCGAGGGCCACGCCGCGATGGCCGATGCCGCCGTGCCGGCCGCCGCCGCCGCGCTGCAGATCGATGCAGCAGTGCCTGAAGTCACCTCGCAGCCGGTGCTGCCGATACCGGCTGCGCCGGACGCGCCGCGGCCGCCGGTAGAACCGGATTGAACTAGCGCGCGGGCGCGGGAACTGGTGCAGGCGCCGTGGTCTTCTTTGGCGCTGCGGGCGCCTTTGCCGGACCGGCTGGTGGCTTCATCGCCGCGGCCTGCGCCGGCAGATATTTTGCGATGATCGCTGGGATCGACCTGCGCCAACTCCGTGTCCGGCAGACGGGTCCAGACCTCATCCTTGCCCAACAGCGAGAAGCCGAGATAGCCGCGCATCGTCAGCGTCTGCCCATCGGGGCTCAGCGTCATCTTGGCCTTGTAGATCTTGCCGTCGCGCGGATCGAGCACGTTGCCGTTCTCGTATTTCAATCCGTCGCGCTTCATGTCGCGAATGAAGGAGAGCCCGAGCCACGGCGCGTCCTTCCGATCGTCGGTGCATTTCGAGCAGACCGGATTGGGCGGATCGCCGGGCTCGAGAAACAGCTTGGCGAACGCGCCTTCGAAGGCGCCGTCGCGATCGACCACCAGAAACCATCCGACCGGCTTGCCCTTCTCGACCTTCTGCCACAGGCCGGACGCAGACGGTTCCGCCGGCTGCGCGGCGAGCTCACCGGCAAACGCGAGCCCGATCACGATCGGAAGTATCAGTTGAAGTCCGGCCAGCTTGCGCATCGTCATCACCTGATCAATCGCCTAAATGAATGGGCGCAGACTAAGGCCATTTCGCGGACGGTTCCAGTGAGGATCGCCGCGCACCCCGGTAAAGCACCGCGAGCCCAAGTGTCGCTTTTGTGGGAATCAGTTGACCCCGAGCTTCTTCTGCAGGCTCGACGACGAGGTGGTGTACTGGAACACCAGCCGCTTGTCCGGATAGACGTAGCGGTGCGCCTTCTGCGCCATCAGCGCGCCCTCGTGGAACCCGGACAGGATCAACTTGAGCTTGCCGGGATAGGTGTTGATGTCGCCGATCGCGAAGATGCCGGGAATATTGGTCTCGAACGCCGCGGTGTCGACCGGCACCAGATTGTTCTCGAGCGCGACGCCCCAGTTCGCGACCGGGCCGAGCTTCATGGTCAGTCCGAAGAACGGCAGCATCGTATCGCAGTCGATCTTCGAGATCGCGTTGTCGTTGCCTTTCATCACGGCGCCGGAAAGCTTGCCGCCCTCGCCTTCCAGCGAGGTGACCTGACCGATCTTCAGATCCATTTTTCCGCCAGCCACCAGCGCGCGCATCTGCTCGACGCTGTGAGGCGCGGCGCGGAAATCGTCGCGCCGGTGCAGCAGCGTCACGCGCTTTGCGATCGGATGCAGGTTGAGCGTCCAGTCGAGCGCGGAATCGCCGCCGCCGACGATCAGGATATTCTTGTCGCGGAACTGCTCCATCTTGCGCACGGCGTAGAACACCGAGGTGCCTTCATAGGCCTCGATGCCCGGCACCGGCGGACGCTTCGGCTGGAACGAACCGCCGCCCGCGGAGATCACCACCACCTTGCACTCGAACACCTGGCCCGCATCGGTCGTCACGCGAAAGCCGGGATCGCCGATCTTCTCGATCGTCTCCACCATCTCGTTGAGATGGAAGGTCGGATGGAACGGCTTGATCTGTTCGAGCAGCGCCTCCGTCAGGCCATGGCCGGTGACGAAGGGAATGCCGGGAATGTCGTAGATCGGTTTTTCCGGATAGAGTTCGGCGCACTGGCCGCCGATCTTGTCGAGGATGTCGACCACATGCGCCTTCATGTCCAAGAGGCCCAGTTCGAAGACGGCAAACAGGCCGCACGGACCCGCGCCAATAATCAGCACGTCGGTTTTGATCGCTTCGCTCATATCAGCTTCTTTCGGTTGAACCTGGCGGGAAGGCCGCATCTGTCTAGCCAACCCGGCGGCATCAGGAAAGCCATAATATGGCGTTCGTGACGGCGGCAACCCCTTGCCGTCATTCGACAAGTGGGCTGTAAGGGAACGAAATTTTCGGAGATGGCCCCGTGAACGCTCCCTTGCGTCCCGACGCGACCCCGCGTCTGGAGGATTTTCCCTATCGGCTGTCGGACAATGTGAGATTTGCCGACCTCGATCCCAACCAGCACGTCAACAACGCGGTTTACGCCACCTATTTCGAAACCGGCCGCGTCACGCTGATGAAGGACCGCAGCTACGGGCTGATGCCGGACGGGCTTCGGCTGGATCATGGTGCGGATCGATATCCATTTCCGCGCCGAGTTGCGCTGGCCGGGCAAGATCGAACTGGGGCTCGGCGTCGCCAAGTTCGGCCGCACCTCGGTGAGCTTCGATCAGGTGGTGTTCTCCGAAGGCAAATGCGTCGCGTCGGCGCGCGCGATCACTGTCCTGATCGATGAAGTCACGCGCAAGCCGGTGCCACTGACACCTGAGCTGAAGGCGAAATTTGCGCCGTGGATCCGCCGCGGCGTTGATCCCGGATGAGGCGCGCCGCGCTGCTCCTTCTTGCGTTCGCCGGCGCCGCGCTACAGCCTGCCGCGGCGACGGACTATCACCGCGAAGACCTGCGTATTCCGATGGAGGCCGCGGGCCCGCGCGGGCTTGAAGCGATGCTGTTGCGGCCGTCGGGCGCGCGCCGCTACCCACTCGCCTTGATCAGCCACGGCACCCCACGCGAGGGGTCGGCGCGGGCGCCGATGTCGCCGTATGGATCCTATCGGCAAGCCCTCGAATTCGCCCGCCGCGGCTTTGCGGCGCTGGTCTTCATGCGCCGAGGCTACGGCGATCCCGGCGGCCAATATGCCGAGAGCAGCGGCCCGTGCGGCAGAGCGCGAATATCTGCGTGCGGCATCGCAGTCGGCCAGCGATCTGCACGCGGCGATCGAGGCCATGCGTAACCGGACCGACGTTTCGACCAATGGCATGATCGCGGTCGGCGTCTCCGCCGGCGGCTTCGCGTCGTTGGCGCTGACCGCCGATCCGCCGCCGGGGCTCGCCGCCGCGATCAACTTCGCCGGTGGCCGCGGTTCGCGCGCCGACAATGACGTCTGCGACGAGGATGCGCTGGTTCGCGCCTTCGCCACGCTCGGCAAGACGTCGCGGATTCCGACGCTGTGGATCTACGCGCAGAACGACAAGTTCTTTCGGGCCCGAACTGGTGCGCCGAATGCACATCGCCTTTACCGGCGCCGGCGGGCGGGCCCAATTCATCGATGTCCCGCCATTCGGCGATGACGGCCATTCGCTGTTTTCGCGCGGGATATCGCTTTGGACGCCGATGGTCGACAGCTTCCTGCGCGACCAAAATCTGGGAACGCGCGATATCGCCGCGATGCCGGCGCGATCGCCGATGCCGCCACCGCCGCAATTGCGCGACAAGGGGCGCGCGGGATTTGCCGATTATCTCTCGGCGAGCCCGCACCGTGCCTTTGCCGTCTCGCCAAAGGGAGCTTCGCTTTCCGCAGCGGGCGGCGCTCGACGCGGAAGCTGCGGAGGCTGCCCTCACCGCCTGCGCGGAGTACGCAGCCGATTGCGCGCTATATGCGGTCGACGACCATCTTGCCGAGACCGCCAACGCCGGATCGCGCTGAATATTTCCGAACGTCAGGCCTGCCGTTCCGGTGTCGACACCGTGAGGCCGTCGAGATCGTCGCTCACCTTGATCTGGCACGACAGGCGCGAGTTCGGCCGCACGTCGAAACCGAAATCCAGCATGTCCTCTTCCATCGGCGTCGGAGCGCCGACCTTCTCGCGCCAGGCTTCGTCGACATAGACGTGGCAGGTCGCGCAGGCGCAGGCGCCGCCGCATTCGGCTTCGATGCCGGAATGGCGTTGCGGATCGCGGCTTCCATCACGGTCGCGCCGTTCTCGACTTCAATGGTTCGTTTTTCGCCGGTATGGTCGACAAAGTGGATTTTGGCCATGATCGCTCGTGCTGCCGGAATAGGTAAGGAAGGTCCCGGCAGTCGTATAACGGGTCGATCCGCACAGCGCCAGCGGTCGGGACGAAAACCTTATGGCGGCACTTTGCCGGGATTTTGGCCGATACGGACCGCTTTCCGCTCAGGAACGGTGCAGAACCGCCTCGATCGCCGCCCGCGCCTCTGCAACCGCCTCGCCGAGCTCGGCGAGCTCGGCGGATGCATCGAAGCCTCTGGCGATGGCCGCCTCCAGCTCGGGCTGCGGCATCGGCGACGGCAAAGGCGCCGATCGCGCGGGCCGAGCCCTTCAGCGTATGCGCCAGCGCGCTGGCATCCGCAGGCATGGCAGCGAGCGTGCCGCACGAGTCTTGCCGATTGGGCCGCGAATATCGTCAACACCTCCTGCTCGATCGCGGCATCGCCGAGCGTCATGCGCTGGAGGTGCTCGAAATCGATCGGCCCGTCGTCGGGAGCCAGCGGTGGCGATGGCATCCATTCTATCCGTTCGAGGTGAAGCGACATGGCTCAGGTCCGGATCGCCCCAACACAGTGATTCTACGGAAGGGCATTTTCCGCCAGCCAACCACGGCAACGGTTAACGGAACGTTCTCAGAATTGGCCGTAATTTTGCCTGATTTTAGCCGGCAATCAGCCTCGATTTGCGATCTCGGTTCCAGAAATCTGTGCATCTCGTAAGGCCTTATGAAACAGAGCTGTTAACGATGATTAAGAATGTCTTAATCGCGGCCATTTCATTCGTATCGCTCAACCAATAGGATGTTCGCGGACGTGTGCGGACAAGCGGCCGGCGGGTACGCTTGCGTCCGCGGGGGTTATGAATCCAGCTTCGAGCTTGCGAGTTTTTGCGAGAACGGCTGGGTGCGTACAAAGTTAAGAGGGCTCGGACTGACATGGCGAACAATCCGAAGAAGGTCAAAGATCCGACTGAAGTCGCGCTCTCCGCCATTCAGGAAGCGCTCAACATCAGCGATACGAACGTCGATCACCAATCGAAATTCGCTCGGCAACGAACTCGCCCTCAGACCAGTCCGTCCGGCTCCGCCGCCCTATTCCGATATCGTCGTTTGACACGCGCGGAAGCGCTGAGCGGCCGGTGTTCGATCCGGATCGAGGAGCCGCGCGGCCCCCGTCGCGCCGCCAATGACGATCGCGAAACCATCGGACAGATCCTGCAGGCGATCCAGAAGGGCAGCCCTGCCCGCAGCGTCTACACGCTTGCCTCCGTGTTTGGCGGCGTCTGGGTGATCGGTTGCGGCCTGCTGACCGTCAGCTTCCTGCCCGCGTTGCAGGCGGCGATCGGACAGAGCGGCGGCGTGCTGGTGCTCGGCCGGCCTTGCCGCGTTGTTCTTTGCGCCGGTGCTGTTGTTCTATTTCCTCGCGAGCCTCGCCTGGCGCGGCCAGGAAATGCGGATGATCGCGCAGTCGATGGCGCAGGTCGCGATCCGCTTCTCCGAGCCCGAGGGCGCCGCCGCCGATCTGATGGTGACCGTAGGGCAAGCGATCTGCCGCGAAGTCGCCGCGATGGGCGACGGCGTCGAGCGCGCGATCGCGCGCGCCGGCGAACTGGAAACGCTGGTCGCCAATGAAGTCGCAGCCCTCGAGCGCGCCTATTCCGACAACGAGGTGCGAATTCGCGCGCTGCTGCAGGACATCGCGCCATCAGCGCGACAATCTGGTCGGCCAGGCCGAGCAGGTTCGCAGCGCCATCTCCGGCGTCCAGATCGACCTGCGCCACGACATCGCGCTGATCTCGGACGCGATCGCCTCGCGTGTCGACGAGGTCGCGAAAAGCATCACCGGCGCGCTGGAAGAGCGCGGCCAGCACATCACGAGCGCGCTCAGTCATGCCGGCGACAACATGATCCTGGCGCTCGGCAGAGCGTGGCGGCGACCTGCTCGACCGCCTGGAAGAAGCCAGCGCCGAAACCACGCGCGCCGTGCTCGACGCCTCCGAGCGGCTGACCACCAGCCTCAACTTCAAGACCGGCCACGTCCACGACGAGTTCGTCGATCTCGCCGATCGCGTCCACGAGATGCTGAACGAACGTATCGACCGCATCACCGGCGAATTCGAGCAGCGCTCTTCGACCATCGTCGACGGCATCTCCGACCGCACCGAGCAGGTCCACGACTCCTGAAGAATTCCTCCGACTCGCTGCTGCTCGAACTCGAGCTGCGCTCGGGCGATCTCGTCAACAAGATCGACGAAGCCGGCAACCGCCTCGCAAGCCGCATCCTCACCTCCGGCGACAAGGCCAGCGACGCGCTCGACGTGACCGTGAACACGCTGGTCGCCAAGGTGATCAGCCAGACCGAAAACGCACATGACAGCCTCGCGCTGCAGATGAGCGCCTACGACGAACTGGTGAAGAACCAGGGCGGCGAGCTTGCGGAAAAGTTCGCCCGCGACAGCGGCACGCTCGGTGCGCTGATCACGCGTCATATCTCCGAGTTCGATCGCACCGTCAAAACCTTCGGCGGCGAGATCGTCGAGCGCATGGGCCGCGGACCCAAGAGATCTCCGACAGCCTGAAGAATTACGTCGACACCTTCGACACCCGCCTGGTCGCGAACAGCGGCGAGATCACCGCTTCACTCGATCAGCGCCTGCTGCAGTTCGAAACCACGCTCGGCACCCGCGTCAGCAGCCTCGACACCTCGCTCGACAGCAAGATCAGGTCGTTCGACGAGACCATCGACGGCCGCCTGAAATCGCTGGAAACGACCTTCGATACCCGCGCCAAATCCGGTCACCGAAACCATCGATGGCCGCCTCGGCACGCTGGCGGGCATCGCTGACCGACGGCGCGGCGCAGGCGATCCAGTCGATCGACCAGCGGCTGACCCTCCTCACCTCCTCGCTGACCGAGGGCACCGCGCAGGCGATTGCGGCGGTCGACCATCGTATTGCCAACGTCACCGAAACCATCGACGGCCGCAGCGCCCATCTGACCGACACCATCCAGGCGCGGTTCCAGGAAATCCACCAGGGCATCGAGACCCGGGTCGGCGCCGTCGCCAGCGACATCGACACCCGCGTGGCGCAGTTCGAGGATCTGCTCGGCTCGCGCATCGAGGCCGTGGCCGGCCGAATCGAAAGCAGCGGCCGTCAGGCCAGCGAAGACCTGATGTCGCGCGCCGAAATGCTGTCCTCCGGCATCAAGTCGCATGTCGAGGACGCCGAGCGTTCGCTGACCAACCTCGTGGTCAACACCGCAGAGACCATCCAGACCGGCGCGCGCACCGCGCAGCAGGCGCTGCTGACGGTTTCCTCCGATGTCGGCGCACAACTCAAACTGACCTCGGCCGAGGTCGAAGCCGCCCTCACCGCCGTCGGCACCGGCGCGCGCCGCCTCGATCCTCACCAGCGCCCAGGATGCCCAGACCACGCTGGTGTCGGCCTCCTCCGAGGCTGCCTCGCAGATCAAGTCGCTCGCCGCCGACGTCGAGCGCACGCTCTCGGCCGCCGGCGACGCCACGGCCGCGTCGGTTCTCGCCGGCGCGCGCGAGGCGCAGACCACGCTGGTGACCGCATCCGCAGACGCGGCAAACCACGTCAAGTCGCTCGCCGCCGACGTCGAGCGTTCGCTGTCGATCGCAGGAACTGCAACCGCCGAGGCCGTCACCGCGGGCGCCCGCGAAGCACAGAGCACGCTGGTCGCCGCCTCCACCGAGGCCGCCACTCAGGTCAAGTCGCTCGCAGCCGACGTTCAGCGTTCGCCTCGATCGCCGGAACGCGCGACCGCCGAGGCGATCACGGCAGGCGCCCGCGAGGCCCAGAGCACCCTCATGAACGCGTCCGCCGAAGCATCGAGCCAGGTCAAGTCGCTCGCCGCCGACGTGGAACGCTCGCTCTCGATGGCCGGCAATGCCACCGCCGAGTCGATCACGACGGGCGCCCGCGAAGCGCAGAACACGCTGATCACGGCGTCGACCGAAGCCGCCAACCACGTCAAGTCGCTGGCGATCGATGTCGAACGCACGCTGACCGCGGTCGGCGCCGACTACCGCCACCTCCATCCTCGGCACCGCGCGCGAAGCCCAGAGCTCGCTTTCCGCGACCTCCGCCGACGCCGCGAACCAGATCAAGGCGATCGCCGCCGACATGGAGCGTTCGCTCGGCGTCGTCACCGCCAGCACGACCGACACCATCCAGACCACCGCGCAGAACGCGCAGAGCGCCCTGATCGCCGCCACGAACGAGGTCAGCTACCAAGGTCAAATCGACCTCGGCCGATATCGAGCGCTCGGTGCTCGCCGCCAGCAGCAATTTCGGCTCGACGATGACCGGCAAGACCGACGAAATCGTCACCTACGTTCAGCAGCAGACCGACCGTCTGGCGCAGATCGTCGACAGCCGCCGCGGTTCGCTGGTCGAGGCGCTCAGCACCAGGACCACGCAACTCGACGACCGACATCGACCGCGTCACCGCCGACGCGCTTGAAATCGATCGAGACCCGCGGCCAAAGCGTTCTCGCAATCGATGTCGACCCATGGTTCGGAAGTCGCGCGCAGCGATCACGACCGGCAGGCGACCTCGCCACCGGCGCGGTAGCCAAGTCGCTGAAGGATCTCGAAGCAGTCGTCGCGTTCGGCCATCGACCAGTCGCGTCAGGTCTCGATCGCCGCCGTCACCGAAATGCAGGAGACCAGCAAGATCCTGCGCACCGATACGGTGGCGCTGTTCGAACGGCTGCGTGAAGGCAACATCCTGCTGCAGGAAGTGCTGACCGGCGCCCACGACAATCTCAACTCGCTGGAGCGCGCGCTGGTGACCCGCGTGGCCGACTTCGTGTCCGCCATGAACGACGTCACCGCCCGCAACGGCGTCGCCACGCAGACCCTGGAAGACCAGCTCACCGTCTTCAACGGCAAGACCTCGAAGGCGCTGGAAGATCTCGGCGCGCTGTCGAGCGAGTTCGAGAAGCACGGCAAGGCGCTGGTCGAGGCAGCCGGCGTGGTCGAACAGGCCAACCGTTCCACCACGACCTCGGTCGCCGACCGCAAGACGCAGCTTGAATCGCTGGTGACCACCATCGACCTGCGCACCACCGACCTCGACCAGCGCCTGTCGCGCTTCACCGGCCTGCTCGACGAATCGCTCGCCGCGGCCGAAGAGCGCGCCCGCGATATCGCGCGCGTGGTCGCGGAAACCGCGGGCGCCGGATCGGCTGCGATCAGCCGCCAGTTCGAAGCGGTGCGCACTGCGGCCGAAAACGAGCGGCAACAGACCCTCGACGCGATGAACGACCTGTACCAGCAGAGCACCCACGAGACGGATGCGATGTTCAAGCAGTCGACCGAGAAGTTCGCTGCGATGGTGCAGGCCATGAAGCAGATGGCCACCGAAATGCATAACGAGCTCGAGGCGACCCGCAACGAGCTGCGCCGCGGCGTGCTCGAGATGCCGCAGGAGGCCGCCGACAACACCGCGCAGATGCGCAAGGTGATCGTCGACCAGATCGAGGCGCTCGCCGAGCTCAACAGGATCGTCGCCCATCATGGCCGCGGCCTCGACGTCGTGACCTCCGGCCGCGCCAGCGTGCAGCGCCAGGAAGAGCCCGTGATGGCAGCCGCCGCAGGCGGCCGCAACGACGTGCGCATGCGCGACGCCGGCAGCGCATCGACCCTGCCGCCGCCGGACCTCGGCGTGCCCGCCCTCGCCGCGCCGAAGCCCCGCCGGTCTCGCCGGCAGGCCAGGACGCTGGACGCGACGGATGGCTGTCCGACCTGCTCCACCGCACCGATAACGGCGGCGGTGGCGGACGCGAAGCTCCGCGCGGCCGTACGCCGCAGACCCCCGCCAATCCGCTGGAGTCGCTGTCGCTCGACATCGGCCGGCTGATGGACCGCAACCTCGCCGCCGAAATGTGGGACCGCTACCAGCGCGGCGAGAGCAAGGCGTTCACCAAGCGGCTCTACACGCCGGCCGGCCAGAAGGCGTTCGACGAAGTCGCCCGCAAATACCGCGCCGACCGCGGCTTCAAGCAGACGGTCGACCGCTACATCGCCGAGTTCGAGCGGCTCTTGGACGAAGTCGCGCGCGAGGATCGCGGGCCGCAGCGCTGCGCGGCCACCTCACCTCGGAGACGGGGCTGGTTTACACCCTGCTCGCGCACGCGGCGGGCGGCTCGGGGTAAGCGGCGAAATAGCGACAACGATTAGCGAATAAGAACGGAGGCTGCGATGCCTCCGTTCTTCGTTCAAGATATGGCTAGAGCGGGATGGGTTGGAGTCGAATCGATCTCGCCATTAGCGCGAAGCTAGCGATCTCGTCGTCCCGGACGCAGTGCAGATACTCTTCGGCGGTACACCGCAGGGCCTAGACACAAAATCGCGAAGACAACCCCATGCAAGTAGAATGGGCCCCGGCTCGCAGACTCCACGCCAGCTTGCTTGGCACGAGATGGTCCGTCGTCACGGCGCGCAACCTAATTTCATCCTGCTCAGATTAGTTTCGTCAGGTCGCGACAAACGCGAAGCGTTTGTGCAAGGGAGCAAAGCGACGAAGCAATCCATCTCTTCCAGTGCGGCAAGCATGGATTGCTTCGCTTCGCTCGCAATGACGGCGCGAGAGCGCGCTTCGCCAGTCGATGACAGAGCGTGAGCGATCTTATTCGCTGCCGCCATTCGCCGATTACTGCCGCTTCTGCCCGCTCGGCGCTGTCGGCGGAGCTGCTGGCGGTCGGCGGCCTGGGCGGGACGGCAGCGGCTGGCTCCGCCGGCGCGGCGTTGTTGCTTCCGCCGAATATCACCCGGCTCGGATTGCGGTCGAAATTGTTCACGGCGCGGCTGATGTCGCCGAGGCGTGCGGCGGCCGTCGGCGATCAGCGCGCCTGAGCGCTTGTCGAAATCCTCGGCGAGTTCGCGGATCGACTTCACCATCAAATTCAACTCGCCGCCGGCGGTGCCGCCCGCGATCGTGTTCAGCCCGAGCATGAGGCTGTCGGCCTTGCCCATCACGCCGTCGACCCTGAGCATGACGTTGTCGATCTTCTCGGAGTTGCGCGCGAGCGCGGCCGTGAAGGTCTCGAGATTCCGCAGCGAGTTCTTCACCGATTCCTGGTTGTCGGCGACGATCCGGTTGACGTTCTGCAGCGTGGCGCGGATCGCCTCGGTGACGTCCTGCAGCGCGCTCGGATCGGCGGTCAGCACCGGCACGCCGTCCTCGTCGAGCGGCACCGGCAGGCGCGGCTTCCTCGCCGCCCTTCAGCGAGATCGCCGCGACGCCGGTCAGGCCCTGGAATTCGAGGCCGACGAGGGTGTCCTTGCGGATCGGGGCGTTGTTCTCGACCATCGCCAGTGCGACCACGCGCCGCGGGTTGTCGAGCTTGACCGAGACAACTTCCCCTATCCGGATACCGTTAAAATTGACGCTGCCGCCATTGCGCAGGCCGGACGCCGGGCCTTCGAACACGATGCGGATCGGGCTGCGCTGCTTGGTGGTGTGCAGGCTCTGGAACCACAGCACGAAGCCGAACGCGGCGGCGATCACCGCCAGCGTGAAGGCTCCGATCAGGACGTAATTCGCCCGCGTTTCCATAACTCAAAGTACTCCGGAACCTGGGTCTCGTTCAGCTTCGCCGATCAGACCCGTCGTTTATCGCTTGTTTGAGCACTGCTCTCATCAAAAACCGGTGCCCGCTTCCGTGATCATGCTCTAGCCCATGACCGCGCGGGCGCGCTTGCCGTGGAAATATTGCCTCAGCCAGGGATGCTGCGAGGCCTGCATGTCGGCAATCGATCCTGCGGCAATGATCTTACCGTTCCCTAAAACGGCGATGCGGTCGCAGGCCGTATAAAGGCTGTCGAGATCGTGGGTTACCATGAAAACGGTCAGGCCCAAAGTGCGCTGCAGGGTGCGCACCAGCTCGTCGAAATCGCCGGCGCCGATCGGATCGAGGCCCGAGGTCGGCTCGTCCAGGAACACCAGTTCGGGATCGAGCGCGAGCGCGCGCGCCAGCGCCACGCGCTTGATCATGCCGCCGGAGAGTTCGGACGGAAAACGGTCGGCGACCTCGGGCCGCAGGCCGACCATGCCGAGCTTGGCCACCATGATCTCGTCGAGCAGCCGCTGCGAGACCTTGAGATATTCGCGCACCGGAAACTGGATGTTCTGCCGCACCGTGAGCGAGGAGAACAGCGCGCCCTGCTGGAACAGGATGCCCCAGCGCCGCTCGACGCCGCGGCGCTCGGCGGCACTCGCCGCGTCGAGATCGACGCCGAACACCTCGATGCGTCCGGCGACCTTCGGCACCAGGCCGATGATGGTGCGCGTCAGCACCGATTTGCCCGCGCCCGACGGGCCGACGAAGCCCAGGATCTCGCCGCGCTTGACGTCGAGATTGAGCCCGTCGAGCACCCGCGTCTTGCCGAACTGCACGGTGATGTCGCGGACCCGGATGATGGCGTCGGAAATCTCGCCCGCCATGGTCACATTCCGATCGATGCGAAGAAGATGGCGAACACGCCGTCCATCACGATGACGAAGAAGATTCCCTTCACCACCGAGGATGTCGTGTGCTGGCCGAGCGATTCAGCGCTGCCCTGCACCGCCAGCCCCTCGACGCAGGCGACGATGCCGATCACCGCCGGCCATGACCGGCGCCTTGATGATGCCGACGATGAAATGGTCGATCGAGATGGCGTCGCGCAGCCGCAGCAGGAACGCTTCGGGATCGACGCCGCCATAGAGCCACGCCACCAGGCCGCCGCCGTAGAGCGCGGCCATCGCGCCGAGAAACGCCAGGATCGGCAGCGCCAGCACCAGCGCCAGCATCCGCGGCAGGATCAGAACCTCGATCGGATCAAAACCCATGGTGCGCAGCGCGTCGATCTCCTCGCGCATCTTCATCGAGCCGAGTTCGGCGGTGTAGGCGCGAGCCCGAGCGGCCCGCCACCATGATCGCCACCAGCAGCACGCCGATCTCGCGCAGCACCAGCACGCCCAGCATGTCGACCACGAAGATATCGGCGCCGAATTTGCGGAAATGGAAGATGCCCTGCTGCGAGATGATGCAGCCGATCAGAAACGTGATCAGCACCACGATCGGCACCGCGCGCCAGCACACCTGCTCCAGATGATGGATGGTCGAGGTCAGGCGGAAGCCGCCGGGGCGGATGAGGACGTGGCCGGCCGCGGCGAGCACCGCGCCCAGCATGTCGATCAATCCGACCAACGTGCCGCCGACGCCGGCCACGCTGCGGCCGACCTGTTCCAGCATGCCCGTGATCGTCACCCGATCGGGTTTCGACGATCGGGCTCGGCTTTCACCCGGCGCACCTCGTCGACCAGGCTCGAATAATTGGCCGAGAGCCCGGCGATCTTGGCCTCGACGCCGCCCTGGGTCAGGCTGCGGCGCAGCCGCTCGATCAGCCAGGCGCCGAAGGTGTCGAGCTTCGACACCTGCGAGACATCGATGAAGATGTTGGGCCGGCTGCCGCCGAGCTTCTCGGCGTCGGCGACCATTCGTTCCAGCACCGGCGCAAAGCGGGCCGTCCACGGAGCCGGTCGCGCACAGCGCCAGCGCCGTTGCCCCTGGCTATCCGCTCCAATGTCGGGTCGCCGCTCACGATGCCCATCCCTCAGGCCAGCTCGCTGCCCACTGAAAAACGTCAGGTTCCGCACGCCGCATTGCCTTGTAGAATCTGTCCCTAACCAGCCATAGTTGGTTGCAGCGGGCAAGCTTGCGGTTCAGAAAATTGCCAGATTTTAAAATGACTTCCAGCCTATCTCGAAAGCTTGCCGTCAGCATCGAACGCTGGCCGATCGCAGGCGCTTTCACCATCAGCCGGGGCGCCAAGACCGAGGCCGTCACGGTGGTCGCCGACCGTCAGCCATGGCGGCCATACCGGGCGCGGCGAATGCGTGCCCTACCCGCGTTATGGCGAGACGCCTGAAGCGACGCTGGCAGCCCTTAAGGCGATGCAGGAACCGCTTGCCAGGGGACTGGACCGGCAGGCGCCTGCAGGCGGCGATGCCCGCAGGCGCCGCCCGCAACGCGCTGGATTGCGCGCTGTTGGACCTCGAGGCCAAGAGCTCGTGGTCAGCGGGTCTGGACCCTGCTCGGCCGGCCGGCACCGCGCCCCTGCACCACCGCCTTCACGATCTCGCTTGGGTACGCCGGAAGCGATGGCGGCGGCGACCGCCAAGGCCGCGCACCGGCCGCTGCTCAAGATCAAGCTCGGCGGCGACGGCGACGACGCGCGGATATCAGCGGTACGCAAGGCGGCCCCGGAATCCGAACTGATCGTGGATGCCAACGAGGCCTGGACGCCGGACAATCTCGAACACAACCTGGCCGCCTGCGCCAACGCCGGCGTCACGCTGGTCGAGCAGCCGCTGCCGGCCGGACGCGATGAGGCGCTGGCGCGCATCAAGCGGCCGATCGCGGTCTGCGCCGACGAAAGCGTGCATGACCGCGCCTCGCTCGAGGGCCTTCGCGACCGCTACGACGCCGTCAACATCAAGCTCGACAAGACCGGCGGGCTGACGGAGGCGCTCGCGATGGCGGATGCCGCGCACGCGCTCGGCTTCGAGATCATGATCGGCTGCATGGTCGCGACCTCGCTGGCGATGGCGCCGGCGATGCTGCTGGCGCGACAGGCCAGCTTCGTCGATCTCGACGGTCCGCTGCTGCTGGCGCACGACCGCGACGGCGGGCTGCGCTACGACGGCAGTCTGGTCTATCCGCCGGAAGCGGCGCTTGTGGGGCTGATGCGCCAGCCGGTGCCGCGCCAGCCACATCACGCCGCGGCTGACGAGCGCCATCGCCGCCATCACGTAATAGACGCCCTGCCCGTAGCTGCGCATAGACCGTGCCCGACACGATCGACGCGCGCGCTGGCGACGATGCCGCCGCAGGCCGCGAGATAGCCCTGCCCGCGCGCCATCACATGGCCGGGCACGTGGCGCACCAGCAGTCCCATGGTGCCGACCTGCGTCAGCCCGAAGGTCAGCGCCATGCGCGAGTTGGACGATCGCGAGAACAGCGCAGCGGCGGGTCCTGCGCCGTGATCAGCCAGCGCGCGACCGCGCTCAGTGCGCGCGATCACCACCAGCATCGACGGCGTGCAGCGTGAAGCGCGGCGACAGCGCGAACACCACGATCTCGGCTAGCACGCCCAGCGACCCACGAGCCCGGCAATCGTCAGCCCGCCGCATGCCCGCCTGCTGCCAGGCGATCGACGCGAAGATGTAATAGGCGGCGTGGCTGCCCTGGATCAGCGCCGACGTCACGATGATGGCGAGAAAGCCGGGGTCGCGCAGCAAGCGCGCTCGCGCCATGGCGGTGCCCGGCGGGCGGTCTTGGTGTCGTCCAGCGGCTGCAGCCCGAGGCTGGCCAACGGCGCCGAGCGCGGCCGACCGACGCGATGACCCAGATCAGGTTTCGGGCGGCGATGAGGTCGACCAGCAGCCCGCAGACCAGCGCGCCGACCACGAAGGCCGCCGAGCCCCACAGCCGCAACGGTCCGTAGTTGAGGCCATAGCGCGCCACGCCGCCGCAGCGCATAGGCGTCCGTCAGCGGCACCATCGGCGTCCACAGGCAGCAGGTCGACGGCGTAGGTCGAGAAACACCAGCACCGGCAGATGCTGGGTGCCGAGCATGGAAAAGCCCGAGCGCGGTCGCAAAGGCGGTCACGATGAGCGCCGCGCAGCGCCTGGCGTCTTTCGGCGAGCGCCGGTCACGAACGGCAGCACCGTGAACCGCGTCACCGGCGGGCACGGCCGTGATGATCCCGATCCAGAACGCGTCGATCCCGACCGCCTTCAGCCAGACCGTGAAAAACGGCAGATGGGTGCCGATCATGCCGAACAGTCGTGCCGTAAAACAGCGCCAGCCGCGTCGCGAATCGCCTCGAGGCGGTCTTGAGAAGCGATGGGGATTTGTTGATTCTGCTCGGCATCAATTCAATTGCGATTCGGTCGATATCGTGTTGTTTCGTTATCGCAACGCGCGATGATTTGCGCGAAGAGTTTGAGCATGGCCGACGAAGCATTCGCCCTTTCGCCGATCTCAGCACGCGCCACGCTGCCGAGCGAGGAGGACTATGACGCGATCAGCGAAGCCTTCATGGAGACTTCGCGGGGCCGCTGGTTTCTGACCGAATACGCCAAGCGCAACCGCAATGCCGACACCCGCATGGTGCTGGACGCGGTGGCGCGGATCGAAGCAAAACCTCGCCGCCCAGCGGCAGAGCCGCCCCCGACAACGGGCTGGCGGAGGCGCTGGTCGCCATCAGCAGCGCGGTCGATGAGGCCAGGACCGCCGCGTCGGTCGCCATCGATGACCTCGCGCTGGGGAAACCGCTGGCGCCGGTCCGCAAGGGCGCCCGGGTCATCCGGGAAATCGCGTGGCGGTGGCGGGAAATCGGCACCGACGGCCGGATCTGCGACCTGATCGATTCCCAGGCCGACGCCATCGTGAGGCGGGCTGCGGGCAAATCGCATCGATCAATCCCCAGTGCATTGAGCGCTGCGTTCGATCTGATCGAGAAAGAGATCGCGGCGTTTGGCGACGGCACGGCAGCGTTCCCGCCGGCCGCGGAGAAGCTGTCCCCTCGTCCTCATCCCCGCCCTCCCCATCGGATGAAATGCCGGCCTCGGAATTGGAAACGGCGCAGGCGGCGCGCGCGCGACGACCAACGCCGATGACCGCGATCAGCACCCAGGCCATGCCGGACGAAACGGTCGGTGCAGCCCATGAGACCGCGGAGGTGAGCGCCGGAAGACGCCGATGCCCACGCTGCGGATAGCCCAGCTGCTGATGCCCAGGCCGCGGATGCCCATGACGAGGCGGTGCTCGATATGGTCGCGCTCGAAATGGCGGCGGTGGATCCCTTCGATATCGATGATCTCTCACCGGACACCGATAACATTGAAGTCGCGGAATTGCCGCCTGAGGTCCCGGTCGTCGATCGCGCGGCAACCGGAGCCGCCGGCCGCGCCGGCGATAGCACCGTCGCTTCAGCCTTCGCTTCAACCATTCGCCTCAGGCATCCCCTCGCTTGCCACCGTGAAGCCGCCTCGAACCTTCCGCTGAACCTCTCGTTCGAGTCTCGGCACGCTCATCGCGAACGGAATCCTGCGAAAGCCCCATGCATCAGGACCCGATCCGCTGGCGCCGATCCGGCGCCTGAGCCAGGCCGAGAAGATCGCGTTCTTCTCCTGATGCGCGTAGCGCTAAGCCGATTAATTCTCGCGAACAAATCCGCATCGACATTGCCGCCGGACAGCACGATGACGACGTTCTTGCCGCGCGCATCGATGCGGCCGGCCAGCAAGGCGCGGCGAGGCCGACCGCGCCGCCCGGCTCGACCACCAGCTTCAATTCCCGGTAACGCAAACGCGGACCGCCGCCCCAACTTCGGCATCGGAGGCGGTGACGCCTTGCGCCAGCAGCTTGCTGTTGATGGCGAGAAGGTCAGTCTCGCCGGGGATCGCGGCCATCAGCGCGTCGCAGATGGTGCGGCCCTCGGCATGGTGCGGCTTCGCGTTGTCCGGCGCGCAGCGAGCAGGCGTGATCGTCATAACCGTCGGGCTCGGCCGACGATCAGGATCGGCCTGCGGAAAGCGCGCCTTGACCGCGGTTGCGACGCCCGCGATCAGTCCGCCGCCGGACGCCGGCGCCACCACGATGTCGGGCGTCAAGCCAAGCGCGGCCATGTCCTCGGCGATCTCGCGCCCGCCGTGCCCTGCCCGGCGATCACCAAGCGGATCGTCATAGGGCGCACCAGCGTCGCGCCGCGCTTGGCGGCGATGCCGTTGGCGATGGCTTCGCGGTCCTCGCGTGTCGCGGTCGTAGAGCACGACTTCCGCGCCATAGGCCTTGGTGCGCTCGCGCTTCGACAGCGGCGCGTCCGTCGGCATCACGATGGTCGCCTGCATGTTCAGGATCTGCGCCGCCGCCGCCACGCCCTGGGCGTGGTTGCCGGACGAGAACGCGACCACGCCGCCGCCGCGCGCGTCCTGCGGGATCGAGGACAGCTTGTTGAAGGCGCCGCGGAACTTGAACGAGCCGGTCCGCTGCAGCATTTCCGGCTTCAGGAACACCCTGGTTCCGACGCGTTCGTTGAGAACCGGCGGACGACAACAGCGGCGTTCGCACCGCGAACGGTGCAACCACGCGCGCGGCCGCATCGATATCCGCAGCGCCGACCGGCAGCGATGGAGGCAATGGTCCGTCATCCGCAGCTTGTATCGCGGACCCCGACATGGCGGGCAAGACGCATTAGCGTGAATCAGGCGGCGAAATGCGGGTCCTCCGCCACGAAATTCGACCACCTCGTCTTCGGGACCGGCGGCGCGGACATTGGTGCATGTTGTCGACGAAAGCGCGAGCCGAAGCCTGCCAGGTGTGGCTTGGCGGCAAACTCGAGGCAGGCCTGCGGCGAAATTGTCAGCGCAGCCAGGCAGGCCGCGCGCAGATCTTCGTTCAAGGCGCCAACCGGCGCCGCGCCGATCACGTCGCGCGGCCCGGTGACCGGAAACGCGGCAACCGGCAGGCCGCTGGCGAGCGCCTCGAGCAGCACCAGGCCAAAGGTGTCGGTCTTGCTCGGGAACACGAAGACGTCGGCCGCCGCATAGGTCTCCGCCAGTTCCTCGCCCTGCCGCGCGCCCAGGAACACGGCTTGCGGATATTTTCGCGCCAGCGCCGTGCGCGCGCCGGCCCGTCGCCGACAATCACCTTGGTGCCGGGCAAATCGAGGTCGAGAAACGCCTCGAGGTTCTTTTCGACCGCGACGCGGCCGACGCAGAGGAACACCGGGCGCGGCAGGCCAAGATCGACCGCGCGCGGATGAAACAGCGCGGCGTCGACGCCGCGCGGCCACAGCACCACGTTGCGAAAGCCACGCGATGCGCAATTCGGCTGCCAGCGCCGGCGTCGCCGCCATCACCGCCTGGCTGGGCCCGTGGAACCAGCGCAGCGCCGCCCAGACCCACGATTCTGGGATCGGCAGACGCGCGGAGACGTATTCCGGAAAGCGGGTATGAAAGCTCGTGGTGAACGGCAATCCGTGTTTGCGGCAATAGCGCCGCACCAACAGCCCGATCGGCCCTTCGGTCGCGATATGAATGCTGTCGGGCGCTTGCGGCTTCGATCAGCCGCGCGATTTTCGCCGGACCCGGCAACGCCAGCCGCAGATCCGGATAGCTCGGCATCGCGAAGGTGCGGAACGACTGCGGCGTCAGAAAGCTGACCTCGACGCCAGAACGCCTTCGCCGCCTCCGCCATCATGGTCAGCGTCCGCACCACCCCGTTGACCTGGGGATGCCACGCATCGGTCGCGACCAGGATACGCATCAGTGCGGCGCGCGCCGCGACGCGGGGCAACCGGGGCCACCCGGCGCAGCGGATCGGTCCAGGTGATGATTTCGAAACTGGCCGTCTTCGTGCTCGGCGAGCGCGGTGCAGCTTTCCACCCAGTCGCCGCAGTTCATGTAGCGGATGCCGTGCTCGTCGCGGATGGTGGCGTAGTGGATGTGGCCGCAGATCACGCCGTCGGCGCCGTGACGCCGCGCCTCGGCGGCCAGCGTCTGTTCGAACGGCGCCGATATAGTTCACGGCGTTCTTGACCTTCAGCTTCGCCCATTGCGACAGCGACCAATAGGGCACGCCGAACCATGCGCCGGAAGAAGTTGACGAGGCGGTTCATCTGGATGGCGAAATCGTAGGCCTTGTCGCCGAGATGGGCGAGCCAGCGCGCGTTCTGCACCACGAGGTCGAAGATATCGCCGTGGATCACCAGATAGCGCCTGCCGTCGACGCCTGTCGTGGATGGTGTTTTCCACGACGTCGATGCCGCCGAAATGGGTGCCGTAATAGTTCCGCAGGAACTCGTCGTGATTGCCGGGCACGTAGATGACCTTGGCGCCCTTGCGCGCCTTGCGCAGCATCTTCTGCACGAAGTCGTTGTGCGATTGCGGCCAGTACCAGCTGGATTTCAGCGCCCAGCCGTCGACGATATCGCCGACGAGATAGATGGTGTCGGCATCATGGCTGCGGAGGAAGTCCAGCAATCGGTCGGCTTGCGAGCCGCGGGCTCCGAGGTGGACGTCGGAGATAAACAAAGTGCGAAAGCGCCGTTCGGGGCTCTCTTCACTCATAGCGTCACTTCCCATGCGCAAGCAGGCTAGCCGAGTCCCGTGACAGCGCGATGACGGTTCACGCCGCCGACGGAACCGCCTCGCTCGAAACAGACCAGGGTATAGATCCCGAACGGCGCGACCTTGCGCCGCTCGACAGAATGGCGTCGCCTGCTGGCCTGGGCCCACGCCTGCAGCCGCGCAGACGGAAATTCGGGCCGCAGGCCGAGCGCCCGGTGCGCTGCGCGGCCCATCGCTCGACCGCCGCGGCGACGCCATTTTCCGAATAGAGATGGTTAACGCAGGGATGATCCGCCCGCCGCGGCTTCACGACGCGGTGGCATTCGGAAAGCACCTGCTCCGGGATTGGCCACCAGCGTGATGACGAACTGCGCCACCACGCAATCGAACGTCGCGTCGGCGGAATGCCAGCTGGTGGGCGTCCATCAGTTGGGCGATCCTTGACGAACGGATAGCGCCCGCTCGCCATTTTCGCGCGCGCCTTGCGCCAGCATCGGCGCGGACAGATTGATGCCGGTGATTTCGGTGCTGCAAGTCGTAATCGTCGAATGACAGACCGGTGCCGACACCGACCTCGGAGAATCCTGCCGCCGATCGCGCGCCGCCGCTGCAGCCGCGCGGCGGCCCTTCACCATGACCAGCCCACACGCGCGTCATAGATCGGCGCCCACCGCGCATGGCGGTTTCAACGGTGCTGCGATCGAGATCGGAACTTTCATGCGCCATCCAGCAACAGGCAAACGCGAATCGAACGTCGGTATCCGTTGAAGGCAAATATCAGAGCCATGCGACAACTGGCGACAACCTTCGCGAATGCGGGTATCGAGTACGCGGCGGTTTTGCGATTTCATCATGGACGCCTCGCAATACTGGATCGCCCGCTTTCGAGGCTCTGAATATATTCGACCTCGTTTGCGCGCGTCTCGAAGGATGGCCGCGAAGTCCCTTGCGGGTGCTGCTCCATCTCTTCGAGACGCTTGCTTCGCAAGCCCCTCAGGATGAGGTCGGTATTCTTCACAGGCTCTTTCACGCGATGACGACTGGAGTGCGGCGCGTTCGCATTCAACGAATTACCTCGGATTCAAATTTTCAAACAGCAGCCATCAACTCACGCCGTCATTGCCGGGCTCGACCCGGCAATCCATCTTCTTCGAAAATGGTCTTGCGAAGATTGATGGATGCCCGGGTCAAGCCCGGGCATGACGAGTGTCGACCGGACCGGCAGGCTCCGAATGCAATATCACTTGCTTATCCATCGCGCCGCTTCGAGATCGACGTTCTGCTCCTCCGAGCGCAAGCGCGCCTGAACATCTCGCCGCTTGCGTTTCATCCGGATTACGCCGCGACCATTTCGACCGAGTTCCGGCGCATGAATGAAGAAACCAGGGTACTGCGACCCCGGTTTCCTTGTTAGCGCGCGCGTCGGTATCAGGTTTGCCTCATGCCGTTGCCGTAGGCATCGCGATCGCCGTGAGGAAGTTGTATCCCAGGGTCGATGCAGGTTCTTCATGTGCGCGTCGTGAGCACTGAGGGTATCGGCGGGGGCGGAACCCTCGGCAATCGGAGCGCTGGCGTTGTGGTAGTGGTGGTGCGTGACGTGGTGGTGGGACTGACTCGCGAGCCATAGCAGCACCAGTGACGACGAGTGGCCGCAGCGGCCAAAATAAGAAGTCGCATGATCCAGGATCCTCCGTTTACTGCTGTTTGTTGAGAGCTTGGCCAAGAACACCTCGACAATTTGATGGCGAACCATCCTGCACAGGAAGTTGAGTTCACCGCCCCGGTAAACTCGGCATCGCGGGCTCTGTGACGGGAACTCCGTGACCGACTCAGTGATGCCAGAGCCAGCCAGCGTAAGGCTGCAGCGTCATGGCAGCGCGCCACGGCGAAGCAACATTGCTCATCATCGTCGTTCGTGGCCTGCACGCGCCACCGCACGCGCTGATGATCCTGTCTCGAGCTACTGCGCTTGATCCTGCGGCGTGCGGCAGCGGCCCCTCGTGATCCTCAATCCATACGTAATCCTGAGCGTCGAGATAGCCGCCGCAAATGTTGCATCGGAAAAAGTTTTCGGCCTCGCTGACGCGAAGTCTATCGGCGCGCTCGCCGAGCACCGTCCCGCGTGGTCTCGGTTCTTCGAGTGACATGATCGTCGCGGCATCTGGTCGCCCTGAGCATTGCTACCGCCACTATACTTCCCATAAAGTCGGAAGGTCACTGACTGCTTCCCGTGGAAACTCACGTGTCAAAAATCGAGGCCGATCCTTATCGGCGCGCGGGGTAAATCCGCCCGCGCCGCCATCCACGATTCATTTCGCGACTTCCTTGAAGGCTGGCCAATGGCGCGATCTCGGCAGCGGTGACGAGCAGCGCCGCCCCATCCGCTACAGGCCGCCGTGTTGATCCGGGCCGGATGTCTGCTATGGAGCGCATTAAGCGGACTTAACTCGACATCAAGCCATGTCCGAAAAGTGCCATTAACCGGACCATGCAGTGCAACAAAAGCGAGCCGCTATCTGATCGCCGTCAGCGCGCACCATTAGCGAATCTCGTAACAAGCCCAAACACCTTCGCGATTTTCAGGTTGACGAAAACTGAAAATTGGTCGGCACCTCAAAGCCGGCAGGTCAGCGGGCTTTTTCGCCTTTCAGAATTTTGTCGACATAGGGCGGCCGCACTGGCGGAAAAGAACCTTTGCCAACATCTGGTCCATACGCCATGAGGGGGCGCCGCCTTCCGAGTGTGTTCGCGGGTCTGCACGATGAGCGGAAGGCCAGGCTTAGACTGCAAAGTTGTGCGATCACTGCGCGGGCACTAGCCAAACAACCCACCGGGGGTCGTGGATGACGCCCTCCGAGCGGTCGCCGACCGCGCTATCAAAAGCCTGCTCCGAACTCTTCCTGGGATCGCACTTCGAGCGCCTGAACGTCTAAACCAAGCGCTTGGGCTGCAGTTTTCGCACCCCATCAATAAAGCGGTACATTGCATTGCTGATCGTTCGGATTTACCAATGAAGCGTGAACCGCTTCATGTGCGGAACTGCCTCCTTCAACGATAGCTGGACCCGCTTGGCGGTGAGTTCGGCTGCGATATTTTGTTTGGCCGGTGATGTTTCCTCCTGGTCTAGCCAAGCTGCTGACCAGCTTTGATCCGACCTGGGTCTGGCACGAAGATAAAGACGGTTGGTATCGTCGCTGCTGCGCGCTGCGCGGCCAAGCGCTGCTGGCGCGGTCACGCTGCGAAGCCAGCTACGTCGACTGGAATCTGCAACAGGATTTCGGCAGATATGCGGCTTGCGAAGCGCTCCAGGTGTTTCGGCGGGGATATCGATGATGAAGCGCAATGTTTGCTTTTGCCGTCAACATAGCCGAGATCGCTGAAGGCTCGCGCGTAAGCGCACCTAAACCTATTATTGTCTCTTCCTCAGCACTACCCGCGTGCCAAAGCACTCACCACTCTGGGAGTTTTGTTGATGCGTTGGGCATACGCTGGAGGCAGCCATCCGGACCGAAATGCCGCCAGGACAGCTTTGATAAAGTCGCGCCGCCTCATTCTCGCACTCCAGCGGAAGTGGCTAGCACTGCACCGTCCGAGATGGGCTATGGAAGTGGCTGCCGATGTCTCGCGTCGGGTCAGACTCGGAAGTCGGTGACGCAAATCACGACTTCCGCCCTCCCGACAGCAGACATTCCTGAGTCCGGCTGTGACGTCCGAAAAGTGCCAAAAGCGGATGTCCAGTTCCCGCCGAGTGGCTATTCAACGCATCCCAGCGACAGCGCTCTTCGCCCATTCGGGGCGTCCATTTGCGAGTGCCCGGCGCCGACGCGGACGCCCAGTCGTAATCTAAGGCAAGAAGTTCAACTTGCCAGCTCGTGCCTCTCTTTGCGGGAGGATGGCATACCGGGCGTCGTGTACGAACGGTATTCGAGGCTCGTTGCAAAAGGAATGTCTGCAAAACTGGGCATCCAACACTGCAGGGTTCAGGATTACGCATTCCCTTGGACCATGAACGACGCTTTGCCTGTGGCTGTGACCGCATAACACGACACCTGCATTGAGTCGCGCTTTCAAACGTTCCTTTAGAATATCGCGACGTGCTGGAACGAAACGCCCGTCATCGAGTGACTCTTCCAGCAAGCAGGTGCTATCGTCATCGGGCGTGCCATGGCAGGCCAGAATTCCATCTCCCAAGTTGATACGCGAAGGTAAGCTGTGCGCGTTTGTCGCTGCTCGAAGTCAACGCGTTCGAGCAAACCGTCCTGCGGACGCGAAAGTTTATCCTCGGGAAATTCTTCGATCCACCGATCGTGGTTTCCACGTACAGTCGGCAGTCGGAGCGATTGAGAGCTTCAAAAGTCTCTTTTGAGCCACAATGGGCTGGTGACGCAATCACCAAGATTAACGGTGGAATCGACTTGACGTTTCTTAATGTCAGCGACGACAGCTTCCAAAAGCAGGAAGATTTCCGTGGACGTCTGATATGACTGCCAGTCGCATCGCGGTTCTCCTTCAATAGGGGCGGTCGTCTCGTACCTAACTCATCTGCCTCAACCGTTCTAACTCCTCCACATCACTTTAGCGAAGTCTGTTTTGGGTCAATCGGTACCGAAATGAGATATCCGCGCTATTCCGTGGCTTTTTCCTTGATAGCGACCGAAGATTGACATCGCGGGACGTCTCGAACGTGCCAAGCCCGGAAGTTCCGCGCCATTCGATCACCTCGTCGGCGCGGGCTAGCAGTGGGGAGGGCGTGGATTGTGAGACCAAGCGCCTTGGCGGTTTTGAGGTTGATGACGAGTTCGAACCTGGGTCGACTGTGCGACCGGAAGGTCGGCGGGTCTGGGTCCACCAGAGGATACGACCCACATAGACACCCACCTGGTTGCTATCAGATCCGGTACGCACAGTCGAGTAGCTGACCAAACTTTCGCGGACGGCGGTGAACTCAGGCCACTCGTTACATGGCGGGCACCTCATGGCAGGCCGCCAGCGCCGCCAGTTGGTTTCGGCGGGATCTGGAAGAACGAATCTGGCGCTCATCAGCGGCGGCGCATCGCGCTGCCTCGCTGAACGAGGGTCGCAAAGAGGCCAGGTCGATTTCACTGTCGCTGCTCGCGCTTCAGAACAATGAGGCTCCGCCTCGACGGTGCCCGGGCAGCGTCACTCGGACTTTTGCTTCACCTGCATTTCGCAGAATCTGGCTGGTCGGGCTCGCGAGAAAAAGCGATCCACGCGCGCCCCGGGGATCAACTTCGCACAGCCGATCGAGCCAGCTTCGGCCCGAGCGAGGTGGTAAAACACACGGACGCCCGTGGTATTGGCTTTTCACCCGGCCGATTAGCCTGACCAGTCCGTCCTGACCGGGTCGCTGCCGCTCGCGAAAACAATCGGAATTGTCGGCGTTACCGCCTCGCGCCGCTCGTGCCGGTTGGGGCCCGCCGGTCGTGACGATCAATGCTGACCTGGCTGTGAACTGTGATCAGCCGCCAATGCCGGCAACCGATCGTACCGGCCTTTTGCCCAACGGTATTCGATCGTCAGATTTTTGCCTTCGACGTAGCCGGTTTCGCCCTGGCGGAACGCGGCCAGATTACTCCTGTCGCTCTCCAGGTCCGATGATGTGGGGCTGAGCCAACCGAGGATCGCGGGCTGTTGCGCGCGCCACGAGCGGCCATGCAACAGCCGCGCTGCCGAGCGTGATGAACTTGCGCCGCCTCATGCTCGCCCCCAAGCTCAGGGAGACAGCATTGTATCGCCTCTGTCCCAGGTCAGCGACCGGTAAAGTTCGCTGGGCAATCGCTGCGATTGCTTGATCAGCGCCGAGACGACGCTTTCGGTATCCTTGTTCGCAACCTTGACCAGCATCACGTAGCGCGAATGGCGCTCGACAAGCGTTGCGACATAGCTATTCCCCGACCCACCGATCAGGTCGCCCTCCCAATGGCCTGGCACCGCACGATCCGTAAGAGATTGCAATCGTTTGAGCCGGCGGAGTTCAAACATGAGAGCCTCGCCGAATTACAGTATTGCATTGCGGTCGCCTAAATCGTCATGCCGCCGCCACAAACGTCAACACCAATGGATCGACTATCGGCTTTGCCGACGCGCCGACGCGTCAGTAGAATCCGCTTCAATTCGTGGCAACAGGGGATAGCCATGAACGTTGATGATTTTCGCCCTCGCATTGATGCGGCATTCGGAAACCGGGCGCCGGTCGGACGCTGTGACCGAAGGTCGGCCTTTGCTGCCGCTGCCGTACCGTCGAGGAAGATCCTCCGACATACGCCAATCAGCGCCTTCCGCCCGATCGCCTGCGGCAAATCGATCGCAGCATTCTTTGGGCCGTTCTTCAGAGAGAAGTACGGTGCGGGAGGAGACAAAGCGCTTGAGAACGGCCGTATCCGCTACTACGGCCCGGTTCAACCCGCGAACGGTGCGCGGAGTTGGCCGGGCGTCGGCGGTACTGCGCACGAGTTTGATACCGCGACCGGATGCACGGCGCGGCTGGGTGGCATGAGACCCTGGATCGAATGGGCAATGTTTCCGGCAGATTCGTCCCGAGCGGCGCGACAGGACGGTGAGACACTACCAAATTTGATAGCAACGGCCGGTGCCAGCGGGGAGTTGGTGAATGGAGGTCGATCTCCAAGCTGTCTGTCGGGCGTTCGAGGATGTGTTGAACGGCTCCATGTGCCGAGAGCAAGCGGACCGCTGGGCGTACGCGGTGGTGCAGGAGTGAAGAAAACCGGTGTCGTCGCGATACTCGCCACCCGTCGAAAGAGAACGCATTTGGGCCGGTGTGATGTCACCTTACGGGATCAACACGATGAAGGCTCCGAACGAGTACCTTCACTCCAACGACGACACATCAGGGAAGCCACGTGATGTAGTTGATCCCTGCGGGGGTGGCGAGGAACCGGCTGGCGACGATCTCTTCTGCGAGCTTCGAGCTTACTGTCAGCCAAGAGCCGAGGATCCGACAGACATACTCGATTTTCAGGGCTTATCGTGGCGATGTCATCAACCGTCGGGTTAACATGAAACGCCGCTCGGACATGCAGACCTCGCGCCCTAGGCGGCCGACGCGCCGGGCCCGCAAACCCGCGTGTCACGCTAGAGCGGGATGACTTTTCTTCGAATCGTCATCCCGCTCTATCTTTTGTTTGAGCATGATCTCCGCGCAAACGCTTCGCGTTTGTCGCGAGGGAAAACCGGTACCCACTTTCCGGATCATGCCTCAGAAACATCTGAGCCCGTTGGCCATCAGGCTTCTATGCATAAATTCTGACCAGAGTTTCGTAGAAATCGCGCCATGTCCGTTTTGTGCCGCCAAAAGCCGACATTGCAGACCGACATCAGGACGCTGAGACCGCGCTCGCGGCCTTGCGGATGACATCGAGCACCACATCTGGCTTCGATAACATGGGAACGTGGGACGCCGTGACTTCGGTCGTGGCGGCTTTCATGCGTTTCGAGACAAAGCGTTGCAGATCCGGGTGAACCGTCTGGTCCTGGTTGGCGAGGACATACCAGCTCGGCTTGGACTTCCACGCCGTGCCCTCGACCTTTTGGTTGAAGAGGTCTGCCACCGGCGCGCCCTGCGTCGCATACACCAGCTTCTGCTCCGCCTCGGGCAGGTCTCCCGCGAAGTGCTTGCGACGCCGCTCTGCTTGAGCCAGACGCGCCCGTCCGTCACCTCGATGTGGCCGAACACGGGGGTCGTTGGAAACTTGCCAAGCAGGCTCTGAGAGGTCTCGTCGGCATCCGGCGCGAGGGCCGCGATATAGACGAGCCCGGCCACCCGCGCATCGGTCCCGGCGTGCGTGATCAGTGTGCCACCATAAGAATGGCCGACGAGGATCGCCGGGCTGCGGACGCGCGTAAGGCACGCCTTCACGGCGGCGACGTCAGTCGCGAGTGAATCGAGGCCGTGCTGACTCGCCATCACTTCATAGCCCTCGGCTTGAAGCGTTGGGATCAGCTTGCTGAAGCATGATCCATCAGCCCAGAGGCCATGCGCGAAAACGATGCTTGGTTTAGTCACGGTAGCCTCCGTTGGTCGGACGAAAGTGAGTAGATTTGATCGCGATGCGTAGCCAAAAGCACCAGTTCATGTCCATCGCGCCATCAAGACAGCCAACAGACGGCGGCAACGATAATCGGAAGAGTGAAAAGACGGATCGGGTCCCAAGTCCGTTTGCCAAGACCGGAGGTCAACCTTTAATTCGGCTGGATGGCCGTGTCAGTGTGCTAAACAACAAGGCTCCATGTCCAAATGGCTTAAACAGTTTCTGTTTGGGATTTGGGGTCTTCTGCTGATCCCACTGATCACGCCTATCCTCGAAAAATGGCTGGAGGAAAACGTCTTCTCCGATCCTAACGGTATGGCCACGACGGTTTTTCGTAACGCCATGGCCACGACCGCTTTTAACAACCTCCTCGCACTGGGCCAACAGCGTTGGTTTAAATTTGTGTTGGTCTTTTTGACCGGAATCGTAATTGGCGTCTCACTGGAATGGTTAAACCGGAAGTCGGACGAAAAAAAGCTTCCGAGCTCCGAAGCCTCGGCTCTAAATTTCGCAGTCTTTCAGACAGCATCAAGATCCGGACCGCGTCGTCAGGATGGCCGGACAATGTGAGTGATCTTAAACCTGCAATCCTGTCTGCATTTATCTCCGCCAGGAAATTTGGTTTGTGGGCACCGAATGAGCACGTGTACCAATTGCCGGATGCGTCATTCCTTTGTGAATACTTCAGATGTGTAGGCAAGCTTCTGGAGGATGGACATTTTGACAATGCCAACAGTGAGGCGCTCTCCTGGAAACCATTTCTCGATAAAGTCAGAAGCTGTCTTGAGTTTCCGTACTGGTTCAACCAACCAGGCCGCCAGACGATCGACGGGTTGACTGCACAGGGCAGGTAACGAAGATTGCTTGAGAATTGCGTAGGGTGCCCATCATGCATATCCCGAGACAGATGCCGATCTGGCTTGGTCTAAGCAATACGTAACTGAACGAAGTACACCGAGCTTTTACGTATTGCTAAGTTTTATTTTCAGGTTGAACTGAAGCCTTATCTGACTTCGCCTGACTTTTTAGCGACTTGCTCGTCCTCAATAAATGGGAAATCACGTCTCTTCAGCGCGATTTAACCTGCGTGCTACAGACGTAACGCAATGACGTTAGTTTGTTTCTAAAGGAGTTGGAAATGATTCGAGAAGAGAGAAAGACAATCAGAGATTTCAAGCGTCGCATTTGGTGTGGCTCCAAAATACGAGAGGATAAAGAACATGATTCGACGGGCGTCTGGTCTGAGATGCTTCTACTAAATTCTCGCCAATCACTTACGTTCTCAAAGCGAACCGGCTATGGAGAATTTGTGAGTGATCGGTAAGGCACTTATCGCGTGTAAAGCGGCGATAGGTGACGATAGGCAATCGAGTCCTCCCTGACCGCAGTTTAGGATCGCCATGAGAGAGGATTAACACTGATTCTTGTCAACGCCCGGCGCTCATCAACCGAATCTCGTCAGAAACCTCACAAGACGTTCCCTTTCCTGGGTTATGACCGACAACGTGGCAACATAAAAAGGGTTGGCCCAGGCTGCTTCAGATCTGATGATCGAAACGCAGGTAAGCACGAACAATACTGCCTACGACAGCCTCTTAACCTTCGATGTGCCAACTTGATTTGGCGTGTCGCAAGAGGCAAACAAAGTCTCTCAGTATCCCAGACACATCCAGGGGGGTAAGGCTTCACACTCTCTGTAACACGAGTAACCTAGTCTCTGCGCCGATGATTTCATGGTAAACACCAATACCCCGGCAAACTCTTCGTTGTTGAAGGTACCGATGGAAGCGGCAAATCAGCACAGCTTGCTCTCTCCATCAATGGCTGAAAGCCGAAGGTTATCCGGTGTTTTTCGGAATGGAACTCTTCGCCTCTTGTAAAGATACGACAAGACGTGCAGAAGAAGCGGCACTTATTCACGCCGGCCACATTCTCCCTCCTTCACGCTACGGACTTTGCTGATCGTACGGAACGCGACATCATCCCGCCTTTGAAGGCCGGCGCGATTGTGCTCGCGGATCGTTATATCTACACGGCGTTCGCGGCGCGACGTCGCGCGCGGGTGTAATCGCGGACTGGGTCCGTCAGGTTCATTCGTTCGCAGTAAAACCCACGGTCGCTTTTTTCTTCAGAGCGCCGCTGGATGTTGCGATCGGATCGAATAGTCTCGGGAAGGCCAGGCCTTGAAGTACTACGAAGCCGGAACGGATGTTGGTTTGTCGGATGAGCCGGAAGAGAGCTTCACGATGTTCCAGGGAAAGATTCTCAGAAGAATACGATCGGATGGTATCCGAATTTGGCTTAACAGTTATTGATGCGAGCCGTTCGATTGAACGACAGCAACGCGAGATGCGAATGCTGATCAGCCAACACCTGAAGAAAAGGCGGTCCAGAGTCCCATTAAGAACAACCACTTTTATGGCGCTCCTCTTCCGTGGGGTCGAACGTGAAGAGTACAGCGCGGTAAGTTTATCGTCATCGAAGGCACCGGATGGCGTGGGTCGATCGACGCACATCGCACTCTCTTCTGCACGCGGCTTGAGTCGCGTGGCCATGCGGTGCTGGACACCGGGATGACGAGATCGGTTCTTGCCGGCCGCGGCATTAAAGAAGCAAAAAAACGGGCACACTCTTTGGTCGCCTGACCATGCAGCTTTTTTATGCAACTGACTTCATGGATCGCCTCGAGAACGAAATGCCGCCGGCTTTGCGTTCCGGTTTCGTCGTGCTAACTGACCGCTACATCTACCTTCAGCTATGGCCCGCGCTGGAGCTTCGCGGCATCGACTCCGCATGGATTCGATCTCAATCTACGGCATGGCCTTAGTGCCGGATGCGGTCTTTTTACCTGCGTACGTCGGTCGCCGCAGCAGCTAGGTCGAGCGGGTACCTCTCGTCAGGTCGGTGGATTTCGGTTACTGGGAGTTCGGGAATGGACCTCTTCATCTCGCGGCGAGGACTTTTACGACAGTTTCGTCGAGTCACCAGGCCCGACCGCTGAAAGTCTTCGATCGCATGAGTCGAGGAAATTCGGCTTTCCACGTTCTCAACGCCTCACGCTCCGGTCCGCAGTGCTGCGTCGGATCTTTCGTCGCTCGGTCAGCAAAGATCGTCGACGCTGGCCGAATGTCGAAGAATCGACAACTTCCCGCCTTCAGTTGATAGAGCCCTACCTGACGCCGATAAACCCTCGCTGAGGTTAAGAAGAAGGCACTACCGTGAACCCTTACCGCATATGGCACTACGATTTGCCGGCACAACCTCTACTAGTGGACAAGCAAAGTGAGACCACTGATAGGCGGTCGCACGGCACGAGTGTCTCCCGGGACCAGCGACTCCAGTTGATCAAACCTCGATTGGCTTTTGCACGTGGGCACTGCAGCCCGCCGCGATCGCCAGGTTGTTGTTGTTGGTTGGATCAGTTGAGGAAAATGGCGATGATGGGAACCCGGCTCAGGTCGTTTGTTTTCTTGATGCGACGAATTGCGCTGCGAAGCCGCTGACCGATCGGCAAGCTGCAGCTCAATCATAATCAGATCGGGCTGGATAACAAATGGCAGAATTCGCAGGCCTCCTCGGCACGTCCTGGCTTCAACGACTGCAAATCCAAGGAACTCGAGGAGCGACCGAATCAAACCTCTGGTCTCCTCGTCGCTTTCGGCAACAATGGCAACCGGCAAGTATTCTTACTGTACCTATCATCGCCGACAGCACGTAAGTGACCAGCATCAATGGCCAATTACCTTTTCTTGAACTTCCCGCTAACGAGGCGCCAATAAAAGAGAGGGCTCATGATGCTCTATCGGTCTCACAACCCCCTCCTCAACCCAGCTATGGGCAACTTCTTCCTTGAATTGGTGTGAGGATACCTGGGCGAGATCGCTACGGCGAGGTTACTTTGCGCTTTAAGTTCTTGTGAACGGAACTCAATGCCTGGTCTTGCCTGCGAGCAAGTCAATCACGATGGGGCAACACTGGCCTAATGACCGCGAAACTCTCGATTGGGGCCGCTTCCTAGGGTGAACCGGGAAGATATTTACGATCAAACAATCTCGAACGAATGCCGCTGACTCCGCGCGAAATCATGCCCCGTGGGAGTGTGTTTCAGTGATTCCGCTCTCATGGCTCTCGGACAGACCTGGTGCTTCCTCGATCGATCGTCATGCGGGTGGCTTCAGGTGGCGCGGTCCCGGGCGGACCGAACCCGGGTTCCGCCCGTGGTGACGATCAGATTTACTCCCAGAACTATCGGCATGCGACCTTTAAGGCTCTGGCCAGCGGCTGAAGGATCGTCAGCGACGACCTCGCGGACCACAATCTCGGCGCGGATGTCGGCGGTGAGGAGTCGTGAACAAGCGCCTCGCCCGATTCATCTATTCCGCTCGCCACGAGCACAAGCGTCACTAACAGTAATTACAGCTGCACGTATCTGCGTAGACATTTCAACGATTGTGTCTGATGTGTTCTTTCAACCAACATCGATCCATCGACAGTCCACAGACCAGCATCCAGTGCTCGCTGCGCGGCGGCTTGCATCGATCACACCCTCCTGTAGCCACACAGCTTTGGCGCCCACTGCGATTGCATCATCAACAGCATGACCGGCTTCATCAGGTCGTCGAAAGACATCGACCAGATCAATCGACTCCGGAACGGCCGCCAGGTTCGGATATGCTTTGTCACCAAAGACTGAAGTTTCGTTTGGATTGACTGCGATCACTCTGTACCCATTCCGTCTCATGTAACCAGAAACACTATTTGAGGGACGTGAGGGATCGGATGAAAGACCGACAACGGCAATGGTCCGACATTCAGAAAGTATTTGTTGAATTGTTTCCGGAGAATTGATGCGACACAGCTTCCCCTTGAACGTGTCAGGCGCGCTAGAAGACACCGCATCCACAGAAGTACTTATCGCATGCAGACTCCTGGATGGAATTTACACTTGGCACCGTGCGGCCATTCAAATCTACGATCGCTTCCACCAGAGCCTGGGCGCCTGTCATGGTAGTTACGCACGGAACGTTGTACTGCAAGTGCCGCCCGCCTGAATTGCTTGTTCATCGATAGTGCGGAGACTCTACCAAGAGGCGTATTGATAACAAGTGAAATCTCGCCACTCTTAATGTGGTCTACGATGTTCGGTCGACCTTCGTTAACCTTGAAAACGCTTTCGACATTCAGTCCAACTTCGCGCAAGACGAGGACGATGTTGCCCAGGGTCGCAACAAGCTCAAAACCCATTCGAGCCAACTTCCGCGCAAGCAAGACAGCTGAGCCCTTGTCCGACTTCGCTCACGCTCAAGAACGCCTTTACCTGCTCGAAGGCAATGTCGAGGCCGGCGCCCATCATCGCCTTACCATAAGCCTTCGCCGAATGTTTCACCGACACCCATCACTTCTCCAGTCGAGTGCATTTCCGGACTCGAGAATCGGATCGACTCCGGGAAACTTTGCAAACGGAAACACCGGCGACTTGATAAAAAAGCGATTGACCGTCAACTCTTCGGGCAGATCAAAATCTTTGAGCTTCTTACCGGCCATCACCAGCGCAGCAATGCGAGCAATCGGCACGCCCGTCGCTTTCGAGACGAACGGCAACCGTGCGCGACGCACGCGGATTAACTTCCAGCACGTAAACGCGATCATCTTTGATCGCGAACTGAATATTCATCAGACCACGCACGGACAAGAGCTTCCGCGAGTTTGCGCGTGTAGTGACGCATCGTCTCGAGGTGCTCAGGATCGATGCGAAGCGGCGGCAACACACAGGAAGAATCGCCTGAGTGAATGCCGGCCTCTTCGATGTGTTCCTGAATGCCCGCGATCACACAGGCGGTGTCGTCGGCGAGTGCATCGACGTCGAACTCTGCCGCCTGCTCCAGAAACTTGTCGATCAGAACCGGCCGATCGGGCGTGAAGCCCACTGCGTTGCGCACGTAGTCTGTCCAGCGCATCTGTCGTCGTAGACAATCGCCATTGCGCGTCCGCCAAGCACATAGCTGGGCCGCACCAGAACCGGATAACCAATCCGCCCGGCTACTTCTCGAGCTTCTTCAACCGAAGCGGCCATGCCGTTCTGCCGGTTGGGGTATTCCCAACTCTTCAGCAGTGGCGCCGAATCTCTTTCGATCTTCCGCCAGATCGATTGAGTCAGGCGAAGTGCCGATGACTTTGACGCCGGCCTTGTGCAAACGCATGGCAAGATTCAAAGGCGTCTGACCACCGAACTGCACGATCACGCCTTCCGGCTTCTCGACGTCGACGATGTTCATCACGTCTTCAAACGTGAGCGGCTCGAAGTACAAACGATCGGAGGTGTCGTAGTCAGTCGAGACCGTCTCCGGATTGCAGTTGACCATGATCGTTTCAAAGCCGGCTTCATGCAGCGCGAACGACGCGTGACAACAACAGTAGTCAAACTCGATTCCCTGCCCGATGCGATTTGGCCCAGAACCCAGAATCATGATCTTGCGCCGATCGGTCGGATTTGATTCGTCTTCAGTTTCGTAAGTCGAATAAAGGTACGGAGTGTGCGATTCAAACTCAGCGCCGCACGTGTCGACGCGTTTATAGACAGGAACGATGCCGAGTTGTTTTCGATATGCACGAACCTCGTCTTCTGAACGTTCAGTTATGTAAGCCAGTCGTCGATCAGACAAGCGCTACTTCCTTAAACTCGCGCAGCACTTCCGGCGATATATCCTCGAGCTTCGAGACCTTCAATATCGCGTTGGATATCCATCACCTGCTGCAACTGATCGAGGAACCATGGATCGATGCTTCGACAGAGCGATAGATCTCCGCAATCGACCAATCGTGTTGCAACGCGTAGGTGATGTAGGAGAAGCGCTGCGAATTTGGCCGCGCCAGCTTTCGTTGTAACTCGTCGTCGGAGATATCTTCCAGACGCAGAGGCTTTACGGCTTCCAGCGAACGCAGACCTTTGAAGAGTGCTTCCTTGAACGTGCGACCGATTGCCATCACTTCGCCGACCGATTTCATCTGCGTGCCCAGCACGTCTTCGGCCTCGCGAAACTTTTCGAAGTCCCATTTCGGAATTTTGGCGACGACGTAATCGATCGTCGGTTCGAATGAAGCCGGGCGTCTTCTTGGTAATGTCGTTGGGAATCTCGTCCAGCGTGTAACCGACTGCGAGCTTTGCGGCGATCTTCGCGATCGGAAATCCGGTCGCTTTCGAGGCCAGCGCGGACGAACGCGAGACGCGCGGATTCATCTCGATGATGCGAATGTCGCCATTCTCGGGATTGACACGCAAACTGAATATTCGATCCGCCGGTTTCGACACCCACTTTGCGAATGATGCGGATCGCCATGTCGCGCATCAGCTGGTATTCGCGATCGGTTAGAGTTTGCGCCGGGGCCACGGTAATCGAATCGCCCGTGTGAACACCCATCGGATCGAAGTTTTCAATCGAACAGATGATGACGACGTTGTCCGCGAGATCGCGCATGACCTCGAATTCAAACTCTTTCCAACCGAGAATCGATTCCTCGATCAGTACTTCGTGGATCGGCGATGCCGCCAAACCGCCGCGGACGATCTCTTCAAACTCTTCCGGGTTGTACGCAATGCCTCCACCGGTTCCGCCGAGAGTGAATGACGGCCGAATGATCGCCGGATAGCCAGTCTGCTGCAACGAGCTCCTTCGCTTCAGTCCCACGACTTAGCAAACCCGCCGCGTGGCATTTCCAATCCTTCCTCGTCCATCGCCTGTTTGAATAAGAAGTCGGTCCTTCGGCAACCTTGATCGCTTCACGATTAGCGCCGATCATTTCCACGCCGAACTCTTCCAAAACTCCGGCATCGGAAAGGGCGATCGCCAGGTTGAGTGCGGTCTGTCCACCCACCGTTGGCAAAAGCGCATCAGGCCGCTCCTTGCGAATGATTTCGGTCAACGAAGGAACAGTCAGTGGTTCTATATAAGTCACGTCGGACGTTTCGGATCCGTCATGATGGTCGCCGGATTTGGAATTGACGAGGACAATCTGGTAGCCCTCCTGGCGAAGAGCTTTGCAGGCTTGCGTGCCGGAATAGTCGAACTCGCAGGCCTGACCAATGACGATCGGACCCGAGCCGATGATCAGGATTTTGTTAATGGTCGGTGCGTTTAGGCATCAGTTAGTGTGCTCGAGTTTTGAAACTAAGGGAAGTCGAAGCATTTTACATAACTCTGACTGCGGAGACGAACTGCCCTGTTGTCCGATATGCTTCGGCTTGTCGGCTTCGATTTCGGTTGGCTTCTTGCGAGCTAGCGAGAGACGTTTTCTCAGACTCACTCAACCCCGTGAGACGTCAAACCGTCGACGACCCATGTGAGTTCGATAGTCTTCTCCATCCATCTGGACCGTCGTACACATCTCGTAGAGTCGACTGCGCAGGCGACTGCTTATTCTTTCCTCCAACGTCGGCTCTCTGCATCGCTTCCGGTTTCCCTTTGCGACTAAACGTCGTAGCAGCAGTTGACTCTCGCGGTTTGTCCGAGTAGTTGGTAGTAAAGACTGTGAGCTTATTGTCGTTGTACCGCTTGTTGATGATTTGGTACATCGTGTCACGAACCCAGTCGGTAGGAATCGTTGCACCTAGTTCGTCAAGCACCAACACGTCAGCCTGATAAATTGGAGCGAGTACGCTTAGCTCAGACGACTTGGAGATGGGGTTATACGAATCCTGAATGGCCTTCAGTAGAGAACCGAATTCAGTGAACATCCCGGCGAAACCTTTTTCTATTAAACCACCTAATGATTGCAACCCCGAGATGTGTCTTGCCTACGCCGGCCGGGCCCATGAACAACAGTCCTCGATCGACCGCTGGATAATCGAGAACGAGAGTTTTGGCATACAGCAAGGCATTGTCTTGAAGTGTCCGGGTTCCGATTTGAAACCGTCGAACGTGCAATCGCGATATAACGTCTTGGAATGCGAGCATTCTCGATCAATTTCGTCGAGGCATTCGTTCGACGGCACGGACAGAGAACAGCGCCCTTGCCTTCAATCAACTTAGTTCCCGTGCCATGACACTCGCTGCAGACTTCGTCGTTATCCGAATACTGACGGTTCGTGGTTTTGTCGATTGTTCAGTGCCTTTCGATCATTCCAGGAAAAAGGGTGTTTGCTCCTTTAAATTTGATTATAGCATCCGGGTTCGAAACAACCTTTCGTTGCGCTCTTCGCTCGCTGTTATATGTACATGAAACTGCGCTGAAAGCGCTGTGATATATTGCTCGAAACCACTATGGGCTTTTTCAGTCGCTACTCACAAAACTGGGTCTAATTTCGATCAAAGCCGAACGCCATCCAATTCGAGTGTTTCTACTCGACGATGATGAGCGACGCCATAAGTGGTTCCGTGATCGGTTCAAAGGCGACGTCCTCGACATCGCGGAGAATGTTTCCAGAGCACAGGAAATGTTGGGAGTGGCCTCCTACGACGCGATATTCCTCGATCACGATCTGCATCCGGAACATTACCACGCTGAATCCACAGACGATGAACGAACCGGTTACGCGGTGGCACTTTGGCTAAGCACCAATCCTGACATTCAACGCGCCTCAACAATCCTCGTTCATACGCGTAACGCGGACGGAGCCATGCGAATGGTAGAAGAGTTGAGGAAAGCCGGCCGCGCGGCAGAGTACGTCCCATTTCCCTACCTCGCAGAACGCATCAAAACCTACTGGCAACGGTAAGATTAGCAAGAGACAATGCGGCAGACGGCAACCTTTATCTAGTAAGCCCTCTCCAAATATGAAACCTTGGCCAGTTTGAATACCCGCTCAAGGGTTTTGCGCCACAAAATACTAGTTCTACCTTACCGATATTACTGACCATCACGGATGTACCGATGGCTTTTGGTGACTATCCTAAGAGCAATGTGTAAAGCTCGGGGAGATCCACCAGCATCATTCAGGCACTGACACCTTGGGTGTTGTAGACGCTTTAACTTGTGTAGGTTTGTTGAAGCTCCAGAACATGTTTAGAGCCAAATCTTTTTCAATCCAACACTGGCTGTGCAGGATGCTGTCCATAGTAATCCTGAGCTTTAGTATCGGCGCGCAATTCGCAGACAGCCAAACGCAAATCCTTCCTCAACCCAAAGCTGCCCCACAACCAAGCCCGCAAGCTTCACCGCTTGCGTCGCCCGGTGCTCCGATAATTGCTGTTCCGCAAGTTGCTGCGGAATCAATGCGGCTCAACCAGGAACTTCGGAGTTTGCCCGACAGCTCGGTTTCCAACGAAGTACTGGCCCAACTCGAGCAACAGATAAACGTATTGAGCGAGACAACTAGCGAAAAGGCCCAGCAAGACTGAGCAGTCGATTCAAGCTGGCCCAATCTTCACTGAACTACAACAGTCATCGTTGGATTGGCAGGCGCTGCAACGGGAGGTCGATGGCCTCGCGGAGACCTTGACTCAGCATGCTACGACTCTTGAGAACGAACTTCGGACGCTCAAGAGCGACCAGACTCGTTGGCTTGCAACCAGTGGGGCTGTTAAGGCTCAAGCTTCTCCGCCCGAACTTCTCGATCTCATCAATAGAGCTCTTGTCGATCTCGATGCCGCGATCAAATCAACTGAAGAACGGCGCAGCCGAATTGTCACCCTGCAACAGTTGCTGGCAAAGGAAAGCTCGATCGTTACGACCGAAAACGAACACCTCAATAAGGCACTGGCCGACTCTCAGCGCAGTATGCTGGTGCAGGACAGTCCGCCGCTTTGGAAAGTTCAGTTTGTTTCTCATGATGACGGCAGCCTGACGGGTCTGATGCGCGGCTCTTATGCAGAAGGCGTTACGCGAATAAAAGCTTTCATTGTCATTAAACGAATACCACTCATAGCAATTACATTGCTCAACAGTTGTAGCGTTCATTTGTTTCATCCGCCTCAGTGGTGCAGCGAAAGCCAAAAACTGGACAATTAAATCTCGAGCAACATAACTGGATTTTAGAACGCCCAGGCTCGTTGACTCTCCTGTTCTTCTTCGTTGCGATGATCCCATTGCTCTATGACGCGCCGAACAGCGTGATAGGAGTTGTCTATCTAATTGGAATGATCCGGTCACAAGGCTACTAAAGCCGCGGCGGACAAAACCACTGCAAAGGATGCTGGTTGTTTTAATTCTGAGTGTATTTTCGTGGCACCTTATCAAGCTGTTCGAGTTTCCGATTTGGCTCAAACGAGACCTCTCCACTCTATTTACTTTGGCGGTCATAGCGCTGTCCGGCTGGATGCTTCTTGAAGCGCGCCGTCACAGTAACCGTGTTCCAACTGTGACCCTCATTGCGATCGTGGTCGGTGAATTCATTCTGTGTCTTGCGGTTCTCTTCAACGTGTTTGGCTACGTTGGGCTTTCGAGTTTACTGACACAAGGTACTTTCATAAGCGCCTATCGTGCCGTTGCGCTTTACACCGTCGTCGTCGTGGAGTGTTACTTATCTCGTTCCCGCTTCGGTCCGAAACGCAACAAGCTGGCATAGTTCGCCAGGACCTGGGCCGTCTTGCTCGGCAGCTCACGTTCGCGTTGAGCCTGGTAATGCTTCTCATCTGGATCCATACCACGCTGGGTCTGTTTGCAATCAGAGAGGGCGTATACGCAGCGCTAAGAGCAGCACTCGATTATCGATTCACAATTGGCTCGGCGAGCATCGCGGTCAGCAACATCGTGGCGTTCGTATTGACTTTGTTGTTGGGTTACCTGGCAGCATCGATCACTCGTGCAGATTCTAGGTGAAGGGATTCTGCCGCGTCTGAAACTTGCTCGCGGTCTTCCTAATGCAATCGCCACCAGCACGCACCTATGTGCTACTCGTGTTGGTCTTCTTACTCGCAGTCACTGCCGCCGGTGTCGAGTTATCGAAGTTCACTATTCTTACTGGAGCATTTGGTGTTGGGCTTGGTTTTGGTCTACAGAACGTAGTGCAATAACTTCGTGTCTGGTCTCATACTCCTTTTGAACGGCCCGTAAGAGTGGGTGACCTTCTGGAGATGAAAGGTGTCATTGGTGAGGTAACGAAGATTGGTTTTCGGTCAAGTACCGTACATGCGCTCGATGGCTCGGATCTAATAATCCCTAATGCGAATTTGATTTCGGAGCAGGTAACAAATTGGACTTTAAAAGATACACGGCGTCAGATTGTGCTCAACATTCACGTTGCCTACGGTGTAACGATCCCACCAGGAGTGCGCGATCTATTACGCCTCAACTGTCGCAGCGCATCCTGACGTGCTTGAATATCCTGGTCCAAAAGCTCTATTTCTTGGCTTCGGGGATAGCGCTCTAAATTTCGAGATCTACTTCTGGGTTTCCCGTCCCCAGGTTGTACTCGAGCTCAGGAGTGAAGTGGCACTGGCTGTCGCGGCTGCATTGACGGAGGCTGGCATCCAAGTACCTGTTCCTCGTCGTGACTTGCATATAACTGGATTCAATCAAAACGACGGTTCAGAAAACACCCACCTCCAGCCCGAGACAAAATCACGGCATTGCGGACCGCACCGATCGAGGGCCGAGGCGTACGAGATTCCGACAGTGAAGTTTGTGCCTCCTCGGCGTGCGCTGATGCGTATCATTCCAGTCGCTTCGGTTGATCCACCACCATTGCGTGTGCGATGATGGTTAGTGGAGAAGATTGCATTTTCATACCGTAGTATTGGTGCTAATAGTCGGTGCTTTCTGAGCAATTCTATTCCGCTGCTTGAACCCCTAAGGTCTGGCTGCAAACAAGTTCGAGTTACTCCCGGAACTTGGCAGTATTCACTGACAAGAACTGTCACAACCCGCCCTCACTCATCCACATTCATGAAATCGGTCCAAATAACCGATCCGGTCATTGAAAAGCCAGCCGGTCAAAGTGCTTGTGAGCTGCTGAGAGGTTTTTCTGCACTGCATTGGTGAATTATCCATAAGGTCCTCGGCAACCTGGTCCAGCGTTAATTAAGTCCGTTTATGTGCTCAACTCTTGGTAACTAAGACTCACTGGAGATGGATCAAATCAACGTGGCACATACGTTGCTCTAGTGAACGCAGGACTTGTAAGGTGAAGTCGCTTTCCGCGCGCTCTTCCTACCGGAACTTGATCCAACGTCAAAGCATTTATCAGCTCCACCCTCATTTTTAAGTTGAGGGTAGAACTGCGTTCAAAAGTCTTTGAAAAAGATATTTTTCAGGTTTCTGTGAAGTAAGAGGGATTAGTTATTTAGGTTTGTTGATGGTGAGTTCCCTCCCTTGTGCCCAAGGCGAAACCATTAGCGCCATCACGTTTCAAAAAATTTGTTTGGAGGAATTACAGCAGTGCCAAAATCGAGTTCGGGAAGATCATCATTCTCCCACATCGTTTCCCTTCTTTTGCTCGCCGCATTACTGGTCTCCAGGCCTTCGAGTGTCGAGAACAGTTTCTGCGGCAACACTACAGCACATGGACAGGTGGTCACCCACCTACAGCTTTGAGTAGTCCGACTAATTGGGCCGGCAATGTAGCGCCGGTAGCCGGTGATGACTTGTTATTCCCAGCAGGTGTCAAACGCAAATCAATCAGAAACAATTATCCAAATGGAACGAGCTTTAATTCGCTCAACTTCTCCGGAAGTAATTACAACCTCCGGAAGAATTTTTGACTCTTACCGGCGGTATCAACACTTCCAACACAACCGGACTCGAATCAAAATCTCGCTACCACTTCAACTGAACGGTGCGCAAGTCTTTCACATCAACAAGTGTAGGAAGCACACTAAATCTAAACGGACACAATTGGTCTTAATGCAAACCTTCTAACAGTCGCGGGTGCAGGTAAGACTTCTGCTAACGGCGTGATCAGTGGCTCAGGCGGAATCACAAAGAATGGCTCCGGCACTTTGACACTCACGCGGGCAATAACTCCTACACGGGTGTAACCACGGTGGCCGCCGGGTTGCTTCTGGTCAACGGCCAGCAATCAAATAGTCCAGTGGTGTTGACAGGTGGCACTCTCGCGGGGAATAGGACGCGTTGGCTCTATCACGGGTACCAGCGGCGCGATTAAGCCAGGGACGGCAGCAGCCCCAGGTATTCTGAATAGTGGAAACGTCAGCCTCAACCCAGGCAGCTTCGTTGGTGATAGATCTGGACGGCTTAACTGCCGGCACCGGATACAGACAACTAAATGTCAACGGAAGTGTGAGTCTGGGTGGAAGTACTTTAGACGTCTCAGCGAACTTCCCAACAAATGTCGAATGAGCAAATTCACGATTATCAATAACGACGGAAACGATCCTGTCGCAGGAACGTTTGCAGGGCTTCCTGAAGGTGCCATATTAACCCTGGGCGGCTTCCGTTACTCAATCAGCTATCAAAGGTGGAACCGGCAACGACGTCGAACTGACCCGACTGAGTTACTCCCGGCCCACCGCCACCATCAATCTCAGTCGGCGATGTAACCGTAGGTGAAGGCGATAGCGGAACCACTCCAGCAACCTTCACACTGACCCTCTCTGCCTCAAGTGCTCAGACAATTACAGTCGATTATTCGACTGCCGACCGAAACCGCCACATCACCGGACGACTACACCTCCGGCTTCTGGAACGTTGACTTTCAATCCAGGTGAGACAACAAAAACGATCCACCGTGCTCGTCAACGGCGACACTCTGAATGAAGGACAACGAAACCTTTGTCTCTCAGCCTGAAAATTCAACTAACGCGAGCCTGAACGATCCTGAAGGCCGCGCTACTATCACGAACGACGATCCTCTGCCATCGATAACAATCGGAGACGTCAGCGTCACCGAGGGTAATGCTGGAGTGGTAGACGCAGTTCTGCCTAGTTACATTATCAACGGCCAGCGGTAAAACAGTGACCGTAAACTACGCGAGTGCTGATGGAACAGCCAGCGAGCACCCGGGTAATGACTACACTGGGGACTCCGGCATAATCACCTTGGATCCGGGTGCAACGGACGATGAGGTTGATATCCTTGTCAACGGCGATACCAATGTTGAATCTAACGAAACCTTTTTCGTTAATCTTTCAGGCCAGACCAACTCAACTTTAGCGGATGCGCAAAGGCCAAGGGAACCATCATATGATGATGATGCTGCTCCGACACCAACGCCGACGCCAACTCCTACTCCGTCGCCGACACCTACTCCGTCGCCGACACCAACTCCGTTGCCGACACCAACTCCGTCGCCGACACCAACTCCGTCGCCGACACCAACTCCATCGCCGACACCAGCTCCGAGTCCGTCGCCGACACCCAATCCGTCGCCGAGTCCCGGTGACACCCGTGCAGTTCAATAATGCGCCAACTACGATGCGGGATGAGGCCGCTGGCAATATCACTATCACGGTGACTCGTTCAGGCGATACTACCGCTCGGCTTCAGTCGAGTATGGAACGTTCGATTTGATGCTTCGGAACGGAGGGATTACACCACTGCGCTCGGAACACTTCGTTTTGCTCCCGGCGACACCACAAAAACCTTCTCGTATTCGTAACAAACGATGCTACGTTGAAGGCAATGAAACTCTCAGCCTTAATCTTTCGAGATCCTATCGGCGTGAATCCTCGGTAGCCAGTCAAGCTCTATTGTGACGATCATCGACAACGATGTTGCGCCGACGTCAATCAATCCAATCGACGACACCAGGTTTATGTTCGTCACCACTATGTCGACTTCCTCAATCGTGAGCCTGACCAGTCTGGCCTTGATTTCTGGATGAGCGGGATTACAGCCTGCGGTTCTGAGCCGAATTGTCTTCTTGACCGTCGCACAAACGTCTCGGCCGCTACTTCCTCTCGATCGAGGTTCCAGCAGACAGGTTACATGGTTTACCTCTTGCAGAAAGCTTCCTTCGGCAACATGCCGCGTTACCGACAGTTCATGGGCGATACTCAGGAAATCGGAAGAGGCGATCGTCGTGGGCCCGCAACGGGATGGGAAGGCGCAGCTGGATGCGAACAAGACGGAGTTTGTCGACCACTGGGTCAACCGCCCCGCATTCAAGACTCTGTTTGACGGCATGTCAAACAGTCAATTCGTAGATGCACTATTCCTGAATGCTGGAATCGTGAATTCGGCAGAACGTGACGCTATGGTTGCGGGTCTGCAAGGCAGCACCATGACAAGAAGTGCGGTGGTACGTCGAAAGCTGAAGTTCAGGATTCAGCGTTCTCGCAGAAGGGAGTTCAATTCCGCCTTCGTGTTGATGCAGTATTTCGGCTATCTAAGACGAAACCCGGACGACGCGCCGGACAATAACTAACCCGATGGCTTTAATTTCTGGCTCAACAAACTAAATCCAGTTTCAATGGCGACTACATTAATGCTGAGATGGTGAAGAGCCTTTATCCCCTGTCGATCAGTACTGCGGCAGCGTTTCGGCCAGCCGTAAGATGGTTGGTTCGAGCGGTTGTTGAGTTAGTACCGAGAGGCCCAACGTTCGTTGGGCCTCTTTTTTCCATGCTTTTATTTTCTGAGTACTAACTTGTTGGGAAGCGGCGTTCTGGCTGAGCACCTATCACTTCCTGAAGTCCCGTGGTATTACGAGCTTAACTAGCCTGGATCAAAGACTCCGCTCGCCTGAGCTAGTTTCTTCGTATTAGGCGTTTGACTTATTCTTCCCGTCGATGGACCGCATCCCGTGTACCTCGCTGGATCGACTGGCTTACTGCAATCTTTTTTGCATTGGCCAGTGCGAAGTCATTGTATGATCTGGCAAAACTCTCATAGCAGTTCTGTGGGACCTCAGCTATATTCTCGAAAACTCATACCGCATTTCGCTCGGTCAGATTCCGTATCGTGATTTTCCGTTTCCTTGTATGCCCCACTCACGTTTCTGACTCAAGCAGGACTCTCGCATAAAACTTACCGGACGAGTTTTTCTTTCACCCACGTGATCTACTGCGCTGTAGTTAACGGCCTGAGTGTTTTGTTTGACGTAGGCCAGGATCTTGTTGCGAGTTTGCGCACCACATCAAACAACCGTTTGCACTTGCGCTTGACTGCTCCCCAATGCCGCGCCCGCGGTCTTGGGTGTATACCGGAGTACTTTTCACGCATCCTTTCTACGACTCGAGTGCACCTTCGTTTGTTCTTGTTTGTTTTGCTTTTGCTGTTGCGATTTCAGCAAGAGGACTCCAAGCGACGAGGAGACAACGAGGAGACGCGCGGAGATATGGGGAGAGCCCGAGTCGCTGATAGAGCACTTCGCCACTGGTGCGGCACTAGTTCTTCCTTTATTCACTAAACAGAATACCGGAGGCGCCTTTCTCGTCTCAGCATTTGGCTGCCTGGTCTTGCTATTTCTTATTGACGTTTACCGAAGACAAAACGTTCGTAAATACGTCTTATTGTTCCGGAGGCTTGGTAACGAGTCTCGCTATCGCTCTGCTGCTCATTCACCGATTTGCCGGTTTACACAATTACTATCAATGGACCTTCAGATTTGCCGCCCAGCGACGAACGCCTGCATTCGCAGACATGATTGGTATGTATAAAGACACAGGTACGGCGTGGTGGCTATTGCCGGTTGTAGCTGGTTTAGTCCTGATGTTGCGAGTCGAAGAAATCGACAGGTACGTTGTTGTCATTGGTTTTCTATTGGTTCCTTTTGTCTGGCCAGTTATTTATCTGTTTCGTGACAACGACGCATCAGAGCGTGCGGAACGACTGGTGAATTTGTGGCCACTAGTCTTGATTCTGTCGGTGATCGCGATGGTCTCGATTGTGCGCCGTAGATCAGTTTCGAATTTACTCCCGCCATTGGTAGTAATTGCCACGGTGCACGGCGCGTTCATGTCACAGCAACTCTGGGGATCGACATACGCACTGTGGCCACTGTTCATGATTCTCGTTTCGTTTGTTGTCTCAGCGTTATTCCGGGGCAGTAGCCCGACCGTGAGGAGGGCTCTGATCCGATCTCAAGCCCTCCTGACGGTCGGGCTGCTACCCCGGCTCATACGCTCGAGATGAATTCCCACTGGCACTCAATCGCACAGGCCTCAGTGATTTCAATCAGCCTCCTGATCGCAGGCACTTTTTATCTTCGATCACACGGTGCACGTCTTGACTACGCAAATCTGAATGATGGTGATGTAACTCATTCCGACTAATCCCGCACTGAAAGGTCTGTCAACTCGTGGTTCCTGGCTAACAGACTTTGATGAACTCGTCAACTTACGCTGACAAACAGATCCTCACGACAATGGCATCCTCTGTTTACCTGGTGAAGACCTCTTCTACTACACAACCGGACGCCGGCCACAATTCCCCGTCGTTAATGTTTGACCACACAATCAACCCCTACTCCCACGGGAAGTCGTCGACGACATCGCCCGCAGAGAAACATTAATTGGTTGATTGTGAAAGATGATCTGCAGTTGGAAGAGGAACCCGTTGAGAAGAAAGACGAGCTGATGAATCTGCTGATGAAAGAGTTTGAGTCGGTAGATAGTTTGAATAATTATGAGATCTATAGGCGCAAGTCTGGCGACAAGGATGACGAGGAGAATGACAAACCTGATACACCATAGCTCGCCGACATCGATTTCAAGTTGTTACGATGCAGACTGAACGATCCCCAACTGAAGTTGCAGGATCGTCCCGATTCACAGAACGCGACTACTTAGGTGGCCAGACCGGACAAGTCCCCCAGATAGAGCTGACTCGGTTGCTGCCATCGTTGAGGTCTCCGTTACCATCTGCGTTTCAACTATTCCGCGCCCTGGTCGGCAAAGTCGTTCGAGCCTCGCGGGAAAAGCCCGATTGCAGATGTGATTAGAGTAGCGATCCTGACGTTCCCGCTATCTCGACTCGATGTTAATCCTTCAAACCCTTAGGCCTAGTCAGGAGGCTAATCAGCGTCCATATCAACGTGCTGTTTGAATTGAAGATCGAGCCTGCCGTCAGGGCCAGTCGTGCTTTTATTGTCGCCTGATTGCGGCTCACTGGTGGCTCGGCGATCCCCGCAGCGCTGTTGATCAAGGTGGAATCAGCTACGCCTCGCAGAAATCTTCTTCTCAGACTTTTTTGAAGCATTCACTTCGTTCACGAAGTCCTGCAACTTACTACAAGCCGTAGCAATGTCGCCTCGCTTCGCCAGTGCATCCAGCGCCGCTTGTAGCTTCGGCAATATTGGTGGCTTCGCCTCTTCGGTGCCAGCGCCACTGCCAGAACCTGAGATCCCGAGATGAGACTGGGGTGATCGTCGAGACCAGGCCACCGATCTCAAACTACCACGATTGGCGGCGGAGCTGGCGTGGGTGTTGGCGTCGCAGTGTTGGCGTCGGTGTTGGCGTCGGCGTTGGCGTTGGTGTTGGCGTCGGCGTTGGTGTTGGCGTCGGTGTTGGCGTCGGTGTTGGCGCTCGGCGCTGGCGTCGGTGTTGCCGGCGTCAGCGTTGGCGTCGGCGTTGGCGCTAACGTCGGTGCTTCGGCGTCGGGCGTTACAAGCGTCGGTGCTGGCGTCGGCTGCTGGTCGCTCGTGCGCTGGTGTTGGCTGCCGGTGCTGGTGTTGGGCGCTCGGTGCTGGCGCTGGTGTTGGCTGGTGGATGCCGGCGCTGCTGGTGTTGGCGCGCTGGTGTTGGGGTATTGGAGATGGTTGGCGAGCCCTGCGCGAGTATCTCCGCCGGTATTCAATACGGGAGAGCAACGGGCTGAAAATCCATTGTTGCCACCCCCAGGACGACGATCATTTCGGTGTGCCGTGGTCCAGACCGCGGTCGAACTCTCGCGCTTTTCCACGGGCGCATTAGTCGTGCTGACAGCCATCCAGGTGTCCGTGCTCGGATTGTATCTTCCCGCCCTGCGTGTTGAGCTCGATGATACCGTTGGCACAAGCCGCCCCAGCACTCATCATCTCACCGCCGATCCAAACTCGGCGTGTGCGGTCGCCGCGCTTCGCCCGCCGCATTGGCGTTGTTACTGATGGTGGTCCAGGAGTCAGTCTGTTGGGATTGTATCTCCCCCGGTATTCAAGTGGTGCTGAGTAATACTGTCAAAAAAGCGTCCGCCCCAGATCGGCATTTCACTACCGGTCAGACTGCCGTGCAAACTTCACGAAGACTGGGCGAACTGACGGTACTTGTGGCCGTCAGGTATCCAGTGTTGGGATCATACCTTCCACACGTGTCCAAATCGGAGTTACGGAAGGTTGATCCCCCCCAGACGATCATTTCACTCCCGGTCAAACGGCAGTGTGGCGAATCGCGCTCCTGGCGCACCGGTGCTAGTAGCAATCCAGGTATCAGTGCTCGGATTGGCATCTGCCTCCCCGTGTCTTCGAGTGGCGCCTGAAGCCTCCGCCTCACCCCAGATGATCATCTCGCTCCCGGTCAGACTGCCGTGTGGGCGTTTCGCGGAGAGGGCGCATTAAAGGTGTCTGATGGGACTCCAGGTGTCGGTGCTGGGGATTGTATCGGCCGCCTGTGTTCAATGCGACACCGCGAGGTTGGTGTCCGCCCATACGATCATCTCACTGCCGGTCCAGACTGCCGTGCTGATGCACACGCCCTCGGGAGCACCGGCCGTGCTGAGTTGGCGTCAGGTGTCGAGTGCTGGGATTGTATCTACCGCCCGTGTTCGTAAACTCGCCGTCGCCGGATCTAACGTTGTCGTCTCCACCCCATACAATCATCTCAGTGCCGGTCCAAACTGCCGTAGTCGTCAGCCATGCCGCGCAGTGGCGCATTGTGGTGCTGGTTGCAGTCCAGATGTCATCGCCTCGGTATCGATTGCGCTGTTGGTGGTCGCGTAAAGGGTACGGGCCTCGTTCGCGGCAAAATGCAGCTGGCATTTGATACCCCATTTGCATTTGCGCTCTTGATCGGGTCGATTAATTCCACCCGGCATTTCCATCGGCTATCGTTGAGAACGCTTGAGGATCGCGCGAAGCTGATCGCGACCGGGAGAACGACCCCAAGGCTGATCGCGACAAGAAGCAGCAGGATGAAACGAAGTTTTATTGCCCTTGTCGGAATGGAAACCGATTTCCTTCTTTTTGCCGGGTTATTCATTTCTCGATTCTCCTTGATTGATCAAGTTTGAGATTCGCGCTGCTGAGCTGCCTCATGGATCTGCAGCTATCGCGCATGTCAGTCATCTTTATGCACCTCGGAGGAGTCGAAATGGGCAGCTGAACCGAACGAAAAGCAGCTCTAGTCTTGGGTGGCGCGTTGGTCTGTAAACTAAAGCCGCCGTCACGGATACTTTGTCGCGACGACGGCACTCCGAGTGCTTCGGTCAACCGCAAGATTTAACTGTATCGATCTTCGCGCGCGCTAGGGCGCGAACCGTGCTCTGCTTGACGGCCTCAGCGAGCTGTTGGCAGACCATCCTGAATCTTCCAGCCGCTCGATCTCACCGTGCTGCAACTCTGCGCAGTAGCGGATGAACGCGCCAAGCGGGATGAAACAGCGAGTTGGCGATTTTTCTTTCTGCGACCGCAGTATGTTCTGAACCGTGTTCCACCTTCATAGCTGTTGCCTAGAACTTCGTGACGACTATTTTGAATGGCATCTTTTGGTACGCGGCGACGGTGTCGGATTGGTGGTGCGGTCGAGAAGTACTGACCACTCTCCAGCCGTTGCACTCGGGTCGGTAACACCTGGAGGCGGAGGCACTTGCTCTGGACTGATAATCCAAGTGGACGCGTTCGGATGATAGAATCTTTACATGAGCGGTGCCAGCGGCCATCGTCTGGACGTTGTCGATGGTTGAATAGTTGAAACACTCCATAAGCGAAGTTCAGAATAGCTGACCCCATCGACCTTCTGACGAAATAACCGCCGTCATCAACTCCACAGCCGGCATAGTTATCAGTAGCGCTGTTGCACCATGTCAGAAAAGCTGAGCCGCCGTCCGTGATGGGTACACTGCCAGCTCGTCAATGTTGAAGCTAGTCGATTCTGCGATAGTGCCTACGATTGAACCGTTAGGAAACTGCCAGGAGAAATATCTCCCGGTACTCATTCCCAATGTCAGATCGTAGGAACAGTTGCTAAGTTCAATTCGGCCATCGATTGATTTTTCCTTTTGCCTTGCCCGAGACATACGGCACGGGACTACCATCGGCGTTCGTGAGATCGGGCTGCATGTTGTAAGTAGTCGTGTTCGTCGCATCAGTGTACTTGTAAATGCTGATCGCTTAGATTGGTGATGTCGCTGCCGCATGAGCAATACGTAAC
>ERZ1370068.7774-contig-6670_pt1 | contig 84753 bp, 129 predicted proteins | sample MGYA00561227_ERZ1370068 | MGnify/ENA primary metagenome ERZ1370068 (study PRJEB38410, sample SAMEA6850437) | metagenome | study: Metagenomic assessment of the ecological functions of the soil: analysis of the soil microbiota associated with the...
CCGCTGTTCAGTTGCGTATTGCTCCCGCGCGGCGCAACCGCCTACGTCACGCTCGAACCTGCAACCACCAGGAAGCACGCCGCCCTGCGACGCCCTGATCGCCGCAGGCGGGCGCACGTCGTCGCCGCGATGCCCGATCAATCCGCCGGCCGGCGGCGCCGAGCGGCTGCGCGCGGCCGGAATCGAGGTCGACATAGGTTTGCTCGAGGACGAGCTCGCGAGCTCAATCTCGGCTGGCTGATGGGATGAGCACGGGCGCCCTGGTGCGGGTCAAGATCGCGGCCAGCCTCGACGGCCGCACAGCGCTAACGAACGGCACCAGCCAATGGATCACCGGCGAGAGCGCGGCCGACGGCCATCGCTGGCGGGCGAGGCATGCGCGATCCTGACCGGCATCGGCACCGTGCAGCAAAGACGACCCGCAGCTCACGGTGCGCGGAGTTCGCCACGCCGCGCCAGCCGCTGAAAGTCGTCGTCGACGCACGCCGGCGAGCTACGCCGCCGGGCGCGACTGGCCGGCGGCGGCAGGTCCTCGTGGTCACCGCGCGTCGACGCCGAGGACATGTCTGCGCCGGCGACGGTCGGACAATGACGCTGCCCGATCGCGACGGCCGGATCGACCTGGCAGCGATGATGGCAGCGCGCTCGCCGCGGGGCATCAACGAGCTTCACGTCGAAGCCGGCGCGCGCCTGAACGGCGCATTGCTTGCCGCCGGGGCTGGTCGACGAGGCTGCTGGTCGCTACCTGGCGCCGTCTGTTGCTCGGCGATAGCGCGCGCGCGGCATGTTCGCGCTGCCGGGCACCGATGACCGTCGGCCGCATACGCCGCTGCGCATCGTCGCGCGTCGACCCGGTCGGCACCGCGACTGGCGCGTCCTCGCCAGGATCGAACGCTGATGTTCACCGGCATCGTGCAGGCAGTCGGCCGCATCGCCACGGCGCAGGCGATGTCGGATGGGCTCGCGCTCACGCTGGACGTCGCGGCACGCTCCGACCTGTCGGACCTGTCGGCGTGGGCGACAGCGTTGCGGTCGAGCGGGCTGCTGCCTGACGATCGTCGCCATCGACGCAGGGCACGAAGTTCGCGCTTCGACGTCGTCGGCGCGAGACGCCAGCGTGCACCGGCACGGCTCGATCGCCCCGGCCCGAGTCAATCTGGAGAAGGCGCTGCGACTTTCCGATCGCCGGCTCGGCGGTCATCTGATGGCCGGGCACGTCGATGGCGCAGGCATCGTCGACGCGCTTCGAGCGCGCGGCAAGCGATGGCGAGAACGTCGAGCTCGAGATCGAGGCGCCGGCGGCGCTTGCGCGCTTTATCGCCAGCCAAAGGCTCGATCGCGGTCGACGGCGTCAGCCTCACCGATCAATGCGGTGGCGTTGGGCGGCGCTTTTCAGTCAATCTGATCCCGCATACACTGGCCGTGACGACGCTGGGAAGCCTGGTATCCGGGACGCGCAGGGTCAACCTGGAGGTCAGACATGATCGCGCGCTACGTCGCGCGGTTGCATGACGCCGCATGAGATCCGGCCGAAATCCGCAGGAGCAAACCGATGGACTTGACGACGCTCGAGCGCCTGCCGCTGTGGATCGGCGGCCGGGCGGTGGCTGCGCACACGACGCGCTACGCGCGAAGTGACCAATCCGGCGACCGGCGAAGTGCTGCGGCACGTTCCGCTCGGCGACGCCGCCGACGTCGACGCCGCCGTGCGCTGCCGCCGCGGCTGCATTGCCGCCTGGCGCGCCGCACCGGCGTTGCGCCGCGCGCGCATTCTGATGCGCTTTCGCGAGCCTGATGGACGCGCACAAGAAGGACCTGGCGAAGATCGTCACCGCAGGAGCACGGCAAGACGCTCAGCCGATGCCGAGGGCTCGATCACCCGCGGCATCGAAGTCGTCGAGTTCGCCACCGGGCATTCCGCACCTGCTGAAGGGCGAGTTCAGCGACAACGTCGGCACCGACGTCGACAGCTTGTCGCTGCGCCAGCCGGTCGGGCGTGTGCGCCGGCATCACGCCGTTCAACTTCCCGGCGATGGTGCCGATGTGGATGTTCCCGATCGCGCTCGCCTGCGGCAACGCGTTCATCCTGAAGCCGTCCGAGCGCGATCCGACGCTGAGCGCTGCGCATGGCCGAGCTGCTCAAGGAGGCCGGGCTGCCCGACGGCGTGTTCAACGTCGTGCACGGCGACAAGGAGGCGGTCGACGCGCATCCTCGCGCATCCCGCGATCACAGGCGGTGTCGCTTCGTCGGCTCGACGCCGATCGCGCGACTACATCTACGAGACCGGCACGCGCAACGGCAAGCGCGTGCAGGCGCTGGGCGGCGCGAAGAACCACGCGGTGGTGCTGCCCGACGCCGATCTCGACTTCGCCGCCGAGGCGCTGATCGGCGCCGGCGTACGGCTCGGCCGGCGAGCGCTGCATGGCGGTGTCGGTGGTCGTCGCGGTCGGCGACGCCGGCGATCGCGCTGCGCGACAGCTCGCCGAGCGCGCGCGCCGCATCGCCGTCGGGCCGCGGCGACCGCGCGCGACATCGAGATGGGACCGGTCATCACCTGCGCCGCGCGCGACCGCATCGTCGGCCTGATCGATCGCGGCGTCGACGAGGGCGCGGCGCTGGTCGTCGACGGCCGCAAGCCTTCGGTGTCGCCGGGCCACGACGACGGATTCTTCGTCGGCCCGACGCTGTTCGACCACGTCACGCCGGAGATGGCGATCTATCGCGAGGAGATCTTCGGACCGGTGCTCTGCGATCGTGCGGCACCGAGTCGCTCGACGACGCGATCGCGCTGATCAACGCCAATCCGTACGCCAACGGCGCCGCGCTCTTCACCCGCTCGGGCTACGCGGCGCGCAAGTTCCAGCAGGACGTCGACGTCGGCATGATCGGCATCAACGTGCCGATCCCGGTGCCGATGGCGTTCTATTCGTTCGGCGGCTGGCGCAACTCGCTGTTCGGCGACCTGCACGTGCACGGCATGGACGGCGTGCGCTTCTACACGCGCGGCAAGGCCGTGACCGCGCGCTGGCCCGACGACGGCAGCGCGGCGCCGGGATTCCACATGCCGACGATGGGCTAGTGCTGACTGACTCGGTGCGCGGGCTCAGCGCGGCCCGCCGCCGTCGGATCGCCCGGGGCCGGGTCGATGCGAAACACGAACTCCGAGAATCAGCCAGTAGGGCATCGGGTCGCCGTCGAGCTCGGCCGGCGTGAAAACGGCGTCGTCGATCGCGGCCATCACGGCGGGACGAAACATCGGGTCGTCGGGCACGAGCTTCGGTGTCGCGCGGCACGACCTTGCCCGCCGCGTCGATCGTCAATACCGCGGCGATGCGGGCGCTCAGGTGTGAACGCGCCGCTTCCAGCGGGTAGCCGGTGATCACCGCGCCTCTGGGCATCGGCGGTCGCGCCGCGCGAACGGGGAAGCGCTGTGCGAGCCGCGATGCGGTGGCGACACTGGACCCGCTCGCGATTGCCCCAACGGGCCGACCGCCACCGAGCCGTTGGGGTTTGAGGTCCCTGGCGAACGACCAGCGGCTGCGTCGTCACCGTCCCGCTCCGCCGCGCTTGCCGGCACCGGCGGGTTGCGGATCAAAGCTTCCAGTGCGATCGGCCTCGGGAGTCGGCGCGGAACCTCGGGCACGCGCGATCCGGGCCATCGGCTCCGGCATCGGCTCGATCACCGGCATGGTTCCTTCGCGGAGCTGCACCTGCAGCGTTCCGGTGAGTGCCGAGCAGGTTCGGCGAAAGCGTCAACGTCGGCCGGACGCTGGCGAGCGCGATGATCAGCAGGCCTGTGCACGAGGCTCGATGCCGCGACCGAATAGCCGAATCGCCGCTCGGGCGCCGGCATCGCCTGATAGACCGGCAGATAAGTTGTTGCGGAGCTCATCGGGCGCGCGGGGCAATGGTTGCGAACTACGCGGCCGCTCCAGCACGGCAGCGGCCGCGTTCGAGCCGCGATGATGTTCGATGTCTACTGGCCGAGCAAGCGCCACGACATGCGGTGCTTTTGCGAGAAGTCGGGATTCTTCGGCTTGTAGAAGGTCACCTTGCCGGTCGTTCCCGCGGTGATCGCGATCCGCAGATCGTGGATAGCCGCCGCTGCCGCTCTCCGTTGGCTCCATCCAGCGCGACCAGCTCGACACCGACGCCACCCTCGGCGGCGAAGACGCTTTCGACCGGCGTAACGCCGTCGGTATCCAGCAGCAGCGAATTGCCGCGCGCGTATTCCCTCGCGCGTAGACGCGTGGCCGGCTGTCCGGTCAGGCAGGGATCGGTCTGCGGCGAGGTGCCGACGTAGGCGACGAGTGACAGCGCAGCCTGCACCGGAGTGACGATGCGCTGTCCGACCGGCAGATCGTCGAACCAACCCTTGGCCGGCTTGTTGTAGCAGGCCGGTGATGCCGAGAGCGGCGGTGATCAAGTCCATGTCGGTGCGCGGCGCGAGCGTCGCCGGCCCCATGGCGTCTGCGGTACCTGCTGCGCTGCCGTCGCGGATCGCGGTAGAACGTCTGCACCTGATTAGCGATCGACAGCCGTCGTCAGATCCAGGTCGTCCAGCAGCCTGCCGGTTCCGATGAACACCCAGCGGTCGATGCCATTGGCGATGTCGATCTCGATCTGCGGCGGCGTGGTCACGGCCTGCAGGGTTGCCGCCCGGGATCGGTCAGGTTCGCGAGCTGGACCGGCGCGCCCCAGCTGGCCGCCGTTGCGTCGGTGCCGGAGATATCGAAGCGCCAGAACTTACCGCAACAGGTCGCCGCCGTAGATCTGCTCGGCGAACTGATTGCGGAAGTCCTTTCGTACGCTGGCGATCTGCGCCAGACCCGAGCGGGGCTCGTCGCTGTGCCGACGCCGGTCGACAAGTGTCTTCAGCAACGATCCGTCACTGTGGCGTCGAGGATGAAGATCTTGCCCTTGCCGGTCGGGTTGTTGTAGCCGCGCCGCGACGATGACGACCCACTTACTGCCGCCAAACGCATGGGTCTTGGCGATGATCGGCCGGCCCGTAGCTGTAGCCCATGTCGGCATCGGTGAGTGCCACAGCACCTTCTGCGCCGCCGTGGTCTCGTCGGTGATGCTGGCGGGATCCGATACATCCAGCGCGTAGTAGATCGTGGCCCGCCCTTGCCGAGGAGCCGCCGACCAGCAGCGTGTGCCAATCGGGTTGCCGCCGCCGAAGTTGACGTCGGTGATTCTCGGCGTCGAATCGACATAGAAATGATGCTGGAACGGCGGCAGGGCTCCATCCTGGTACGAAAGGGCGCCGAGGCCGGTCTTGTCGGCACGGAAGAGCTCCGACGGCACGAACGCCCAGGCTTCGTTGCCGTGGCGTCGTCGATCGCATGCAGCATGCCGTCGTTGGCGCCGACGTAAACGCGCGCCGGCCGGCTGGCTCAAGCTCGCTTCCACGTCGAGTAGCCCGGGTCGTTGCGCGTCCAGATACGGCGCGCGCGCGGCGGCCGATATAGAGCGCCTGCGAGTCGACGATGTCGCCGAGCGAGGCCGCCGACGCGGACACGGAACTGGCCGATCGAGCTGCCTTCGTTGGCCCGATTGGACCACCGCAGGAACTCGAGCACGCTTGGCGCGCGCCGTCCTTCCCGGCGACAAGGAGTCAGGCTCGTTCGCTCCAATACCTGCACCTCAAGGAACGGCACCGGGTTGTTGCTTCGTCGACGCGACGACGATCCTGCGGTTGGTGAACCACGGCGTGTCGCCGGGGTTGACCACGGCAAGCTGCGCGGTCAGCTGCGTGGACGCTTCCCAGATGTTCGCCACTTCGGCGCCGGTGGTCGGATTGATCTGTATCTTGGTGAGACTCGCGCCCCAGGCCGGTTCGAAGCGCACGCGGTAGATCATGTCATTGGCGCCCGAAACGTTGGCGACTCTGGAAGCCCACCCGGCGCGAGCGCCAGCCTGGTTGATCACGTCCTGCAGGATCTGACCCATGCCGAGCTTGAGCTCGTCGGCCGACTGCGCATTGACCGAATCGCCCGCGGCCGTTCATCGCCAGCGCCACCAGAGATCGTCGACGCCCGACTGCGTCGGGCTTGAAGACGGTCGGCTGCTGGCTTCTGGCCATAGCAGGGTGCCGGAACCGTGAGCTGCGATTCGACGACCGACTGGTTGCCCGACGGCAGGAATGCCCTGCGTGCCGAGTGAGCATCGCGCGCGAAGTTCAGGTGCGGCCACGGCGCCGGATCCCTGGTGCTGGCGGCGACGGTTCATCGGCATAGCCGGACGCAGGTGTCGGTGACCCAGTAGTTCATCGAGTAATCCGACGCGGCGTTGCTCGCGCGCGCATTCGGATCTTCGCGGAACGGCGGCGGCCACGCCGAGCCCGGCGTGAGGCCCTGGTGATAGTGTACCGGGGGTCAGGCCGTTGACCGGCAATTGCCCCATCAGGCCCGGTCGTCTGGCACCTTGTCGTCCTGGTTCGAGACTGTCGACGCCGGTAGCGAGCCCTGATTGGCGAAGCCCATCGGTGAACAGCATGTGCCAGTTCTTCTGGCGACGACAGGATGATCGGATCGGTCGCGCCCCGACAGTTCCGAGAGCTCACCCGGTGCGAAGCATTCTCCGATCCGCGACATCGCATTCAACGTCGGCGTTTCCAGGCCCAGCGGAATGCTTGATCGGCCAGCAACTGGGCATACCACGTCGCTTTTTGCGGTCCGCATCAGAAGTCCTGAACGTCGACGAACGCGGGCGGGGTCGAAACTGCCCGACGTGGCGGGCTTCTTGTTCGACAAGGTGTGCAACCCGACGCGGAACGTGTCGTCGAGGTTGAACGTATTGCCGCAGCTTGCCGAGGAAGGTCAGCGAGGTCACCGTCTTCACCGCGGTGATGCGCGCGTGGTAATAGGCGAACCAGTTGGCGTAGTCGGTCATCTCGTCGTCGAAGGACTGCGTGTGATCGACTCGGCGCCGGAGGCGTCGGTCAGTCGTGCTGGTACGTTGCGGTCGAACGATTGGCGATGTTGAGATCGACCCGCTGGAATGCGGACGTCTAGTCGTGTTGTTGGCGCCGCCCGCCGACACCGAACTGGTGGAAGCGCGGGTACGGGTGCGAGTCGCGTCCTGAGAACGACTGGCATAGCGCCGAGCGTGGCGTCGCCATAACCCACCCACTTGTCGTTAGGCGTCGAGACCTGCCGTGGTCGCACCACTCGACCTCGGTCTTCCAGTAATGCCTGCGGGACCGCCACGTAGTGGTCGGTGCTGATGCAGGCATCGGGTCCGGTGCCGTTGGTGATCGGCGTGATGTGATTGCCCGCCGGGTAGTTGTACCGGGCTCGCGCCGATCGGATTGGCTCCGCGTGTAAGCCATGTTGTTGTGACGGCAGACGACACCCTGCTGGCGGTGTCGGCATCGTTACGCGGTCGGCGGTCGCGACCGCCCACGCCGCCCGTGCCGCAGGCGGCAGAGCTGGGCGGCAACGGCTAGACTGGATCGGACACTGGCCGTTGCCCGTGCACTGCGCATTGGCGATCGAGCACCTGCCGATTGCCGGACACGCCACCGGGTCGACGCCGGAGGTCGAGCAGGTGGCGTTGGTGATCGAGCGAGTTGCCCGGCGGACGTTGGCGCAGGGGACCTGCGAGTTGCAGGCCGCATGCGTGTTGGCGCAGGTGCCGATCGACGAGCAATCGACTGGACCTCGCGGCTTGCAGCACCGTGGCGATCCTTGGCGCGAGTGCCCGCTGACTCGGGGCAGGTGCCTGGACTGGCGCTGCAGGCAGCGTTCGGCGGATTGATTAGCAGATACGCTTGTGCGTAGCACAGTAGATCGGCAGCGGCCTGGGTCGCTCCGTTGCAGACACGTTGCCGTTCTTCAGGCCGGCGAACTTACGCAGGTCCCCGGGGTCGTCGGGCATTGCGCCGCCGAGCGCAGGCTTCTTTGCGCATGCATGCGCTGCCGCCGCAATCGGCGGTGCCTGGAGCACGCGGTCGTGCCGTTAGGACAGGTCTTCTGCTGCGCAGGTGCCTCCTGCCGTCGATGGGCAACCAGCGCGCCGATGCACCTTTCGCCGTGCACGATCCGGGCGACGCCACCGCAAGCTGCGTCGTTCGCGCACACGGTCGTGCGTGCCGTTGAGGCAAGGTTACTCTGGTTGCAGGCGCCGTTGATCATCGTGCATTGCGCGACCGAGGTTGCAGACCGAACCCGCCGGGCGGGTTGTGCGCGTGCCGCAATCGGCCGCTGGAGAGCAGACATTCCCGGTGTTACTGCAGGCGAACTGCGAGAGCAATCGCTGTTACGCTCGAGCAGGTCTGCGGTCGGCTTTGAGGCTGCAATCGTGCCGCCGAGGATCGCGCAGTCGTTGACCGACGTGCCTGGATTGCCGGGGATGCTGCAATGGCCGATGTTGACGCAATCAGGACTGCCCCATGCAGGCGCTTACCGCTTGACGCCGCTGCAGGCGTCCGGCCTGCGACACGCAGTTGGCGTTCGACGTGCAGGAAAGGGTCGTCTGGATCGAGCATTTGCCCGGGTCCGGCGTGCACACCGGGTTCAGGCAGTTCTGGCACGGGCGTGCAGGTATTTTCCGGACTCAGGAGGCCTGGCAGCTCGCAGCCCGGCGGATCATGCGGCCTGACCGTGCATGCGCCCGATACAAGGTCTGCGTGCCCGGCAGATTGCAGACCACCTGGCCAGGAGCGGGCCGCTGCAGGTCTGCGGCGAGGTGGAGCAGGTCTGGAACGCGTGCCGTTGCAGGTCTCGGGCCGGGAATTGCCGCATCCCGAAGCTGCATACGGCGACCGTCGCGCCGTTGCAGGTGCCGGCGCCGCCGGAGAACACGGGCCGACGGAGCAAGTTGTTGCAGGTGCCCACAGTGAGGTCTGTTTGCAAACCGGCGCACTGCGGTTGTTGCAGCTGCCCGGCGTCTCTGGTACAGTCTCTGGACAAAGGCTGCTACATCCTGGCTCTGGAATTCGCGCAGGTCTGCCCGGACCGGCCAGTCGCCGGCCCGACGGGCTGGTGATATCATGCAACAGTTTTTCGTTTTCGAGCGAATACTTGCCTGGTTCTGCTGCGCGGCTAGTCCGGTTCTCGCGCTGATCGCCGGTAGCGACCAGCGAGCCGTTCAGCGTCACCTTCTGCGCCGCGTAGCTGGCACGCGGTCGTCGCACCCGCCGAGGGCGCTGACGGGTGAAACTGGGCGGACGCCCACGGATGCGATGTAATCGAGGCCGTCGGCGACCACGACGGTCCACGAAGCGGCGCCACCCGCCGCCATTGACCAAGCACTGCGTCGGGTCAGTCGCCACGCCGATCGACCAGTCGGGTTGCACCACTTGCCGATGTTGACGTTTGCGGTCAGATCGACCAAGACGACCGGGGACGCCCATGGATCGGCCGGTACCCTGGGTCCAGGTCGACGTGTGCGCCGCGTCCATCCTGATCGTAGCTTTTGCCAGTTGCATCGACCGGCGGCTCGTAAGTCAGCCGCGGGTTGTAGTACATGTGATTCAACGCGCTGTTGTGCACCGCCGGCGGCACATCAACCAATATTGATAAGGACGCAGCGCGATTCGGCCAGCTGCCGCGGGTCCCGCGGGGTAGATGCGCGACGCCGGGCAGCGGGCCCGGGTCGATGCCGGGCGAACAGGTCGGCGGAACCCCACGTAGCAGCCGGCGCCGGGGCCGGAAGCGATCGAAGCCGGTTGCGTAATTGCTGTACGGCACAGCCGTTACTGCGAAAGAAATGTATCCGGAGCGACGAATACTTGCCCCCACCGACCAAAGGTGAAATCGCCTGATTGCGCCGATGTTTCCGCAAGCAGTGCTGCCGGCGCCCAATCCGATTGCGACGGTAGAAACCAGGAATAGCCACGTAGTCGGGCGGGAAGTCGGACAGCATCGACGTCGAGATCGTCGATGGTGAGCACGATGTTCGGCTTGGCCTGGTTCTTGATGTTCAGCGGCTCGTCGAAGCGAGCGGCGTCAACGCAGCCGTAAGGCGGGATGTGGCCAGCGGGCCGAGAGCCTATCAACAGCGCAAGAAACGCTGCCAGCAAGCGGCAGCGGACGAGCGGAGGAGCGGGTTGGTACAGCATGTTTTATTCTCCCTGTGCGGCCTTTACCGCAGCATCGCCTGTAAGAACGATGCGGTGTTCTGCGGTCCATCGACCCGGACCGTGTTACTGCCCGATAGAACGGTATCGGGTTCGAGTGTCGCCACCGAGTCGTCGTGCTACCGGTGGTCCCGGATTTTGTTTGGGCGGCATCATGTCGCAGATGCCGGCCTTCGCGACGCCGAGCATCGATGCGCATCGCTCGATCACCATAGCGGACCGTCGTCGGCGCGACGCTCGCGTTGGTGTTGTCGGTCGCGTCGAGCTGCTTGGGCAGCGTCGGGCGCTCTTCGTCTGCAGCTGCAGCGGAATGCCGCGGGCATCGTCGCTGTTCTGCCACTTCGCGTAGTAGTTCTCCGCGGGCAAATCCGCCGTCGTATCGGGCGATCGCCGGCCACGCCGCCGATCGCGGCGTCGGCGACCAGCGCGGCAGCCGCCTGCATCGACCGCGATGTTCGCGGGCAGGATCGACCGCTTGGCGGAACGCCAGGTTGCCGATCAGGATGTTGGTTCGTATCGACCGAGCCGGATCAGCGCGATGCGCCGCGAGGCTCATCGCCACCATGACGATCAGCGCAATGAACAACGACGACGCCTCGCTGGCGTCCCATCACCCCAGTGTGCGTTCGGTTTTCATACTTCCTTCGTTCCCACACTTCGTTGCGCAGCGGAGATCACGGTTTCGTGCCCCGGTAGCGCCAGCCGTAGGGTTGCGTGCCGGCGGCGACTGCCGGAATGTCGAAGTGACCCCACAGCTGCCGGCCGCTGCATCGGCGCAGCAATCGTTGAAGACGGGGCGATTGAATCCCTGCCCGGCAAGAGTTCGCTTGTCCGGCTGTTCGCTTCTGACCAGGATCGCGATGCGCGCCGCCGTTGATGCGGACTCAGCGTCGTAATCGGCGCGGCCAGCAGCGTAGCCGGATCCCAGTCGCCGTAAGCCGTCCCGCTGATTCCGGCACCAGCGGTGGATGAGGCCGTCGCGCCGACCATCGTCGATGCGCGTACTGGATCTGTCATGTTGACGATGTTCGACGCGATCGGTTGGAGGACGCCTGCGCCGCTGGGGCGCGATTGGCGTCGAGCAGCGACGTGCTGCGCAGATTGCCGCCGTTGACGTCGTAGACCATTTTCTGAACCAGTTTCGCCGGACCGAGGTTGAACAGTGTCGTCCCTAGCGGCCGCCACGGCCAGTGGGTGATGGTCACCACTCCGGTAACCGGATCGGGGAGCAGCCACGGGATCGGTGATTATCGAGCTGTAGCAGAGTGGCCGGCTCCGCGCAGGTTCGAGACCGCGACGATCCATCGTCTTTTTGAACCCGTTGGTGCTCTGCACGGTGTAGGTGTTAGACGTCAGGCGCCGTCTGGATCAACGCGCACGGCGACAGCAGCGTGCGCGCGACGCTGTAATGACGACGAACTGTCGGGGGTGTTGTCGTTTGCACCGGGGTAATCAGCAAGGGAATCGGCCGCAGCGAATCCTTCATTGCGGCGGCGGCGGTGCAGCTGCCGAGGATCCTGCGCGGCGACAGGCCAGCCCGTTGCCGGCATTCGCAATCTCGATGCCCAGCATGAACGACGACGGAGGCCGTTCTGCTGTGCGTCGCCGGCCGCGCTGATGTTGCGCTTGATGCCTTCGGACGTGGCAAATACCTGATAGATCACCAGCACCGCGATCGTGCCGCTATGACCACGCCCACCATGATCTCGATGATGCTGAAGCCGTGCTGCCTGCGCTGAATGGGAATCAGACCATGATCGGGCGCTCTAGGGGATTCGATCGACGACGCCGGTCGTCGTGTAGTTGCTCGGACGGCCGAGTCTCCGGCCGTCTTCCAGAGACACGCTGACCAGCACGACGTGACCCTGCACCGACGGCGACTGCGGAACCGGTGCGGCAGGATCGATCAGCACGATCGGGATATTGGTGTTGGTGGCGACAACGACCCCAGGAAGGCTGGCCGCGTCGTTCTTGAACGTCACGTACCCGCGCCGCCGACCGTGCTGTCGTATTTCGCCTTGAGCACTGCCGGATCGTCAGTCCACATTTTCCAGAAATCAGCGGATTGGCCAGATAGATAGCTTCCGCGCGGTATTTCGAGTCGCCGGTGTGTCGCAGCGATTGCGCCTGCAATCCGACGATGCCCAGAATCCCGAACGAGAAGATCAGGACGCCGATCAGGGCTTCCAGCGAAGCCGCCGGCTTGTGCGTTTTTCGAGCGAGTCAAAATCATCATGGGCATCCTGCCGGGTCGGTCGAGGCACAGCGCGGGGTCGCACTGGCTTGATGCCGTTGGTGCCGGCAAATTGTGTTGATGACGACACGCAACGGATTGCGGCGTCGGCACATTCGCATTGGTGATGTCGATCTGGGTCAGCTGCGCTGCAGCGTCCGTGATTGAGCAAGCAGGCGCCCGAGGCCGTGCGAACGTCACCGGTCGTCGCGCTCGAATTGGTCGTGATCGTCGCCTTCGACGCGCCTTCGCGTTGAAGCACGTTAGGTTCTCGATCATCCTTGGTCGGACGCATCGTCGGGATCCGGCGCATGCACGGTCAGGCATGGTCGCCGGATCGAGCACGAAGGCCGCACTCGTGTTCACCTTGATCGCCTGCGTCTGCGCCAGCCGAACGCCGTTCAGCACCGCCTCGGCAGCGTTGCGGATACTACGAATTGCCGATGAACTCGCTGTCACTATCGGTGCGGCGAGCAGGATCAGGAACGAAGAAATGACGATCGCGATCATCAGCTCGATCAGCGAAAAGCCGTGCCCGAATGCGCGGTGTTGCGTCATATGCACGAGCCGTCCTTGCGCGTGACCCAGCAGGCGGCGTTGCTTTTGCCCAGCAAGGCCCCGTCGATGACGTCGATTTGGTATCGGGCATCGGCGAGGGTGTTCGTATAGACGTAGACGAAGCTTCCCATGCCCCCTCGGCGGCTTTGCCGGTCAGCCGTGATCACGTAGCCGGTGGCCGAGCCTGCGCACCTTATCGTGAAGCTCTCTGACGTTCTTTTCGGCAACCGCAGGGTTGACCCTGCAAGCACACCACCGGCGTCGTAGCGGCGGTTATCCAGAAAGAACTGCTCCATCCGCGTCCGCATGTCGGACATGCCGGTGGTCGCCTCGATGATCTTGCTGCGCCGGACATAGTCGAATTACGAAGGCAGCGCGATCGCCGCCAGGATGCCGACGATGGCGACCACGACCAGCACTTCGATCAGCGTGAACCCCGCGCGCGCGCTGGCGAAGCGAGGCGCGTTCGCGGCCGGATTGCGGCTTCTCCCATTGAAGACCTCCCAGTTCGGTGCGGCGGATAGTATGTCGCCGTCCAGAGACGAGGCAAAGCGGCCCGATGTGAGTGTATTGCCAACGGAACAAACGGTTATGTGCGTGCAACCCCCGACAGGATGTCGTCGACAACCCTGCTGGGCGGCGATCGGCGAAGGCTACGGACAGCGCTGCCCGGTCGGTTGGACCCGAGCGCGGCCGCTGTTGGCCAGCACCACCTCAAGCGCGTCCTGGCCGGGCTTGCAAATGACGAACGTGCCCATCTGCGGCGCGCCGGAAAGCATCCTGGCGTGGCCCAGGCTGGTGTACGACACATAGTCGGAAACCGGGCGGTTGCGCGCACGGTCCCGCTGCCCGGAGGTCCGTCGATGCGGATGACGGATCTCCCGGCGCCGGTTTCGCCGTCCTGGTTCTCGTCGACGTACAGGATCCAGCCCAGTTCCCAACCGCTGCCGATCGTCGCGCGCACTGTTGCCGGTCGGACGATTTGCACGGAGTTGACCCGGTATCCGGTCTTAGATCGCCTCGCTGCGGGCCAGATTCAGCGTTCCGGCGAGGAAATGAGCATGGTTGGCGAGCTCCTGGGCCGCTATCCAATTGCGGTACGAAGGGCCCGCAGCGAGCACGAGCAGTCCGAAGATGGCAACGGCAATCAGCAATTCGACCAGCGAAAAGCCTGGCTGGCGCTCGGGTCGGGCTCGGCACCCGCATCGTCTCGACCCGCCATCGCGCGTCCCTTTCCGACCGCCGGCGGGGCCGGATGCCCACCGCCGCTGATGCGAAAAAGCCTAGGCCGGGCCGTGCAAGGACGGCTGCGTCGGATTGCCTAAGCGTTGGTCAGTGGACACTAAGAAGGAGTCGCCTTCGGCGCGCGATGGCGCTGGCGCACCTGCCGGCGCCAAGCGATAATCGAAAAGTGCCCCGGCGGCCCTTGAAGCGCCGCCCATCAGGTGCCCGATTAACGCCCCGAACGCTTGCGCCGGTCCAGTCAATCGAAGCCGTCTTTTGTCTGGGACGATCCGCTGCTGCTCGACGCAGCAGCTGACCGAGGACGAGCGGATGGTGCGCGACGCCGCGCACGCGTACGCGCAGGACAAGCTGATGCCGCGCGTCACCGACGCGTTTCGCCACGAGACGATCCGACCCGGCGATCTTCCGCGAGATGGGCGCGCTGGGCCTGCTCGGCGCCGACGCTGCCGGCCGAATACGGCGGCGCCGGCCTCAACTACGTCTGCTACGGCCTGATCGCGCGCGAGATCGAGCGCGTCGACTCGGGCTACCGCTCGATGATGAGCGTGCAGAGCTCGCTCGTGATGTTTCCGATCTCACGCTACGGCATCGGAGGCGCAGCGCAGGAAATACCTGCCGAAGCTCGCGACCGGCGAATGGATCGGCTGCTTCGGCCTGACCGAGCCGAACCACGGCTCGGATCCCGGCTCGCATGGTGACGCGCGCGCGATCGTCGCCGGCGGCTACCAGCTGTCGGGCGCCAAGATGTGGATCTCGAATTCGCCGATCGCCGACGTGTTCGTCGTCTGGGCCAAGACCGACGACGGCATGATCCGCGGCTTCATCCTCGAGAAGGGCATGACAGGGCCTGTCGGCGCCGAAGATCGAAGGCAAGTTCAGCTTGCGCACGTCGATCACCGGCGAGATCGTGATGGACGACGTGTTCGTGCCCGAAGACAACCGGCTGCCCAACGTCGAAGGGCCTGAAGGGGCCGTTCGGCTGCCTGAACAGCGCGCGCTACGGCATCGCCTGGGGCGCGCTCGGCGCCGCCGAATTCTGCTGGCACGCGGCGCGCCAGTACACGCTCGACCGCACGCAGTTCGGCCGGCCGCTCGCCGCCAACCAGCTGATCCAGAAAAAGCTCGCCGACATGCAGACCGAGATCACGCTCGGGCCTGCAGGGCTGCCTGCGGCTCGGCCGCCTGAAGGACGAGGGCAAGGCGGCGCCGGAGATCACGTCGATCATGAAGCGCAATTCCTGCGGCAAGGCGCTCGACATCGCGCGCATGGCGCGCGACATGCACGGCGGCAACGGCATCGTCGACGAGTTCCACGTGATCCGCCACGTGCTGAACCTCGAGACCGTCAACACCTACGAGGGCACGCACGACATCCATGCGTTGATCCTCGGCCGCGCGCAGACCGGCATCTCGGCGTTCTAACCGATGGCGATGAAGACTCTACGACTATTTCCGCTCGTCGGCCGCGTACCGCGCGCGGATCGCGCTCAACCTGAAGGGATGTGGCGCTCGGACGCGCGCGTTCGTCCATCTGCGCAGGGCGAGCAGACGCGCGAGGACGTATCTGGCGCTCAATCCTGCAGGGCTCGTGCCCGCGCTCGATCGACGGCGACGACGGCGCTCACCGCAGTCGCTGGCGATCATCGAATGGCTGGACGAGACGTCACCCGGAGCCGCCGCTGCTGCCGCCGACGCCGGCCGGCACGCGCGCGGGTGCGCGCGATCGCGCTGGCGATCGCCTGCGACATCCATCCGCTCAACAATCTGCGCGTGCTGCAACTATCTGACGGACACGCTCGGCGTCGGCGAGGAGCACAAGGACGCCTGGTACACGGCACTGGATCGACACCGGGCCTCGAGGCGCTGGAAGCGCAGCTCGCCGCGCGAGCCTGCGACGGGCACGTTCTGTCGCGGCGATGCGCCGACGCTCGCCGACATCTGCCTGGTGCCGCAGCTCGCCAACGCGCGGCGCGTCGACATTCGACTCGCCAGCTATCCGACGCTGCTGCGCATCGAGGCAGCGTTGCCGCGCGCTGCCGAGCGTTCGCGCGACGCCGCGCCGATCGCGCAGCCGGACGCCGAATCAAGCGCGTGCGCGATCAACGATCTTCCGAGCAGGTCCGACGATGAAATACGCCATTCCCAGCGTGGGACATCCCATCGGTGCCGGTCGCCGGACAGCGATCGCGCGCTTTCCGGTCCGCCACATCTACTGCGTCGGGCCGCAACTATGCCGAGCACGCGAAGGAGATGGGCGGCGACGCGACGAAGGAGCCGCCGTTCTTCTTCACCAAGCCGGCCGATGCCGATCGTGCCGGTCGTGCCGCCGCGGTCGTCGGCGAGCGTCGCGTATCCGCTGGCGACCAAGAACTTCCATCACGAGATCGAGGCTGGTCGTCGCGATCGGCGGACGCGGCGTCGAGCATCGCGCCGGAGCGCGCGCTAGACGCTGGTCTTACGGCTACGCGGTCGGGCCTCGACATGACGCGGCGCGATCTGCAGAACGACGATGCGCGAGAAGAAGCGGCCGTGGGACATCGGCAAGTCGTTCGCGCAGCGCGGCGCCGATCGGCGCCGATTCATCCGGTCGCCGCGGTCGGACATCCTGAAGCGCGGCCGCATCTGGCTCGACGTCAACGGCGCGCGCCGGCAGCAGGGCGATCTGTCCGACATGATCTGGGACGTCCGCACACGCTCGCATTTCCTGGCGCAGTATTACGAAGCTCGCTGCCCGGCGATCTGGTCTTCACCGGGACGCCCGCCGGGGTGGGCGCCGTCGTCGTCGGCGACCGTCGCGAAGGCACATCTGCTGGTCTCACGTCGCTGGCCATCGAAAGCCTCGCGGCGACCGACTGCGGCATGCGCATCGCGTGACCGTGCCGTCACGCGCGACTTCGTCGAGCGCGGAACAACAATTTGCGCCAAGCCTTCCCCGACGCATCCGCAATGGTTCGACGCGATGGTCCGCGGACGCAATCGCGCAGCCGCCCGATCGCGCGCTCGATTCGCGAGCTGGACATCCGCTTACGGCAGCGGACCGAAGCAGACGCTCGATCTGTTTCCGTGCCCGCAGATCCGCCTCGCGGGACGCTGCTGTTCATCCACGGCGGATACTGGCGCGCGCTCGACAAGGACGACCATTCGTTCGTCGCGCCGCGCGTTCGTCGGCCAGGGCGTCGGCGTCGCCGTCATCAACTACGACCTTTGTCCCGACGTCAGCGATCGCGCATGATCGTCGAGGAATGCCGCCGCAGGCAGTCGCGTGGCTGTGGCGCGAAGGCCGGAGCACGGCGTGCCGGTCGCGCGGCTCGTTCATCGCAGGCCACTCCGCCGGCGGTCATCTGGTCGCGATGCTGCTACGCGACCGACTGGCGTGCGCTACGGCGTGCCGGTCGACGCGGTTCGCGGCGCGGCGTATCGATCAGCGGCGTTTTCGATCTCGAGCCGCTGATCCAGGTTTCGTTCACAACGCCGACTTCCGAAGCTGGACGATAGCGGCAAGGCGCGTGCCGTATGCAGCCCGTCATCCATTTGCACGGCGGAGGCGGACGCGCCGCTGTTGCTGGCCGTGGGCGAGCGGCGAGACCAGTCGAATTCAGTCCGGCAATCGTGGCTGCTGTGGGAGCGCGTGGCCGCACAATCGCCGTCCGGCGACCGCGCACGGCCCGTTGTTCGATCGCCGATCGACCATCACTTCAGCGTCATGTCTCGAGCTCGGCAGATCCGAAAGAGCGAATTGACCGCCGCCACGCTGGAGATGCTGCTTGGCGCTGAGCATGCATCGGATGAGGCTCGATGCTAGCCGCCGTCGAGTCGCGGCGGCATGCCGGCTACGGTATAATGAGCGTTCCCGTCACGACCTTGGCAGCCATCGTGAAGCCCACCCGCCTGCACGCGATCGACCAGTCCGCCGCGCCTTCGCGCAGCGGTGTCGCGCGCGATCAGTGCTATCACCGAGATCATCGCCGAGCTCAAGGCCGGCCGCATGGTCGATCCTCGTCGACGACGAGGATCGCGAGAACGAAGGCGATCCTGGTCGTCGCGGCCGAGTTCGTCACGCCCGAGAAGCCGTCAATTTCATGGCGCAAGTTCGGCCGCGGGCTGGTCTGCATGCCGATCACCGAGGATCGCGCGCGGCAGCTCAATCTCGCGCCGATGACGCCGGTGCAACCGCTCGGTGCACGGCACCAATTTCACCGTGTCGATCGAGGCCGCCACGGCGTGACCACCGGCATTTCGGCCGCGGATCGCGCGCACACGATCCGCGTCGCCGCGTCGCCCGCACGCGACGCCCGACGACATCGTGCAGCCCGGCCACGTGTTTCCGCTGGTCGCGCAGCGCGGGCGGCGTGCTCGCGCGCGCCGGTCACACCGAAGCCGTGCTGCGATCTCGCGCGCGCTCGCCGGGCTCTTCGCCGGCGGCGGTGCTGTGCGAGATCATGAAGGACGACGGCACGATGGCGCGGCTGCCGGACCTGATCGAGTTCGCGCGCGCTGCATGGCCTCAAGATCGGCGCGATCACCGACCTGATCCACTACCGCAGCCAGACCGAGCGCCTGATCGAGCGCGTCGGCGAGCGCCCGATCACGACCGCCGCGGGCGACTTTCCGGCTCGTCGCCGTACCGCGACAAGCTCGACCGACGCGACGCACCTGGCGCTGGTGCGCGGCGACATCGCGCCGGAGCAGCGAAACGCTCGTGCGCGTGCACGCGTCGATCGGTCGATCTGCTCGACTACGGCGAGCCGCGCGCATTCGTGGACGATTCCGGCGGCGCTCGCGAGCGATCGCGAGCGCCGGGCCGGGGCGTGCTGGTGCTGCTGCATCGCGCCGGAGTCGGCGCTGGAGCTGCGCGACCGCGCGCGCTCGCCGACCAGCCGCCGCGTCGAGAGCAAGATGGACCTGCGCAACTTACGGCATCGGCGCGCAGATCCTGCGCGACCTGAATGTCGGCAAGATGCGCCTGCTGGCGCGCCCGCGCAAGATGCCCAGCATGGCCGGATTCGATCTCGGCCGTCACCGGCTACGAGGAGCTTCCGCCTCGCGCCGCGTGACGCGCGCGCCGCGCGACTCGTCGCGGCTGCGCGCGTCCGGCCAGACTACGACTTCGATGCCGATTCGCAGAATCAGCTCCGAGCAGCCGCGCCGCGACATTTGCGCGTCGGCATCGTGCTGTCGCGCTTCAATCCGCGATCGGCGATGGCGCTGCTGGCCGGCGCGCTGCGCGCGCTGCAGGCGGGCGTCGGCCGACGACGGCGATCACCATCGCGATCGTGCCCGGCGCGCTCGAGGCGCCGCTCGCGCTGCAGCGCATGGCGCAGACCGGCGACTACGATGCGCTGGTCGCGCTCGGCGCGGTGATCCGCGGCGACACCTATCATTTCGAGATCGTCGCCAACGAATCGGCCGCCGGCGTCGCGAGCGTGCAGCTCGAGTTCGGCATCCCGATCGGCAACGGCATCCTGACCACGCGACTACCGATGCGCAGGCGACGCGCGCGCGATGGACCAAGGGACACGATGCCGCGCTGGCCGCGCTCGAGATGGCGAACCTGCTCGACGCGATCGATGAGCGAGTAGTCCGCGCCGCCGCGCGCGCGAATTCGTGCTGCAGGGTCTGTACCAGTGGCTGCTCGCCGGCAACCGACCCGGCGACGATCCGCGCGCCAGACTCGCCGAGAGCGCCGGGTTCGCCCGCTGCGACCAGCAAGTTGTTCGACCGGCTGTGGCAGGGCGTCACCGCGGAGTACGACGCGCTGCAGTAGCGCCGATCGCGCCGTATTCGACCGCAAGCCGACGGCGACTCTCGCCGATCGAGAGAGCGTTCTCGTCATCGGCGCGTGGGAGCTGCTCGCATGCGCCTGACGTGCCGTATCGCGGTTGCGATCAACGAAGCGGTCGAGCTGGCGAAGGCCTACGGCGGCACCGACGGGCACAAGTTCGTCAACGGCGTGCTCGACAAGCTGCGCGGCGACTGCGCGCGCGGCGGATGGAGCGCGGCATGCGTGACCTGAGTTCGAGCTGATCGAGCGCTACTTCCGGCGCCCGGCGCGCAACGCGCGTGCGTCGGCGTCGGCGACGATGCGGCGCTCATCGCGCCATCGCCCGGCTGCGAACTCGCCGTGTCGGTCGACATGCTCGTCGAGGGCCGCCATTTCTTCGCGGACGCCGAATCCGAGGCGCTCGGCCACAAGACGCTGGCGGTCAACCTGTCGGATCTGGCGGCGATGGGCGCGACGCCGCGCTGGGCGCTGCTGGCGGTGCGCTGCCGTCGGTCGACGACGGCCTGGCTCGCCGCGTTCGCGCGCGGGTTCGTCGCGCTGGCGGACGAGCACGGCGTCGATCTCGATCGGCGGCGACACGACGCGCGGTCCGCGCGATGCTGTGCGTCACGGTGCTCGGTGAAGTGCCGGCCGGGACAGGCGTTGCGTCGCAGCGGAGCGAGCCGGCGGCGATTCGATTTGGGTCTCCGGGCAGCTCGGCGATGCGGCGCTGGCGATGCGCGCACCAGCTGGGCAGCGATCGCGACTCGCAGCCGCGCGGAGCTTGCAGCTTGCGAGAACGCGCTGGCTGCGTCCTGCCCCGCGCGTTACGCTGGGCCTAGCGCTGCGCGGCATCGCGACCGCGGCGATCGATGTGTCCGACGGCCTGATCGGCGATCTCGGCCACGTGCTCGATGCGTCGAGGATCGGCGCCACGATCGATCTCGATGCACTGCCGCGCTCGGCCGCGCTGAGCGACAGCTCGCGCGGTGCCGATCGCGCGCATCGCGCTCGCAATGCCTGCTGGCCGGCGGCGACGACTACGAGCTTTGCTTCACGGCGCCGCGGGCGCCGCGATGCCGACATCGCGGCTATCGCGCGACAAGCTCGGCCTGGCCGCTGACGCGAATCGGCATCGCTACGGCGCAACGTGCAGGGCTGGTAGCGTTCGCGACGCGAGCGGGCAGCGCACTCGCAGCCGCTGCCGCGCGCGTTCGACCATTTCGCGCCGTGACCGGGGCCAATGCGACGATGAAAAAAGCGCCGACCTTGCGCTTCATGCTCGCGCATCCCGCGCACTTGGTGGCGCTCGGCTTCGGTGACGGGACTGTCGCCAGATCGCGCCGGGCACCGTCGGCACGCTGCTCGCGCTGCCGCTCGCTGCATTGCTGCGCGCGACGGTCAACGACGTCGGCTATCGCGCTCGCGGTCGTGCGTCGCATCTCGCGGTCGGCGTATCGGGCGGCGGATCGCACCGGGCGCGATCTGGGCGTCGCCGATCACGGCGGCGATCGTGTGGGACGAGGTCGTCGCGTTCCTGCTGCGTTCTCTATTTTGTCGGCGCCGAGCCGGTGCATCAGGCATTCGCGTTCCTGCTGTTCCGGTTGTTCGATATCGTCAAGCCGCCGCCCGGCGAGATTGATCGATCGCGAGTGGCATCACGGGATTCGGCGTGATGGCCGACGACGTGGTCGCCGCCGGGCTACACGCTGCTGGTGCTCGCGCTGTGGCAGCGGATATTCGGATGAGCGGCCGTGATCGCGTCGGCATGCCGCGGCACGCCGGCTCGAGGAACTGGCGCTCAACGCTTCCGGCGCCTTCCAATCGCTGCGTCTACGACGGATGGCTGCTCGGCTCATCGCGCGCGGTCCGACCAAGCGTCTGCGTTGCGTCAACCCGACTCTATCCGATCGACGCTGCCGCTCGCGCGAAAGCTCGCGCACTGCACGCGATTTCTATCGGACCGCCGGCTTGCCGGCGATCTTCCGACTGCTGCCGTTCGCGCAGCCCGTCGGCCTCGATGCGTTCCTCGCCGAGCGCGGGCTGGAGCGAATTCGAGCGCACGCTGGTCCTGCGCGCCGGTGCTTGCGCGTAGCCATAGCCTTGCCCGCGCCTGCGCGGTGGAAGTCGAGCTCGTTGCGATGACGATGTGGGTCGAGGCGACGCGGGCGCTTGCTCGGCGATGGCGAGGCGAATGCGTTGCCGCGGCTGCTCGATCGCGCCGCCAACCTATCCGTTGCCGCAGATCGGTGCGCTGGTCCGGCGCGACGACGGGTCGTCGCCTGCGGCTTGGCTGAAAGTCGAAGCGGATCATCGTCGGACTGTTCGCGGTGCACACCGCGCCTTCGTTGCGCGCGGGCAAGGCTTGGGGCGCGCCGTCGTCGGTGCGCTGCTGGCGGATGCGCAGCGGCGCGGCGCGCGCACCGCCTACCTGCAGGTCACGGCGCAAAACGCCGCCGCGCTCGCGCTTTACCGGCAATTCGGCTTCGACGACCGCCTACGATTACTGGTACCGGGCGCGCCAGGGCGAACAGCATTGAAAGCGACATCGCTTCCGCCGAACGAGGCTGACACCCATGCGCTGGCCGCGCGCGCCTGGGCGAGCTGGCGCTGCGCCGGCAGGTGATGCTGGCGACAGCGGAATCGTGCACCGGCGGATTGGTCGCCGGGGCGATCACCGACATCGCCGGGCAGCTCGGGCTGGTTCGAGCCGGGCTTTGTCACGCTATTCGAACCGATGCCAAGATCGAGCAGCTGGGTGTCGATCCCGAGATCATCGCGCGTCATGGCGCGGTCAGCGAAGCAGACCGTAGCGGCGATGGCGCAGGGCGCGCTAGCGGCGCGAGCGGGGCGCAATGGACGCGGTGGCGGTGACGGGGATCGCCGGCCCGGCGGGGGCGATCCCGGACAAGCCGGTGGGGACCGTCTAGGTTTCGCCTGGGCCGGGCCGCGGGGCGCCGAGGCCCTGCCACCGGCGGTTGCACGGCGACCGGCGCAGCCGTCCGTTCCGGCCTCCGGTGGCGATCGCCTTGCAGGGCCTGGTCGACCGCCTGGATTAGGCCGTCAGGGAGCTTTGTCGAACGATCGTTCTATGCCATAATGGGTCTCATCCTTCGCCACGCTGGCGGAGCGCCACCATGAGAGACCGCGATGAGCAACGGTAAGCCTGGTTAAATCAATGGAATGAATGCCGATGGACGACAACAAGAGCAAGGCGCTCAGCCGCCGCGCTGGCGCAGATCGAAAAGCAGTTCGGCAAGGGCTCGATCATGAAAATGGGCGAGGCCCAGATCGCAGAACGACCTGCCGGTCGTCTCGACCGGCTCGCTCGGCCTCGACATCGCGCTGGGCGTCGGCGGCTTGCCGCGCGGCCGCGTCGTCGAGATCTACGGGCCCGAGTCGTCGGGCAAGACCACGCTGTGCCTGCAGGTCGTCGCGCAGGTGCAGAAGGCCGGCGGCGTCGCTGCCTACATCGACGCGGAGAACGCGCTCGATCCGGTCTACGCCGGCAAGCTCGGCGTCAACGTCGGCGAGATGCTTGATCTCGCAGCCCGACACCGGCGAGCAGGGCCTCGAAATCGCCGACATGCTGGTGCGCTCGGGCGGCGTCGACGTGATCGTCATCGACTCGGTCGCGGCGCTGGTGCCCAAGGCCGAAATCGAAGGCGAGATGGGCGATCAGCTGCCCGGCCTGCAGGCGCGGCTGATGAGCCAGGCGCTGCGCAAGCTCACCGGCGAACATCAAGCGCGCCAACACGCTGGTCATCTTCATCAACCAGATCCGGATGAAGATCGGCGTCATGTTCGGCAACCCGGAGACCACGACCGGCGGCAACGCGCTCAAGTTCTACGCCTCGGTGCGGCTCGACATCCGCCGCATCGGCTCGATCAAGACGCGGCGAGGAAGTCGTCGGCAACGAAACGCGGGTCAAGGTCGTCAAGAACAAGATCGCGCCGCCGTTTCGCGAGGCGCTTGTTCGACATCCTGTACGGCGAGGGCATTTCGCGCGAAGGCGAGATCATCGAGCTCGGCGTCACCCACAACATCATCGAGAAATCCGGCGCGTGGTACGCGTACAACGGCGAGAAGATCGGGCAGGGCAAGGACAACGCGCGCGAATACCTGCGCGAGCATCCGGACATCGCGCGCCGAGATCGAGGCGAAGATCCGCGCCGTCGGTCGGCGTGCCGGTCGCCAGGCTCGCCGCGTCGCCGCGCAGCGCCGACGGACGTAGCGCAGGCGCTTAATCGTTGAGGAGCGGGCAGCCAGTCTCGCTTCAGGGCGCAGGCGGTTCGCCTGCTGGCGCGACGCGAATATGCGCGCGACGATCTGGAGCAGCGCCTGATCGCCAAAGGGCGGCGCGCGATCGAAGTCGTCCGCCGTGCTCGACGAGCTTTCGGTGCGCAGGGTCTATCTGTCGAACGACGCGCTTTGCGCAGGCACTGGTCGCCGCGGAAGTCGGGAGCTACAGCCGGCGGAGCATCCGCGGCGAGCTGAAGCGCAAGGGCGTGGCGCGCGGCGACATCGAGACGCGCCTCGGCGATGCGCGCGGTCGAGGACGACGCCGCGATGCTGCGCGCTGTGGCAGCGCCGCTTCGGTACGCGCCCCGGCGAACGATCGCGAGAAAGGCGCGACAAGATCCGCTTTCTGCAGACGCGCGGCTTCGCGCTCTCGGCCATTCTCGAGATGCTGCGAGACGCTCGCGCGCCTGACGTCAGCCGGCGTCGGCAGTCGACGCGTGTGCTAACATATTGAATTTTCAGCCGAGTCGCCACGCGGTCAGCTTCGACCGTCGCTGCGCGCCGGCAACCTGCCGCGATGAAAGTCGCAACGACATCCGCCGCAAGTTTCTCGACTACTTCGCCGCCGAACGGGCACACGATCGTGCCGTCGGCGTCCGCTCGTTCCGGCGAACGATCCGACGCTGCTTGTTCACCAACAGCGGCATGGTCAGTTCAAGGATGTGTTCCTCGGCACCGACAGCGCAGCTACGTGCGCGCCGCCGACGTGCAGCGCTGCCTGCGCGCCGGCGGCAAGCACAACGACCTCGAGAACGTCGGGCTACACGGCGCGGCATCACACGTTCTTCGAGATGCTGGGCAACTGGTCGTTCGGCGACTACTTCAAGCGCGAGGCGATCAGGTATGCGTGGGAATCTGCTGACCGAGGTCTACGAGCTGTCGCCGGACAAGCTGCTGGGTCACCGTCTACCAGACCGACGACGAGAGCCTACGACGTCTGGGCCGGACGACATCGGCGTGCCGCGCGAGCGCATCGTGCGCATCGGCGACAACAAGGGCGCGCCGTACGCATCGGACAATTTCTGGCAGATGGCCGACACCGGCCCGTGCGGACCCTGCAGCGAGATCTTCTACGACCACGGTCCGGAAATCGCCGGCGGCCCGCCGGGCTCGCGCGGACGCCGAGGGCGACCGCTACATCGAGATCTGGAACCTGGTGTTCATGCAGTTCGATCGCGACGCGCAAGGCGAAGCTCACGCCGCTGCCGAAGCCTTGCGTCGATACCGGCATGGGCCTCGAGCGCCTCGCCGCCGTGCTGCAGCACGTGCACAGCAACTACGACATCGACCTGTTCCGGGATCTGATCGCGGCGGCCGCGGCAGCTGACCAGCGCCGCGCGATCTCGCTCGCCATCGCTCAAGGTCATCGCCGACCACATCCGTGCCTGCGCTTTCCTGATCGTCGACGGCGTGATTCCCGGCAACGAAGGCCGCGGCTACGTGCTGCGCCGGATCGTCCGGCGCGCGATCCGCCACGGCTATCAGCTCGGGCAGCAACAAGCCGTTCTTCCACAAGCTGGTGCCGGAGCTCGCGGCGCTCGATGGGCGATGCGTATCCCGAGCTGCCGCAGAAGCAGAGCTACGTCGCGCGAGGTGCTGCAGGCAGAGGAAGAGCGCTTCGCGGAGACAGCCTCGAGCACGGCATGAAGATACTCGAGGCGGCGCTCGCCGAAGCGCGCAAGTCCGGCTCAGACAGTGTTGCCCGGCGAAGACCGCGTTCACGCTGTACGACACCTACGGCTTTCCGCTCGACCTCACCGCCGACGTATGCCGCGAGCGCGGCGTCGCGGTCGACCAGGCAGGATTCGACGCCGCGATGGACAAGCAGCGCGGCGCGCGCACGCGCCGCGTCCAGCTTCAAGGACGGCCGGAGGCCTCGAGCTACTGCCGGCGCCAAGACGGTGTTCGACGGTTACGACACGCTGTCGCGAGGAAAGCCGGGTGGTTGCGCTCTACCGCGACGGCAGCGCGGTCGAGTCGCTCTCGACCGGGCAGAGCGGCGTCGTCGTGCTCAACCGCACGCCGTTCTACGCCGGAGTCCGGCGGCCAGGTCGGCGATCGCGGCGAGCTGTCGCGCGCCGGAGCGTGCCTGACGCTTTCTCCGTGGCGCGACACGCAAAGATCCAGCCCGACGTCTTCGGCCACCACGGCGAGGTCAAGACCGGCGAGCTCAAGATCGGCGACACCGTCGTTGCCGTCAGGTCGACGCCCATGCACGGGCGCGCGCCGCCTGGAACCATTCGGCGACGCACCTGATGCACGCGGCGCTGCGCCAGCGTGCTCGGCGATCACGTGCAGCAGAAGGGCTCGCTGGTCGATCCGGACCGCACGCGCTTCGACTTTTCGCATCCAGCAGCCGATGACCGACGATCGAAATCCGCACGGTCGAGGCGCTGGTCAACCGCGCGATCCGCGCCAACTATCCGGTCGAAGCGCGGCTGATGAAGTACGACGAGGCGATCAAGGTCGGGCGCGATGGCGCTGTTCGGCGAGAAGTACGGCGACGAGGTGCGCGTGCTCAGCATGGGCGACTTCTCGACCGAGCTTTGCGGCGGCACGCATGTCGCGCGCACCGGCGACATCGGCTTTTTCAAGATCGTGTCCGAATCGGGCGTGGCCGCCGGCATCCGCCGGGTCGAGAGCGGTCACCGCCGAAGGCGCGCCTCGCCTACACGCACGAGATCGGAGGCGAAATCTGAACGAGGCGGCGCGCGTCGCTCAAGGCGTCGCCGAGTGAACATCGCCGGCCAAAATCCAGCAGATGCTCGGATAACGTGCGCGCGATGGAGAAGGAGCTCGCACGCGCTCAAGGGCAGGCTCGCGTCGAGCCAGGGCGGCGACCTGTCGGCGCAGGCGGTCGAAGTCAACGGCCATGGCGGATCGATCCGCGTGCTCGCCGCGACGATCGAAGGCGCCGATGCCAAGGTGTCTGCGCGACACGCTCGACCAGCTGAAAGGCCGGTTCAAGTCCGCCGCCATCGTGCTGGGCTCGACCGAGGGCGGCAAGGTGACGCTGATCGCCGGAGTCACCTCGGATCTGACGGCGAAAATCAAGGCGGGCGATCTGGTCAACCACGTCGCCACGCAGGTCGGTGGCAAGGGCGGGGCCGGCCGGACATGGCGCAGGCGGGAGGCACCGACGCCGCCGCACTGCCCGCCGCGCTCGCCAGCGTGCGGGGCTGGGTCGAGCAGCGGCTGTAGGCTACGCGGGCATCGCAACAAAGGGGAACGTGTTGAGCTTGCGCGCCGGCATCACACTCGAACAGCTCGCGCAGCGAGGGTCAGGTTTCCTGCCGGGGCTGATCGGCGTGCGGTTCACCGCCGTGACCGAAAGCGCAAGTCGACGCCGAGCTCGACATCCGCGCCGAGCTCCTCGCGCCGAACGGCTACCTGCATGCGGCGACGGTCATCGCGCTGGCCGACACCGCATGCGGCTATGGCTGCCTCGCGCATCTGCCGGCCGGCGCCGACAACTTCACGACGATCGAGAGCTCAAGAGCAACTTTCTCGGGACCGCGCGCGCCGGCACGATAGCCTGCGTCGCGACGCCGGTTCACCTGGGCAATGCGACCCAGGTCTGGGATGCGGTCGTCCGCGATCGCGCGACCGGGCAAGAAAATCGCGCTGTTCCGATGCACCCAGATGGTGTTATGGCCGCGCAGAGAGGTGACGGCGGCCCGCCAAATCTGACGCTGCGCGTAAGCCGGCACGATCGTGGCCAACCGTTCATTCTTCGTCAAATGCCTCACATCGGGCCGTCGCGAGCGATGCCGGGCTCGCGCCTATGATGGCGGCCAATCTTCGGGCGGGTACGCCCGGCCCGGAGTCGTCGATAACTCAAAGGAAGGCAGGCGAAAGGCAAGTGTTGATCAAATCCTGGCGCACCATCGCCGCGCTCGCGTTGGCCGCCGCTTTTGTGGCAGGCGCGATGCCGGCGCACGCCGAAGGCATTACCAGCGAGCAGGCGCAGCAGATCCTCGACGAGCTCAAGGCGATCCGCAAGGCGGTCGAGCAGGGCGGTGGACAGGGCGGAGGCCAAGCCGCTGCCGGCGCCCGACGACAAGGTCAGCTTCGCCTTCCCGGCCGGCGGCTTGAGCGAGGGCAAGGCCGATGCGCCGCTGGTCCTGGTCGAGATACACCGACTACCAGTGTCCGTTCTGCCAGCAGTTCCACAACGCGGCGTATCCGCAGATCAAGACCAATTACATCGACAGCGGCAAGGTCCGCTTTGTCAGCCGCGATTTCCCGCTCGACTTCCACGAGAACGGCGCGGCGCAGCGCTACGCGGCGCGATGCGCGGCCGAACAGGAAATACTGGGAGCTGCGGCATGCGATGATCGTCAACGCGAGCCAGCTGCAGCAGGACAAGATCAACAGCTACGCGGCCAACGTGAAAATGGACGTCGCGCAAGTTCCAGTCGTGCATCGCCGCGGACAAGTACAAGGCGGCAATCGACAAGGACATCGCCGAAGGCATGGCGGCCGGCGTCAACGGAACGCCGTCGTTCGTGCTCGGGCGCGTCGTGGACGGCAAGCTGACCGGCGTGCGCATGGTCGGCGCGATGCCGTACGAGCAGTTCGACGCCAAGATCCAGGAAATGCTGGCGGCCAGAAGCTGATCACCTGATTTCGCGTATCGAGCTTCGGCCGGCCCGGGCAGTCAAAGCCCGCGCCGGCCGAATCTTTTCAGCCGCCGCAAGCGAAACTGCGCTTCGCTCGCGCCGTTACGTCCGGCGTCGGCGATAATGCGGCGCCGCCACCGACACGATGCCCAACGAACCACACTCCTGGCGCCATAGGCTTCCCGTGGCGCTGATGCTGCTCTGGCTCGCCGGCATCGGTTTGCGGCTTGATCGATCCTCGCCGTTCGCCGCCGGTGCTGGCGATGATCCGCGACGACTTTGCCTTGAGCGCGACCGAGGTCGGCCTCCTGTCCAGCATTCCGCCGGCGCTGTTCGCCATACGCTGCGCTGGCGGGATCGCTGCTGGTCGCGCGGCTGGGCGTGACTGCTGCGCTGGTCGGGGGCCCGCTGCTGGTCGCGATCGGCTCCGCTCTGCGCGGACTCGCGACCGATTTCGCGATCCTGTTCGCAACGACCGATCGTCATCGTCGGCTCGGCATTGCGGATCATGCAGCCGATCATGCCGGCAGCGGTTCGACTATGGACTCTGTCGCGCATCGGCCTGGGCACGGCGATCTATACCAACGGCCTCCTCGTCGGCGAGATCTTTCCGGTGCTGCTGACGATTCCCTATGTGCTGCCGTGGGTCGGCGGCGACTGGCGGATGTCGCTCGTCGCCTGGTCGGCGCCGATCGCGGTGATCGCGGTCGCCGGTCTACGCCGGCGCACCGCGCGGCAGCGCGCATCGTGAGGCGCCCGCGACGATGCCGCGGCGGTGGCTTCCCGACTGGCACAAATCGCTGGTCTGGCGTCTCGGAGGCTTGTTCTGCTGCATCAACGCGATCTACTTCAGTGCCAACGCCTTCATCCCGATCTACCTGATCCAGCGCGGGCCGGCCGGACCTGATCAGCGGCGCGCTGACCGCGCTCAATTTCCGGCCAGCTACCGGCGTCGTTGCTGCTGCTGGCGTTCGCCGAGAGACTCGAGCGCAGGGCCTGGCCTTTCTGGCATCGGGCCTGCTCTCGCTGCTGTCGATCGCGGGACTGCACGTTGATGGTCGGACCGGCGAGCGATCGTCTGGGCGGCATTGCTCGGCTTTCGACGGCCGCCGCGCTGATCGTCGGGCTGACCCTGCCGGCGCTGCTCTGCCCGCCCGAAGACGTCGCGCGTACCTCGGCAGGCACGTTCACGCTGAGCTACGGCGGCGCGGTGGCGATCGCAGTCGTCAGCGGCGCGGCCTGGGATGTGAGCGGCGTGCCGGCGACGGCATTCGTGCCGCTCGCGGTCTGCGGCCTCGCGCTGGTCGCGATTGCGCTGCGCATGCGGGCCAAGAAGGGAATTACGCTTAGCCTCCGCGTGCGGTGGCCGACCAGCTTGAGGTTGGTCGCAGCGCACTGCGCGTCATCCATCCGGCCGATCATCGGCGCGGTCGGAACTCCTGGCTAGACTGACGCATTCGGCGCACGCCGAATCGTCGGGAACTTGCCTTGCCGTTGCAGCTCGCTCTGCTGGCCTTCGCGCTCGGCGTCGTCGTTGGCTGCAAGTGCAGCCGTCGCTGCCCGACGCGCATCTTGCGCTCTGCATTCCGTTGTTTATGCTGTCGTGGTGCTTGCTCGCCGGCCGCACGCGATACGCAGTCGCCGTTCTCGCGCTCGCCGCCGGCAGCTGCGGCTTTTTCTACGCCGCGTGGCGCGCCGAGCTTCGGCTGGCCGACGCGCTGCCTCCGCATGGGAGGGTCGCGATGTCCGCCTTATGGGCGTAATCGACGAGTTGCCGCAATCGGCTGATCGCGGCGTACGTTTCGCCTTCGCCGTCGAGAGCGTCATCCCGCCCGAAGCCAGCGTGCCGTCGCGCGTGTCGCTTGCCTGGTACAGCAGCTTCGGGGTCGGCGCGGCGTCCGTCGACGGGCCTGTGTTGCACGCCGGCGAGCGCTGGTCGGTCGCGGCCCGGTTGAAGCGCCCGCACGGAACCGTCAACCCGCACGGCTTCGACGTCGAAGCGTGGTTGCTGGATCAACAATCTGCGCGCCACCGGCTATGTGCGTGACGACGACGCCAATCGCCGGCTCGATGCGTTTGCCGGCCGGGCCGAAGACCACGTCGCGCGCGCCCGCGAGGCGATACGCGATCGCATTCTCGCGCGCGCTCGAGAACCGGCCGTACGCCGGCGTCATCGCTGCGCTGGCGATCGGCGACGAGCGCGCGATTCCCTCGACGCAGTGGTTGCTGTTCAACCGCACCGGCATCGGGCATCTGATCAGCATCTCGGGACTGCACGTCACGTTCTTCGCGACGCTGATCGGCGCGCTGGTGTTCTGGGCATGGAGACGAGCCATGCGCTGACGCTTGCGGCTGCCGGCACGCAAGGCCGCGGCGGTCGCCGGCGTGGTGGCTGCGTTCGGCTACGTGCTGCTGGCCGGTTTCGCAGGTGCCGGCGCAGCGCACGCTTTACATGCTGACGGTCGCCGCGATCGGGCTTTGGCTCGCCCGGCCGGGCACTGCGTCAGTCGTGTGGCTGTGGGCGCTCGCGGTCGTCCTCGCCTACGATCCCTGGGCGATGCCTGACTCCCGGTTTCTGGCTGTCGTTCGGCGCAGTGGGACTGCTGCTCTACACCGGCGTCGGACGCATCGGCGCCGACCGCGACCTGGCGCGCCGCGGTGCGCGCGCAATGCGGCGATCACGCTCGGCCTCGTTCCGCTGATGCTGGTGCTGTTCCAGCAGGTGTCGATCGTCTCGCCGCTGGCCAACGCCGTGGCGATTCCGGTCGTCACCTTCATCGTCGTGCCGCTGACTTCGGCATCGATCGCGCTGCCCTGGGATGGGCTGCTGGCGATCGCGCACCAGGTGTTCGCCTGGCTCGCGCTGCTGCTCGAACATCCTGAGTGGCCATGCCCGCCGCCGTCTGGCAGCAGCACTGCGCCGCCGCTGTGGACCGCGGTCGCCGGCGCGATCGGCGTGCTGTGGCTGCTCGCTCCCCGCGGCGTGTCCGGCTCGCATGCTCGGGCTGGCGTGGCTTGCTGCCGCTGTTCGTCTGATCGTGCCGCCGCCGCCGCTGCCCGGAGCGTTCCGCGTGACGGTGCTCGATGTCGGACAAGGCCTCGCCGTGCTGGTGCAGACGCACGCGCACGCGCTGCTCTATGACACCGGGCCGCGCTACAACGATACCGCCGATGCCGGCAATCGCATCATCGCGCCGATGCTGCGCGCGACCGGCATACGCGCACTCGATGCGCTGGTGGTCAGTCATCAGGACAGCGACCACAGCGGCGGCGCGCTGTCGCTGTTGCAGACGGTGCCGGTCGGCCTGGCTCGCCTCGTCGCTGCCCGAGCAGAATGCCATCGTCGTGCGCGCAGCCGGCGCGCGGCGCATCGGCGCGGCGCTGTCTCGCCGGAGCACGCTGGACGCTGGGACGGTGTGGAATTCGCCACGCTCTATCCGTTCGACTCGACCTATCTCGAGCCACGGATCAAGACCAACGACCTGTCGTGCGTGCTCCGGGTCAGCGGCGCCGGCGGCAGCGTGCTGCTGACCGGCGACATCGAGGCGCGCGCCGAGTCGGCAATGCTGGCGCGCGACGCCGGCCCTGCTGCGCTCCGACCTGCTGATCGTGCCGCATCACGGCAGCCGGACGTCGTCGACACCCGGCGTTCATCGCGGCCGCGCATCCGGCGGTCGCCGTGTACACGCCCGGTTATCGCAATCGTTTCGGACACCCGCGGCCCGAAATCGTCGCACGCTACGCGGCCGCCGGCATTCGCAGCTATCGCACCGACTACGACGGGGCGCTGATCTTTACCTTTGGCGGCGGCGGATCGTTGACGCCGAGTGCTCGAACGCGAGCGCGAACGGCGCTATTGGCGGGACCTGCCGGTGCATGCGGCAGCTGACGCCGCTGGAGTAATACCGATGCGCCGAAGTCGCGCCAGGCAACAATCAGCGCAGCGCGCGATTCCAGCAAGATGACGAGGTCTTCGGGAATCACCGCCGTTTCGGCCCATCCGTGCCGCACGACGACGATGTTGCCGGCGCCGATCGCGGTCATTTTCGTCGCCGGCGGCCGAGGCGTGGGCGCGGCCGCGACGCAAACGGTAGCGGATGCGGTCGGCCCTGCGTTCAATGACATCGCTGGCGGAAGCGATCTTGTCGCGACCGATCGTCGCCTGCACGACAGTCGCCGGCAGCGCCGCAGGCAGGTTGACGCCGAGCCAGTGGCCGTCGCCCGCCCATTCGCCGCGGGTAGCCCACAATGTACGCAGCAGCGCACGCAGCAGCGCGGCGCTCGTCGCCGCTCGCGCGCAGCGCATCTTTCACCCTCGAGATCGAATCGCCGGCACGCCCCAGAATGCCGATTCGCGCCCGATGGCCATCGTGCCGGAATAGGCGATGTCTTCGGCGACGTTGCGTCCGTCGTTGACGCCGGCGAGCACCAGATCCGGGCTTGGGTCCGTCGGCGAACAGCACCGTCATCGCGGCGACGACGCAGTCGGCCGGCGATCCCGAGCAGGCGTAGGCGCGCTCGCCGACCCGCGACAGCAGAGATCCTGATCGAACGACAGCTGATGGCTTGCCGGCCGTCCATTTGCGCTCGAGGGCGACGATCCACAAGTCAGCGTCGTCAGTGTTGCGGCGGCGCTGGCCAGATCAGCGAGGCCGGGTGCCGTGATGCCGTCATCGTTGCCGACGAGAATGCGCACGATACCCGCTCGTCAGAGGCTCGAGCCGGTCGCCGGTCGCGAGATCGGCGCGCGAGGCGAGAATGTGCCGCTTCAGCCGGTCGAGCGCCGCGCGCTCGCGACGAATGACCGAGGACGGTTTTCGGCGCGCTGTCCGCGACGATCGCGGTGTTCTCGGACAGGGTCGGATGCGTCGGCAGCCGCAGCCACGTCGCCTGGCCGGCGGCGAGCATGCGCTCTCCCGGGCTGTCGGCGGGCAGGTGGCCGGTGAAAAGCACTGGGTGGGCAGCGGCTGCGGCGAGGCGGAGGACTTCGCGCGAGGGGCCGGCGATGCCCATCCCATCGTGGCAGATCAGCGCGGCGCGCGGCAGCGGCGAGCCCATCTGCCAGTCGGCCGCAAGTGCCAGCCGCTGCGAACGGCGCCCGGCCGCCTCGCCGGCCAGCCATGCGGGATCGGCGATCTGCAGCTGCAATGCTTGACGCATGCCCTGGGACAACGCGATCGCTCCCGGCGCGATCGCCAGCAGCTCCGCCGAGCGTCCACTGAGCGGCGTCGGCAGCACGCAGCCCTGGCCGTGCGCGAGCACCCAGTCGCGCGTCTTTCGCGCGCTGCGCGCGGTCACGTCGTCATCGCCGTACGGGCGCGTCGGCACGATCGCGTCGCAACGCGGCAGCGGATCCATCCGCGAACACCTCGCTTGCCGGGCACGACGTCGCCGCAATAGCCGAGGGTGTGACGGCCGTCGGCGACGGCGCACCAGACGCCGCCGGACACGTGGCCCGAGCGGCCGGCGATCAACTGCAGCGGCCTGAGCGCGATCGTTGCGCCGACCGCCAGATCCTCGCGTGCGAACTCGCGCGCGGCGCGTGCGATGCGAGGCGTCGGCATAGGCTTCGAGAAACAGATCGACTTCGCGCCGGTCTCGGCGGTCATCAGCAGGCGGCCGCGAAACCCGCCTGCTATGCACCAGCCCAATGCCGCGACATGGTCCTCGTGGGCGTGGGTGATGACGATGGCGTCGGTCGCGCTGAGCTCGTCCGCCGTGATCGCCGGGTAGTAATCGGCGCCGCGTGCGCTGGTCTTCACGCCGGCATCGAGCGAGCAATCGATAGCCGCCGACTTCGACGCCAGGCAGGTCCGGCCCTTTTCGCCAGAAGCCTCCATAAAGACGCAGCCGCATGAGCCTCAGCCGTCCGGCGCTGGTCGCGCCTGCGCCGCCGTCGAAGTCGCCGGCTATCAGCCGACTCCTGCGCGATCGTATCGACGATCTTCGCCGGTTTCGAGGAAGGACCCATCCGTCGTCGATGCCGATGCGTATCGCGCTGCCGGGCGCGAGCCGGCAGGGCTCGGCGACCGCCGTGTGCACGAGCACGCCGTCGGCATGGTCGAGCTGCGCTTCGACCCGGAAGTGGCCGCCCTGGTAGACGGCACGAACGACGCGCGCGTCGATACCCGGGGCGTCGGCGCCGACGATGGCGAGGTCGCCGGCACGCAGGCATGCGCGCGCGCCGCGCGTCGGCGTCTGCGCTGGCGCAGGCAACGCATGCTGACGCTCAAGCCGAACAGGTCGGCGCGGCAGCGTCCGTTCCGTCGTCGACGTCGACGACCTCCGCAGGCACGACGATGCCCTCGCCGATGAATGCCGCAACGGTCGCGTCAGCGGGCTCGCGATAGAGTTGCGATGGCGTGGCGACCTGCAGCAACCGGCCGCTGTCCATCACCGCGATGCGGTCGGCCAGCGCCATCGCTTCGGCCTGATCGTGCGTGATGTACACCATCGTCGTGCCGGTGCGCGCGTGGAAGCGGGCGAACTCTTCCTCCATCGAGGCGCGCAGATGCACGTCGAGGTTCGCGAGCGGCTCGTCGAGCAGCACCAGCGAGGGCTCGGTGACCAGGCAGCGTGCGAGCGCCACGCGCTGGCGCTGCCCGCCCGACAGCATCGAAGGGCGGCGCTCGGCGTAGCCCGTCGAGCTCGACCAGAGCGCAGCGCCGCCTCGACGCGCCGCGCGCGCTCGGGATCGCTTGACGCCCGCCACCGGTCAGCCCGTAAGCGACGTTCTCGGCGACGGTCATGTGCGGGCCACAGGGCGTACGACTGGAAGACGATGCCGATGCGGCGCCGCTCGGGCGGCACGTGGCTGCGTGACGGCTCGAGACGACTGCTTCGCCGATGACGATGCGGCCGCCGTCGAGCTTGTCGAAGCCGGCGATCTGTCGCAGCAACGTCGTCTTGCCGCAACCGGACGCGCCCGAGAATCGCCATGAACTCGCCGTCGCTGACGTCGAGCGAAACTTCGTCGAGCGCGCGGAACGCGCCGAACGATCTTGGTGACGCGATCGACGATCAGTCGCGCCATGGCAGCACCCCGCTGCCGGCTTTGCGGTCGAGCAGGGTCGACAGCATCAGCGCGATCGTCACGCCGACGGTCAGCATCGCCGAGCGCCGCGGCGTAGGTCGAGTCGCCGCCCTGCTGGAACGAGAAGATACGACGACGCCCAGCGTCTCGGCGCCCGACGACCACAGCAGCGCCGACACCGTCAGCTCGTTGAACGCGGTGAGGAACACCAGCAGCGCGCCGGCGGTCGCCATCGGGCGACCAGCGGCAGGATGATCGTCGCGCAAGCGTCGCAGCAAGCGCGCGCCGGCGATCTGCGCGGCTTCCTCGAGCGTGCGGTCGAGCTGGTAATAGCCGCTGATCACCGGACGCAGGCCCAGCACTGAGAAAGCGCGCAAGATAGCCGAACGGGATGATCCAGACGGTGTTGTACAGCGTGAGCCCGAGCACCGGCAGGGGTTTCAGGAAGACCAGAATGGCGGCGATCGCGAGCACGACGCCGGGCAGCGCGTACGGGCATCTCGGCGACCAGGTTCAGCACGCGCAAAAGCCGCGACCGGCGCCAGACCAGGAAGTACGCGAGCGGAACGGCGACCAGCGACGATGACGATGGCGGCCGTCGCCGACAGGCTGAAGCTGTTGACGAAAGCGCGTTTGCGCGGCCGCATGATCGAGACAGCACGTAATCGTAGTTCGACCAGGTCGCCGGACCTCGTCGTCAGCGCAACGCCGGCGGCAGGCACCAGCGAGCTCAGCAGCAGCGCAACCAGCGGCAATACCAGCACGACGATGGTCAGAGATCCACAGGGCGATCTCGATGGCGGGACGCCAGCGCGCGAGCTCGAATGGCCGCATCGCGTTCGATGTCGTCGTGATGCGGAAATCGCGCCGCCGCAGCATCAGGTCCTGCAGCAAAATGCCCAGCACGGCGATGAAGCCGATCAGGCACGACAGCACGGCGACCTCGGACAGCACGCTCGGCCCGAGGCCCGCCAGCCGCTGGTAGATCAGCGTCGGCAGGACCAGGTAGTTGCCCGGGATGCCGAGCAACGCCGGAATGCCGAAGTTGCCCAGGCACGAGACGAAGCAGAGCGCGATGCCTGCGACCAGCGGCGGCGTCATCAGCGGCAGCGACGATCGTGCGCAGAATCGTCACGCGGCTTCGCGCCCGCCGCGAAGCCCCGCTTCGAGCAGCTCCTGCGGCAGGTGCGCAGTCCCGCGCGCAGCGTCAGGAAAACCAGCGGCGCGTACTGGACGCCCAGCACGCAGAATGATGCCTTCAGCGGAGTAGAGCGGGTTGCGGCTGCCCATCGCCGGCGCGAGACCGATCATCTTGAGCAGCGTGCTCGACGGCCCGAACAACTGCAGCCACGCCAGTGCCACGACCTGCGGCGCGATCATCAGCGGCAGCACGAAGCAGAAGACGAAGGCGTTGCGCCCGCGGATATCGGTCAGTCCGACCAGCAGCGCAACCGTCGCGCCGATCAGCACGGCCAGCGCCGTGCCGCCGCACGCCGTCACCAGGCTGTGCTGTGCCGCGGTCCAGGTCGTGGCGCTCGACGAACACGCTTCGAGCGCGGCGGTCGAGAACCGGCCACCGGGCGCGATGCCCTCGAGCAGCAGCCGCGCCAGCGGCAACAGCGACAGGATCGCGACGATCGCGACCAGCACCCACAAGCAGCGCGGTCTCCTCGGCGCGCTCGCGCAAGCCTGCGGTGTCCGCCCATCGTGGCGCGCCGGCGGATCGCAGGTCAGTTACCGAACAGCTCGGCAAAACGCTTCAGATTGGCGCTGTTGTTCTGCACCACGTTGCCGATATCGGTCGGCATCAGCTTGATGACCGTTCCGGGCGGACAGCCACGATGGCGTGCCGACGCTCGCCTTGGCCGGGATGTAGCCCATCGACAGCGCGAGCTTCTGCCCTTCGTCCGACAGGATGAAGTCGATGAACGCGCGCGCGGCGGCGGATTCTGCGTCGTCTTCAACATCGCCACCGGCTCGGTCACCGCGGGCATCGCCTTCGGCGGGAAAATGAAGTCGATCGGCGAGCCCTTCGCCTTGGCGTTGAACGCCATGAAGTCGACCAGCACGCCGTAGGGCTTTTCGCCACTCGCGACGGCAGTCAGCACCGCCGCCGTTGCCGCGAACCGCCACCGCCTCGTCGGCCTTGAGCTGTTCGAAAAACGCCCAGCCGAGATCCGGACGCGCGGTCATCGTGCCGAGCATGATCGCCGCCGCGCCCGGAATAAAGCGGGCTCGGCATCGCGATCTGGCCCTTGTTTTCCGGCTTGGCCAGATCGGCCCAGGAAGCCGGGACGGCTCTTGGCCGGCGGTGTTGACCGCAATGCCCGTCGTGATCAGCTTGAGCCGAAATAAGTGCGATCGGCGTCGTACGCGCCCGCCGCGAGCCTGGCGACCTTCGCTTCCGGATACGCTAGCAGCCGGCACGTCCTTTTTCAGCGCTTCCATGCTCGCCGCGTCGGCGATCAGCAGCACATCGGCCTTCGGCGCTCCGGCGGCGAACTCGGCCGCGAGCTTGCCCATCACCTCGGTCGTGCCGGAGCGAAACACCTCGACCTCGACGCCGGGATACGCCTGCTTGAACGCCGCAGTCGTCTGCGCTGCGTCGCGCTCGGGCTGCGACGTGTACAGCACCAGCTTGCCCTTCGGGGCCTGCGCCTGCGCCGACAGCGGTGCCAGCATCGAGACCGGCGCCGCAGCAAGCCATACGCCGCGCAAAAAGTAGCGTCATGTCGCTCCTCCGAATGAATCGACACCGGATCGATGCCGCCGCTCGTTCTTATACCTTCCGCCGTCCGCTACGGCAACGACTGGTTCCGCTCGCCGCGCAGGCATCGATTCCACGACCCACGAAGATCACGACAGGCCCTCAGGATGCTCGATCGCCTCGCGCAAGTCGGCGATGAAGCGCGCCGCGGTCACGCCGTCGACGATCCGATGGTCCGACGACAGCGTGAAAGTCGCCATCGGACGCAACACGACCTGGCCGTCGCGGCCCACCGGCGTGTCGAGTCGTGCGCCTGATCGCGCAGAATCGCGCTTTCGGGCGGGTTGATGATCGCCGTGAACGCATCGACGCCATACATGCCGAGATTGGAAATCGTGAACGTGCCGCCGCGCATGTCGTCGGGCACGACTTGGCGCGCGCGGACCGCGGTCGCGAAGCGCGCGAACTCGCGGGCGAGATCGTCCAGCGTATGCGTACGTCACATCGCGCAGCACCGGCACGAACAAGTCGCCCTGGTCGTCGATCGCGACGCCGATGTTGACCCGGGCATGCAGGCGCACCGCTTCGCCTTCGATGCTGGCGTTGAGCAGCGGGTGCAGCGACCAGCACGCGGCCGGCGAGATAAGCGATGCGCGACCGTCATGCTCGCACGTGCGCGATCCGGCGTGCGCTGCCGTCCGCTCCGGCTGCTGCAGCGCGCGGCCTGCAGCGCGCGTCATTTCGATCTGCGCGGTGAGGAAGAAATGCGGCGCGCTTCGTGCGCTCTCGGCAACGCGCGCTGCGCGACGATGCGGCGGACTGGATTGAACGGAACGAGGCGATCGCTGCTCGCGCGGCGCTCTCTGCGCCGGACCGGCGTGGGCGGCGACGTCCTTTCGACGATGCGACCGGCCTGGCCCGACCCGGCGACGTCGGCGAGATTCACGTCGAGCATGCGGCCGCGCGGACGCGCGAGCGGCGTGGCGCGAATCGAGTCCGACGGCGCGACGCTCGCGCTCCACGGACGCCACCGGCTTCGGCGAGCCTGGTTGCGTGATCGGCGCACCGCCGTTGCCGCGGTGGCGAGCAGTCGTCCTGGCGCGCTCCGCTGCGCGGCTGACGACGCCCCGGCCTCCGCCGTCGACGTCGATCCAGCGCGACGACGGTGCCGACGGCAACGGGCTCGCCGGTGATCGGCGCCAGGTCGCGAATGACGCCGCTGCCCGGAGATTCGACTTCCATCACCGACTTGTTGGTCTCGATATCGAACAGGATCTGGCGCCTGCGCGCACCGCGATCGCCGGCGTGCGACCTTCCATTCGGTGATGATCCCGTCGTCCATGTCCATGTCGACCTTGGGCAGGATGACCTCGATCGGCATCAGGCGCGTCCTTCGCGCACCAGGCGGCGCGCCGCGGCGACGATGTCGTCCTCCTGCGGGACCGCGGCCTTCTCGAGCACCGGGTTGTACGGCAGCGGGCACGTCGGCGCCGCCGAGCCGCGCGATCGGCGCGTCGAGAAAATCGAACGCGTCGCTCTCGGCGATCATCGCCGAAATCTCGGCGCCGATGCCCATGATCTTGACGCCTTCGTAGACGATCAGCAGCCGGTGCGTCTTGCGCACGCTGGCGGCGATCGTCGCGCAGATCGATCGGCCGGAGCGCGCGCAGGTCGATGACCTCGGCGTCGATGCTCTCGCCGGCGAGCCGCGCGGCCGCTGCGACGGCGCGAATCGCCATGATCGAGCTGCGCGACGATCGTCAGGTCGCGCCCGGCGCGGCGGACCGCCGCCTTGCCGATCGGCACGCGGTAAGGTTCTTCCGGCACCGGGCCCTTCGTCTTGTACAGCAGCTTGTGCTCGAAGATCAGCACCGGGTTCGGATCGTCGATCGCCGCCAGCAACAGGCCTTTGGCGTCGTGCGGCGTCGACGGCTGCACGCACCTTCAGGCCCGGGACATGCGCGAACCAGGCTTCGAGGCTCTGGCTGTGCTGTGCTGCCGCGCCTGGTGCCCGAGCCGCCGGGCAGCCGCATCACCATCGGCACCGATGGCCTTGCCGCCGAACATGAAGCGGATCTTCGCCGCCTGGTTGACGATCTGCTCCATCGCCGAGGCGTCACGAAGTCCGAGAACTGGAACTCGAGCACCGGCTTCATGCCGGTGATCGCGGCGCCGACCGCCGCGCCGGCGATCCCCAGCTCGCTGATCGGCGTATCGATCACGCGCTCGGTGCCGAAGCGATGGAACAGGTCGCCGGATACGCCGAACGCGCCGCCATACACGCCGACGTCCTCGCCGAACAGGAAGACGCGCTCGTCCGCCTCCATCGCCTGCGCCAGTGCCTTCGCGGATCGCCTCGCGTACGACAGCTCCCGCGTCCGGCTTCCGGGACGACAAGCTCAGCTCGGCATAGACGTCGCGGGTCAGCTGCGGCAGGATCGGGGTCGGGGCTTGCCTTGGCGAACTCGCAGCGCATCGTCGATCGTCCGTTGCGCCGCCTCGCTCGATCGCGAGCAACTCGGCTTCGCGCAAGCGGCCGTGCGCGACGCAGCTCCGCTTCGAGACGAGCGAATCGCGATCGCTTGTCGCGCCAGGCCTCGATCTCTTCCTTGGTGCGATAGAGGTTGCGGTCGCTTTTGGAATGGCCGCGCAGCCGGTAGGTCTTGCATTCGAGCAGCGTCGGACCGCCGCCGCCGCGCGCGCGAGCTCAATCGCCGGGCTCGCCGCGGCGACGACGGCGGGCAGATGCGTTGCCGTCGACGGCGATGCCCGGCATCGCGTATGCGCGGCGCGCGGTCGGCGACGTTGCGCCACCGCCATCGCGCGCGCGATGTCCATCGACATGCCGTATTTGTTGTTCTCGCAGACGAACACGATCGGCAGCTGTCCAGATCGACGCCATGTTGAGCGACTCGTGGAAGGCGCCCTCGTTGGCGGCGCCGTCGCCGAAGAACACCATGCACGACGCGATCGCTGCTTCTGCGCCTTGATGCTCATGCCGACGCCGACGGCGATCGGCAATCCGCCGGCGACGATGCCGTTGGCGCCAGATTGCCGCCTTCGATGTCGGCGATGTGCATCGAGCCGCCGCGGCCGCGGCAATAGCCGTTTTCCTTGCCGAAGAACTCCGGCGAACATGCGCGCCGGATCGGCGCCTTTCGGCGATGCAATGGCCGTGGCCGCGATGCGTCGACAAGAATGTAGTCGTCGCGCGCGAGCGGCAGCGTCGCGCCGACCGCGCTCGCTTCCTGGCCGATCGACAGGTGCATCGTGCCGTGGATGAGGCCGCGCATGTAGCTCGCCTCGGCGGTCTCTTCGAACTTGCGGATCAGATGCATCTGCGACAGCGCGAAGCGCAGCGCGTCGTCGCCGAGCGCGGCGAGCTCCGGACGCTCCGGCGCGTGCGGTGCGTCCGGCTGCGGAGCGATCGCCACGATCAGTCCGCTGCTTCGGCGCCGGACAGCGCCGCGTGACACGCTGCCGCCGGTCATGACACGAGCGCGACGGCGAGGCTCGTCGCTGGCGGCGCGAATCAACTCGTCCTGCGCCCGGCGCACCTGCACGATCTTGAGCCGCTCGTCCGGCTGCGCAGTTGGCGTAGGTCAGGTAATCGCCCTGGCGATCGGCAGCCTGACGGTGGCGCCTTGCGCGAGGCCCAGCGGCAATGCGTCGCGCGCGAGCGCGTCGGCGCGCGACAGCGCAAACCCGCGGTAGCAATATTCGCCGATCGCGTCGAGCGTTTCGCCGACGGCGAGATCGCGCTTGGCGCGGGCGGCGACTTCGGCCGATGGAATCGGCAGCGGCCGCATGTGGCTTTGTCCGAACAGCACCGCGGCGGCGGCCGACAGCGGCACTTCGCAGGCTGGTCGAGATGGTACGGACGGAAGAACGTGTAGTAGGGTCCTTCGCCCAGGTGCAGGTCGTTCATCCGCTCGCGCAGCCGCGGATGGCGCATTTCGGCGACGACGAATACGCCGGGCGCGACGCCCGGGGACGACGGTGAAATCGACGACACCCTTGCGCGACAGCAGGCCGCCTTCTTCGCGCGGGCACAGCACCTTGTGCAGCGTGGCCAGCGGCGCGTCGACGGACCGTGCATGCCCGGGATGTCGGGAACGAGCCCCGTGGCGTTGGCGATCGCGACCATTTCCACCATCGTCTTGGAGCCGTCGACGAACCTCGACCAGCATCGCGCGGATTCATGTTGCGCCGTGTCGCTTCCTCGACGTACGCGTCCGGCGTCGCGTCGATACGAAACGCGTTGTTCTTCGCCTTTGCCGGCGGCGACGATCGGATAGCCGAGACCGCGCACGAAATTGATCAGCTCCATCGTCGCGCTCGGCTCGATCGCCGGCGCCCAGCGTGTAGACGACGCCGGCACTCGCCGCCTTGGCGGCGAGGTAGGCACCGATGGTGACATCGGCCTCGACATTCATCATGACGATGTGCTTGCCGGCGCGGCGATCGTCGCCAGCGCCACCTCGGCGCCCGACGTTCGGATTGCCGGTCGCGTCGATGACGACGTCGACACCCTCGGCGGTGCACACGTCGCGGTGCGAGCGCACGACGGCAAGCTGGCCGCGCGAAATCGCGCGCGAGACCGCGGCGCTGCCTTCGACCAGCACGCGGTTCGAGCGCGCCGGTGCCGCGCGATCGCGCGCGCGGCGAATACGTTGTCGGTGATCGCGTCGGCGGCGGCGACGACCTCGATGCCGGCCATCAGCGCAGTCTGGACGATGATGTCGGTGCCCATCTGGCCCGGCGCCGATCAGGCCGACGCGCACCGGCCGGCCTTCGATCTGGCGAAACTTCAGCGCCTCGGCGATCGAGATCGCCCAGTCTGGGCATCGATGGGTCGAGCATGGCTCCTCCGTGCGGACGGTCGGCATACCGACGGCGTCCGGACTTTGTACTATATAACGGACATATCTCCAGCCCATGGCTCGTCAACGATCGGCGGACCTCGCCTCCGACGCCACGTGGCGCTCGGCGCACGTCGCCAGTCGCGGCAACGATGCCACGCTGCGCAGCCCGAATGATCGCGAGGAAACCAGCCGATGCCGAGAACGGACGACCCGCCGCACGCAGAGCCGGCGGCTTCGCCGGATCTTCGGGTCAGGGCCGCGTGGCTGTATTACGTCGAGGGCATGACCCAGGAACAGAATCGGCCGGTTCATGAACATCAGTCGCGCCAAGGTCATCCGCCTGCTGGCCTCGGCGCGCGACAAGCGGCATCGTGCGGATTCGCATCGAGGACCGCGCCAGCGAGCAGATCGCGCTGGAGCGCCAGCTGGTCGCTGCGTTCGGCCTGCGCGACAGCCGTCGTCGTGCCGGCGCCGGCCGACGAGGCCGACGATCACCACCGTCGTCGGGCATGCCGCTGGGCACCTATCTGACCGACCAGGTGCAGCGACGGCATGTCGATCGGCGTCGGCTGGGGGCGACGCTGCAGCATGAGCCTGAAGGCGCTCGGCGGCCAGCCGTGCCAGCGGCTGTCGGTCATGTCGCTCGCTGCGGCGGCATGACCCACTCGCGCGCCGTGAATCCGTCGGCCGTCGCGCGGCGCATCGCCGACGCGTTCGGCGCCGATTGCTATCAGCTCGACGGCGCCGGTCATGGTCGCCGACGAATCGGTGCGCGACGGCGCTTTGGTCCGAGCCGGGTCTGCGCGAGCTGCTGGAGCGCGCGCCGCCGCGTCGATCTGGCGCTGGTCAGCGTCGGCGACGTCAGCGAAGAGGCGACCCTGTTCCGCGAGGGACTGCTGCCGCGCTCGGCGCTGGCGAGCCTGCAGGCCGCCGGCGGCCGTGGGCGACGTTCTGTGTCATTTCATCATCGACGCCGAGGCGAACGGTCGTCGATCATCCCGGTCAACCGTCGCGTGGTCGCGGGTCGATCTCGACGATCTGCGCGCGCGATGCCGGATCGTCGTCGCGGCGGGCGGGCGCTGCAAGGTCGCGGCGATACGCGCGCCGCACTGAAGGCCACCGGCGCGCGGCGTGTTGATCACCGAGGAAGGTGCGGCGCGAGGCCTGCTCGGCATCTGACGTCGCGCACGCATCCGGCCCGCAGCGCCCGTTGACGCGACTGCCGCGCGGGCCGCTAACGCTGGACGCGTGGTGTTTTCCCCGAGCGGCCTGGCCGCGATCGCATGGCTGCTCGCGGCTGCTACGCTGGCATGCGCGCAGGATCGTGCGCCCGGCGCTGCGCCGGCGTCATCGCCCGAGGACCGTGGCGACGCCATCCGAGTTGAAGCTGTCGAGCGGCGCTCGGCCCCGCGTCACGCGCAGGGCAAGGCCGGCGAAGCGGTGGAGGCGGCGCTGATCCGGGAGCGCTCGGCGGGCCGCCTCGCGGTTCGTCATTATCCGGGCGCGACCGTGGTCGCAGCGCGATGCCATCGCGCGAATTCGCCGCACTGCGCGAAGGCTCGGTCGACCCTCGCCGTCGGTTCGACGCTCGCGTGGTCACACGATGTCGCCGAGCTCAATCTGATTGCGCTGCCATGGCTTTTGCCCAAGCGAGCGTGCGCTCGATGCGCTGCTTGACAGCGCGGTCGGCGCCGGAGCTCGCCGCGCGCCTGGAAAACGCTGGGCGTCGTGGTCATCGCCTGGGCGTCCAACGGTTATATCGAGATCGCCAGCAAGCGCGCGCTGCGCACCCCCGCCGACTTCGCCGGGTTGCGCGTGCACACGCCGGGACTTTCGCTGCTCGACCAGACGCTGGCCAAGCTGGGCGCAACCACCGCGGCGATGCGCGGCGCCGATGCGAGGCTCGCGGCGCTCGCGGGCAGCCTGGACGCCGAGGAGACGACGACCAGCGCATTTCGCGCCTCGCACGCGGCCGCCGCCGGCTTGACGCACCTGCAATTGTGGGGCGCGCACGCCGACGCGCTGATGTTCGCCGTCAACGCCCAGATCTGGAACGCGTGGAGCGCGGCGGATCGGGAACTGGTGCGTCAGGCGGCTCGCGACGCGGCGGCGGATGCGATCGCCTGCGCGTGCGGCAGGGGCGGTGACGCCGCACTGGGCGGAGGCAGCCCGGCAAGGCGCGACGGTGACGCGGCTGACCGACGCGGGCAAGCAGGCGTTCCGCAACGCGACGCGCCCGGTATACGACCAGTGGGCCGCGCTGATCGGAGCCGATCTGGTGCGCCGGGCGGAAGCAGCGGTCGCAGCGGCGCGCTAAAGGCTGCACTGAGGCTGCGCTGCCGTCAGTCGATGTACCGGCCCAGGCGCACCGCCGGTCTCACCGCGCTTCGGATGGCGCGTCGGCATGATCAACACGCAGTCGTCGTGCGGCGTGGCGATTTTCGTGCCGCCATCGTTCGCATACACGGTTCCCGCGCGGGCGATCGTCTGCAAGCCGCGGACCGGAATCGTGAAGCGGAAATCGTCGCTGGCGATGGTCACCGTCGCCGTCACTTCAACCACCCGCTGCAGCTGATCGCGGCTGCCATCGAGCTCGCGGGCCAGCCATGCTTCCTCGGCCATGCCGAAGTGGCGCAGAAAACGCAGCGCCGCGTCGCGGGCGACGGCCGGCGCGGCGGCTTCCCAGTGCTGGCCGCATTCGATCAACAATGCGCTGCGCGGATCGTCCTCGTCGTCGAAAAACGCGAAGTCGCGCAGGCGCCGGCCGGCCGCATGGCCGGCGTCGACGACGATGTGCTCTGGCATGCCCAGCGCTCGCGCGCAGTGCGATGCCCTTGCGGCGGCGTCCCGCCATCGCCAGCGGCAGAGCACGGCTCGGACATCGAGTGGATGTCGAGCAGGAAATCGGTGCGCTCGTACAGCGGCCTCAATTCGCGGGCGCGCCTGAGCTCGCTGCTGTCGCGCTGACCGTCGAGCACCTCGGGCGTCCACAGGCGGTTGAAATCCTCGTCGACGCAGCGCGATGCGAGCGGCCGCGGCGCTGTCGAAGCGTAAGGTAGGCGTCGACGTTGGCGAATACGATCGACAGCGTGCCGCGCATCGGGCGGATTCCCTCGCGCGCAGCAGCCGGTCGAGCGCGATCGCGCCGCAGACCTCGTTGCCGTGCGGTCAGCGCCTGCATCAGCACGTGCGGACCGGCGGCGCGATGCGGCGAACGTCCAGACGTAGGCGGATGCCGCTGTTGCCGCGGCCAAGCGCGCGAGAGTCGGAAACGCCACCTCGATCGGTGGCGCACGCCGGAGCGATGGCGCCGGCGGTTCGCCGCCAGGCTCACGTCAGCGCAAACGCGATCGGCGAGCCGTTGCATGAACGCCTCGCAGAGCGCCAGCTGCTCGAGCGCCACCCACTCGTTCGGCTGGTGCGCCTGCTCGATGTGTCCGGGGCCGCAGATGATCGCCGGCAATGTCGGCGTTGTGGAACAGCGACGCCTCGGTGCCGAACGAAACCTTGCCGAAGTCGTGCGTGCCGCTGCAGGCGCTCGCCGAGCTCGGCGATCTCGTTGCCGCCGTGCGTGTCGAAGCCGGGCAGCGTCGAGAGCTGATCGAACTCGATATGGGTCGTCGGGACGACACCGCGTGCATCTCGGGCAGCAGCGTCGCGGCGAAACGCTTGACCTCGGCGAAGCAGCGCATCGGGATCGTCGAACGGCAGGTGCCGGAACTCGAAATCGAAGCTGCAGTCGCGCGGCACGATGTTGAGCGCCGTGCCGCCGCGGATCACGCCGGTGTGCACCGTCGTGTACGGGCACGTCGTACGCGGCGTCGAAGCCGCCGCGATCGCGAAACGCGGCGCGCCATGCTGCGTGAGGAACGTCACGATTTCGCAGGCGACCTGCACCGCGTTGACGCCGCGCGGCGTCAGCGACGAATGCGCCTCGTGGCCGCGCACGCGGCAGCGGTAGCTTTTCTTGCCCTTGTGCGCGACGACGAGGCTGCATGCCGGTCGGCTCGCCGACGATGCAGCCCGCTGGCTTGATGCCGCGCGCGACGACGTCGGCGATCAGGCGCCGCACGCCGATGCAGCCGACTTCCTCGTCGTACGACAGCGCGAAATGCAGCGGGCGCGTCAGTCCGCGGCGCAGGAACTCGGGCACGAACGCGAGGCCGATTGCCGGAAAGCTCTTCATGTCGGTCGACGCCGCGGCCGTACAGCCGGTCGCCGACGAGCGTCGCGTCGAACGGAGCGGTATCCCACGGCTGGCCGTCGACCGGCACGACGTCGGTATGTCCGGAAAGCACGATGCCGCCCGCGTCGCGTTGCCGTCCCGCGCGGGCAGCGTCGCGAACAGGTTTGCCTTGCGCCGCTCGTCGTCGAAGGTGAGCGCGAGTCGATGCCGTGGCCGGCGAGATAGTCGCGCACCCAGTCGATCAGCGCGAGGTTGGATTCGCGGCTGGTCGTATCGAAGCCGATCAGCGTCCGGATCGAGATCGAGCATGCCGATCGAGCTGGGGACGATCGGCTGGGCGCGGCGGGGGCGTTCATGTAGCGATGGTTTCGACGTGCCGCAGAGAACAGGATAGAAACCGGCGCGCGGTCCATGTCAATGGCGATGCGCGTCGAACGACGCAGGAACATCAGCGGCCGACGTTGCTAGCCATCGAGCGACGACGGAGATTCGATGAGCGCAGCTGGTTGGCGACTGATCGCGGTCGCCGTGGTCGCATCGCGCCCGTCGCCTGCGCAAGCCGCAACTGCCGCTCGAGAAGATCAAGCTGCCGCCGGGTTTCGCGATCGAGGTCGTCGCGCGCGTCGACAATGCCGCGCGGGATGACATTGGCGACCGAGGGCACGCTGTTCGTCGGCTCGACGCGAGCGGGCAACGTCTATGCCGTCACGCTCCAGCCGACGCGCGCCCGGCGCAGGTGACGACGGTCGCTTCGGGGCTGCACGCTCCGGCTGGGCGTCGCGTTTCCGCGACGGCGCGCTCTACGTGTCGGCGGTCGATCGCATCCTGCGCTTCGACGACATCGAGAGCCGGCTCGACGAACGCCGCCAGCAGCCCGTCGTGGTCAGCGACGCGTTTCCCGAGCGATCGCATCACGGCTGGAAATTCATCGCCTTCGGACCCGACGGCAAGCTCTACGTCCCGGTCGGCGCGCCGTGCAACATCTGCGAGCCCGATCCCGAACGCTACGCCAGTCATCACGCGCATGAATCCCGACGGCGTCGGCGTTCGAGGTCTATCGCGCGCGGCGTGCGCAACTCTGTCGGCTTCGACTGGGATCCGCGCACGAGAGGATCTGTGGTTCACCGACAACGGCCGCGACATGCTGGGCGACGACGTGCCGCCCGACGACGCTCAACCACGCGACCGGAGCCGGGACTGACACTTCGGCTATCCGTACTGCCACGGCGGCACCATCGCCGATCCCGAGTTCGGCACGAAGCACCCGTGCAGCGAATTCACCGCGCCGGCGCAGAACCTCGGCGCCGCACGTCGCGTCGCTCGGCATGCGCTTCTACACCGGCGACGCAGTTCCCGCCGGCTTATCGCAACCAGATCTTCATCGCCGAGCACGGCTCGTGGAACCGCAGCCAGGAAGATCGGCTATCGCGTGACGCTGGTGCGTATCGAGGACGGCAAGGCGGTCGGCGTACGAGCCGTTCGCCGACCGGCTGGCTGCAGGGCAGCAGCGCGTGGGGCCGTCCGGCCGACGTGCTGGTCATGCCGGACGGCTCGCTGCTGGTTTCCGACGACTACGCCGGAGCGATCTACCGCATCAGCTATGCCGGCACCGGCTGACGGCCGTCCTAGCCAGTAGCGGTGCCAGCGCCCGTAGTACGACCGGTGATACCGTACGGCCGATCAGACGTACGGACGACGCGATCGGACCGTAGAACGGACACGGCGCTAACGCGAACAGTACGCGGGCGCCGCAATACGCGACCGGCGGCGCATAAACGGCGCGGCGCGCGCGGCAGCGACATACATCCGTCACGCAACCGTAGTTGGAATACCCGACCGCAACGCCCGGCGCAGCCGATCGAGACGGCAACGCAGCTCCCTCGCCGATGCGGTGGTCGCGAGCGTCGTGCCGGCGATCGCCAGCGCGGCTGCGGCAGCAAATCGTGCAATGCGACGATTCATGTCTACCTCCTCTGCGTTCGGAAAATCGCGGCAGTCGCGCGTACCGCTAACGGTAGCTAGACAGCCGCGTTGGCTGTCGAGTTTCCGCGCCGGAACAGGCGGTTACAAGTCGTTACCGATTCGGCTGTATCCGCTTGGCGCGGTTGTCCGCCGGCAGATACTAGAGGAGTTTCGATGCTGCGTCCGTTAACATGTTTGCTGCCGTCCGCTGCTTGCCGCTGTTCGCGCGCGATCGGCGGCCGGTGCCAGCCGTCGCCCGGACCTCACAATCGGCATCGGCGCCGACGTCACCGCAATCGATCCGCACTATCACAACCTGACGCCGAACAACAACGTCGCGGCGCACATTTTCGGCTACCTGGTCGCAGCGCGACGAGAAGTCAGCAGGCCGATCCCGGGCCTCGCGACCGAAGTGGAAGACCGTCGATCCGACTGACGTGGGAGTTCAAGCTGCGCAAGGGCGTGAAATTCCACGACGGCAGCGACTTCACCGCCGCCGACGTCGTCGCTTCGATCGAGCGCGTGCCGCAGGTGCCGAACAGCCCGTCGCCGTTCACCGCGTACACCAAGCAGATCAAGGAGATCGATCGTCGTCGATCCGTACACGATCCGCTTCAAGACGGCGGCGCCGTATCCGCTGATGCCGTCCGACATGACGCAGGTCGCGATCATCTCGAAGCCAGCCGCGAAGGCGATCGACCGAGGACTTCAACAGCGGCAAGGCGGCGATCGGCACCGGCCCGTACAAGCTCGTGCGCTACGCCAAGGGCGACCGGATCGAGCTTGCGCGCAACGACGCGCTACTGGGGCGGCAAGACGCCGTGGGAGAAGGTGACGCTGCGGCTGCTGCCCAACGACGCGTCGCGCGTCGCCGCGCTGCTCGCCGGCGACGTGCAGGCGCATCGAATACGTGCCGACCGCCGACGTCGCGAAGACTCAAGCGCGGACAAGCGGCTCGACGTGTATACCGCATGGTCGCCGACCGCCTGATCTACCTGCACATGGACAGCGATCGCGACGTATCGCCGTTCGTCACCGACAGGGACGGCAAGCCGCTCGCACAAGAATCCGCTGAAGGATCCGCGCGTGCGCAAGGCGATCTCGAAGGCGATCAACCGCCAGGCGATCGTCGACAAGCGTGATGGAAGGCGAGGCGGTGCCGGCGGGCCAGCTCGCTCGCCGACGGCCTGTTCGGCGCTACGCAAGAACCTGAAGGTCGAGGCCGTACGATCCTGAAGGCGCGAAGAAGCTGCTCGCCGAAGCCGGCTACCCCAACGGCTTCGGCGTGACGATTCATGCGCCGAACAACCGCTACGTCAACGACGCCAAGGTCGCGCAGGCGGTCGCGCAGATGCTGACGCGCGTCGGCATCGCGACCAAGGTCGAGGCGATGCCGTCGGCGACGTACTTTCCGCAGGCCACCGACCTCAAGTTCAGCTTCATGCTGCTCGGCTGGAGCTCCGGGACCGGCGAGGCGTCGACGTCGCTGAAGGCGCTGCTGGCGACGTACAACAAGGACAAGGGCTTCGGCACCGCCAATCGCGGCCGCTATTCGAATCCGAAGGTCGACGCGCTGCTCGAGGACGCGCTGGCGACCGTCGACGACGCCAAGCGCGAAGCGCTACTGCAGCGCGCCGACCGAGCTCGCGATCAACGACACCGGCATCATTCCGCTGCATTTCCAGGTCAGCTCTGTGGGCGACGCGCAACGGCATCACTTACGTACCGCGCACCGACGAGAATACGCTGGCGCACAAGTTCCGTCCGGCGAAGTGACGCTGCCCGCGAGGGCATCCGCGCGCGCGACTCGCCGCCGCTGCGACGCACTCTACGCGCCGGTCAGTCAAGTGCGGCGAGAATCGACGCGCTGGCCGACGTCCCCGATGCGATTCGCGCCGGCGGCAACCATCGCGAGCGCATCGTCGAGCGTACGGATCCCGCCCGATGCCTTGACGCCGCGCGGCCCGACGGTGGCGCGCATCAGCCGCACATCGGCGACCGTCGCGCCTCCGGCGGGATGAAAGCCGGTCGATGTCTTGACGAAGGCGGCGCCGGCGTCGACGGCGAGCCGGCACGCGAGCCGCTTCGTCATCGGTCAGCGCTCCGGCTTCGATGATCACCTTGACCGGTATGTCCGGCACCGCGCGGACCACGGCGGCGATGTCCGCGGCGGCCTCGCCGTGGGCGCCACTCTTCAGCGCTCCGATATTGAGCACGGTGTCGATTTCGCGGGCACCCTCGGCCTGAGCAAGCGCGGCGGCGTGCGCCTTGGTCGTCCCTGTCGGCGCCGTGCGGAAAGCCGACGACGCTGACAACCCCCGCATCGGCGCCGGCCAGCGCGCCGGCCGCAAGCTTCACCGCACGGCTGCACGCAGAAGTACCCGATTCGCCAAACGCGAACGACGTCGATGCCGGCGCGGACGTCGGCCTCGGTCGATTCCGGCTTCAACACCGAATGATCGAGCATGCGTGCCAATTCGCTGCGGGTCACCGTGGGGTGCCCCCGGCGGCGGTGCGGGCCCGCGCAGTGCGTTCCGACAGCGATGCATCCAGCTTTGCCGCGTCGGCAAATTCCGGCGTCGTGTCGGGGACGCCGAGATAATAGATCAACAAGCTGCGGTGCATTCGCTTGCGCGTGTGCGGCAGAGTCGAACAAGCGGAGCTCGGTGCGCGGATAGTCGGCGAATTGCGCGCGCGCGGAATCCACAGGTCAAACGGCCCTGCCGCCTGCACCGGGCGTTGCATGGCCTGCTCCTGTTTGCTGAACGGATCGATGGCGACCACCGCGAGCCAGGGATACGCATGATCGGATCGGCGACGATGCGAATGACAATCGCCGTCGTGGCTTCGTCTGCTCCGCGCAGCACCCCCATGCCAGCGCGACGCCTGGTGCGGAATATGCGTCATGGCTGCCGTGCGCTTCGCGCGGCGCTGCGCAAGGCCCGCGGCGGCCCAGCAACAAAGCACGGCGAGCAGCAAACGGGCCTTCATCGAACGGTTTCCGGCAGCACCGTCAAGGCGCTCGCGGCGACGCGCACGCCGACCGCGGCGCCCTCCCGAATCGCGCTGTCGGCGCCGGCGCCGGCATTGTGGCGGACGGCACTGCAGCTCGACCTTACCGCAGCGCAGAAGGTATTCGGTCTTCTCGCCCAGGAAGGTGCGCGAGATCACGTCGGCGCGGAAGTCTCCGGCGCCAACGTCCACCAGCTCGAGAACTTCCGGGCCGCATGACCAGCTTTACCGCGGCTCCACTCGCCACGGCCGAGTGCCCGGTGCGCGGCACGCATTGTCGTCCCGAGCGCCGCCACCGTCAGCGGTGTCCCCGCTGCGCTCGATGACGGTCCCGGGCACGAGATTGACGCGACCGACGAACGTGGCAACGAACTCGGACGCCGGACGGTGAGTAGAGATCCTCTGCGGTCGCCTTCCTGTACGACACGCGCCTTGGCTCATCACCGCGATGCGGTCCGAGACCGCCATCGCTTCCTCCTGATCGTGGGTGACGTAGATCGTCGTGATCGCGAGCGTGCGCTGCAGGTCGCGGATCTCGGTTCGCATCTGCACGCGCAACTTGGCGTCGAGATTGGACAGAGGCTCGTCGAACAGCAGCACGCGCGGCCGGATGACGATGGCGCGCGCGAGCGCGACGCGCTGCTGCTCGCCGCCCGACAATTGGCCCGAGAACTGATGCTCGTAGCCGCGCGAGCCCGACCAGCGCCAGCACGTCGCCGACGCTCTGCGCAATCACCGCAGCTGGTTGCGCGCGAACCTCGCAGGCCGTACGCGACATTGTCGAAGACCGACAAATGCGGGAACAGCGCGTAGTTCTGAAACACGAAACCGATATTGCGCTGGTTTGCGGGCAGGCCGGTGACGTCCTGCCCGCCCAGGCGGATGCTGCCGGCGTCGGGATGCTCGAAGCCCGCGATCATCCGCAAGCGTGGTGGTCTTGCCGCAGCCCGACGGACCGAGCAAGGTCAGGAACTCGCCCGGCGCCACGTCCAGATGCACGTCCCGCGCCGCGTAAATCTCGCCCTTGACGCGGTGCGAGAAGCGCTTCGACACGCCGTCGACCTGGACGCCGATGGTTTCGATCGCCATTGCAGTCAACCTCCGAACATGCTGGTCACCGGTATCACGCCGGGTGCGCGGAACCAGCGCAGCCCGCGGCCGATCAGGGCGATCACGACGAACACGATGACGACGACCAGCACCGAGTACGCCGCCGCCGGCCCCAGCGACAGCTCGGTGATGTTTTCGAGGATCTTCACGGTGATCAGCGTCCAGCTGATCGACACCAGAAAGATCGTCGCGCTGATCGCCGTCATCGACCGGATGAAGACCACGCCGAGGCCCGGCGAAGAATGCCGGCAGGATCAGCGGCAGCGTCACGCGGCGAAACGTCGTGCCGCTGCCAGCGCCCAGGCCCTGCGATGCCTCCTCGAGACTCTTGTCGATCTGCTGCAGCATCGCGACCGTGGCGCGGATGCCGGTGGCGCCGTAGCGGAAGACATAACACGCTATGATGATCAGCGCCGTGCCGGTGAGCTCGATCGGCGGATCGTTGAACGCGATCAGGTAAGCGATGCCGACGATCGTGCCCGGCAGCGCGTAGTTGATCATCGACACGAGCTCCATCGTGCGCCGTCCGACGAACGCGCTTGCTGCGCGACGAGGTAGCCGAGCAGGATGCCGTAGAGTCCGCCCAGCGGCATCGCGAGGCCGGCGATGATCAGCGTGTCGCGGATCGCCTTCAGTGCCGTCGGTGAATATCACTCGGTAATGCGCGCAGCGTCAGCGCGTGGTTGGCGCCGAGCGCCATGCACCGAGCGACGCGTATAGCAGCAAGCGCGTAGAAGTAGAGGATCGACGCGCGCGACCAGCGCGCAGGCGGCGAGCAGCGCTAGCGCGCACGGCCGGCGAGATGCTGTCGAACGGCGTCTGCCCGGCGCCTTTGCCGGTCACCGTCACGTAAAAGCGCCGGCTGACCCAGTAGCGCTGCAGCAGGAACACGCCAAGCGCCGGCACGAGCAGCATGAACGAGAGCGCCGCGCCGCCGCGCAGGTCGAACAGGCCGGTGATCTGCAGGTACGCCTGCGTCGGAAGCACCGGAAACTGATTGCCGGCGAGGATCAGCGGCGTGGCGAAATCGGCGAGCGACGCGGCGAACAGCAGCAGGAACGCGTTGGCGAGCCCGGGGATCGCACAACGGCAGCGTCACCGTGCGGAACACGCGCCAGCGCGACGCGCCCAGCGATAGCGCCATTCCTTCGATGATTCGAGTCGATCGCGGCCAGCAGCGGACGCAGCGTCAGATACGCGATCGGGAAAGTAGGTCAGGATTTCCGATGAACAGCGTGCTCGCCAGGCCGTAGACGGTGACGCCCTTCAGGCCGAGCAGCTCGTAGGTGATGAGGCCGCGCGGACCGAACGAGAAGATCATCGCGATCGCCGTCGTGAACGGCGGCGAGACCAGCGGCAGCAGCACCGCGCGCGTCGATCGCGGTCAGCAGCCATCGCGGCAGCCGGCGCGCGCCGCGGTGAACGCGAACAGGAACCCGATGACCGTGCCGCCGCCTCCGACCAGCAGCGCGAGCAGCAGGCTGTTCCAGAACGCGCGGATCTGGTGCCGGTCGGTAAGGATCGCGGCGATGCCGGCGGTCGTGAATGCGCCGTGGTCGAACGAGCACGCGCGCACAGCAGTGTCGCGCAGCGGGTACGACGACGAACAGCAGCGAGCAGCGCCCACAGCGCGACAACCACCGCGGCGACTGCCGGGTCGCGACCGATGGCGGGCGCGAAACGGTGGTCACAGCGGTGGCGGCGCATGGCAGTCCGCTCCCGTCGCCGGGAGCCGGACTGCGCAGGCGCCGGTCACGGATTCAGAACTTCGGCGACCCAGCGCTCGACGATGCGCTTGCGGTTCGCGCCCGCGTATGCCGCGTCGATCGGGAAGATGTTGGCGCCCTTGAGTCACCGCGGCGAGGCTCGGCTCCATCGCGACGTCCGGATGCGCCGGAACGAAGTTGATCTTGTATTTCGCGAACTGGTTCTGCATCGCGGGCGACGTCGCCCAGTCGATCAGCTTCTTGCCGAGCTCGGGATTCTTGGCGCCCTTGATCGAGCGCGATGCCCTCGGCCGCGGTGCCGATGCCTTCCTTCGGGAAGCTGATCGTCACGTCGTAGCCCTTCGCCTTGGTGTCGAGCGCGTCGACGATGAAGAAGATGCCGCCGCCCGCCTGGCCCAGGCCGACCGGCAGCGTGCCGCCGCCGCCGCTCTTGGTGTAGAGCTGCACGTTGGGCCGCAGCTTCTTCATGTAGGCGAACGCCTTGTTCTCGTCGCGGCCGTTGACTTCGAGGATCGAGAAGATGCGCGTGACCGCGGTGCCCGACGTGCGCGCGTCGGCCATCTGCAGCATGTTCTTGTACGGCGGCGCGCAGCAGGTCGTTCCACGACGCCGGCGCCTTGCAGGTTGTGCTCCTTCAGGAACTTGTCGTTGGTCATGAACACGAGCGGATCGTCGGCGATCGCCGTCCACTGGCCGTCGGCCTGCGTGAAGCGCGCCGGGCAGCTTCGCGAACGACGGCGACTTGTACGGCTCGAACACGCCCTCGTTGATGCCGGCGGCGAACGTCTCGACCGGGCCGCCGAACAGCACGTCGACGCGCGGATTGTTCTTCTCGGCGATCGACGCGCGCGAGCGCCTCGCCGGACGAGAAGCGGACGAAGTTGACCTTGATGCCGGTCGCCTTCTCGAACTCCTCGAACATCGGCCGCGCCCAGTTCTCCGGCCAGATCGAATAGACGTTGACGGTGTCCGCGGCTACGGAAGGCGTGAGGCGCCCAGGGCCAGCGCGAGCAGCGGCAGGGCGACGATGGTGCGGACCCAGCGGGTGACGATCCTCATGAACGTTCCTCCTTGTGGCGTTTTTTTACCGCCATCCCGCAACGTACCCGGACGGCTTGTGACCTGGCGACGGTGCTTTACTGCCGCGGCACCGGTCAAATGCGCCCAGCGCCCGCTAAGGCTGGCACTTGCCGACATAGCCGTCGGACACGGCGGCTTCGCCCTGCGGCGGCGCAATCGCCACGCCGTCGAAAAGCACGGCGATCTGACCTCCGGCGCCGTATTGGTCGTTGGCTCGCCGCTTTTCGTTGATCATGCGAAAGATGTTCCACTCGTCGTGCGCGCCGCGGCTGACGGTACGTCGATGCGCGCAGCGCATAGTATTTGCGGAAGGCGGCCTTGCTGAGGCCGCCCTGAACGGCCTTGGCGAACGCCGGATCCGACTGCGACGCGCTTGTCGAAGTACGCATCGAGCTTCGCCCATGTCGTTGTTGCCGTCGAAGCCGAAGTAGCGCGCGAAATCCTGCGGCCCCGCGAAGATAGACGAAGTCGAACTCGCCGAGGCCATCGGCGCCTTCGAGCAACGATCGTCCACATCAGCATGTAGTCGGCGCCGGTGCGCTGCGCGGCAGAGTCGGCGTCCGTGCGTCGCCAGGATTGAGCACGCAGATGAAATCGGCGCCGTAGCGCTTCTCGATCGCCGCCTTGGCGCGTTCCGGCGACTTCCTTGTTGACGTCGAAGTTGCCGCCGCCGGTCGGACGTGAGCGGGACGCTGAGGTAGCCGATCGGCTTTGCCGGCCTTGCGTCTGCTCGGCGATCGTTTGGCGGAAGTCTGTCGACCTCTGGCCGCGATCGTCGCCTTCAACTCGTCGTTGACGCAGTAGCAGATCCCGATCTTCGTGCATTCGGTAGCTTTGGCGGCGTGGACTTCGGCCGCCGGAATTAGCGCGACGACGACCAGTGCCGCAGCAACGCAGGCACGACGGCATGAGAAACGCATGGCATGATCTCCAGTGCGACAGGGACAGCAGCTAACTTAAACCCCGAGCCGCCGCCGCCGCAATGGCTGATCAGACGGGGATCGGCGCCAGGCGACCCGGCTTCGACCGGCTCGAACGGCGCCCGCGGCGCCCGAAAGGGGCGAGCACTGCCTTCTGCCCGGCAGCTGGAGCGGCTGGACGCCTGTCGTAAATGGCGGCATCCTTGTCAGCGCGGTGAAAATCTCGATCATCCTTCCGCTGTTCGACCGGCGAAACGCCGGCTGGAGATCGCTGGAGTCGGCGCTCTCGCAGCGCCATCCGCGCGACCGCTACGAAGTGGTGGCGGTGACGGCGCGCGATGAGCCCGAGATGCGCGACCCCGCTGTCGGCGCGTTGCTGGCGCGTTGCGACGCCGTCGCGCGCACCGACCTCGATCCGTCGGTTACCGCCAACGAGGTCGAGCTCTATCGGGCCGGCCACCGGCGCTGCACCGGCGATGTCGTATTCTTCTGCGAAGGGCACACGGTGCTGCACGAAGACTGCTGCTCGCTGATCGAAGAGCACTTCTTGCGCGATCCCGGCTGCGATATCGCGTGGGCGCCGCGGCTCAATCACGCCGTGTTCCGCTCGGGCGCCTGGTCGCGATGCACAACGATCGCCATCAGCGGCGCGCGCTCGCGGCCGGTGTTTTCTCGCTCGGCGCTAACAGCGTCATCCGGCGAAGCCTTCTCGATGCGCTGGGCGGGCTCGACGCGCGTTACCTGCGCTTCAGCGAGACGGCGCTGTTTCATCGCGCGCTGCAGCGCAGCTGCCGTCATCAGTCAGATCCGGGCGCCGCTGGCGACGCACTACAACGACATGACGGAGGAGCTTTGGCTCCAGCTGGCGCAGGATAGCGGGGCCGGACGCTACGCCTATTACGACGACGATGCTCGCGCAGGGGCAGGACGGCGGAACCCGGATCAGGCATCCGGTTTATCTGCATGCGAGGCGGGCGTGGGTCGCCGCCTTGCTCGCACCGGTGCTGCGCGCGCGTCCGGTGCGCGATCCCGCTTGCGCACCGCGATGCGCGCACTGCGCTTCGAGCGCAGGATCGCTTATCGCTGCTATGCGCTGGCACTCGGATGCACGGACCTGGCCGGCTACAGCCGGGCCTGCGCGCAGCAGGCGTCGCAACGCCGCGCGAAACAGGACGCGGCGAGCGATCGGTGCGCAAGCGCGCGAGCCGACGCCTCAGCCGGTGGTGAGCAGGTCGCTCGATCGCGGAGACGATCTGACCGGCGTTGGCCGGCCCGATGCGCTTGGTCAGGCGCTTGCGCGAAAGTCGGGCAGGAAGTCGCGTAGATCGCGCAGGTTTTCGGCGCGCTGCAGCCGCATCATCATCAGGTAGCCGCGAAATCCCAGGTGGTTGTTGATCGCGTCGCTGGATCCGCTGTTGCGCGGTCATGAAGCGCTGCACTTCGTCCTCGCTGCGCGGTGCCGCCTCGGTCTCGCCCGCGGCCGACGAAGGCGCGCTGAATCGCTTGGCGATCAGGCCGACGCGCTCCAGCGTGGCCAGAGCCGCGGCGTCCGGCGCGCACGGCGCGGGCGCGCTCGAGAACTTCGGCGACAGTGCGATTGCCGTCGATCATGATCAAAAGACTACGCAGCGCGATCAGGCAGGTTGTGCGTGCGCTCCTTGAGCTTCACGCACGCCTTCCTCGGTCTTGGCGTAGATTTCATCCGGATTCATCGTTTGAGCTCCCGCTGGCGCTCCTCGCCGCGATCTCCAAACAGGAGGAGATTATAGACGAGACCGGCATTCGCGCAGCGTGGCGCGAGAGGAGTTGCACGGTACAAGCTGCATAGTGCCAGCCCTTCGTTTGTGGAATAATCGAATCCGGTAGGCCGTGTTCCGCGATGCTCGATCCAACCCTGCTCTCCGCACTTGGCGACATACTTCCGCCGTCGGCTATCGTCGCCACGGCCGAGGGGACGCGAGCCTATGAATGCGATGGGCTGACGCTGTTCCGCGAACAGCCGCTGGCGGTGCTGCTGCCGGAAAACGAGGCACAGGTAGTCAGCATCCTTCGACTCTGTCATGCGGCGCGGCTGCCCGTGGTCGCTCGCGGCGCGGGCACCGGACTGTCGGGCGGCGCGACTGCCCTACCGCAAGGGCGTCGTCCTGTCGCTGGCGAAATTCAAGCGCATTCTGTCGATCGATCCGTTGTCCCGCACGCGCGATCGTCCAGCCGGGCGTGCGCAATCTGGCGATCTCGGAGGCGGCCGCGGTCCATGGGCTGTACTACGCGCCCGATCCGTCGTCGCAGATCGCGTGCACGATCGGCGGCAACGTCGCCGAGAACTCCGGCGGCGTGCACTGCCTGAAGTACGGCCTCACCGTGCACAACGTCCGAAGAGTGCGCGCGGTGCTGATCGACGGCGACGTGGTCGAGTTCGGCGGCGAGGCGCTCGATGCTGCCGGGCTACGACCTGCTCGCGCTGATCACCGGTTCCGAAGGACTGCTGGCGGTCATCACCGAGGTCACCGTCAAGCTGACGCCGATGCCGCAGCAGGCGACCTGCGTGCTGGCGAGCTTCGACGATCTGGAAAAGGCCGGCGACGCGGTCGCGGCGATCATCGGCGCGGGCATCATCCCGGCCGGGCTCGAAATGATGGACCGGTTGACGATCGCAGCGGTCGAGCCGTTCGTGCATGCCGGCTATCCGGTCGATGCGGCGGCGATACTGCTATGCGAGTCCGACGGCACGACCGACGAGGTCGCCGACGAGATCGCGCGGATGCGCGAGCTGCTCGAAGCGAGCGGCGCGACGACGATCGTGGTGTCTCAAAGCGAGACGCAGCGGCTGAAGTTCTGGTCGGGCCGCAAGGCGGCGTTTCCGGCCGCCGGCCGCATCTCGCCGGACTACTACTGCATCGACGGCACGATACCGCGCCGCTCGCTGGCGCCGGTGCTCAAGCGCATCGAAGCGCTGTCGCGCGAATTCGGCCTGCGCTGCATGAATGTGTTCCATGCCGGCGACGGCAATCTGCATCCGCTGATCCTTTATGACGCCAACGTTCCCGATGAGGTCGCCAGGACCGAGGCGTTCGGCGCGAGGATTCTCGAGCTTTGCATCGAAGTCGGTGGTACGATCACCGGCGAGCACGGCGTCGGCCTCGAGAAGATCGATCAGATGTGCACGCAATTCGCCGCGCCGGAGCTCGAGCGCTTTCACGCGATCAAGCGCGCGTTCGACGCCGAAGGCCTGCTCAATCCCGGCAAGGCGGTGCCGCTGCTGCATCGCTGCGCCGAAATGGGCCGGATGCACGTCCACGGCGGCCAGTTGCCGCACCCGGATCTACCGCGTTTTTAGCGCCTGTCGACAGACGCCAGGCTGAAAGACGCGAGCTGCCAGCATGGATGCGAAGACCATCGTACGGCCCGATCCCGACGTCGTCGCGCGGCTGGTCGCGCAAACTTCGCGGCGACTACGGCGAGCGCGCGGTCGACCACGCACGCGGTGCGCGAGCACCACAGCCACGGCGAGGGCCTGGCCGACGCCGCGCTGCCCGACGTCGTCGTGTTCCCGCACGAACGACGAGGTTGCGGCGATCGTTCGCGCTGTGCCATCTGTCGCGCGTTCCGGTGATCGCATTCGGCGTCGGCACGTCGCTCGAAGGCCACGTCGCCGCGCTGTACGGCGGCGTCTGCATCGACCTGTCGCAGATGAATCGGGTGCTCGAAGTCAACGCGCGACGATCTCGATTGCCGCGTGCAGGCCGGCGTGACGCGCGAGCAGCTCAACGCCGAGCTCAAGGGCACCGGCCTGTTCTTTCCGATCGATCCCGGCGCCAACGCGACGATCGGCGGCATGGCGTCGACCCGCGCTTCCGGCACCAACGCGGTGCGCTACGGCACGATGCGCGAGAACGTCCTGGGCCTGACGGTCGTGACCGCGGACGGCCGCATGATCACGTACCGGCGGCCGGGCGCGCAAGTCGAGCGCCGGCTACGATCTGACGCGCCTTTTCGTCGGCGCCGAAGGCACGCTCGGGCGTGATCACCGAGATCCAGCTGCGCCTTTACGGCGTCCCCGAGGCGATCGCGGCGGCGGTCTGCCAGTTCCCGGACCTGGCCGAGCGCGGTCAACACGGTCATCGCCGCGATGCAGACCGGCATCCCGGTGGCGCGCATCGAGCTGCTCGACGACGTGCAGATGGACGCGTGCATCCGCTATTCGAAGCTCGAAGGCTTACCAGGCGCAGCCGACGCTGCTTCTTCGAGTTCCACGGCAGCCGAAGCGGGTGTGCGCGAGCAATCGGCGACGATGCAGGCGATCAGCGACGAATTCGGCGGCAGCGCGTTCCAATGGGCGACGCTGGCCGAGGACCGCACGCGGCTGTGGAAGGCGCGACACGCCGCGTACTACGCCGACGCTGGCGCTCAAGCCCGGGATGACGGCCATTCGCGACCGACGCGTGCGTGCCCATTTCCGCGGCTTGGCCGACTGCATACTGGAAACCAAGGCCGACATCGAGAAGAGCGGCCTGACCGTCACCGATCGTCGGCCACGTCGGCGACGGCAATTTTCATCTGGTCGTGCTGCTACGAACCGGGCGATGCCGGCCAGCGCGAGCGCGCCGACAGCGCTGGCGCGAGCGGTCAGCATGCGCGCGATCGCGCATGGGCGGCACCTGCACCGGCGAGCACGGCATCGGCTGGCACAAGCTCGACGTGCTGGCGCAGGAACACGGCGAGGCGGTCGATCTGATGCGCGTCGATCAAGCGGGCGCTCGATCCGCACAGACATCATGAACCCGGGCAAGACGGTCCCGTTTTGACTGCCTCGGACGACTGGCGAGCGCTGACGGCAAACCTCGGCGAGAACTCCATGTATACGCTCTACTTCGGCAACAAGAATTATTCGTCGTGGTCGCTGCGCGCCTGGGTTTTGCTGAAAGCCTTCGGCATTCCGTTTGAAGAGCAGCGAATCACTGCTGTACGAGCCGGATTCGTCCGGAACGGATCCGCGTCCGTGTCGCCTATCGGGCAGCGTGCCGCTGTCTGCACGACGGCGAGCATGATCGTGTGGGACACGCTTGCGATCGCCGAGTATCTGGCCGAGCGGCATCCCGGCATGTGGCCCGCCGACGGCGGTCACGCGCGCATGGGCGCGCTCGGCGACGGCGGAGATGCACTCGGGCTTCAGCGAGCTGCGCAACCAATTCGGCATGAATCTGCGCGCATCCGGCAAAGGTCGAAAGCCCTCGCCGGCGGTCGCCAGCCGACATCGCGCGGATCGTCGCGCTGTGGCGCGAAGGGCGCGAGCGGTTCGGCCGCAACGGAGATTTCCTGTGCGGTGCGTTCGGCATCGTCGACGCGTTCTGGTGCCCGGTCGCGTTCCGCTTCGACAGCTACGGCGTCGCGTTGGACGGGCGCGGCCGCGGCGTACTGCCGCGCGCTGCTCGACGTTGCCGGCGATGCGCGAATGGGCCGAAGCGGCGGCCGCGCGAGACCGAGCATATTCCGATGCTCGACAGCACGACGGCCGCAGGCGCAGCAGCAATGACCGGCCGGGCGGCGGATGAGCGACCTCGTCGCCGCCTGGCGCGATCGCATGTCGCGGCGACGTCGCGGCGCACGACGCCGCTGCGCCATCGTCGGCGGCGGCACCAAGGATTTCTACGGACAGGAACTGGCCGGCGAGCGCTTCGACACTGCAGCGCATCGCCGGCATCGTCGACTACGATCCGACCGAGCTGGTGATCACCGCGCGCTGCGGCACGCCGCTGATCGACGATCGAGCAGGCGCTGGCGCAAGCGGCCAGATGCTCGCGTTCGAGCCGCCGCATTTCGGCACCGAAGGCGACGCTCGGCGGGTGCGATCGCCGCGGGCCTGTCCGGACCGCGCCGCGCCCTACGCCGGTGCCGTGCGCGATCTGCGTGCTCGGCGTGCGGCTGCTCGACGGACGCGGCGACGAGCTCTGCTTTCGGCGGCCGGGTGATGAAAAATGTCGCCGGATTCGATGTCTCGCGGCTGATCGCCGGATCGCTGGGCACGCTCGGGCGTCATCCTCGAGGTCTCGCTCAAGTGCCTGCCGCGGCCCAAGCGCGGAGTCGACGCGGACCTTCGGAGATGACCGCCGACGAAGCGCTGCGCCGTCTCAACGACTGGGGCGGCGACGCCGCTGCCGCTTGTCGGCGACATGCTGGCACGGCGGACGGCTCAGCGTGCGGCCTGTCCGGTGCCGACAGCGCGGTGGCGAGCGCCGCGCGACGCATCGGCGGCGAGCCGCTCGCCGCGACGCCGTCAGCTTCTGGGCCGCATGCGCGACCGACGCACGACATCGCGTTCTTCGCGACAGGATCAGGCGACGCGACGCGTCGCGCGCACGCTGTGGCGTCTGTCGCGTGCGCGCGACCGCGCCGCACGCCGGCGTTGCGGCGGCGAGCCGATGATCGAATGGGGCGGCGCGCTGCGCTGGTCTCGCCGACGCAGGAGAGGGCGATACCGAGCAGGCTGCGCGCGTGGGCGGCGCGCACGGCGGCCACGCGACGCTGTTTCGCGCCTGCGGACAAGTCGGCCGGCGTGTTTCAACCGCTGCCCGCCGCCGCTGCTCGCGCTTGCATCAGCGAGCTGAAGGCGGCGCTCGATCCGGCCGGCATCTTCAATCCGCGGCCGGATGTACGCGGACTCTGACTAGGACACTGCATGGAAACCCAGTCTCGCCGACTTCATCAGGGACACGCCCGACGGACGCGAAGCCGAATGCGATCCTGCGCGCTGCGTGCATTGCGGCTTCTGCACGGCGACCTGCCCGACCTATCAGCTGCTGGGCGACGAGCTCGACGGCCCGCGCGGACGCATCTACCTGATCAAGCAGATGCTCGAAGGCGACGCGGTCACCGCAAGCACGCAGCTGCACCTCGACCGCTGCCTCACCTGCCGCAGCTGCGAAACGACCTGTCCGTCCGGCGTGCGCTATGGCCGGCTGGCTCGACATCGGGCGCCACGTCGTCGAGCAAAAAGTCGAGCGTCCGGCGCGGACGAGCGCATGCGCGCTGGCTGCTGCGCAAGGGGCTGACGCATCGCGGCCTGGTTCGGCGCTGGCGCTTGCCGCCGGCCGCCTCGCGCGGCCGTTGCTGCCGCGCGCGCTCGCCGCCAGAGTTCCCGGCCTCGCGCGCGCCAAATCGATGGCCGGAGCCGCGTCACGCGCGGCGGATGCTCGTTGCTCGCGGGCTGCGTGCAGCCCGCGCTGGCGCCGTCGATCGATGCTGCGCTCGCTCGCGCGCTCGACCGGATCGACATCTCGCTGGTCCGTGCCGCGGGATCCGGCTGCTGCGGCGCCATCAGCGATCATCTGGGCGCGCACGACGAAGCGCTCGATTATGTCCGCCGCCAACATCGATGCCTGGTGGCCGCATGTCGAGCAGGGCGCCGAGGCGACTCGTCGTCAGCGCGAGCGGCTGCGGCGTCGTGGTCAAGGACTACGGCTATCTGCTGCGCGACGATCGCGGCGTACGCCGACAAGGCGCGGCGCGTCGCCGAGCTCGCGCGCGATCCCGTCGAAGTCATCGCCGCCGAATGGAAGCGCTTCGCGCCGCATGGTGGCGATGGATCACGGTCCCCAGCGCGTCGCGTTCCACTCGCCGTGCTCGTTGCAGCACGGGCAGCAACTGGTCGGCGATGTCGAGGAGATCCTCGAAGCGATCGGGCTTGAATTGACCGACGGTCGCCGATGCGCATCTGTGCTGCGGCTCGGCGGGCACGTACTCGATCCTGCAGCCGGAGCTGTCGCGGCGAGCTCAGGGCGAACAAGCTGGCCGCGCTGGAAGCGGGCGACCCGGACGTCATCGTCGACCGCCAACATCGGCTGCCTGACGCATCTTGCCAGCGGAACCACTCGCGCCGGTGCGGCACTGGATCGAGGTGTTCGAAGTCGCGCCTGCGCGATCGGCGCGCGACGCATGAGCGACGCGGCGCCGACATTGACGCCGCGCCGACTTCCGCCATTTTCTGGCGATCCCGACCCGCTGGATGGACAACGACACCTACGGCCACGTCAACAACGTCGTCTACTATTCCTACTTCGACACGCGTGGTGAACGAGCACCTCGATTCGCGACGGCGGTCTCGATATCCGCGATGGACCGGCGATCGGCCTGGTGGTCGAAACGTGTTGCCGCTTTCACCGGCCGCTGTCATTTCCGGGCGTCGTCGACGCCGGATTGCGCGTCGTGAAGCTGGGCAACACGTCGGTCAAGCTACGAGATCGGGCTGTTCGCCGCGGGCGACGAGCGACGCCGGCGGCGACCGGGCATTTCGTTCATGTATGGGTCGATCGCGCAACCAATCGCCCGACGCGCGTGCCGGACAAGATACGTGCGGCGCTGGCGCCGCTGCTCCCTGCCTGACAGGACCGGGCGTACAATGGCGCCGCCGCATGCCCATCGTTCCCACAGCCCCCGATGAAACCAGCGATCCCGCGTAGTCAGTCCTGGAGACGCGGCTGCCGTCGCGAAACTTGCGGTGAGCGCGGATGACCGCCGCCCCGCGCCGCTATGCGCTGATCGCCGCCGGCAGGCGACAGCGTCCGCTTCGGCGGCGCCGCTGCCGAAGCAATACGCGCCGCTCGCGGGCGTGCCGCGTCATTCGCACAGACGATTCGCGGCGCTCAATCGAATCGATCGCGCTCGATGCGGTGTTTGTCGTGCTCGCACGCGAGCGACAAGCTCTACGCCGAGCGGATCGGCATCGATGGCCGGCGTCGTCCCGCTGTATTGCGGCGGACCGACGCGCGGCGGAATCGGTCATGAACGGGCTGGCCGTCGATCGGCAAGCACGCGGTGGCGGAAGACTGGATGCTGGTGCACGACGCCGCGCGTCCCTGCGTCGATGTGACGACGCTGCACCGCTTGCTGCAACGAACTCGAGGACGAGCCGGTCGGCGGGCTTGCTCGCGATGCCGCTGTGCCGATACGCTGAAGCGCGCCGAGGTCGGCGCCGGTCTGCGCGTGGCGTCGACCGAGGACCGGACCGGCCTGTGGTGCGCGCAGACGCCGCAGATGTTCCGCTACGCGATACTGCACCACGCGCTGCGCAGAGCGATTCGGCAAGACTGATCACCGACGAAGCGCAGGCGGTCGAGGCGCTGGGCGTCAAGCCGCGCCTCGGTACTAGGCAGCCCCGCCAACATCAAAGTCGACCTATCCCGAAGATTTCGCGCTGGCCGAAGCGATACTGGCCGGCGCGCGCAAGGACGACCTGATCATCGCCACGGTCGCGCGTCGGCAACGGGCTTCGACGTCCACGCGCTGGTCGCCGGGCCGCACGCCTGGTGCTCGGCGGCGTCACGATGCCATTCGACCGCGGTCTCGCCGGTCATTCCGACGCCGACGTGCTGCTGCACGCGATCTGCGATGCGATGCTCGGCGCGATCGGCTGCCGGCGATATCGGCCGACGCACTTTCCCGGACACCGACGCCGGCGTACAAGGATGCCGACAGCCGCGTGCTGCTGCGGCACGTCTGGCAGCGTGCGCGCTGGTCGCGGGCTTCGTGCTCGGCAACGTCGATGCGACGATCGTCGCGCAGGCGCCCAGGCTCGCGCCGTATATCGCCGCAGATGGTCGCGAACATCGCCGCCGATCTCGGATGCGGCGACCGAGCCAGGTCAACGTCAAGGCCACGACGACCGAGGGTCTCGGCTTCACCGGACGCGGCGAAGGCATCGCCGCAATGGTCGACGCTCGTGCTGGTTTGCGAAGTGCTGGGAGTTCGACGCCGGCCGGCATGCGTCACGCCGCGCCAGCGTGCCGCCGCCTTCGCGTGGCTAGCACAGTCGAAGCGTGCCGCCGTGCAAGCGCGCAATGCGCTCGACGATCGCGAGCCCGAGTCCGGCACCGGCCGGCACCGCTACGCGCCGGCATCGCCGCGGGTGAACGGACGCTTCAGGCGGTCGACCTGGCTCGGCCGGAATGCCGGGGCCGCGATCGCGCGACTTCGATCACGACCGACGTGCCCGCGCGCTGTGTCGCGATCGTCGACCGGCGTGCCTGCCGTAGCGCAGCGCGTTGTCGATCAGATTGCCGACAACAAGCGCGACATCGCGGTGGCGCGCAGCGGCAGCGGCGGAAGGTCGCCGGCGCTGAACGCGAACTCCGCTGCCGGCGCGGCGGTAGCGCTCGAGCAAGCGGCGCGACGATTTCGTTGAGTGGCGCGCATCTCCAGTCGCGACATCGCGATCGTCGCGCGCGAAGTCGAGAAACTGGCCGATGATCCTGTCCATTTCCTCGATGTCGGATGACCATGCCCTCGCGTTCCTCTGCTCGTCAGTGCATGCCGACCTCGATGCCGAGCCGCAGCCGCGCCAGCGGCGTGCGCAGGTCGTGCGACACGCCGGCCAGAAGCAGCGCGCGATCCTGCTTCGGCCTGCTGCAGATTGGTGAGCATATGGTTGAAGCCGCGATTGAGATTGACGATTTCCGACGGCCCGGTTTCCGGCAGCGGCGGCGTGACTTGCCCTCGCCGACGCGGGCGACGCGCGTCGTTCAAGCTGCCGCAGCGGCCGGGACAGGTAACGCGCGAACGACATAGGCGCTGACCAGCAGCACAGCCAGCGCGATCAGGCTCCATTCCAGCGCGCGCGACTGGCGCATCGTCGCCCGGCCGCGGCCAATGGAAAGCCCGCCCAGTAAGCGCGGTCGCCGGCCTGCAGTCTTGATCCACAGCAGCTGCTAGCGCGGCTGGATGCGCAGCTCGGTCTCGGGCCGAGTTCGGCTGCGCAGTCGACTCTCCCAGCTCGACCAGCAGCGGATTCTGCGGCGTCACGCCGAAGAAGCCGGCGCCTCGTCGTCGCGGACGATGCGCGCGCTCGTAGTGCCTCGCCGAAGCGGGTCAGCGTCGCGCTGGCGCTCTGTCAGCTCGGTCGCCGCCAGCGCCGCGCGCAGCGCTTTCAGCTGCAACGATCTTTGGTGTCGCCGAACTGGCGCGCGACGCAGCGCGGCGCGGTCCTGGCGGAACAGCAGTATCGCGGTCGCCCTGGCTGACCACGACGACCACCAGCAGCAGCAGCAGCGCGAGCCGCCCGAACAGCGAGCGCGGCCAGAAGTCACGGGTCCGGTCCCCGGTGTCGCGCCGGGCTGTTCGCTCGGCGACCTCGTCCGGCACGAAGACGTAGCCGAAGCCCCAGACCGTCTGGATGTAGCGCGGCGTCGGCGGGATCGGGCTCGATCAGCTTGCGCAGCCGCGAGACCTGCACGTCGATCGCGCGGTCGAAGACGTCGTGATCGCGTCCGCGCGCGAGCAGCATCAGCTTTTCGCGCGCAGCGGCTGGCGCGGATGCGTCGACGAGCACCTTCAGCAGGCCGAACTCGCCGGTGGTCAGCGGCACGACGGTGTCGCCGTCGCGCTCGAGCGTGCGCGTGGTCAGATCGAGCACGATAGGGGCCGAAGCTCGATCTCGCCTTCGCGCGCCGGCGCGCCGGGCGCGAGGCGCTCGGTATGGCGGCGCAGCACGGCGTGGATGCGCGCGACCAGCTCGCGCGGATTGAACGGCTTGGGCAGGTAGTCGTCGGCGCCCATTTCGAGGCCGACGATGCGGTCGACGTCCTCGCCCTTGGCGGTCAGCATGATGATCGGCACGCGTTTCGCCGGCGCCGCGCAGTCGCCGGCAGACGGCGAGGCCGTCTTCGCCGGGCAGCATCAGGTCGAGCACCAGCAGATGCGGCGGATCGCGCTGCAGCTTCTTGTCGAGCTCGCGCGCGTCGGGCAGCGCCTGCACCTGAAATCCCTGCTCGGTCGAGATAGCGGTACGAGCAGATCGCGCAGCCGCGGATCGTCGTCGACCACCAGAATCTTTGGCGTAAGCTGTTTCATCGCTCGATTATCGCGGACGCGCGCGCGGCGCGGCCGCCACTATGTCACGAATTGTAACGCCCGGCCAGAGGGCAACGATTGGTTACACTCGACGCCCGTTCACGGGCCTTGCCGTGAGCCGCTCGAACGAACGGTTACAGATCCCTCGGGCTTCTGCAATGCTTGGCTTAGCAACGGGCGTCGCCTACGGTCGGCATCGTTCGCAACGCCGGAAAGAGCTGGGGCAGCGAAGAACCCATTATCGAGGAGGTCCGTACCATGAAACGCATCCTGATTGCCCTGCTTGCAGCGGTCGCGCTTTGCGGCGTCGCCGCGTATTCGTGGGCCGATGGCGCGAGGCACGGCCACGACACCGATCCGATGGCGGTAATCGCCAGCCTGCAAGCGCAACTCAAGCTCAATACCTCGCAGCAATTGCAGTTCAATAATGCGCTGGCGCAAAGCAAGGCCGCGCACGATGCGATGAGAGAGCGGTTTCGCCCAGCTCAAGGCCGCTACCCAGACCGAGCTTGCCAAGAGCGCGCCCCGACCTGGCGTCGCTGGCTGCATTGTCCGATCAGGTGCAGCAGCAGAACAGCGGCGTGCGCAAGCAGGCGCGCGCGGCCTGGCTCGCGCTGTACGACACCCTGTCCCCCGATCAGAAGCTTGTCGTGCGTGACGCGGTCAACGCGCGCATCGCGCAGGCCGAGGCGTTCCGCGCGCAAATGCGGGCGCCGCGCACGGACAGCAATAACGCGGTGTTCCGGCGCGAGCGCCGATATGCGGCGTCCTGCGGCGACGGACGGCCTTGCCTGACGTCGTCTGACGGACGATAATGCTATCGTCATAAGCGTGGCGGCGCTGCCTCAGGCGGCGCCAGCGACCTCTTTGCAGGCCGGGTCCACTCCTCCCCCAGGATCCGAACAGGATCTACGAACTCGGTCGTCCTCGTGCGCTCTCCATCGCGGGGCGCTCTTTTTGTTGCGCCGGTGCCACGCTACGCGGCGCAGAGAATTCGCAGCTGCGCCGCCGCGGAGCCGGCCCGGCGAAGTCCGCAAGCAAGACGCTCGGCGAGCAGGTGCAACTCGTCCGGCAAGAACCGGCTTCAGCAGCACGTCGGGTGCGGTCGAGCGCATCGCGGCAAAGGCCTCCGCCGAGGCATCGCCGCTGATCAGCACCGCGGGTATCTGCTGGCCCAATTCGGCGCGCAGGCGCGCCACCGCGTCGGTGCCCAGCGCACCGCCGGCGAGTCGGTAGTCGGCCACGATCAGGTCCGGATAGCGGCCGAGCTCACCCAACTGCCGCAAGCACGGCGCCGCCAGACCCGCCGCCGCAGACCTGCTGCGCCCCATTGCGCGAACCAGAAGCGCATCGCATCGACGATAGCGCTTTCGTCGTCGACGACGGCGATCAACGCGCCGGCCAATGAGCCCGTACGGGCATTCTGATGTCGCGCCGGCGAGCACGCCGGATCGCGCCGCTGCGCGCGGCACCACGACGGCAAAGCGCGATCCGCGCGCTGGCGTCGAATCGACCTCGATCGGATGACCGAGCAAAGCCGCGAGCCGGCGGATGATCGCGAGCCCAGGCCCATGCCCTGACCCGCGTCGTGCGCGTCGCCGGTCGAATCTGATAAAAGCCTCGAATATCCGTTCGCGCTCGGCGCGCGGGGATTCCGGCGCCGGTATCGCGCACCTCGATGGCGACCTGGGCCCCGCGTCGACGCACGCCGACGACGCGCCGCCGCGCCCGGTATGTCGCACCGCGTTCGAAACAAAGTTGGCGAAGCACGCGCTCGAGCAACACCGGATCGCTGTCGACCCATACGCCGGTGGGCACGATCCCGAGGCGCAAGCCGCGCGCCGCGGCGAGCGGAGCGAATTCGCGCTCGAGTCGGCGCGAACAAAGGCGCCAGCGGAAATCTGGCGCGCGATGGAACCACCAGCGCCGGCATCCGAGCTTGGATATGTCCATCAACGCCGTGAACTGCCGCTCGAGCGCTTCGACCGACGCGTTGATGCAGTCGACGATTTCGCGGGTTGCGGTATCCTGGACTCGTGCCGCCAGCGCGGCTCCGAACAGGCCCATCGCGTGCAGCGGCTGGCGCAGGTCGTGGCTGGCCGCGGCGAGGAACTGGGTCTTGCCGCGATTGGCGGCTTCGGCGGTGGCGCGGGCGCGGTCGGCCGCAGCGGTCTCGCGCGTGAGCTCGCCGATCAGGTCGACGTTCTCGTAGCGTATCGTCAGCGACTGCGTCATCAGGTTGTTGAGGTTGTGGCCGGAAGCCGAGAATGAAGGCGAGCACGACCAGCATGACCGCGGCGATATGAAATGCAGTCGATCGCCTTCCGCGCGCGACGCGCACGATCAAGCGGCACCAGCGCCGGCAGGACGAAGCCGTAGAACGCCGGCTTGTAGACCGAGGTGAGATTGATGCCGCCGAGAATCACGCCGAACAGGCACACGATGACCAGCGCCTGATGGCCGGGATCGCCGGGCACGAACAGCACGACGCCGGCGACATCCCCAGAGCGCGCCTGCGAGCGTCGAGCCGAGCGCCGACGCGCGACCCCAGCGGCGCGGACGAGGCTTCGGCTCAGGCGCCGCAGCGCGATAGCGGCGTACCAGCTGGAAGCGCCACGCCTGGTTGACGCAGAATCGCGGCGAACCACGCCGGCGAACGCCGACGCCGGGACCGGTGCCCCACATGACGGTGATCAGAATGGCGCCGCCCAGCACCATCGACGCGGTCGTGCGCGGCCACTGCGCGAACAGCGTCGGCGACCTGGTCGGCGCGAGCGCGCTGCACGCAGCGGTGGCGCAAGCGCGGTCAGCAACGCCACGAGCCGCGACCGGCGCTTCAGCGCGGCCGTGGCGGTGTGCGTATTCGAGGCCGGACGCCGCGCCGCGCGAGCTCGATCACGACTTGCGTGCGGTTGTGCACGTTGAGCGCGCGCAGGATTGCGCTGACATGCACTTTCACCGTGCCTTCGGACAGGCGCAAGGTCGCGGCAGATCAGCTTGTTCGGCTTGCCCTGGACCAGCAGACGTAAGCACGTCGGACTGGCGCAGGAGTCAAGCCCAGGTCTTGCGACTCTGGCCGCAGCTCGCGGCCTCGGCCGCTGCCGGTTCGCGGACAGTCGGGCGGCACGAATACGCCGCCGGAAAGCACCAGTCGCAACGCGTCGATCAGCACGCGCGCATTGGCGGTCTTCGGAATGAAGCCCATCGCCCCCAGATCGAGCGCGCGTCTCGACCGTCGCGCGGTCGTGGGTCGCCGAGAGCACCAGCAGCGGGATTCCCGGCCAGTCGCGGCGCAATTCGCGACAAGCAGCTCGAAGCCGTCGCTGCGCGGCAGCGTCAGATCGAGGACGATCAATTCGGTATCCGGCGCGGCGGCCAGCGCCGCGTGCGCGTCGGATGCATCTTCGGCCTGGACGAGATCGAGCGCGGCGTCGAGCTCGGTCAGCACGTGCCTCAGCGCTTCCTGTATCAGCGGATGATCGTCGATCACGAGATATCTTCATCGTGCTTCCCCTAGGACGTGAAGATCCGCTGCGGAGACCTTCTGCAGCATCGTTCCGACTCTAGTTGGATGGCGCGCTGCCGTCAACTGTAGGAAGTAACAGCCAGAGCCCGCGAGCACATCGCCCTCCTTCATGTAATCTACACATTCCCGACGCCAGGCCGCCGATCCGCCCATGCTCGTCTACGTCATACGCCGCAGCCTGCAGGCCTTGCTGGTGATGTTCGTGATGTCGATACTCGTTTTCGTCGGCGTGTACGCGATCGGCAACCCGATCGATATCCTGATCAATCCGCTCAGGCCGACCAGAATCGAGCGCGAGCACGCGATCGCCGCGCTGGGACTCGACCAGCCGCTGTGGACGCAATACGCCAAATTCCTGCCGGCGCGCTGCACGGCGATCTCGGCCGATCGTTCGTACACAGCACGCCCGGCGCTCGGACTGATCCTGGAGCGCATGCCGGCGACACTGGAGCTCGCACTGATCGCGATGCTGATCGCGATCCTGCTCGGCATTCCGCTCGGGCCTGTGGGCCGGCCTGAAGCCGCACAGCATCGCCGGCCGCTCGATCATGGCCGGTTCGATTCTCGGCTTCTCGCTGCCGACGTTCTGGGTCGGGCTGATGCTGATCATGGTCTTCTCGGTGATGCTCGGCTGGCTGCCCTCGAACGGGCGCGGGCCGACCGACGGATGCTGTTCGGCGTCCCGGTCAGCTTTCTGTCGCTCGAGGGCTGGCGCCACCTGATCCTGCCGGCGATCAACCTCGCGCTGTTCAAGCTGGCACTGCTGATCCGTCTGACGCGCGCCGGCACGCGCGAAGCGCTGCTGCAGGACTACGTCAAGTTCGCGCGCGCCAAGGGCCTGACCAACGCGCGCGTGATCGGCGTCCACGTGCTGCGCAATATCCTGATCCCCATCGTGACCATCATCGGCCTGGAGTTCGGCTCGGTGATCGCCTTCGCCATCGTCACCGAAAGCGTGTTCGCCTGGCCCGGCATGGGCAAGCTGCTGATCGATTCGATCAATCTGCTCGACCGGCCGGTGATCGTCGCCTACCTGCTGGTCACCGTGTTCATGTTCATCGTGATCAATCTGCTCGTCGACCTGCTCTACTCGGCGCTCGATCCGCGCGTGCGCCTGGCCGACAGCAAGGGATAGCATTGACCAGCGCAGCCGCAGAGACGCCGTTTCGACGCATCGCGTCGCGACTTCTCGCCGATAGCCGGATCGCCGTGTTCGGCCTGGCGCTGCTCGGCTGATCGTGATGCTCGCCGCGATCTTCGCGCCGCTGATCTCGCCGCAGAATCCGTACGACCTGGCGCAGCTCGACGTCGATGGACGGCCGGCTGCCGCCCGGGTCGGCAGTCGGCCGACGGCGGCGACGTTCTGGCTCGGCACCGACGACCAGGGCCGCGACATGCTCTCGGCGATCTTCTACGGGCTGCGCATCAGCCTCTCGGTCGGCGTGATCGAGCACGGTGCTCGCGCTCGCGCTCGGGCTCGCGCTCGGCCTGACCGCCGCGTACTTCGGCGGCAAGACCGAGACGCTGATCATGCGCATCGCCGACATCCAGCTCTCGTTTCCGGCGATCCTGATCGCGCTTGATCCTGCTCGCGGTGCTCGGACAGGGAATGCTGAAGATCATCGCCGCGCTGGTGACCGTGCAGTGGGCGTACTACGCGCGGACGGTGCGCAGCGCCGCGCTGGTCGAGAAGCGCAAGGAATACATCGAGGCCGCGCGCTGCCTCGCGCTGGCGCCGTCGCGCATCGTGTTCCGCCACCTGCTGCCGAACTGCCTGCCGCCGCTGATCGTCGTCGCGACGGTGCAGGTTGCGGCGGCGATCGCGCTCGAGGCGACGCTGTCCTTCCTCGGCCTCGGGCTGCCGATCACCGAGCCCTCGCTGGGCCTGCTGATCGCCAACGGCTATCAGTACCTGCTCTCGGGCAAGTACTGGATCAGCTTCTTCCCGGGGATCGCGCTGCTGCTGACGATCGTCAGCATCAATCTGGTCGCCGATCAGTTGCGCGACGTCGCTCAATCCGAGGCTGCAGCGATGACCGACGCGCGTGTTGAGCGTCGAAGGCCTGCGCACCCATTTCTTCACCAAGGCGGGCGTCGTCAAGGCGGTCGACGACGTGAGCTTCAGCGTCGCGCGCGGCGAGGTGCTGGGCCTGGTCGGCGAATCGGGCTCGGGCAAGTCGATGACCGGATACTCGATCATGGGCCTGGTCGATCGCGCCGGGCCGCATCGTCGCCGGCCGGATACTGTATCGACGGGCGACGACCTCGCGGCGCTGGCGTCGGAAGCGATGCGTCAGTTGCGCGGCAACCGCATCGCGATGATCTTCCAGGATCCGATGATGACGCTGAACCCGGTGCTGCGCATCGACACGCAGATGGTCGAGGCGATCCTGCGCGCACGAGCGCGTGCCGTAGCGATGCCGCCGCTGGCGCGCGCGCGAGCACGCTCGTGCAGGTCGGCATCGCATCGCCGGATGAGCGGCTCGCCGCCTATCCGCATCAGTTCTCCGGCGGCATGCGGCAGCGCGTGGCGATCGCGATCGCGCTGCTCAACGTCCCCGACGTGATCATCGCCGACGAGCCGACGACCGCGCTCGACGTGACGATTCAGGGCCAGATCCTGTTCGAGATGCAGAAGCTCACGCGCGAAACCGGCGCCGCGCTGATCTGGATCACGCACGACCTTTCGGTGATCGCCGGTCTCGCCGACCGCGTCTGCGTGATGTACGCGGGCCGGATCGTCGAACAAGGTACGACTGCCGACGTGCTCGGCGCGCCGCGACACCCGTACACGCAGGGCCTGCTCGACTCGGTGCCCGGCCAGGCGCCAGGAGCACAAGCGTCTGCGCAATATACCGGGCATGACGCCGTCGCTGCTGGATATCGGCCCGGGCTGCGCGTTCCGCGCACGCTGCGCCTACGCGACCGCGGTCTGCGCGCAAACGCCGGAGATGACGCCGATCCGGTCCGGACGAGCACACGCTGCGCTGCTTTCACCCGCTGCCCGCGGCCGATCTATTCGCTGCGGCCGCGAACGGGGCGAGTCGATGAAGCCGGAGATCGCCGCCGAGCCAGCGCCGGGTCCGGTCGATCGGCTGATCTCGCGCGCCGCTGGCGAGCAGCTTGCGGGCCGCGCCGACGAGGCGATGGCCATTCTCGCCCAAGCGCTGCGACGGGATCGAATCACGCCTCGGCGCTGACTTTCGGTGCGCTCCTTGCCCTGCGCGGCGGGCAGGCCGCCGCGGCACTCTGATTTATGCATCGCGCGCGATCGCCGTCGATCCGCGCCGGGCGCGCACACACCATCTGCACGGGCTCGCGCTCAGGCCGTCTGGACGCGGCGCCGAGGCTCTGGTCGATCTGCGACAGGCGGTCGCCCTGGACGCCAGGCTTGTCGACGCCCGGCTGGATCTCGGCAATGCGCTGCTGGACGAAGGCGACATCGCGAGCGCGGCGGCTGAGATCGAGGCGGTGCTGGCCGCCGAGCCTTCGTCGGCGATCGCCTACAACAGCCTGGGCAGCCTGCGCGCGCGACAGCGGCAATTCGATGCCGCGATCGCCGCCTACAACCGAGCGATCGAGCTCGATCCGCGCCTGTCGCAGGCGCACGGCAATCTCGGCACGCTGCAATTCAGCGTCGCCGACAACGATGCCGCGATCGCATCGTTCCGGCGCGCCGTCGTTTCGCTCGCGCCCGATCGGCCGGCCAACTGGAGCGCGCTGTTGTTCGCGCTCAGCGTCTCCGGATCGCGCGACCGCCGGTGGCATCGCTGCCGAACATCGCGCTTTCGGCGAGCGCTTTGCCGGCGCGGATCGCGCCGTTGCCCGCCGTCGTCCCGGCGCCGCGCGCCGGCCGGCGCCTGAGGATAGGCTACGTTTCGTCCGATTGGCGGCGGCACGCGGTCGCGGTGTTTGCCGAGCCGCTGCTGGCCGCACACGATCGCGACCGCTTCGAGATTTTCTGCTATCAGAATTATGCCGGCGGCGACGAGGTCACCGCCCGCTTCGCCGCGTTGGCCGACCATTTTGTCCCGATCGCTTCGATGCCTGACGCCGAGGCCGCCCGGCGCATTCGCGACGACGCGATCGACATCCTGGTCGACTTGAACGGCCATACGGCGCACAACCGCTTGCCGCTGTTTTCCTCAAGCCGGCGCCGGTCAGGTCACCTGGCTCGGCTATCTGGGCAGCACAGGCGTGCCGACGATCGACTACCGCGCTGACCGACCGCTACACCGATCCGCCGGTTGCAGTCGGAGGCCGCCGGCGCCGAAGCGCTCTGGCGACTGCCGCTGACGCAATGGTGCTACCGCCCTCATGTCGAGGCGCCCGACGTCGGTCCGCTCCCGGCGTCGACGGCCGGCGGCATCACGTTTGTCTGCATGAACCACCCGCTCAAGACTTCGCGCAGTGCGTTCGCGCTCTGGGCGCGCATCCTGGCGGCGGTGCCGGCGTCACGCCTGATACTGCTGGCAACGCCTTACGACGGCCAGCGCGCGCGGGTGCTGGCATTCTTCGCCGGTGAGGGCATCGCGGGCGAGCGCATCGAGCAGGTCGGCGAGGCTCCGATCGCGACGTATCTCGCCCGTTACCTGCGCGCCGACATCGCGCTCGACAGCCTGCCCTGCGTCGGCGGTACGACGACCTGCGACGCGCTGTGGATGGGCGTGCCGGTCGTCCACCATGGTCGGCGATCGGCCGTTTTCGCGAAGCGGTGCGAGCCTGCTGCGCAACGCGGACCTGACCGAGCTGATCACGCGCACGCCCGACGAGTATGTGCGCGCCGCGATCGATCTGGCGACCGATCGGGTGCGGCTCGCGACGCTGCGCGCGGGACTCCGCGATCGGCTGCGCGCTTCGCCGCTGCTCGACCCGGCCGGCTTCGCTCGCGCGGTCGAGGATGCCTTCGATGCGATGTGGGAACGCGCCGTCGCGGCGTCGCGCGCATGAATGTCGATGTCGAAGTCGACCTGGTGCCCCGGACGCCGCCTTTGCTGGAGCTTCGCCGTGTATCCAAGCACTTCGTCAAGCCGCTGGACCTGCCGGCGCGCATCGCCAATCTGCTGGGCGCGGGCTTGCATGACGAAGTCGTGCACGCGGTCGATCGCGTCGACTTGGGCATCGCCGAACGGCGAGGTCGTCGGATTGGTCGGCGAGTCGGGCTGCGGCAAGTCGACGCTCGGAAGGATCGCCGTCGGCATGCTGCCGCCGACCAAGGGTGAAGGCGCTGGCGCGGGGAGCGCCTGTCGGATCCAGCCTCCCGCGGAGGCGCGCCAGCAGCAGCTCAAGATGCAGATGATCTTCCAGGATCCGTACGCGTCGCTGAACCCGCGCCTGCGCGTCGTCGACGATCGTCGGCGAAGCGCCGGTCGTGCACGGCCTGATCGCGCCAGCGGCAGCAGGTCGAATACGTCGGCCTGCAGCTCAATCGCGTCGGCCTGGACCCGACGCTGATGCGGCGCTTTCCGCACCAGTTCTCGGGCGGTCAGCGCGCGCGCATCGGTATCGCGCGCGCGCTGGCGGTCAAGCCGGAATTCATCGTCTGCGACGAATCGATCGCCGCGCTGGACGTGTCGATCCAGGCACAGGTGCTGAACCTGTTCATGGATTTGCGGGCGGCGCTCAACCTGACGTATCTTTTCATCAGTCACGATCTGGGCGTCGTGCGGCACATCAAGCGATCGCGTCCTGATCATGTACCTTGGACGCATCGTCGAATCGGGTCCGACGCAGCAGTTGTTCAGCGCGCCCAACCATCCGTACACGCAGGCGCTGCTGCTCGAAATGGGCCGTCTCGAGCCGAAAAAGCGAACCTTTGTTCCGATCCGCGGCGAGATTCCATCGCCGATGGCGCCGCCATCGGGCTGTCATTTTCATCCGCGCTGCCCGTATGCGATGCCGGATATGCCGCGACCTGGCGCCGCCGCTGGACGAGATCGCCCCGGGCCGATGGTCGGCTTGTCATCTGAACGACGGGTGCGGCATTGATCGACGCTGTTCGACGTCACGCCCGAAGCGACGCAATCGAGTCCCGCTGGTGCTCGACTCGCCGCACAGCGGCACAGCATATCCTGCCGACTTCGACCACGCTGCGCCGCGTGCGCTGGTGCGGCGCGCCGAGGACACCTATGTCGACGAGGCTCTTCGCCTCGGCGCCGCGATTCGGCGCGACGCTGATCGAAGCGCTGTTCCCGCGCGCTACATCGATCCGAACCGGCACGTTGCCGACATCGACACCGAGCTCCTCGCCGACGCCTGGCCTGGGCCGGTGACGCCGTCGCGCAAGACCGAGCAGGGCATCGGGCTCGTCTGGCGACTCGCGCACGGCGGCGTGCCGATGTACGCGCGCCAGCTCGCGCGCGGCCGAAGTGCGGCAGCGCATCGAGCGCTATGCTACGATCCGTATCATGCCGTCGTCGCCGCGGCACTCGACGAGAGGCATCGCGCGTTCGGCGCGGTTTGGCATCTGAACTGTCACTCGATGCCGGCGGAGGGCGACGTCAATGCCGACGATCCGGGACGAGCGCGCGCCGATTTCGTCCTCGGCGATCGCGACGGCGCACGACCTGCGCGCCCGAATTCACCGCATTCGTCGCCGCAACCTCTGGCGGCGATGGGTTACGAGGTCGCGATCAACGACCCGTACAAGGGCGTCGAGCTGGTGCGGAAATTCGGCCGCCCGCACGAGCGCCGGCACAGCCTGCAGATCGAGATCAATCGCCGGCTTTACATGAACGAGACGCACGCTGGCGCAGCTCGACGGATTCGAGTCGCTGCGGCGCGAATCTCGATCGTCTGCTCGACGCGCTGCGCGACTTCGTCCTGGCGCGCGTCCAGATGACGCGGACGCCGCTCATTGGCCTGACCACTTGACCGGTTCCGGGGCTCTTGCTACCGTAGACTCGAGCTGCGTCTCGCAATCGACTTCAGATCGAACGACAGAGGCGCGGCGGAAATACTCCCGGAGGAGCCATGATGAACGCATATTCGTACGCGCGCGCTTGTCGCTGCGGTCTTCGCATTCAGCGTTTTGCAACGCCGGCGGTCGCCGCGTATCCGGAGCGTCCGGTCACGTTGATCGTTCCGTGGGCCGCAGGCGGCGGCACCGACGCCACCGCGCGCATCATCGGCGAGCCTGCTCGAGAAGAGACTCGGCCAGCCGGTGACCGTCGTCAACCGCACCGGCGGCAGCGGCGTCGTCGGACATGCCGCCGATCGCCTCGGCGGCGCCCGGACGGCTACACGATCGGCCTGATCACCGTCGAGATCGGCATGATGCACTGGCAGGGACTGACCGAGCTCTCCGGCGCGTCGTACACGCCGATCGGCCTGGTCAACGCCGACCCGGCCGGGCATCGAGGTGCGCGCCGACGCGCCGTACAAGAACGTCAACGACCTGGTCGCCGCGATCAAGGCCAACCCGGGCAAGTTCAAGGCGTCTGGCACCGGGCAGGGCGGCATCTGGCATCTGGCGATCGCCGGCATGCTGCAGCGACCTGAAGGTCGATCCCGCCAGCGTGCCGTGGGTGCCGTCGAACGGCGCCGCGCCCGGGCTGCAGGATCTGGTCGCCGGCGGCGTCGAGATCGCGCCGGTGCTCGCTGCCGGAAGCGCGCTCGCTGATCGACGCCGGCAAGGTGAAGAGCCTGGCGGTGCATGGCCGACAAGCCGCTCGACGCTTGTACCCGAACGTGCCGACGCTGAAGGCCGCGACCGGCAGCGACTGGACGATGGCGCGCCTGGCGCGGCATCGCCGCGCCGAAGGGCATTCCGGCCGAAGCGCGCGACAAGCTCGTCCGCGGCGATCAAGAAGATCGCCGCCAGCAAGGAGTACAACGACTTCATGACGCAGCGCGGATTCGGCGTCATCTACGAGGGGCCGGACGATTTCGCCAAGTTCATGGCCAAGTCCGACACCGACCTCGGCGCGACGATGAAGGCCGTCGGCATCGTCAAGTGAGGCACTCCGCGATGCGAGGACCGCAAGCGTAGCGCAGCGTGAAGCTCAACGACGCCGTCTGGGGCGCGCTGTTCATTCTGTTCGTCGGTTGCGCTTCTGATGCACGTACAGAGCTTTCCGACGATACCGGGCCAGAACATCGGCCCGGCGCTTTTCCCCGGAATCATCGCGGTCGGCCTGGCGGTCTGCGGCGCGCTGCTGATCATCAAGGGACTGGCTGTCGCGCGCGCAGGGGCGCCGACGCGTGCGCGCTGGCTGACGTCTGCTCCGTGGGTCGGTTCGCCGCGCCATGTGCTGGCGTTCTTCATGGTGATCGCGGTCAACGTGTTCTACATCCTGCTGGTCGACAAGCTCGGCTTCATCCCGACCGCGGTGATCTACCTGGCGGTGCTGTTCGCGGTGTTCGGCGTGTCGCCGCGGTGGAACCTTCCGATCGCCATTATCGTCACCCTGCTCATCCACTACAGCTTCTACAAGATGCTGAAGGTTCCGCTGCCGTGGGGCGTGCTGACAGGCGTCGCATGGTGAGCGCGCGGCGCCAGCCGCGCGAAGGGGAGGCGATGAGTCCGGCCTGGGCACAGGCGTTCGCGATGGTGTTCGATCCGTACAACATCTTCGTGATGCTGGCGGCGTCGCTGTTCGGCCTCTTCGTCGGCGCGGTGCCCGGCCTGACCGCGACGATGGCGACCGCGCTGCTGGTGCCGGTGACGTTTTTCATGGCGCCGATCCCGGCGATCGCGGCGATCGTCACCGCGACCGCGATGGCCATCTTCTCCGGCGACATCCCGGGCTGCCTGATGCGCATGCCGGGCACGCCGGCGTCGGCCGCCTATACCGACGAAGCGTACGCGATGACGAACAAGGGGCAGGCGGAACTGCGCTGGGCGCGGGCCTCGTGTTCTCCGCGATCGGCGGCCTGTTCGGCACGGCGGTGCTGATGGTCGCGGCGCCCGACGCTCGCCGAGTTCGCGCTGAAGTTCAGCTCGTTCGAGTATTTCTGGCTGGTGCTGCTGGGACTGACCTGCGCGGTGTTCATCACGTCCGACCGGCCGCTGAAGGGACTCGTCTCGCTGTTCCTCGGTCTGCTGGTCGCGTGCGTCGGGCTCGGACAATCCCGGCGGCGATTCCGCGCTTCACCTTCGGCAGCGTCGAGCTGCTGGGCGGCATCGGGCTGATCCCGCTGATGATCGGCATGTTCGCGATCTCCGAGATCATCCGCTATCGCGGTCGACACCGAGCCGCAGCTGATGATCGTCGACCAGCCGATCGGCAACGTGTTCAAGGGCATGTGGGCGGCTGACGGAGAAGTATCCGGTGCAGATCCTGCGCGGCAGCGCGCTGGGCACGCTGGTCGGCGCGCTGCCCGGCGCCGGCGCCGACATCGCGGCGTGGATGTCGTATGCGATGAGCAAGAAGTTTTCGAAGGAGCCGGAGAAGTTCGGCACCGGCCACGTCGAGGGCATCGTCGAGATCGGGCTCGGCGAACAACAGCGCGCTGGCCGGCGCATGGATCCCGGCGCTGGTGTTCGGCATTCCCGGCGACTCGATCACCGCGATCGTGATCGGCGTGCTGTACATGAAGAACATGAATCCGGGGCCGTCGCTGTTCACCAACAACCCGCAGAACATCTACGCGGTCTACCTGCTGTTCATCATCGCCAACCTGATCATGATTCCGCTCGGCTGGTGGTGCATCAAGGTCGTCGAAGCAGATCCTCAAGGTGCCGCGCACGGTGCTGATGCCGGTGATCATGCTGTTCTGCGTCGTCGGCTCGTTCGCGATCAACAACACCGCGTTCGACGTCGCCGTGATGCTGATCGCCGGCGTCGTCGCGTTCATGCTCGAGGAAAACGGCTTCCCGATCGCGCCGGCGATCCTCGGCGTCGTCCTCGGCGGCATGCTGGAGGAGAACTTCGTCACGCTCGATGATCAAGTCCGACGGCAGCCTGCTGCGTTCTTCTGCGCGGCCGATCGCGGCGACGCTCGGGGCGTCATGACCGCCAGCCGGTCTGGTTCCTGCCGACTCTTGATGCGCCGCCTGCGGCGTCTCGCCGGGATCGAGGAGCCCGCCTAAGCGCCGCTGGCGCGATGCTGCGGCGCAGCGCGTTGACCCCGCCGCGTGCGGCAGGGTAAAATCCACAGGTTATAGCCAGGCCGGCCGGAATTGCGGCCAAATGCGGTTTTACAAAGCGAGCAATGCGCGGCAAACTGGTCGTCGGCAACTGGAAAATGAACGGCGGTTTGCGGCAGAACGACGCGCTGCTCGCCGACTTGCGTTCCGGGCTGGACGGCAGATGCCGTCGCGGCGAATAGCGATTTGCGTGCCATTTCCCTATCTTTGGCAGCGCTCAGGCGGCGCTTTCCGGCTCGGTGATCGACTGGGGTGCCCAGAACGTCAGTGAACATGCGTCCGGCGCATTACACCGGGGAGGTCGCGGCGACGATGGTGGCCGAATTCGGCAGCCGCGTGGCGATGATCGTCGGCCACTCCGAGCGGCGGACGCTGTACACGGCGAGACCGACGCGGCAGTCGCGAACAAGGCTGCTGCGGCGCTGGCGGCCGGTTTGACGCCGATCGTCTGCGTGGGTGAGACGCTGGCCGAGCCGCGAGGCATCCGCTACCGATGCGGTCGTGCTGCGACAGCTGGATGCCGTTCGTTGCCGTGCTGGGCGAGAAGCTCGCGCGGGCAGTCGTCGCGTATGAGCCGGTGTGGGCGATCGGTACCGGCAGAACGGCCACGCCGCAGCAGGCCGAGGCCGTGCACGAGCTCCTGCGCCGCCGGCTGCGGACGGCAGTAGGCGAGGCGGCGGACGAAATGCTGTTGCTTTATGGAGGCAGCGTGAAGGCGGACAACGCCAAGACGCTGTTTGCATGTGCGAATATCGACGGAGGCCTGGTCGGCGGCGCATCGCTCAAGGCTGACGAATTTTTGGCGATTGCGCGTGCCTAACACGGCGCAACGCGGCGCAGCGACGGCTCGTTCGCCGGACGCGCGGTGGGCGACAAGGAACGAAGGATGATCTGGGAAACGGTTCTGATCGGTGTGCACTTTCTGATAGCCGTGGCGTTGATCGGCTTTATCTTGATGCAGCATGGCAAGGGGGCCGACATGGGCGCCGCGTTCGGCAGCGGTGCGTCGGGCAGCCTGTTTGGCGCCGCAGGTTCGGCGAACTTCCTGTGCTCGGACAACGGCGATACTGGCCACCGTGTTCTTTCCGTCGAGTCTCGGCCTGACGTATCTGGCGACGAATCACGAGGCGGCGCGGGATCTGATGCAGCAGGGCGTGGCGCCGAAAGCGCCGAGCCGACAGCGCCAAAGGCCGGCGATCTGCCCCGCAAGCGGCGCCCGCGGCGTCCGGCAGCTCCGGCGCCTGCCGATCCGAATTCGAAAGCGGGAAATACCGAAATAGCGGCGGTTGGCGGCGAGGCACTGCCGCGATCGGCCAAAACCAGGAGCTCTTGGTTTGCCGGGATGCGAACCGACCGTGCAGCGCGCTGACAAGCCGACGTGGTGAAATTGGTAGACACGCTGTCTTGAGGGGGCAGTGGCGTAAGCCGTGGGAGTTCGAGTCTCCCCGTCGGCACCAGAATGACAAGGCGCGCGAGCGCTGGAAGCAGGAGCAGTACATTGCGGCGGCGGTTTTGCTGCCGTCGCGCTTTTGACGGGGAGTGGTGGATACCATCGATGCTGGAACAGTACTTTCCGATCCTGCTTTTCATCCTGGTCGGTGTCGGCATCAGGCTGTTCCTGCTGACCGTCGGAACGCTGAGTCGCGCCCGACCGCCCCGACGCGGCGGAAACTGTCTCCGTACGAATGCGGGTTCGAGGCTTTCGAGGACGCGCGGATGAAGTTCGACGTCCGCTACTACCTGATCGCCATCCTGTTCATCCTGTTCGATCTCGAGATTGCATTTCTTTTTCCCTGGGCGGTCGTCGCTGCCCGATATCGGCATCTTCGGCTTCTGGTCGATGATGGTCTTCCTGACCATTCTGGTGATCGGCAGCTATGTTGG
>ERZ1370068.5801-contig-4809_pt1 | contig 84686 bp, 135 predicted proteins | sample MGYA00561227_ERZ1370068 | MGnify/ENA primary metagenome ERZ1370068 (study PRJEB38410, sample SAMEA6850437) | metagenome | study: Metagenomic assessment of the ecological functions of the soil: analysis of the soil microbiota associated with the...
TCGGTCATTTATGCGCCCGTTCAGTTTTACGTATTTACTGCTCGTCGCCACGCCAAGGCACGGGCAAGTCGCGGCAAGCGGCGTCACGCTGCGCGATGATCGGCACCACCAGCAGGTCGTGGAGGCGGCGAACAGGCCGGCGCTAAACGTCCAGCCCGGCACGTCTATTCCGTTTGCCCTGCCGAAAGTCTTGGCACGATCCTCGGAGGCGACGATGAGGTCGCCGGCCTTCGAATAGAAGGTCTTGCTATGCGGGGCGGTTACCGCCATCGCGCCGTCCCACGGCGTATGCCACTGATCCGTGCCGGGAGGCGACGAGACACACGGGAGGTTGTTGGAGCAACCGAGCCCTGCGCCCGGATCGAAATTGGAGATCCTGATACCGAAGGTGGGCGGGCTCAAGTTTTCCCCCTTGTCCGCTCGATACCGTGACCAGGTTGCGCGCCTTGCTTCGGGCGCGTCGGTGCCGCGCGCGGGATACCAGTTTCTGTCTCCTAACGGCGTAGAACACCGATCCGCCCGCGTAGATGGTGTCATCGTCGCCAGATGGCGACCCAGGGTGCGTTGCGGTAGTACAGCCGGCGCGGGCTGGGTGCGGCAACTCGGGGTCGCCGGTGTTCTGCCTGAGGAACGGCATCAAATTCGTATCGTGGAACGTCTTGCCGCCGTCCTTCGAGACGGAGGCATGGCAGTCGGCCGTGCGTTCGCCGGGGCCGCGCCCGCGTTGGTGTTGATCGGCAACCCGTATTCCCGCCACGCGATGGCCACCAGTGAGGTCGGGGTCGGTGCGACTCACGGCGACTCGGTGGAAAGCGCTCGCGGAGTTCACCGAGAATTGCTGATGTTGACGGAGCGATTTCCGCTTGTCCCTTACCCCTATCCTCATCCTGTCGTCGACATGGACCGCCGGACTGCGCCGCCGGAGTGGCGCCCAGCAGCAACAGGCACGCGGTCACTAGCGATGCCAACCGTTCTTGCTGTCTGCTCAGTGATGACCTCCGTTTCCTGTCAACTGAAAAAGAACGTGAATCAGGAAAGGGGCGTGCTTCGGACCGACCTTCCTCTTCCGGGCAATCCGGGGTACCGTCGGCCCGGGTACTCGAGACGTTGGCCTCCCCTACGGGAGCGCCATGGCCTCCGTCAGCAGATTATGGGGCCGAATGGAGCAGTGCGCGGAGCGCGTTAATAGGTGGCTGCAGGTTCGCGGACCCTCGACGGGCAACCGAAATTCCACCGAAGAAGGTCCGCAAGCGCGCACGCTTCGGCTTTTGGGCAGAGCGCGAGATACGCCGAGCGGCGCGGAGTTCGAACCCGCGGCGCACATATGCTGCTAGGCCGATCGACCACGGCGCACGTTACAAAGGTAGAGCGATTTCTTGCGTTGCGCATGTCGCACGACTGTATCGTTTCTTTGGCGAATACCGAACGATGTTTCGATCTGAAGTATGGGTCGGGCCCGATCAAAAGTCAATGTAGTTGGACCGCATCAACGGCTCGGTTCGCGCGCAAGCGAATTTTTTACAAGCACGACTTCCACGCACCACGTTTCAGGCGAGCAATGCCACGCCGCAATCCGCGATGATGGCGATAAGAAGATCGGAGTTGCGCGCCTGAAGTTGCGCTTCGATCGATTGAAGATCAGTGGCGTCGATCGATCTGCCACGCTGACGGATCTGGCTTCGCAGCACCTCGGTCCATCAGCGGCACGAAAAACGGCGACACGGGAACGTTGTCGGGGAGGTGACCTGAGTCCGGTGTTTCGACCGGATTATTCCCCGGAAATGGCGCTGCGGATCGGTTCCGGGCGAAGTGACCATTCCCGCGGCACGAGACAAAAATGCTGAATGGATCCCATCGTCAAGAAATCAAAGCGTGATCACGCCCAGATCGCCTGCAAGATGCTCATCACTGATCCGCATTTGTACCTCATCGCGATCCCGGTAGTCCTCCTGACCGGCATTTCAAGACCGGAATCCCCGGGCTCTTCGGCGGCATGGCTGTGCCGCTGCTTGCACTGGTCATCACCACCGCTTCAGGCAGCCGCAATAATGCTGCCGATACTGTGCTGCATCGACCTGTTCGGCCTCGGCGCATTCCGAGGCATCTACGACCGACGCAACATGCCGATTCTCCTGACCGGCCTTGCCATCGGCATCGTAGTGGGCAGCTTGATATTCCGCTTCGTGCATCAGGATGTGCTGCGCCTGCTGATCCGGCGCGATTGCGATCGCATTCGCGCTCAACAACTCTTCGGCTGGGCGAAGAACCGTCCGCCAGCGACGGCCTCAGTGGCCTCGCGGCGTAGTCTGGTCGCAGCAGTGCTCCGGACTCACCAGCTTTCTCGCGCATGCCGGCTCGGCACCCCTGATGGCCTATCTCCTGCCGCTGCGGCTCGACAAGCGCGCGTTTATGTCGGAACGACCGTGTGGTTCTTCTTTGCTCGTCAGATTACGCAAAGATCATCCCCTACGCCCTTCTCGGGACAGCTGGACACAGACCAACTTCGCAGCATCTCTGCATGCTCCTGCCTCTGGTGCCGGTTGGTGTCAAGCTGGGCGTGATCATTCAAGGCAAACTCGAGGAGCGTGTGTTCTACCAGATCAGCTACTGGGCGCTGCTTGCTCTCGCGGAATCAAACTGGTCTGCTGACGACGCGGAGTGACACTGCCGTAGGGCGTTCGCGCCTCAGGACGTGCCAATCCACGTAAACCGCGTCGGCGATCAATTGACCGCCCCTGACGATCGACTCACCATGAACTCAGAAATCAGAACATCTCGCCGCCGCGGGCTGCCGGATGATGTCGTAAACGGTCACGCAGGTCGCCGATCGGAATCTGACCGGGCGCCGAACCGGATTCGCCGACGGCGAAGCTGAGCCACGGACCGGACAGGTCCACCACGACCATCGCTGTCTGCCACCGAAGCCCGGTGGCCCCACCGACTCCATGCTGATCAGCGGATGCTGCACGGGCCTTGCTGTCCGGCCTCGGCCCGGGCGTTGCCCGCGAGCAGCCGGAGCACGTCGGCGCAGTCGCGCGGCGATGACCTGCACCATTTGCCACGTCGGCGCCAGAAGCCGGGCATTTCGCGCCTCGAGGAACCGAGTCGGCGAGGTGGTCGGGGCCCGGCGTGTAGCTGGGGTTGTGCGTAGGACAGGATGAAGCCGGATCTCGTGCCGCTGCGTGTTCTCCCGCACGCGGCGCAGATGGTGGTGATCCGGGGTCGTTGTCCAGTTCAGCAGAATCGATGAAGTCGACGGGCCGCGTCTCCGCACGGCCCGTAGGAGCTACGGACGACCTCCTCATGATCGCCGATCGCGATCCGCTCGCCACCTCGCGGGCCGAGCGGCGGGTGAAAATGACGGGATCGCTTGCCGACGATGATACCCACGAAGTGCGCGCGCCGTCTCGATCACGGCGTCGGCGGTGTCGCCCGCCGCGTCGAAGAAATCGACACGCCACCTCGATGATGTCCGAAAGCTTCTGCCGGAGGACGCTTGGCGGCACTCGGCAGAGCTGCCCGCCCAGCGGGTCCGGCCGACCAGTGATGGCGTGCAGAGCAGCTTGGAGTTTCGCCGCCCAGCTTCCTGCACGTGTGCGTCGACCGCCTTGATGTAACTGCCGCTTTCACGCCAGGCGCTCCGATCACGGGGGCGCGACGGCGGCGCGCCGGTTCCCAGCCAAATCGGACGCCGGAACGGCCCTTGTCGCGGCGCCCTTTTCGCGCAATGCTCGGCGAGATACACGCCTTCAGCGTCTCGAGGCACCGCGTCGCGTGTTCGGCATAGCCGATCTCCTCGTGCCGCTCCTTGTTGGGCAGCTCGATCAGGTAAACGCAGTGTGGGATGTGCGCCGAGGATGCTCGAGACATCGATGCCGCCATCGCCGACGTAGAAGGGCGCGCCTCGCGCATGATGCGGATCATCTCGGCGCGTTCGGTCGGGATTTCGGCCGGAGCGTCGCAGCAGGTGCGGCGAAGTGGAACCACTCGCGCGGTAGCGCACGTCGAGCGGTCACTGGGTTGTCGCTGGGCACGGTGGAAGTGGCGTGCATGTCGACCATCAGCCCCGCGTTGCTCCGGTTGACCGCGCGCAGCGTCTGACCGCCTGCGCCAGGTTGGCCGCGGTGGCGATTCGCGGGGACGTACTCGACGGGTCCACCGTCAGCCCAGACGGCGACTTGGCGAGGTCGCGATTCCGCCGAGCTTTACTCGATGACTTAGAACTCCCGTTCCGCCGCCCCCAGCAGATGCTCGATAGGACGGGACTTGGCGCCGGGCTGGCCACGCGAAAACCTCCATCGCCCGGCAGGTGCTTCGATTAGGTGCAGGCGGCTTCGAGGCGCGCGCGAGCTCACGATGTCTAGCCATGACCGCACGCCCGTCGACGCATAGCGCCCGCTTCCGTCTGCTTCCAGCATCTGCGGGTTGTCACGGCCAGTGCGTAAGTTGGGCTCGCCTGGGCGTGCCCCAGGCGAAGATGGTCGAATGCTCACGTAGTCGTAGCCGGCCCTCGCCAGCCGACGTCGCATAGATCATCTCCGGCCGCGGCGCGCACGTCCGAGCACGGTCAGGTGGGCCCGGTGAAAACTCTTGTTCCATGGTTTTCATCTCTCATTGCGGCCGGCAGTCGATACGTGATGAACTTTTTTCGGCGCGAGTAGATGTGCGCGATGTTCAGCCACCATCGGCACCGGCTCGTTTCTGCGCGCTGGCCGTCGATGACGAGGCAGGCGCTTCGCACGGTGATGGCACGCTCGTCACGACGCTGCACATGGATTCTCTTGGTTTCGGATCTGCCGGGCGCTCAGCAAAATGGCCCGGGTTGCGAACTTCTTTCTTGGCGCCCTAGGAATGACCCACGCGTCGAATACAATCTAACGATAGGACCTTCTGTCTGCGATGGGTCAAGGGCATTCGCGTCCTTGGTCGTTGCGCTCTTTTTCATATTGTTTGCGCCTCTGACGGCATCTCAAGACCATAGAGCCGCCCACGTGCATCAGTGCAAAAACGGGTCAGGAGCGGTAGCTCCTAACCCGTTGAACGAGCTGCGCAATTCTGGCGCGCCCGGCAGGACTTGAACCCACGACCCCCTGGTTCGTAGCCAGGTGCTCTAATCCAACTGAGCTACGGGCGCGAAAGTGAATTATATCAGAAGCTTGACGTAGCTAAACCGTGGCGCATCGCCCGTCCAACGGGCATCCCTGCAACGCTCAGCCGTAGCTGGCACGCTCCAGCTGCACTTTACCCAATGGCAGGCGTTGGACGGCCGCGAATCAAGGCAAATCCGAAGCCGGCAAGCGTTCGATTTACGGCACTTGTTGCCGCGTGTTTGCCACCCTACCGGCGACCAAAGACGCATCGACGCGCAGGAAAACAAGGCAGTGGAGTCACAAATGGACGCAACATTGGAGCGCGCCGCCAGCGGCGCCGACGCGAACCGCCCGAGGCCGAACAAGATCTGGCATCAGGATAGTAACGACCAGGACTTGGCGAAGGCTTCGAGATCGTGTTCGCCGGGTGCGTTTTGCTCGCAGCGCGCTGATGGCTGTTGGCATTCGGCTACGCCTGACAGCCCTTGCACTGAGTGACGCCGGACTTTCCTCCCGGCTTCGCCCAAGCGACGAACGCGGCCGCTATTTCGAACCGCTTTCTCTCGTCGACAATGACGGCGGCTCCACCATACCCGGCAATCCCCTCGAGCGTGAAGATCACGCTTCTTCAGGTCGTCGATTGCCGACTGCGAAGACTCTCGCAGAGCCTCGACAATGGTAGCGTGGGCTGTCGCTTCCTGAATCTTGGTACCCGTCTCGTCGCACAGCGGTTTGAGGTCCAGTTGAACTGCAACTAGTTTGTCGATCATGGAAGTCAGTCGATGTCGATCGACCGCCATCCACTGTTCGGGCTGCGGATTGTCTTGGCAGGTTGCATCTCCGATTGCGGCAGTAGCCGTTAGTGATCAATCACTTCTAGCACGTCCTCGCCGAAAACCCAATTTGTGCGCCGGCGCGCCAATAGGTTACATCATACTTTGGTTTGCCTACGTCTGACCCACTTGCGGCACATTGCGACCAAGCCCACCGCGTCCGCTCGCGCAATTGTTAGCCGGCAGCGGAGATATCACTCCATCAGGAACTGCAGCTTTTCGTCGGCGAATTCGATGATGTCGCCGCTTTGCAACATGCGGTGCTTCCTTGCCCACCGATTGACCATTGACCCGCGGATAGCGGCGACCCTCGACGTGGGTGATGAAGTAGCCTTGTGGTCGGCGCGTGAGGACCGCCAGTCGATCACCGCGCTTGCCCAGTGTGGCGACGACGCGATCGAGATCGACGATGCTGCCTGCACGCTTTCCCGCGAGTATCTTGATCCTGCCCTTGGGAAAGCGAATCTTGCCTGGCCGCGCAGACGCCACGCGCGCAACTGCGGCGGGGGTCTGAGTTCCTTTCCGCGCTTCGCCGGCGGCCCCATAGAGGCCGTCGATAAGCATCGTGCGCTCCAGGTCGATCGCTGAAGCCACGCGCGGATTCAGATAGCGCAGGTAAAAGCTGCCGAGCTCGACCACGTCGCCATGCTGCAGGATATGGCGATCCACCCGCCTGCCGTTGACGAACGTAGCGCTGCCGGTTCGCAGGTCTTCGAGAACGTGATCGTTGCCGATCGACAGGATATTCGGCGTGCTCGCCGGCTGACCGCAGGATCGTCGACGACGACGTGGTTATGGCCACCCCTGCCGACACTGATGCGATCCTTGTCGAGGAAGCATTGATACAGAACCGACCCGCCCTTGCTCAAGACCAGCTTTGCCATCGCCCCCTACCTCATTTGAACCATCCGAAAAGGCGCGTGACTCCATCGCTGCTGGCTGGCTGCCGGGAATGGTTTCAGCACTCTGACGATGATGACCGAAACATTGTCGTAGCCCGCCATTATCCTTGGCCGCCTGGACCAGGTGGTGAGCGGCGCGAGCGGTAGATTGCTCTTGAGCGATTGCACGATCAACTCGATGTCGGAATCGTCCACCAGGTCATTGAGGCCATCGGAGCAAAGCAGAAAGATATCGCCCGGCAGGACCTGTACCTCGTGGATGCGCGGAGAGATGTCCTGCTCGATGCCGAGTGCTCGCGTGACCAGGCTGCGGTTGTGCGACTCGCTGGCGTCGGCGGCGGCGATGATGCCCAGCTCGACCTGATCCCGGAGCAGGGAATCGTCGCGCGTGAGCAGTTTCAGCGCCCTGCCCCGCAAACCGGTATATCCGTGGAGTCCCCGAGGTGCCCGAGGGCGACGGCATTGTCGTAAAACACGGCCACCGCCACCGGTCGTTCCCATGCCCTGATACGCCGGGCTGGCCTGCGCCGCTTCATAAACCGATTTATTGGCGCGTGTTTATGCTTTGTTCGATAGCCAGCCGGGGCGAAAGCTGGCTCGCGGCGTTTCCAAATTCAGGAATGTAGGACTTGAGCTCGTTGAAAATGACCTCGGTAGCGATGCGACTGGCGACTTCGCCGGCACGGTGCCCGCCCATGCCGTCGGCCACGACCATGGCTGCGCTTCGGGGTCGATCGCGATGCTGTCTTCATTATATTGGCGAACGCTGCCGACGTCGGTGAGCCCCGCCATTTCGATGAATTTTCTGCGCCATTTTGCGGAATATTTTGCGGCGCGGCCCGAGCACCGAAACTGAGTGCTCGAGCGAGCGCCTGTCGGGTCAAAAGTATCACATGCAAGCGAGCTTTGGATCGAGCCGCAAGCTGCCTCGCGATGACCGTGTCGCCATCGCGGCACGCGATCGGCTCGAATCAACTCTTGTGCTGTGTACGACCACGGAATTCGTTGATGTCACTCGAATCTTTAGGCCGCTACGAAATCCTCGAGGAACTGGGGCGCGGGGCGATGGGTGTCGTCTATAAAGCCCGGGACCCGCTGATCGATCGCACGGTAGCCATCAAGACCGGTCGACCTCGACTTGTCGTCCGATCGACACCGAGGCATTCGAGCGTCGCTTCTATCGCGAAGCCAAGTCCGCAGGCCAACTGAATCATCCCAACATCGTCACCATTCACGACGTAGGAGCCGCAGCGGCAGCGCCTACATTGCGATGGAATTTCTGGAAGGAAAGTCGCTGCGGGAAATCATCGACTCCGGCGTAGTTCTTGCACCGGAGAAGATCGCCGAAATTGTAGCCCAGGTCGCCGATGGCTTGGCCTGCGCGCACAAGAACCACGTGATCCACCGCGATATCAAGCCGGCCAACATCATGCTGCTCGACAGCGGGACGGTCAAAATCACCGATTTCGGCATTGCCCTCCTGTCTCAAGGGATCGCTCACGCTGGGCTCGGTGTTTGGTTCTCCGAAATACATCTCACCGGAGCAAGTCGTCGGACAGCATGCGGACGCGCGATCGGATATTTTTCGCTGGGCGCCGTTCTCTATGAGTTGCTGACCGGTTCCTGGGCGTTTACGGCGAAGCGACCTTGACGCCGTCCTGTGTCAGGTCATCAACGAAATGCCGGTGGCGCCGAGCGCTCGCAACCGGAACATCGCCGTCGGGTTCGATCGCATTACCGCCAGGGCGATGGCCAAGCATCCGGACGATCGCTATCCCAGCGCGCAGGAAATGGCGGAAGATTTGCGCAATTTCCAGAATCTCGAAGCGCCCGCCGACGTTCAATGTATCGCAGCGCACGCTGGAGCGTCGTTCGCGCTGGCGAGAAGCGGTAAAGGCGCGGATCAGCCGGGAAGCAGCGGACAGGCAGGTCGAAAGGTTTTCGTCGCCCGTGGCGAACGCGGTCTGGCGCAGAGCGCAATCATGATATTCATCTGGGGTGCCGCGCAGCGCTGCTGGTCTGTCGCCGCGGGCTGGGTCTTGGCGCCGAAATACTTGCCGATGCAGGAGCAGCCCGTAGTAAGAGTAGCCGCATTGGCTCCTTGCCGGCCGCAGCAACGAATCCAGGCGACGCGCCCTTGCGCGCGGCAGCGCGAGAAGCATCACCTTCTTCGATACCCGTCGTCGCGGTGAGCAATACTCCCCGGATCCTGCGCGTGCGGGTCGGCTCGCATTCGCGGTGAGCCCGTGGGGAGAAGTCTACGTCGACGGTAAAAGGAGAGTATTTCGCCTCCGCTGCAGGAAATCAAGCTCTCTCGCTGGAAAGCACGTCGTTGAGATTCGCAACACGACCTTCCAGCGCCACAGCCAGACCGTCGACCTCGATGCGGACGCAAGCGTGCGAATCAAGCACAAGTTCCAATGAGGGTGACCGGAATGCCAGCCATCGGCCGCTTGGGGCTGGTCGCGCGCTATGTTTGCGCTGGCTTGCGCCGGTTGCTCTCCGCCGATGGTCCAGGAGACCGCGAAGCCGGGTCGCGATGCGACGCCGAAGTGCGAGCGGGCCGCAGTCTCAAGGAGCCAACGCGCCGAGCGCCAGCGCCGAAGGCAGCGCCTTCGAGGAAGGGCGAGCAGGAGCTCGAAAGGGCGGTCAAGAGCTATGAGGAAGGCGCGCACAAGAATGCCGCAAGACAATTTCAGGCGGCGCTGGATTTCGGGCTGAACGCGAAGGCGGACCGGGCCACCGCGCACAAATATCTCGCCTTCATTGTCTGCGTCTCCGGCCGCGAAAAGTCGTGCCGCGACGAGTTCCGCAAAGCCTTGGACGCAGATCCCGAGCTTCGAGCTGGGGCCGGCCGAGATCGGCCATCCCGTCTGGGGCCCCGTTTTCCGCAGCGGCATCAAGTCGGACCCAGGCGTCCAGGCGAAGACCAAGTAATTTCATCCGCCGTGGCTCGATCGCGGCGCGGATAGCTCTGGAATTCATGTGCCCTGCATCCAGCACCGGGCGACATTGCACCTACATCGTAAGCATTTCCCCAGCGTCGGACGGCGCGAAGACTATCGCGCCCCCATGAGATCAGAGTCAGCGCTGTTTGACCTGCGATGACATTGCGGCCTACAGCGCAAGCACTCGTTCCGATTACCTTGACAACAACGTGGACAACGGTTCAACTACGCTTCGCTTTGTTTAGACCAGTCCACTGCGCCGAGTGCCAGCCACTTGTCGCAGTCGTTTGTTTCGGACGTCTCGTCAACGGTTTTGGGAGATATAAAAATGAATGGCATGCGCAAGGTGCTCTGCTTTTTGATGGCGATGGGGCTCGCGGCGTTCGCGATGCAGGCCAGCGCCGCAACAAAGTCAATCTCTCTCACGGTGACCCGCATCGGCGCTACGACGTCGACGCATCAGAGTTCTCGCGGTCATCACTAACACCGGCAACTCGAATGCCAACTCGTTCGAGGTCGATTGGTCTACGTCTCCCAATTTTGTGGTCACCAGCGGCCAGGTCGGAGACCGACCCTCTGGTCTACCCCACTCCTCCCGGTCTCAAGGGGCGCGGCGCTATTCGCGGCTCAGTCTTCACCCAAGCAAGCGCCGAACAAAGACTTCGGTCACCGTACACGCTGAACAGTGACGATCACCGGAGTCAGCAATGCGCTACATCTTCGGTGAGACTGGTGGGCGTACGCGTGGACGGGCGCGCCGGGACCGGCTAGCCAGTCATTCACTCTCGACCCAGGTCACTACCACCACATCCCTCCGCCACCGTGCATCAGGCCGCGATCGCTTCGTCAACCAGCCGAAGGATGCGTTCATCGGCTCGACCATCACGGGTTCTCCTTTCAATTCGGCAGGCAGCGCAGTGAGTGTGCATTTGCTGCAGAACGGAACTGACGCTGCCGGCGACGAACGTATCGGTGCAGCTGCCACTACCGGCGTGCGCGATTGCCGCCGCTAACGCGACGACAATGCGGCGGCATCGCGCGACGTTCACGACGCTCACAGAGCACGGCCTCAGCAACGGCAGCGGGCTGCATGCTGACGGCGTCGGCAAGCGGATACGGTTCCGTGGGTTCGGACGCGTTCAAGGTCGTGGTGTCGCCGGCACGCTCGGCTGCGCCAGCGCCAAACAATTACGCCAACGGCACGCGCTACTGGCTGCCGGGAACGACGAGCTACGACCCCGATAAGGATTCGTTCACCGGCACGCCGGGGTGGGGTCTGCGGCGCCACCTGAACACGACTCGGACGCGAATAACAACTTCTGCCCGGCACAAATACCCTACAGTCTTCACGTTCGACGGTGACGACGGCGGCGCTTTATCGCGGACAGAGCTCGGTCAGGACGTCATCGTCGAGTACGTCCTGGTGATGACCGCCGTAGCGCGACTCAGCTGGCAATGCGCTGGCCGCTCGTTCGATGTGGCCGAAGTTCGCGTGGGGATTCGCTGAGCAGCCCGCCAGTCCTCCCGGCGACTACACCAATGGCATCCCCTGCAACAACGACTTCGTCGACGCTACGTCGATGCCCGCAACGGTGAAAATGTGCGCGGCGCAGCAGGGTTGGACGTCAGATCAGCGCCGGGATGGTCCAGTTCTGGCTGAAGGTGATCGACATCGACGGCTGGACGGAGCCGTAACAACGCTGTAGTTTGCATAGACCAGAGCGAGCCCTGCGGGGCCGCTCTGCTTTTGGGGCGTTATTGCGGAGGTGTGTGGCACCGGCGGGACAGCTCGGACCTTGCCAGGTTCGCGAGGAGGGAGCGGCTCTCGTTAACCATGTCGATCGGTGCTTCGACACCCTCCAACCGGTCCAGCCTCGATCAGCGAGAGCATGGTCAGGGCCGCCTCGAAGGAGTCGCGCCTCTCTCTTGCTGCTGTGAGGCTTGCCTCCAGAGCATCGCGGGCGCCCCAAAGGTCACCTTGTCGGAGCAACGCATGTCCCTGGATGCGCTCGAGGAGTGGCACGACCTGCGCCACGCCGTTCGACTCGCTGGCACTGCCGAGCATACCGCGCACCAGCTCTGCGGGCGGCGTCCCGATTCCCCATGGCGAGCCGGCACTCCGCAATCCGGGCATCTATGGGAGCAACTTCGCTTTCGGCTCCGACCTGCATGTAGATCGCTCTGGCCTCTTCGAGGCGTTTGAGCGCTTCGCTCGTCGGCGGCCTAACCGTAGTGATATCCGCCGAGCCATAAGAGGCACTCGCCCAGGTAGGACTGGTATTGCGATGCTCGCCACACCCGAAGCGTTTCGAGCAGCAGCGCCTCGGCTTCAGTCCACTCGCCGCGATCGGTCAGAACCTCGGCCGCGTTCATGCGCGACAGGGCAGCATTGACGGTGTTGCCGAGCTTCAAAGCTGCGGCGCGAGCGCGCTCGTAATACGACAGCGCCTCGTCCCAGCGGCCCTCCAACCGCGCATACCATACCCAGATCCGACAGAAGCGCGTGGCTTGCCTCATGGAGTCCCCAGCCCGCGCTCATAGGCCTCAAGCTGAGCGCAGCATCAAGGCGAGCGCCCCAGTCCTTGCCCGAGCATCGCTTGTGTCGACCCCATGACGAAATACGCATCCGCGAGTGCTTCGGGATCATTCGCAGCTTCCCTCGGTCACGGCCCGAGCAGCCCACTCCAGCGCCTCCGGCGTACGAGCCCACGCGCTGCAGGACGATCGCACCCCACGCGCGCACGAGCGCGCCATTTGTCGGGCGGCCTCCAGGCCTTCCAGCTGCTGAAGAGCACTTCGAGCCTGCTCGGCCTCAGCGTAGCGCTTGCTCGTGTTTGCCGAGCTTGTTGTCGGCGTGTGAGATCTTGAGCAGCAGTTCAGCGTCCGCGAGAGGATCGCTCGCAACAAGTAAGCGAGTGGCCGCGTAGCCTTCGGAAGCCTGCGAAACTCGGCTGCCCGGTACCACGCGTCGCCCAATGCGTGGTGCACAGAGGCGATCTCATCTTTCTCTAGGTCTGTGCAAGCTGGCGCCCCGCCTCCAACGCGCGCGAATACAGGGCTGCGGCCTCGACGTGCGCAAAGGCACCTTCGGCGCGTTTCGCGGCGATCGTGGCGTAGCGCCAGACCTGGCGGAACTCGCCGCGCCTCGAGTAATGCAGCGACAGAGATCCACCGCCTCCTCCGGGGTAGTCCATCTCCTCCTCAGACGCGCCGCGACCGCGCCGTGGAGCCGGCGCCGCAGCTTGAACGGCAGCCCCTGATAGGCCGAGTCGCGCAGCAGCGTTTGGCGAAAGCGCACGTACCCGTCGGGCTCCTCGTCGAACAGGTCCGCGCAGCTTGTCCAGCGCGGCTGCATCGGGCGCCGGGCCATCCTCTTCGGTAGTAGAGCCACGACACCATACGCGGATGGAACGTCAGGCCGAATACCGCGACGCGACGAACCAGCGCACGATCCTCCGGCCCCAGCGTGTCGATCTGCGTCATCAGCGGCCGCTTCCGCCGGACTCGGGCAGGTCTCGCGACGCCGCCGGATTCGATCGCCGAGCGCAACAGGTCGCGCAGGAACTGCGGATTGCCCCCGGATCGATTCGGCGACGACTTCGAGAGCGTGCGCCGGGAGCGGACTCTTGCTCGGCTGCCAGCTGCGCCAGCCGCAGCGCATCCTGCGGCGCAAGCGGCTTGAGTTCGACGCGGACCACCTCGGCGCCTCGCGCGCCTCGAATCCGGTGCGCTGAAGCGCGGCGCGCGACAGCGAACAGCCACGGACCGCGCGGCGAGCCCACCCGATCAGGTGCGACAGCAGCTCGGCCGAGGCCTCGTCCATGTGGTGCGCGTCCTCGATCTCGATCAAGCAGCTTGTCGGGCATCATCGTCTCGAGGAACCGGGCCACGGTTTCGTGCAGCTTCGTGCGGCGGTTGTTCTCCGCCAGCATGTCGACCTCGGGCGTGGGCGCGATCTCGACATCGAACGCCGTCGCAAGCAGCGGCAGCCACGGCGCAAGGTCGGGCGCCCGGGTTGCCACCTCGTTGCGGACTCGCTCCACGATGTCCGCGTCGGGAGTCGTCGCGGCCGAATCCGAGCATCTCGCGCAGCAGCTCGCGCCACACGACATACGGCGATCGACGAGGTGTAGGCCTCGCAGATGGCGTGCTGCTTGCTGAACCCTGCCGCCGCGTCGCGCAGCGCCTCGAGCAGCCGCGTCTTGCCGATCCCGGCGTCCCCGACGACTTCGATCAGCGGCCCGCGCCCCGAGCGCGCACTGCGTCGAACGCCTTGCGGATCACGCCGAGCTCGGCATTGCGGCCGGTCAGCGCAGCCGCTGCAGCGACACCTGCCGCGTTCGCGAGCCCTCGGCGCGTCCGACCGACCACGCCTGAACGGGCTCGCGCCTTGCCCTTCACCGCGAACGGCTCGAGCTTGGTCGTTTCGAACAAGCGTGTTGGAGCGGTCCAGCACGTCCGCCGGTCGCGTAGATCAGGCCGGGCTCGGCCTTGGCCATCACCCGCGCGGTCAGGTTCACGGCGTCGCCCATCACCGTGTACGTGCGTCGATATTGCGGTCCGATGTCGCCGGCGAATACGGCGCCCCGGTGCACGCCGATCCGGATGGGATCGGCTGCAGGTCGCTGGCGACGATCTTGCGCAGCGCGAGCAGCATCCGCTCCTCGTCGTTGCCGGTCCCTTTCGGCGCGCCGGCGGTCAGGATCAGCTTGCCGCCGTCGGCGTCGACGTCGGAGGCGAGGAACGACACGCCCTGCTTCCTCGGTGGCCGACTCGATCGCGCTCACCAGGCGATGCAGCGCATCGGCAGCCGCCTCCGGACCGTTCCGTTCGATCAGCGCGTCGGTGCCGTCGAAGCGGATGAATGCAATCGTGACGGGACGGTGCTCCGGCGTCCCGCCGCCGCCGAGGACGTGTGCGCGGATCGCGGTGGGAAGGCAGTGCGCCAGCGTCTCGAACGCAGCGACGGGCGACGGCCGTGCATCGACATCTTCTCAGAATCGCCCGGAGGCACCTGCGCGCAGGAGGAGGCCGGGTCCCTTGGGCTCGCCCAGGCACTCGGCCGGCAGCGCCGCGGCTGTCTCGGTGCTGACGAGGATCTCGTCCGCGTCGGCCTCGCGCTCCAGCGTGACGAGGCGGCTCCACGCGCGGACCCGTCGTCACCAGTTCGAGATGCGACGTTCCGACCGCGAAGAAGTGGAAGCGTCCCGAATGCACGCCCTGCGACATCTGCAGCGTAACCTTGGCGCCGGGCAACTCGATCCGGCCGACCTCGTGCAGCACCTGGCGCATCAGGACCGCGGCGCGGCAGGCTCGCGCGGCGTGCCTCGCCGTCGAACCACAGCAGAAGCGCGTCGCCGCCGAACTTGAGTAGGCTCGCGCCGTTTTCGTAGGCGACTCGAAGGATCGACTCGAAGCTGTCTCCGATGGCGTCGGTGATCTGCTCGGCGCCCTCGCGGCCCTTGCGCGCGAGCTGTTCGGAGAGTTGAGTGAATCCGGAGATGTCGACGAACGCTGCCGTGCCGTCTTCGGTCCAGCTTTGAACGTTCGATCATCGACAAGGTGCTGGTGCAGCGCGCGCGGCACGTACGGCTGTACGCGCTCGATGCCCGGTTCAGGAACCGGCACGGTCGATTGGCGCAGTTCTGCCGCGTCGTCGGGTTTGGGTCATTGTCATTTCAATGCTGGGCATGTCGCAGAAGCCTTCTGCTTCGTAGCGCCTGAATTTTCCGAGCGCCAATGCACTCCGCAACGAGCAGAATTTTCGATTCTACATGGTGGAGTCGGGCCACGACTTGCCGAGTCCCCGCGATGACCCACCCAAATTCGTCAGCTGGAACCGCTACGTGCGTCTTTCTGGCAAGCTGCCCAGCCCGGATTCGTCAGTCGCGTGAAGCTTGCGTGCGACGAGTTGTTGAATGCATGATGGGACGGATGGCGTTAGGCGGCACGTTTTGGAAACGTAGTCGTGCTACGCCTCGTTTCGTTAACCGACTCGTCGAAAGGAGCGGTGCGATGATCTTAGGAATGTCGGTCGCAACATTTACCTTGGTTCATGTGGCGTTGAGTCTGGTAGGAATTCTCACCGGGCTTGTCGTCCTGTTCGGGATGTTCAGCTCGAAAAAACTTCCTACCTCGACCGCGCTTTTTCTGGCAACCACGGTGCTGACGAGCGCGACCGGGTTCTTTTTTCCGCGCGATCACATCTTGCCGGCGCATATCGTCGGCGTCATATCGCTGGCGGTGTGCTGGCGGTCGCGCATCTTCTCGCGCTCTACGAGCGTCAGTCTGGCGGGATCCTGGCGCTGGATCTACGTGGTCGGAGCGGTGATTGCGCTCTACCTGAATGTCTTCGTGGGGGTCGTGCAGCGCCTTTCAGAAGCTAAGCGTCTTTGGCGCCTCTGGCGCCGACGCAGTCCGAGCCGCCCTTCGTGGTCGCGCAGGTCGTGGTGCTGGTGATTTTTATCGCGCTGGGTGTGCTTGGCGCTAAAATCGTTTCACCCTCAGCCTCGACACCTAGGCGTTGCACGCCTTTCGAATCCAGAGGGCCTGGCGCACTCCCGCAATTGACGCAGCGGACGCGCTCACGCGGCTCGACCTGGGCTGCGTTGCAGCCGCGCCGTGCATCGTCGGCTCCCTGCGATTATTTCCCCGAACATGCCGGGAATTTGACTCACCCCCCGCTGACACCGCTCGTCACATCGAGACGTAGGCGCGCTGACCTCCGATCCTCGCGCAAATGCTATTCAAGGCCTACTGGAATTGGATCGACGGCGCGGACAAAGCTCGCGCGAGCGCGGCAAGATGAATGCCGTTTGGGCCCCGCGATTGGGCCTCAGAAAGCGGCGCGAAATTGAGAAAGCGCTGCTACTTCAGACGGGCGGATTGGAGTTGCGCGGCACAGCGATGCTGCTCAGCCTTTCCGCGGCCAGAGCACTGGATCAACGCCAAGGCCTGCGATGTCTGCGAAGATTTGTCGAAGAATCGATCGGCGCCGAGCTGAAGGCTGAGACTCTGGGATTCGACATCCGCGTGATTGGTGAGGACCACTTTGGTCGCCGCCGGACGAGGCTGTGGTCCCGCAGCGTCTTCAGCACATCGAATCCGCTGCCGGTGGCCAGGCCGATGTCGATCATGATCAGATCCGGCTGCAGCGCGAACACATCACCGATGGCGGTTTCCGCATCGGCGCTGCAGCCGCTCACCTCCGCCCCCGCCGCCACGATCGCAGAGGCAGGAAGCGCTCGACGATCTCCGAGTCCTCGATAATGTAGACCTGCAACGGCTTGGGCATTTCGTTCATCACGCGCTCGCAGCCAATGTAGGCCACTGGTGGCGCCGTGGGAATCAGCGATATGCTGATCTCGTTGTAGGAGCGCGTCCGGCAATAGGTGTCCCGGGACACCTGCGCCACGCCTGCGCTACGTCTCGCCCGGATAGGTCGCAAGGCACCCGGGTACGCCAAGACCGGCATGCTGGCTACCCAAGGTCACTGCTCGGATTCGCTTAGGCCTTTTCAAATTCTGGTCCTTGAGCGGTATCGAGCGGATGCGTTTCCCCGTCGCGGCGTAAATCGCATTAAGCACCGCGGGCGCGGCCACGAAGATAGTCGGCTCGCCAACGCCACCCCAGAAGCCGCCCGATGGCATGACTATCGTCTCGACCTTCGGCATCGCTTCCATGCGCATGATCTTGTAGGTGTCGAAATTCTTCTGCTCGATGCGGCCATCCTTGACGGTGCATTCGCCGTAGAGAAGGGCGGAGAGTCCAAAGGCGAATGAGCCTGCGACCTGGCGCTCGATCTGAGCCGGATTTACCGCGTAGCCGGGGTCGGTCGCGGCGACGATGCGGTGTATCTTCAAGGTCCCCTTTGCTGCTGACCGAGACTTCGGCGCAGGCCGCCACGTAGCTGCCGTAGCCCATCTGTTGCGCAAGGCCGCGATAAATGCCGCGCGGCGCAGGCTTGCCCCAGCCGACGCGCTCGGCAACGGCATTGAGGACGGCGAGGTGTTTGGGATGATTCACCATGAGCTTGCGGCGAAACTCGAGCGGATCCTGGCGAGCGGCGTGCGCAAGCTCGTCCATGAAGCATTCCAGATAAATCGCATTCTGATTGTTGTTCACTCCGCGCCAGAAGTGCGGCGGGATGTGCGGGTTGCGCATCGCGTGGTCGATGAGCAGGTTCGGAATCGTATAGCCGAACGCACCTTCCGCACCGCCCGCATTAAGACCCTGGAACACCACCGCGTCCTTGCCGTTTTGCAGGTTCTGCGGAGCCACATAGGCGAGGATCGACTGCCCCGAAATCCGCATGTGCAGCGCCGTGAGATTGTTGTTGCTATCAAACGCGCCGACTAATCTTCGCCTGGGTAATGGGGTGGTAGCGGCCGTGCGTCATGTCTTCTTCGCGTGACCAGATGAGCTTCACCGGCGTGCCCGGCATCTGCTTGGCAATCGCGACCACCTGCTTCACGTAATCGTGCGTCGTGCGCCGGCCAAAGCCGCCGCCCGGCGGCATCTTGTGGACATCGCACTGTGCGAGCGGCAAGCCAGATGCTTCGGAAGTGACGGCCAGCGCCGCCTCGCCGTTTTGCGTCGGGACCCACGTTTCGCACCGGTCGGCAGTATAGAGCGCAGTCGTGTTCATCGGCTCCATCGTGGCGTGGTGCTGGTAAGGAAAGGAGTAAATCGCCTCGATTTTCTTGGCGGCGCCGGCAATCGCCTGTTTCGCATCGCCGTTCTCATTGCCGACAAACGCCTGCTCGGCATCGAGGCCGGTCTTCACGAATTCGGCGATCGACGCGCTCGACACCTTGGCGTTGCTGCCCTCCTCCCAGGTGATCGGCAGCGCGTCGAGGGCGACTTTGCTTCCCACCAATGATCGGCGACCACCGCAACCGCCGAGTCGCCGACCGGCACGACCTTCCTCACACCCTTCATGCTCATGATGCGAGCCGCGTCGAAGCTCTTCACGGTGCCGCCGAACACTGGGCAATCGCTGATCGCAGCGCACAGCATGCCGGGTAGCTTCACATCGATGCCGTAGACCTGTGCCCCGATGACCTTCGGCGCGGTGTCGAGGCGCTTCACCGGTTTTCCGGCGATCTTCCAGTCCTTGGGATCCTTCAGCGCCACGTCCTTCGGCGGCTCGATCCGGGCCGCCGCTTCGGCCACCTTGCCGAAAGTCGTGGTGCGCCCCGAAGGGGTGTGCGTAATCACGCTATTGCTCGCGCTGCACTCCGAAGCGGAAACCTTCCACTCGTTAGCCGCCGCCTGGATCAGCATCAGGCGCGCGGTCGCGCCACCCTTACGCACGTATTCATGGGATTCGCGGATGCCGCGGCTGCCGGCAGTGCCGTAATTGCCCCACACGCGATTGCGCGCGAGGTTTTGGCCTGGCGTGGGGTACTCCGTGGAAACCTTCGACCAGTCGCAGTCGAGTTCCTCGGCGACGAGCTGGGCGAGACCGGTCATCGTGCCTTGGCCCATTTCAGTGCGGGCGATGCGGATCACGACCGAGTCATCCGGGCGGATCACGACCCATGCGTTGACTTCGGGCAAGTCATCGGCAGCGCGCGCGACATCGGCTCCGCCGAATGGAAGCTTCAGGCCGAGCGCGAGCCCGCCACCCGCGGCAGCGACGGCGACCAGAAAGGAGCGGCGAGTCATCTGAGGAACGTCGTTCATGATGGCCTCCCTCATGCCTTGGCCGCGGCAGTGTGGATCGCCGCGCGCACCTGTTGGTAAGTGCCGCAACGGCAGATGTTGGTGATCGCCGCGTCGATGTCGGCGTCGGTCGGCTTGCGTTTGACCTTTAGCAGCGCAGCAACGGCCATGATCATCCCGCTTTGGCAATAGCCGCACTGCGGTACATCATGCTCGATCCACGCTTGCTGCACCGCGTTCAGGACGCCTTTAGTGGCGAGACCTTCGATGGTCGTGATCTGCTTGCCTTCCGCCGCGCGTGCCGGAAATGCACAGGAGCGTACGGCAGCGCCATCGACATGCACGGTGCACGCGCCGCACTGGGCGATTCCGCAACCATACTTGGTCCCCGTAAGACCCACCCATTCGCGAATGGCCCACAGAAGAGGCGTGTCCGGACCGATGTCTACTTCATGCACTGATCCATTGATGACGAGGCGACTCATAACGAACCTCCGTATTCAAGATGTAAAGCGCCAGCGATACTCCGTCTAAAATCTTTCACACCCGCGGGTATGGTGGGTTGAAGCATCGGCATTAATGCCTTTAATGGCTGAGAGTCTAGTCGAGATCCTCACCCGTCTGCACTTGCTTATTCCTACTTCGAGAAACCGTAAAGAGTCGCCGGATTCTCGACGAGAATGCGCTGGCGCGTGACTTCATTCGGCGCCCACTCGGTCAGCAGATCAAAGAGCACGGCATCATTCGCTTTTTCATTTTCTTTTTGAGTCGGGTGCGGCCAATCACTTGCCCACACCATTCTCTCCGGCGCAGCTTTGACGTACGCTTGCGCGACTTTGCTCGTATCCGCATAGCTTGGCGGGCCGACTTTCGTGTCCTGGTATGCGCCCGAGAGCTTGACCCAGGCCCGGCCCTTGTCGATCAGCTTGCGAATGACACCGAACGCGAGGTGATCCGTGCCAGCTGGCTGCGGCATGCGGCCCATGTGATCGAATACGATCGGTGAGGCAAGCTTGTAAAGCAGATCCTCGATCTTGACGATCTGATCGGCCAGCATGTGGATCTGCACGTGCCAGCCGAGAGCATTGACCCGCGTCGACAGCGGTTCGAGCATCTCAACAGTGGTGGCGCCTGCTTGCACGAGGTTGAAGCGGATTCCCCGCACACCCAGATCTGCAAGCCGCTTCAGTTCCGCGTCGGCGACGCTGGCGTTGACCACCACCACGCCTCGCACCGAGGCGCCGATTTTGGCCATCGCGTCGAGCGTGACTCGGTTATCCGTACCGTAGGTCGAGGGCGTGACGATGACATTGCGTGTCGTGCCGATGCGTTTCTGGAGCAGCCGATAGTCGTCCACCGAGGCGTCCGCCGGCCGCAGCGTCGCCCCCGGATCAGCCGGGAAGCGGGCATCGTATATATGCATGTGACAATCGCAGGAGTTCGCTGGGGCTTTCAGCTTCGGCAGGTCTGTTCCCGAGGACCAGGGCACCTTCTCCTGGGCGTGGCTTTCAGGAATGCCGACCCTGCCCGCTGCTGCGAGGGCCATCAATCCAGCCCCTTTCAGGAACGTACGGCGCTTACCCGTGTGGTCGCTCATGAGTCTCCCCTTATGCGCCAACTGCAGTTAGGCATCGAGTAAGAGGTCCGGGTTTCCATCGAATGAGCCGCAGTTGATTTACGCAAAAGCTTCGGCTTCTCCCACAGCAGTGTCAAGGAGCCGGCTGCAGGCATCTCCAGAGCTCAGTTGGCTAGAAATAAGCGGCGGGAGCGTCAGTGCGCGTGTGTCTGGCCCATTCCCGAGCAAGGTACTCAAGTCACAAACGCGGCACACGCGAAATGTAGCGACTACACGATCACTGTCGATACTCATCTGGCGGAGAAGAGGGATTCGAACCCTCGATACACTTTTTGGGCGTATGCTCCCTTAGCAGGGGAGTGCCTTCGACCACTCGGCCATCTCTCCGGTCAAGCGCGGGATTGTACCTTTCGGCCTCCCGCGCCGTCAAACCAATTTCATTGCTAAATCCGTAGCTTACGAATAGCTGATGCGAAGTTACGCGCAACTTTGCTCGCCTAGAATTGCGCTCGTCACGCCACCTTCGGCGCCTGATCGAGCTCGAAGGCGCGATGCAGCACACGCACCGCCAACTCGAGATATTTTTCGTCGATCACCACCGAGGTCTTGATCTCCGACGTGGAGATCATCTGGATGTTGATGCCCTCCTCGGCCAGGCTCTTGAACATCTTGGCGGCGATGCCGACGTGCGAGCGCATGCCGATGCCCACCAGCGACACCTTGCAGATCCTGTTGTCGCCGATGATTTCGCGCGCTACGAAACCCGTATTTTTCTCGTGCGCGAGAACGTCGAGCGCCTTTTGATACTCGCCGCGATTGACGGTGAAGGAGAAATCGGTGTGGCCCGACGCGCCGATATTTTGCACGATCATGTCGACGTCGACGTTGGCCGCGGCGATCGGGCCGAGAATGGCGTACGCGACGCCGGGGCGATCTTCGACTCCCATCAGCGAGATCTTGGCTTCATCGCGATTGAACGCGATGCCCGATATGATGGCCTGTTCCATGATGTCGTCTTCCTCGAACGTAATCAACGTGCCGTTTGACGTGCTGCTCGGGATCCTCGAACGACGACAGCACGCGCAACTTGACCTTGTACTTGCCCGCGAACTCCACCGACCGGATCTGCAGAACCTTCGATCCCAGGCTCGCCATCTCCAGCATTTCCTCGAAGGTGATTCGTTCCAGCCGGCGCGCCTCGGGAACGATGCGCGGATCCGTGGTGTAGACGCCGTCGACATCGGTGTAGATCTGACATTCGTCGGCCGCCAGGGCTGCGGCGATCGCAACGCCGGAAGTATCGGAGCCGCCGCGCCCGAGCGTGGTGATATTCCCGTCGCCGTCGACGCCCTGAAACCCGGCGACGATGACGACCGTGCCATCGGCAAGGTCGGCGCGTATTCGCTCCTCGTCGATCTTGAGTATGCGCGCCTTGGTGAATGCGCTGTCGGTGAGAACCTGGACCTGGCCACCGGTGTAGCTCTTTGCCTTCACCCCGAGGTGATGCAGCGCAATCGCCAGCAAGCCGATGGTTACCTGCTCGCCGGTCGCCGCGACCACATCGAGCTCGCGCGGATCCGGATTGGGCGACAGGTCCTTCGCCAGCGCGAGCAGGCGATTGGTCTCGCCGCTCATCGCCGACGGAACCACGACCAGCTGGTGTCCTTCGCGGTGAAATCGAGCCACGCGCCGCGCGACATTGCGGATGCGCTCGGTCGAACCGACCGACGTGCCCCCGTACTTCTGAACGATCAGTCCCATGGACGATAGCAGGGCGTGTCACCGCGGATTCAGGATGCGAACGGCGGACAATCAGAGCGAACGAAACGCCAAGGTGGCATTGGTGCCGCCGAAGCCGAAGGAATTGGACAGCGCGGCGCGGATGTTCATGTCGCGCGCGATGTTCGGCACGAAATCGAGATCGCATTTGGGATCGCGATGGAACAGATTCGCCGTGGGCGGCGCGACCTGATCGCGTATCGCCAGCACCGTGAAGACCGCCTCGATGCCTCCCGCGGCGCCGAGCAGATGCCCGGTCATGGACTTGGTGGAAGAAACCGCGAGCTTGGCAGCGTGATCGCCGAAGCAGCGCTTGACGGCGACGCATTCCGCGATGTCACCGATCTGCGTCGAGGTGCCATGCGCATTGATATAGTCGATATCCGTTGCATTGAGGCCGCCGTTCTTCAGCGCGTTGGCCATGCTCCGCGCGGCGCCGGCTCCGTCTTCCGGCGGCGCGGTGATGTGGTAGGCGTCGGCCGACATGCCGTATCCGGCCAGCTCGCAATAGATGCGGACGCCTCGCGCCCTGGCGTGTTCGAGCTCCTCCAGTACGAGCACTCCGGCCCCTCGCCCAAAACGAAACCGTCGCGGTCGACATCCCATGGGCGGCTCGCCGTCGCGGGATCGTCATTGCGATGCGACAGTGCGCGAGCGGCACAAAAGCCGCCGATGCCCAACGGGCTGACGGTTGCTTCCGCGCCGCCGGCAATCATGATGTCCGCGTCGCCGTATTCGATGATGCGCGACGCCTCGCCGAGGCTGTGATTGGCGGTCGAGCAGGCGCTCACCGTTCCCAGATTCGGACCCTTGTAGCCATACTGAATCGACACCAGGCCGGCGATCATGTTGATGATCGAGCCGGGAACGAAGAACGGTGAAATCTTGCGCGGGCCGCTGTTGATGATAGGCCACGCACGTGTCCTCTATCATCGGCAATCCACCGATGCCTGAGCCGATGCAGACGCCGATCCGTTCAAGGTCGCCGCCGTAACCTTCGAGACCCGCGTCGCGAACCGCTTCCGATGGTCGCGATCTGGCCGTAATGAATGAAAGTGTCGTAGCGGCGCGCGTCCTTGCCCGAAAGATATTGCGTGACGTCGAAGTCCTTCACCTCGCCGGCGATCCGCGACGGAAAGGCGCTCGCGTCGAAACGCGTGATGGCGGCAATGCCGGAGCGCGCGGCGAGTATGTTCGCCCAGGCGGCGGACAGGCCGATCCCGACCGGGGACACGATGCCCATCCCGGTTACGACAACGCGGCGTCTGGACATGGTGTTTGCCAGGAAGGACTAGCGAAGCGAAGCGGCTGTTTTCCCGTCCTGCCGCCGACGGTGGCTTGCCGGCTGCGGGTCAGGATGACGAGCGATCGGGGCCGGAGGCGGGACAAGGCGGGCGGGCGGCGTTATTTCTTGAGATGCGAACCGACGTAGTCGATTGCCTGCTGCACGGTGGTGATTTTCTCGGCGTCCTCGTCGGGAATCTCGGTCTCGAACTCTTCTTCCAGCGCCATGACGAGCTCGACCGTATCCAGCGAATCCGCACCGAGGTCGTCGACGAAAGACGATTCGTTCTTGATTTCAGCCTCGTTGACGCCCAGCTGCTCGGCGACGATCTTCCTGACCCGTTGCTCTACGTTTTCCATGCTACTCCTCCTTGCGGGATCAGAAGGCTCAAAAGGCGGTGATTTTACCAGAAGGCATGCGTTTGCCAAACGTCGCGGCCTGCTTACTGCGCCTGCGGCGTGCCGCGCGTTTCCCTTCCAATGCCTACTGCATATACATGCCGCCGTTGACGTGCAATGTCGCGCCGGTGACATAGGCCGCCTCGGGCGAGGCGAGAAACGCCACGGCGTGCGCCACGTCCTGAGGAGAGCCGAGACGTCCGAGCGGGATGCGCTCGATCAATCTTCGCGCGCTGCGCCTCGTCCAGCGAGGCGCGTCATGTCGGTGTCGATGAGGCCCGGCGCGACGCAATTCACCGTAATCTCGCGGCTGCCGACTTCCTGAGCCAGCGATTTGGTAAAACCGACAAGGGCCGCCTTTGCCGCGGAGTAGTTGGTTTGACCTGCATTGCCGCTGATGCCGACGACCGAACCGATGTTGATGATGCGGCCGCGCCGAGCCTTCATCATTCCGCGCAAAACAGCCTTCGACAATCGGTACGCCGATTTGAGGTTGGTATCCAGGATCGCATCCCACTCGTCGTCCTTCATTCGCACCAGCAGGTTGTCGCGGGTGATACCGGCGTTGTTGACCAGAATCGTGATCTCGCCCAGGCGTGCCTGGATATCGGCGATGGTCTCGCTGACGGATTTGGCGTCCGTGACATCGAGCTTCATGCCCTGCCCCTTGCGCTGTGCGGCTTGCAGGAATGCCGTGATGCTTGCCGCACCTTCGTCCGTGGTCGCGGTGCCCACGACGGTCGCGCCGTCGCGCGCCAGGGCTTCGGCGATTGCCTTGCCGATACCGCGCGTCGCGCCGGTGACCAGTGCCACGTTACCGTCGAGCATCGCGGGTCTCCTGGGATGCGGTTGCGGTGATCGCGGCCGCAATCGCGTCCGCGTCATTGAGCGGTAATATTTCGACACCGGTCGCGATTCGCCGGGCGAGTCCGGTGAGGACCGTGCCGGGCCCGCACTCGGCGATGTGCGTTACGCTCTCGTTCACGAACGCCTGTATCGTCCCGACCCATCGAACGGGGCTCGCCGCCTGTCGGGCCAGTGCCGTCCGAATGCCGTCCGGGGTCGCAGCGCGCGCTACGTCGACGTTGTGCAGGACCGCGGGATGGGCGTCGCGCACCGTAACGCCGGCAAGGTAGGCGGCGAGCTTTTCTGCCGCCGGTCGCAGCAGCTTGCTGTGAAACGGCGCACTGACCGGCAACAGCAATCCGCGCTTGGCGCCTCTAGCCTTGGCAGCCACTATCGCGCGTTCGACCGCCTCCTTGTGCCCCGCGATCACAACCTGGCCGGGGGCGTTGAAGTTCACCGCCTCGACGCTTTGCGTCTGCGCCGCTTCGGCGCACGCCGCAACCACTCCTTCGTCGTCGAGTCCCATGATGGCGGCCATCGCGCCTGACTCCCTGCGGCACCGCGTCCTGCATCGCCTGCGCCCGAAAACGCACCAACGGCAGTGCGTCGGCAAACGCGATTGCTCCCGCCGCGACCAGCGCCGCGTATTCGCCCAGACTGTGCCCGGCCATCACCGAGGCTTCGGCGCCACCTGCGGCGCGCCAAGCGCGGTAAACCGCGACGTCGGCGGCGAGCATCACCGGTTGTGTATTGACGGTCTGGTTCAGTACCTCGGCAGGGCCGTCCGTCACCAGCGCCCACAGATCCTGGCCGAGTACCTGACTCGCTTCGACAAAGGTCTCATGCACCGCAGGGTGCCCGGCGTAGCCCTCCATCATGCCGACCGCCTGCGAGCCCTGCCCGGGAAAGACTAGGCCAAGTTTCATCGAAGTCGATCAGCTTGATTCGAAGGCGCGCGGCACACTGTCAACGCCAGCGCAGGAGCACCGAGCCCCAGGTGAAGCCGCCCCCGACGCCGACCAGCATCACGTGATGTCCCGCCTGGATGCGGCCGTCACGAACGGCGATGTCGAGCGCCAACGGAATCGATGCCGCCGATGTGTTGGCGTGCTCGGCGACGGTGCTCACCATCCGCTCCATCGGCAGCCCGAGCTTTTTCATCGTCGCTTCCATGATCCGGATGTTCGCCTGATGCGGGATCAGCCAGTCGATCGCATTCGAAGGCAGATGGTTTGCCGTCAGCGCTTCCTGCGCAACCTCGGCCAGCACCTTGACGGCGAACTTGAATACCGCGCCGCCATCCATGTGCAGAAAAGGCGTGCCCTGGATTTTGCCGTTGGCGACACCGCCCGGCACCGAGAGGATATCGCGATAGCGGCCGTCGGCGTGGAGATGCGACGACATTATCCCGGGCGCCTCCGATGGCACAAGCACGACCGCGCCGGCGCCGTCGCCAAAGAGGACGCACGTTCCGCGATCGGTCCAATCGAGTATCCGCGAATAGATTTCGGCGCCAACCACCAGCGCATTCCTCACCGCGCCGCTCTTGATCATCAAATCGGCCATTGCCAGCGCGTAGACGAATCCGCTGCAAACCGCCTGAACGTCGAACGCCGGCCCGCCGCTCGCGCCGAGCTTGGCCTGCAAGATGCACGCCGTCGACGGAAAGATCATGTCCGGCGTCGTGGTCGCGACGACGATCAGGTCGAGGTCGGCGGGCGCAAGGCCCGCAACCGCCAGAGCCTTCTGCGATGCGGCCAGCGCCAGATCGCTGGTCTGCTCGTCCGGCGCCGCAATGTAGCGTTGACAAATGCCTGTGCGCGAGCGCACCCATTCATCGCTGGTGGCGATCCGGCGCGCGAGCTCGGCGTTGGTCAGAACCTGTGCGGGCAGATAGCCGCCAGTGCCAACTATCCTGCTATGCATCGCTCGGACCCGGCATGGCAAGCGCGGCGTTCGCGGGGACCGGCATCGCCGACAGCCGCTGCGCAATGCGCTCCAGCACCCCGTGCGCCACTTCGGCGTGGGCCTTTTTGAGCGCGTAGCGGAAAGCAAGCACGTCCGCGTGGCCGTGGCTTTTGACGACCACGCCCTTCAATCCTATGAGCGTCGCCCCGTTGTACCGCCGCGGGTCGACGCGCCGCTTGAACGCCGCGATCACCGGCAGCGCGAACAAGCCGAGCAGCTTGCGCAGCGGATTACGCGTGAACTCCTCGCGCAGGAAGTCCGCAAGCATCAACGCCAATCCCTCGGAGGTCTTGAGCGCGACGTTGCCGACAAATCCGTCGCAGACGATGACGTCGGTCGTCCCCTTGTAGATATCGTCGCCTTCGACATTGCCGTAGAAATTGAGGTCGGAAGCCTTGAGCAGCTCCGCCGTCTGCTTGACCACGTCATTGCCCTTGATGTCTTCCTCGCCGATGTTGAGCAATCCCACTGTCGGGCGCTCGATGCCATCGACGGCCGCAGCCAGCGCGCTGCCCATGACTGCGAACTGGACCAGTTGCTCGGCGGTGCAATTGACGTTTGCGCCAAGATCGAGCGCGGTGGTCGCGCCCTTGCGCGTCGGGAGCTGTGACGCGATGGCCGGCCGGTCGATGCCCGGCAGGGTCTTCAGCACAAATCGCGAGATTGCCATCAACGCCCCGGTGTTGCCGGCCGACACGCACGCCTGAGCGTTGCCGTCCTTGACCAGATTGACCGCGATGCGCATCGAGGAGTCTTTCTTGCCGCGCAGCGCAGCTGCCGGACCCTCGTGCATTTCGACGACCTCGGTCGCGGCACGGACCGATATCCTGTCTGCCGCGGTGGAGCGAACGGAGCTCAGCGCTTTGCGGATGTCCTCGTTGCGACCGACGAGGATGACGCTCGCGTCCGGCGTCTCCTCGAGAAACCGGATCGACGCCAAGGACGGTAACGGGCGGGCCGTGATCGCCACCCATCGCGTCGACGGCTATGCTGATGCGCATCGGTTCAGCGGCGACGCGTCATGAAGGCTATCGATCGCGCGCTGCGCAAATGAAAACTCGGTTGGGCCCGCAGCGCACCGCGAACAAAGACCGTGCGCCTGAGCCACGGAGCGGGACTACTCGTCAGCCTTGGTCTTGACGACCTTCTTGCCGCGGTAATACCCACTAGGACTGATGTGATGGCGTAGATGAACCTCGCCGCTGACCGGCTCCACCGCAAGCGGAGCCTTGGGAAGAAATGAGTGCGCACGATGCATGCCGCGCTTTGACGGCGACTTCTTGTTTTGCTGGACAGCCATGTTTGTCTCCTCAAGTGTTCAACCGGGCACGCTCGCACGCGCCCTTAATTTCGTGCCGTTGACCCTGCGTCGTTGACTCCACGCAGTTGACTTGGTCAGCGGGTCGTTTTTCAATTCCCCGAGCTGACTGAATGGGGAAGCCCTGCTTTGGCCGATCTCCTGGCCGGCGACCCTCGGGCTCGCAAGTTCGCATTCGCCATCCGCATGTCGCGGAGAAAACGGCAGCGACAACAAGAGCTCGTCCTCGACCAAGATCAACGGATCGAGTCGCTCGGTGGCCAGGACGACTTCGATTTCGTCGACATCCCACCGCGCCAATTCCGCTTCACTGCGCGCAAGCAGCAATTCCGTGCTTTGATCCACGATCGCCCCAAAAGGCTGCAGGCAGCGCTGGCACACCAAAGGCACCGAACCCGCAAGCGTCAGTGTCAGCGCCGGACGACCTTGCCCATCCCGGCCACCCACCAACCTCCATGCGAGCCGTGCCGCGCCTGCATCGGTCGCCAGCCGATCGGCAACACGCGGGAGATCCGCCGGATCGACAACCCCTTCGAGTGACTCGCCGGCGGCGGACAATTTAAGCGCGTCGAAGCGCATCGGACGTCCCGCAGTGGATTGCGCAAGGGACTGCGTTACGGTCGCCTCGCCTTCGCCGCGGGTTCGCTGCGTCAGCGAGAGCAGCGGCGCGCAAAGTAACATCACCCGCGTGCCGCAAGGATAAACGTTGCATAATAGCGAATAGGCCTTTGGGTGTCAAAGAAAACAGTGAAAACAATGACTTCGCTGCGGCCGAACGACGCTGCGGCAGATCCCCAGTGCTGATCCTGGCGTCGTCGTCGAGCTACCGCCGAGCGCTTCTGGAGCGGCTCGGTCTGCCATTCAGCGTCGTCGCGCCGGAGATCGACGAGGACGTGCGCGACGGAGAGCTCCCCGCCGCCACTTCGGTTCGCCTCGCCGAGGCCAAGGCGCGCGCGGTCGCGGCGAGACATCCGGAGGCGCTCATCATCGGCTGCGACCAGGTGGCCGCCTGCGATGGAATTGCCATCGGGAAGCCTCGCGATCGCGATGACGCGCTGGCGCAGCTACGAGCGATGCGCGGGCGAACCATCATCTTTCACACGGCATTGGCATTGCTCAACGCACGCACCGACCGCTGTCAGCTGGCGTTGGTCGACGTTGCGAGCACCTTCCGCGTGCTCAGCGACGAAACAGCTCGTGGCGTACGTCGATCGCGACCAGCCCTACGACTGCGCCGGTTCGGTCAAAATTGAGTCGCTCGGCATCGCGCTCTTCTCGCGCGTCGCGCAGCGACGACCCGACGGCGCTGATCGGGCTGCCCTTGATACGCCTGACCGACATGCTGATGGCCGAAGGCGTGCAGATCCTTTGATCGCGCCTCGCCCCTTCCGGGTCGCCTGTTTCTCGTCCCGAACCTGCTCGGGGTCGTGCCGCCGGAGGATGTACTGCCTCAGCGTACGATAGCCGTCGCCCGTACGCTAAAGCATTTTGTCGTCGAAACGCCCAAGGCTGCCCGCCAATTCATCAAGTCCCTGCGATCGGAGCAGCCGATACAGTCGATCGATTTTGCAACGCTTGACGTCAACACGCTACCGGATCGCGTGCCCCAATTGCTGCAGCCTGCAGCTCCATGGAGAGGATCTGGGACTGCTTTCAGACGCCGGCTGTCCCGGAGTCGCCGACCCCGGCGCGCTCCTGGTCGCGGCCGCTCATCGCGCTGGCGTTCGCGTGGTGCCACTGGTGGGTCCATCGGCGGTGCTGCTGGCGCTCATGGCGGCAGGCATGAACGGCCAGCAGTTTTCGTTCCACGGCTACCTGCCGGTGGCCCCGGCGGCGCGCATCAAAGCGCTCAAGGCGCTCGACGATGCCGTCGCGCGGAGCGGTGTCACCCAGATCTTTATCGAAACGCCGTATCGCAACGATGCGCTGCTGGCCGCAACATTGGCGGCGTGCCGGACCACGACAGAGCTGTGCGTGGCGGCCGACTTGACCCTGCCGACCGAGCAGGTGATTCGACGGCCGATTGCGCAATGGCGCGACAGCGCGCGTACCGGAGTAGGCCGCCGCCCCGCGATTTTCCTGCTTGGAACGATCTAGGACGCCAGCCGCCAGCCGAAGCCGGCTGTCTTCTAGCGAGCATCCGTCGACAGCGCGTCGCGGCTGGGCCTATTGGCCCTCATCGTCGGGAGAGTTCTTGATGTAGCTCTTGAGCATCCGGTTCTCGAAGCTCTGCTCTTCATACACCGCTTTGGCGACGTCGTGAAACGAAACCACGCCGAAGCAGCGTAGGGCCGTCGATGACCGGCACATAACGTGCGTGCCGATCCAGCATCGCGCGCCGTAACTCCATCACGTCGAGGCCGGTTGTCGCCGTCAACGGATCGCTCACGTGGATGTCGCTCACTTTGAGATCGCCGAGCTGTCCCTTCTGCTTCGCAAGCGCCTGAAGCACTTCAGAGAAAGTAAGCATTCCGACCATATGGCCGTGATCCATCACGACCAATGATCCGATGTCATGCTGAGCCATGACGTTTACCGCATCCAGCACCGTACCGTGCGGAGGGGTAATGAAGAGTGCGTTTCCCTTGATACGCAGGATTTCGCTGACCAGCATTTCGCCTCCTCGCGTGACTTTCTATTGCAGGTTACTCCGGCTCGGTGGCCATGCGCAACCGGGCAATCGGCTCTCGGCATCGTGACGCTCAACTCGTCAGGACGCGCCTTTCGCGCAGCGCCTGCGCCAGCGTTCCGCTATCGACGTACTCGAGCTCTCCGCCCACCGGTACGCCGCGCGCGAGCCGCGTAACCTCTGAGGTTGCGCGCGGCAAGCAGCTCGGCGATGTAATGCGCGGTTGCCTCGCCCTCGTTGGTGAAATTGGTCGCCAGCACGACCTCGCTGACCGCTCCATCGAGCGCTCGCTGAGCAGCCGGTCGAGGCGAATCTCCTTGGGACCGATGCCGTCGAGCGGCGACAGGCGGCCCATGAGAACGAAATATAAGCCCGCGTAAGCCTGCGTATGCTCGACCATCATCAGGTCGGCGGGCGTTTCTACCACACACAGGAGCGTCGCATCGCGTTTGGTCGAGCGACACAGGGCGCAGAGCTCGTCCTCGGTAAAGGTATTGCAGCGTTGGCAGTGGCGGACCGTTCGCGTCGCGGCGTCGAGCGCGAGCGCCAGCCGTTGCGCCCCTTCGCGGTCGTGCTGCAGAAGATGGAGCGCCATCCGTTGCGCCGCCTTGGGTCCGACGCTGGGCAGGCAGCGCAGCGCCTGGGTCAGCTCCTCGAGACTGCTGAGCGGCTCCACGAGTCCACTAAAACGGAAGTTTGAACCCTGGCGGCAAAGGCATACCCGCGGTCAACCCGGCCATTTTCTGCTGCGACGCCGTCTCGACCTTGCGCACCGCGTCGTTCATCGCCGCCGCGACCAGGTCCTCGAGCATGTCGCTTGTCTTCCGACAGCAGCGCCGGTGCAATCGTTACCCGTTTGACGTCGTGGCGCCCGGTCATGACTATCTTGACCATGCCGCCGCCCGACTCGCCTTCGACTTCCATGGCGGCGATCGCATCCTGCGCCGCCTTCATGTTCTCCTGCATGGTCTGCGCCTGCTTCATCAGACCCGCGAGCTGGTTCTTCATCATCGTCCGAATCCTCTTTTAACTAACCGGTTTGATCGAGTCGGGCTTGATCTTGGCGTCGAATCGCGCGAGTACATCCTGCACGAAAGGATCGTCGCGAAATGCGGCCTCTGTTTTCGACTGGGACTCGGCGCGCTCGCGTTTCTCCAGGACCGCTAAGGCTCGCCGTTGCCGTGCCGCCGACGTCGAAGCGCAGACGCACGCGACGCCCCGAAGGCATCATCGAGCGCCGCCTTGAGCTTGTCGGCGTATGCCTTGTTCGGTCAGATGCCGCGATGCCCCGGGCAACTGCCGGGACCAGCTCGTTGCCGACGATGGTTTTGAGCTCCGTCTGCGCCGCAAGTTGCAGCGCGATGCCGGAGAGCTTCATGCCGGCAATGAACGCGGGCCAGTCGGCAATGTCCGCGATCGCAGCCGGGGTCGCAGCCGCGTCGATGTGACCGGAGCCGGCGGCGGCGTGCGATGCCAGGTCCTGGAGCAGAGCTTGAAAGCAGGTCGGCAGGAGGCGATTCCGATTTCGGCGCGGATGGTGCTGGACGCGGCGCGACTCCGCTGGCGCGCTTCCTGATTCCGAGTGCGCAGGGCTTTGCGTCGCCGCCTGACCGGTGCGGCTGCGTCGGAACGCACGCTTCCGCCGCTTTGCATGCGAGGTCGCGGGCTCGAACGCAAGCAGCCGCAGCAGCGTCATCGCAAAGCCGGTGGGCTCGTCCGGCGCGAGCGCGAGATCGGCACGGCCTTGAACGCAGATCTGGTAGGCAAGCTGAACACTTTCCGCCGAAAAGGCCTTGGCGTAGGCCGCGACACGGGCCGCGTCGGCAAGTGCATCGACGGTTTCCGGCACCGTCTGGGCGATGGCGATGCGATGAAACAGCGCGGCCAGCTCATCCAGCGCGGAGGGCAGGCGACAGGCTGCGCTCGGTCAGCGCGCGGGCCTCCGCCAGGAGCGCCGGGCCGTCCGCCGCGATCAGTGCGTCGGCGATCCGATAGATGTATTCCGTCTCGACGGTACCCAGCATGGTGCGCACGACCTCGGCGCGCACTTCGCCCGCACCGTAGGCGATCGCCTGGTCGAGCAAGGACAAGGCGTCGCGCATCGACCCGCGCGCGGCATGGGCGATCAACAACAACGCGGCATCGTCGAAGGCGATTTCCTCGGCACGAAGAATTTCACCGAGGCGCGCGGCGATCGTCGGCTGCGGCAGTGCCTTGAGATTGAATTGCAGGCAGCGCGACAATACTGTGACCGGAATCTTCTGCGGATCGGTCGTCGCGAGCACGAATTTCACATGCTCCGGCGGCTCTTCCAGCGTCTTCAGCATCGAGTTGAACGCCGCTTTGGACAGCATGTGCACTTCGTCGATCAGATAGACCTTGTAGCGTCCGACGGTCGGCGCGTAGCGCGCGTTGTCGAGAATCTCGCGCATGTTGTCGATGCCGGTATTCGACGCGGCGTCGAGCTCCAGCAGATCGACGAAGCGCCCGGCATCGATGTCGACGCACGCGGGACAGACGCCGCACGGCGACGCGGTGACGCCGTTGACGCAATTGAGGCTCTTGGCCAGGATGCGGGCGATCGTGGTCTTGCCGACGCCGCGCGTGCCCGCGAGCAGGTACGCGTGATGCAGGCGCCCGCGCTCGATGCGCGTTGGTCAGCGCCCTCACGACGTGTTCCTGCCCGGCCAGTTCGCTGAATCGCTTCGGTCGCCACTTGCGGGCGAGAACCTGATAGCTCATTGAAGGGGTGGCGAGCCGTACCCCCGGCACTTGCAGAGAATAGCTATGGCTGCTTCCTTCCGGACCTGACCAGATTCACCAACTATGCGATGCGGGGCGGCCCGCCGTTGATCATTGCGCGAGTGTTTTCGCGTCGGCATCATTATCGACGATGTGACCCGGCGCGGCAAGCGATCGGTCGCCGATTCGGCGGTCGTCGCAGGATCGTCGGCGAGGTTGCTGCCGTGCAGCCGATCACGACGATAGTCGCTCGGCTGCTGCTTCGCAGGCGCATAAAGCGATCGCGCTCAAGACGGCCGGTATAATCGTCGGCAGCGCATCACGCGGGCGATCGGTTTTGCTCAAACTACGCCTTCTGCGAACTTGCATGGTTGCTTCGGTCGCGTTGTCGGCGTGCGGTCCTCGCCAGCACCTCCGCCTCCGTCCGCCTCCTTCTCCGCCCGGTAACGAACTGGTCGTGTTCCTGCGTCAGGGAGCGGTCACCTGGTTCGGCGGCTCCGGATAATCAGGGCACCGGCCTCGACTACGATCTGGCGCGCGATGTTCGCGGCGCAGCACGGCCTGACGCTCAAGGTCATCCCCACCAACAACCCGGTGCAACGGCTGGCGCAGGCTCCGGACGGAGCGATGATCGGCGCCGGCGGAATTTATCGGCCGTCTGAGCGTATGCCCGCCGCGGAAGGCAATGTGCTGGTGTACTCGTCGGCCTATTACGCGATCGAGCCGGTCCTGATCTACAACATCGACGGCTTCAGGCCCGGAACGTGGAAGGATCTCGCCGGCGAGACCGTCGGAATGCTCGAAGGCAGCGGGCTCGAGTCGGCATTGGTCAAGGTGCGCGAAAGAGCATCCGGAAGTGCGCTGGCAATCGCTGGCGCTGCCGTCGACCGAAGCGCTGATCAGCCAGGTGTCGGATGGGACGCTGAGCTACGCCATCGTTGCGTCGAGCGAAGCCAATGCGACGCGCAGCGTCTACCTCGCATTCGATACCGCATTCATGGTCGCCGGCAAGCAGGAATTGGCCTGGGCATTCCCAAGGCGCAGACGCGGCTGCGCGAACAGGTCGACAGTTTTTCGCCCGCTGCCGGCGCGACGGCACGCTGGCAAAACTGATCGAGCGCTACTACTCGCGCGGCCAGGTGACGCGTCTGGATGCCGGAGTCTTTCAGGACCGGCTCAAGTCCCTGCTGCCGCAGTTCCGGGAACATTTCGAGCGCGCCCAGGATGAGACCGGGGTCGAGTGGCGCCTCCTCGCGGCGATCTCTATCAGGAATCACAGTGGGACGTGCAGGCGACAAGCGAGACCGGCGTCCGCGGGCCTGATGCAGCTGACCGAGGAAACCGCGCGCCATCTCGGTGCCGTCGATCGTCTCGATCCTCAGGCGAGCATTTCCGCCGGCGCACGCTACGTCGGCTACCTCAAGGACAAGCTTCCGCCACGCATCCAGGAGCCCGATCGCACCTGGCTCGCGCTGGCGGCGTACAACATCGGTATCGCACACCTGGAGGACGCGCGGATACTGGCGCAAAAGCAAAAGCTCAATCCGGACTGCGTGGTCGGCGGTCAAAAAGACGCTGCCGCTGCTGGCCCTGCCCGAATACTACGAGGACGCGAAGTTCGGCTACGCGCGAGGCGGCATGCCGGTAGCGTTCGTCGATCGGGTTCGGGCCTACTACGACATCTCTGCTCGTGCAGCAGCCGTCTCGAAGCCTCGCTTGCGCATGGTCTCGAGATCGACAATCCTCCCGTGCGAAGCGAGGAGCCTGCGCTGGGCAACCGATGAAGCAGCGGTCGGCGCGGCGGCTGACTTGCTCACCGCATCGCGGGAATGCAGCTCATGCCTCCCATGTAAGCCTGCAGCACGGACGGAATATCGACGCCCCCATCGGCGCGTTGATAATTCTCCAGTATCGCAATCAGCGTTCGTCCAATCGCAAGCGCGGAGCCGTTGAGCGTATGGACAAGCTCAGGCTTCTCGCGCGCCGCGAAATCGCGCCCTGCATGCGCCGCGCCTGAAAGGCCTCGAAGTTCGAACACGAGGAAATTTCCCGGTACTTGCCTTGTCCCGGCAGCCAGACTTCGAGGTCGTAGGTCTTGGCCGACGCGAAGCCGGTGTCGCCCGTGCAGAGCAGCACCACCCGGTAACGGCAGGTCGAGTCTTTGCAAGACCAATTCGGCGTGACCGACCAGCTCCTCGAGCGCGTTGTAGGATTCATCAGGATGAACGATCTGCACCAACTCGACCTTGTCGAATTGGTGAACGCGGAACATTCCCCGTGTGTCCTTGCCGTAGCTTCCCGCTTCGGAGCGAAAGCACGGTGTATGCGCGGTGAACTTGAGGGGGAGCGTACCGCCGGGCACGATTTCGTCACGCACAAAGTTGGTCAGGGAACCTCGGCGGTCGGGATCAGTACATTCGGTCCTCGTCCGACGCGCCACCCTTGGTCACCCAGAACAGGTCCTCCTCGAATTTCGGCAGCTGGCCGGTGCCCGTCAGCGCCGCGCGATTGACGACATACGGAACGTAACACTCGAGATAGCCGTGCTCGGCTGTATGCAGATCGAGCATCCACTGCGTCAGCGCGCGATGGAGGCGCGCAACGCTTCCGCGCAGCGTATAGAACCGGGACCCGGAGAGCTTGGCCGACCGCTCGAACTCGAGTCCGCCAACCGCGGCGCCGACATCGACGTGGTCGCGCACCTCGAAGCCGAATTCCTTGGCGCGTCCACGCGGCGAAGCTCGACATTTTGTGCTTCCGACCCGCCGATCGGCACGCTCGCGTGCGGCAGATTCGGCATGGCGAGCAGCCATTCACGCAAATCGAGCTGAATGTCACTCGAGCTCGGTTTCGAGCGTCTTGAGCTCGTCGCCGAGACCGGCGACTTCGGCCATCAGCGCTTTCGCGTCCTCGCCGCGGCCTTTGGCAGCGCCGATTGCCTTGGAGGCGGCATTGCGCCTGGCCTGCAGCTCCTGAGTGCGCGTCTGGACCGACTTTGCGACGCGCTTCGGTCGCTTCGAATCGGACCACGTCGAGCACATAGCCGCGCGTCTTCAGGCGTGCCGCGGCGGCGGCCGGATCGTTGCGCAGAAGCTGAATGTCGAGCATCGGCCGATTCTAGCAAAACGCCTGCACGGCGAAGATCAGCGCTAGGACTTGTCGTCGTCCTTGGATCGCGCTGCTGCGTCGCGATTGCGGAGCGCGGCAAGCCGCTCGCCGATCTTCGCCTCGAGTCCGCGCTCGGTGGGCAGATACCATTGCGCCGCCGCCATGCCGTCGGGGAAATAGTGCTCGCCCGCGGCGTAGGCGTCTTCCTCGTTGTGCGCGTAGCGGTAGTCCTTGCCGTAACCGAGATTCTTCATCAGTCGCGTCGGCGCGTTGCGCAGGCGAAGCGGCACCGGCCGCGAGCCGTCGTTGGCGATGAACGCGCGGGCGGCGTTGTAGGCGACGTACACCGCGTTGCTCTTTGCCGCGCAGGCGAGATAGATGACTGCCTCGGCCAGCGCGAGCTCTCCTTCGGGCGTCCCCAGACGCTCGAAGGTCGCCACCGCGTCGAGCGTGATCTGGAAGCGCGCGAGGGTCGGCGAGGCCGATATCCTCGCTCGCCATGCGTATCATGCGCCGGCCGACGTAGAGAGGATCGGCGCCGCCGTCGAGCATGCGGCAGAACCAGTACAGCGACGCGTCCGGGTCGGAGCCGCGCACCGACTTGTGCAGCGCCGAGATCTGGTCATAGAAAGCTTCTCCGCCCTTGTCGAAGCGGCGCATGCTGCGGGTGATCGTTGCCTCGACGAAAGCGAGGTCGATGTCGCTCCTGCCCGCGTCCTGTGCCGCGACGCCGAGCTGCTCGACCAGATTGAGCAGGCGCCGTCCGTCGCCGTCGGCGTAGGAAATGATCGCGTCGCGCGCCGTCGCCGCGAGCGTGGCCTCCGGCATCGCGGCCGCGAGCGCACGGACCAGGAGCTGCGCCAGCTCATCGGCGTCGAGTGCCTCGAGCACATACACCGTCGCGCGCGACAGCAGCGCGCTGTTGACCTCGAAGGAAGGGTTTTCGGTCGTCGCACCGATGAAGGTCACCAGCCCCTGCTCGACGTAGGGCAGAAACGCATCCTGCTGCGCCTTGTTGAAGCGGTGAACTTCATCGACGAATAGGATCGTATGGCGGCCCGATTGCGCGAGCGTCGCCTCGGCACGGGCGATGGAATCGCGGATGTCCTTGACGCCGGACAGCACCGCCGACAAGGCGATGAAGTCGGCGTTGAATGCGTCGGCCATCAATCGCGCCAGGGTCGTCTTGCCGACGCCGGGCGGTCCCCACAGTATCATCGAGTGCGGCTTGCCGGTCGCGAACGCAACCGCCAGCGGTTTGCCCGGTGCCAGAAGATGGCGTTGCCCGATGACGTCGGCCACCGTCTTGGGACGCAAGCGCTCGGCCAGCGGCGCGGCGGGATTGGCTATCGCGAAAAGATCGGTTTCCACTCGGTCAGTTCCCGCTTTAGTTCTCGCTCGATTTCCCACTCAGTTGCCGATTACATCCGCACCGGGCGGCGGCGAGAATCGGAAAAGCGCGGGGTCGATCGCCGGATTGCGCTCGAACGTATCGAACGTCAGCTGCGTTACCTGGCCAAAGTTGTCGTGCAGCTCCATCGTTCGCGGCAGATTTTCCTTGAATCCGATGCGTATCCGATCGAAGCCGGTGTCCGGCGATTTGGGCTTGGCCTCGACGAACTCGACTCCGTCGGCGTTGCCGCCGTCGATCAGCACGAAGTTCGTCTCGAATGCGTTGCTGCCGGCCAAAAGCGACGCCGGCGTCGCGCCGAGCGCGCGGTCCAGCTTCTTGATGATGACCTGATTGAGATCGCGATCGTAGATCCAGAGCTTGTCGCCGTCGCCGACGAGCAGCTGGGCGTACGGCTTGTCGTAGCTCCAGCGGAACTTGCCCGGCCGCGCGAACGCGAAGGTGCCGCTGGAAGTCTGTGGTACGCGTCCCGACTTGGCCGTAACGACTTGCCGGAATGTCGCCTTGCCGGTGCGCGCGCCGTCGACGAACGCCCTCAGTTGATCGATGCCCGAGGCTGCCGCCGCGCTCGCAAACGCAATAGCCAGCGCAAACGCGGCCGCGACCGCGCCGTGACGACGGAAGGTCACGCCGTTTCGCCCTTGCCTGCGGGCACCAGGACTTCGCGATTACCGTTGGTCTGCATAGGCGAGACCATTCCGGCGCGCTCCATCTGCTCGATCAAGCGCGCTGCGCGGTTGTAGCCGATGCGAAGATGGCGCTGCACCAGCGAAATCGACGGCCGCCGCGTCTTCATCACGACCGCGACCGCCTGGTCGTACATCGGGTCGGCTTCCGCGCCACCCGCATCGATACTGATCCCATCCTCCCCGCTGGCATCGGCGCTCGATTCGAGTATGCCATCCAGATACTGCGGACCGCTCTGCGCCAGAAGGTGCTCGACCACGCGATGGACTTCGGCGTCGGAGACAAACGCTCCGTGCACTCGCTGCGGGTGACCGGTGCCTGGCGGGAGATACAGCATGTCACCCTGACCGAGCAGCGTCTCGGCACCCATCTGATCGAGGATCGTCCGCGAATCGATCTTGCTTGCCACCTGGAACGCAATGCGCGACGGAATATTGGCTTTGATCAGGCCGGTGATGACGTCGACCGAAGGCCGCTGCGTCGCCAGGATCAAGTGAATCCCGGCCGCACGCGCCTTTTGCGCAATGCGGGCAATCAGCTCCTCGATCTTGCGCCCGGTGACCATCATCAGGTCGGCCAGCTCATCGATCACGACGACGATCAGCGGCATTTCTTCGATCGGCTCCGGTGCGTCCGGGGTCAGCGAGAACGGATTGGTCAGCGGCTTGCCGCTTTTTCTTGCTTCAGCGACGCGCGCGTTGTAGCCGGAGAGATTGCGCACGCCCAGGGTCGACATCAGTCGATAGCGGCGCTCCATTTCGCCGACGCACCAGTGGAGCGCGTTGGCGGCCAGCTTCATGTCGGTGACCACCGGCGCCAACAGGTGTGCGATGCCTTCGTAGACCGAAAGCTCGAGCATCTTCGGGTCGATCAGGATCAGCCGCACCTGCCGCGGCTCGGCCTTGTAGAGCAGCGACAGGATCATGGCGTTGACCGCGACCGATTTTCCCGAGCCCGTGGTGCCCGCGACCAGCAGGTGCGGCATCCGCGCCAGATCGACAATCACCGGCTTGCCGGCGATGTCCTTCCCAGCGCCAAGGACAACGGGCTGGCGGTATCGTTGTACGTCGTCGAAGACAGCAACTCGACCAGGCGCACGATCTGGCGCTTGGTATTCGGCAGCTCCAGCCCCATGCACGACTTGCCGGGAATGGTCTCGACCACGCGTATGCTCACCACCGACAGCGCGCGCGCCAGATCCTTCATCAGGTTGACGATCTGTGCGCCCTTGACGCCGATCGCCGGCTCGATCTCGAAGCGCGTTATCACCGGTCCCGGATACGCGGCCAGCACCTTGACGGCGACGCCGAAGTCGGCGAGCTTGCGTTCGATCACCCTCGACGTGAAGTCGAGCGTCTCGGCGCTGACCACTTCCAGCGAGGACGGCGCGTCTTCGAGCAACGCGAGCGGCGGGAGCGGCGAATCGGGAAGGTCCTGGAACAGGGGCTTCTGCTTTTCCTTGATGACACGCTCCGACTTGGTCACCGCCAGCGCCGCCGGCACGATCATGACCGGCTCGCGGTCGTCGATGGTTTCGCGTGCCGCCCCGACCACTTGCTCGCGCTCCTCGAACGCGGCTTCACCGATCACGCGGTCACGCTGCTCGTCGCGCCTGCGCCGCGCCCAGGCCAGCATGTGCTCGATGCCTGCGCCGACACGTTCCATCAGCCTGAGCCACGACATGCCGGTGAGAAGCGACCAGCCAATGCCGAACAGCGCGATGAGGAGCAACGTTGCGCCGTTGAAACCGAGCGCCTGCGACAATCCATGTCCGATCGCGTCTCCCAGTGCACCGCCGGGCACGTTGGGCAGCAAGGCCGGCAAGCGATAGAGACGCAGCGCTTCCAGCGATGCGCTGGCCAATAGCACGAGCGCGAAACCTGGGATAGCCAGCCAAGGATGGTGGCGCTCGAATGCTTCATGAGTGAGGCGCCGGTAACCCGAGACGACGACCACCACGCCGGCAATCACCCACCACCACGCCGACAGTCCGAACAGATAGAGCAGAAGGTCGGCGACCCACGCGCCGACCACCCCGCCTTTGTTCTGGAGCGGTGCGCCGGAACCCGAAAATGACCAACCAGCGTCGGACCTGTTATAGGTCGCCAGGACCAGCGCGAGGTAGATAAAGCCGACGACGATCAACAACCACCAGGATTCGTGCAACAAGCGCGCGAAGCGCGGTGAGAGCGCGGGTTCGGCTGATTGCAATCGAGACGCCGCCGCGGATTGCCGTCGATGCACCACAGGCTGCTTTTTCTCTTAAAAATCATTATATTATATAGAATACTTAAACCGATTCCGAACTATGATACGCCGCCGCGGAAGGCGACGCAAAGGAGACCAGCGGGGCGGAAATCACACGAAGCTACCGCGTCTCCGCAGATGCGCGCTTCGCGTGCGAGCGGTGCGCCATCGATCCTGCCACGGTCGTCACCTTCGCACAGTCTGCGCGCTGCTTGCATACGCGCCGCGGCGGTCGCACATGATGAATGATGCCGGCCGCCGAGCAGTGAAACGAAGCTCTCAGCCTTTCCATTAGAATCCTGACCATCTTTCGAGGAACGCAAGAACATGGGCACCAGGCATCACCGACTGTTGATACTCGGCTCCGGGCCGGCCGGATTCTCGGCCGCAGTATACGCCGCGAGAGCGAATCTGAAGCCGGTGCTGATCACCGGCCTCGCGCAGGGCGGTCAGTTGATGACGACCACCGATGTCGACAACTGGCCCGCGGATGCGGACGGAGTGCAGGGCCCGGATCTGATGGCGCGATTTCAGAAGCACGCCGAGCGCTTCGAGACCGAGATCATCTTCGACCACATTCATACCGCGGAGATCGGGCAACGGCCATTTCGCCTGACCGGCGACGCGGGCGAGTACACGTGCGACGCGCTGATCATCGCTACCGGCGCCTCGGCGAAGTATCTCGGCATCGCCTCCGAGCAGGCGTTCATGGGTAAAGGCGTGTCTGCCTGCGCGACCTGCGACGGGTTTTTCTACAAGGGACAGGACGTCGTGGTCATCGGCGGCGGCAACACCGCGGTCGAGGAGGCGCTGTACCTGTCCAATATCGCCAAGCGTGTCGCGGTCGTTCACCGCCGGGACAAGTTTCGCGCCGAAGCGATACTCGTCGACAAGCTGATGGCCAAGACCGAAGGGTAGCGGCAACGTGCATGTGCTGTGGGATCACACGCTCGACGAAGTGACCGGCGACCATTCCGGCGTCACCGGCGTGCGGGTCAAGCACGTCGGCAACGGCGCGACGCAACATCTGGATGTCCAGGGCGTGTTTATACGCCATCGGCCACACGCCGAACACGCAGCTGTTCGAAGGTCAGCTGGTCATGGCCGGTGGCTATATTCGCGTCAAAAGCGGCAATGAAGGCAACGCCACAGCGACCAGCGTTGCCGGTGTGTTTGCCGCCGGAGATGTCGCCGATCACGTCTATCGGCAGGCGGTCACCAGCGCCGGAACCGGGTGCATGGCGGCATTGGACGCCGAGGCGTATCTGGAAACCTTGAGCTAGATGCCTCATCGCTCGCGCGTCGCAACGAATACGATGGCCAAACTATCCGACCTCAGAACGCTTCTTGCCGCTTCGCCGCGAGCGAAGCGAAACGCCGTCCGCGACAAAGCCAAGTCGGCAGGCCACGACGATCAAGGACGTCGACGGCGGCAACCGCAAACGGCGTCGCAGCGGATCTCGATCTGGCGCATGCGTTTGCCGACGTGGCGCCGCTCGCGTCCGGAAATCGCGCGCGCTCGTCAGGGCCCCCGCCTCCACATCGCCCGCAAAGCGCCTTGCCGACGAAGCCGATGCCCTCGCCGCAAGCCGGCGCGGTCATCGACGGCTCACCGGGCGCTTGGGATGTCGGCCAGGAGACTCGAGGCGGAACAGACCTTTCGCCGTGCCGGGCTCGGGGCCGACGTGGTGTCGAAGCTGCGACGGGGTCATTGGGCGGTGCAGGCCGGAGCTCGACCTGCATCGGCACACCATCGAACAGGCGCATGCCGCGCTGGCGGTGCTTTCTCGCCGAGGCACGCTCGCACGGCTGGCGTTGCGTCCGGATCATCCACGGCAAGGGCCTCTCGTCACCCAATCGCGAGCCGGTGCTGAAGGGCAAGGTGAGGCGCTGGCTGACCCTGCGCAACAATGTTCTTGCTTATTGCGAGGCGCCTCGCCACAGCGGGGGAAGCGGCGCGGTGCTGGTGCTGCTGATGGCGCCTTCCGCCACGTCCGATGTAATCAACCGGACGCCGTCAACCGTCGGCGGATCGCGAGTAGCCCGTCTTCCTGCTCCTCGTTCTCGGACGCCGGACCGGCGATGAAAGTAGATGGCACTGGCCACGCGACGCGCCGGCGCCGTTCCCAGCAGCACGTCGTACAACCAATTCGGCGGCGGCAGAGTCGGCGAGCCAGCGCAGACCCCGCTTGCAGACGAATCGCGAAACGCCCGGGCCGCGATTCTGGCCCGGATCGAGGGCCGGGTCTGGTCCTGCAGGAAATCGGCGATGGCATGCGCGGCGCACCAGCCCGACTCGAGCGCGGTGTGAATGCCGCCGGCGGTCAACGGCGACACCAGCCCCGCCGCGTCTCCGACCAGCAGCACCTGCTGCGCGGCGAAGGGTCGGACACGGCCGCCGACCGGAATCGGCCCGCCGCGGCGGGCAATGGCTCGCGCGGCGCTGAAATCGAACAGGCCGCTGATCTTCTGCTCGGAACGCCTTCAGGTCGAGGCGGTCCGGCCGCCGTGCCGCAAGCCCGACCTGGGTGATGCCGTCGACGCCGGAGTACACCCAGGCGATATAGCCGCGCGCAAGCCGGGAGTCGACGAAGCAGTGCAGCCGGTCCGGGTCTACGCCGCCAACGCCGCGATATTCGGTTTCGACGCCGGCGAGAAAGCGCTGATTGCGGCCGAGGCCGAAGCAGCGCGCGCCACCGCGGAGTTCGGGCCGTCGGCGCCGACCAGGTAGCGCGCTCGCGTGGCGACCTCCGTCGAGCTCGATCCATCCGTCCTGCCGGCGCGCACCGTCAAAGCGCTGGTTGTAGCGGACGGTCGCGCCGCGCGCGCCGCGCCTCATGCGTCAGCCATTGCATCAGCGCCGCGGTATCGGTGGCCAGAAAATAGTAGCCCGGCGCCCGCAGATCGACGTGGCGCAGCGGCGGCGCGTAGATGTCGCACTCCGCGCACGCTGCGCGTCAATCGTGCCGGCACCTCCCAGCGCTCGGCCGCCTCCTTCACCAGCAAACCGGTGGTGCGGATCACCCGCCCCTCCGCGGCAGCTGCGCTCGATGACCAGCACGCGCATGCCGCGCAGCGCCACGAGCGGGCACAGGCGAGACCCGCGAAACCGGCGCCGACAATCGCGACGTCGAAATCACTCCCGCGATGGCGTCACGAGAGGCTCATGCCCAGGCACGCCGGTGTGAAAGCGCTGGCAGCTCGCGCCGCACCTGCGCCAGTCGCGAGGCTTCCACGTCGCCGACGATGATGCCCGGCCCTGTCTCCAGCTCGGCGACGATCACGCCCCACGGATCGATGAACAGGCTGTGGCCGAACGTCCGCCGGCCGTTCGGATGCACCCGCCCTGCGCCGCGGCGAGCACGTAGCACTGGTTCTCGATGGCACGCGCGCGAAGCGGCACGTGCCAATGCGCCGCCGCCGTTGACCGCGGTGAATGCCGAGGACACGAGGATCAGCGACAAATCGGTGAATTGCCGATACAGCTCCGGAAATCGCATGTCGTAGCAGATCGAAAGCGCAACCCGGCCGCACGGCGCCTCGAACGCAACCGGTGCCTGGCCGGGCTCGATGGTCTTTCCCTCGTCGTATCGCTCATCGCCCTGGTTGAACGTGAACAGGTGCATCTTGTCGTAGCGCGCGACGCGACGGCCGCTCGGATCGAACACCAGCGACGCGCTGCGAACGCGATCCGGATCGGCAATGGCGATCGGCGACGCGCCGCCGACGACCCACACGCCGGTGCTCGCGCGCGACGCGTGCCAGAAAATCCTGCTGCGGCCCGGCGCCGTCCGTTTCCCGCGCGGCGACCTTGTCGGTGCTGCGCGCACCGAATATTCCGAAATACTCCGGCAGCAGCACAAGCTGCGCGCCGCGACCCGCGGCTTCGGCGACGTGCGGCTCGATCGCGGCAAGATTCGCCCCGACATCGCCGCCGGAAACGGTCTGCACCGCGGCGACCCGAAAGCGCTCGACGCTCATTGTTTGCTCGGCTCCTCGGGAACCGCCGCGGTCGCCGGAGCCGCGTCCGAGCTCGCTCGACAACGGGATCAGACCAGTTGCCGCTGACCGCGTACTCGTAAGCGAACATCTGCTCGATCGGGTCCTTCATGGCCGTTTGCGCAAGCAGCGTTCCGGCGCCAACCGCCGCGCCGAGAATCGGATTGGCAAGCAGCAGCGCCGCCGCGCCGACCGACACCGTGCCCGAAAGCGTCGGTTGCACCCGCACCCGCAGCTTCTGTGTTTCGTTGGCGATATTGGTCTCGCCGGAGATGGTCACGCGCGCCGAGGGCCGACGATTTTCAGGTTATCGCTCTTCATCACACCATCCTGAACGCGCACGTCGCCGGTGATCTCGTCGAAGGCAGAAGCCCTCGCCGAACAGATCCTGGAAATCGAAGGTGAAGCGGCGCTTGAGCGCCTGCAACGAAAGCACGCCGAGCAATTTTCCCAATCCGGGGTCGAGTTTCACGAACTGGCCACTGCCGGTTTCCACCCGGAACATGCCGTTGAGGTCGGATAATCGAATTCCTGCGGGCTGCCCGACCATTCGAGTTGCCCATGAATGTGCGTGCGGCCGCCGAGGACGGCGTCGGGCATGCCGAAGCGGGCGAGATATTTTCCGGCGTCGCGTACTTCGAGGTCGGTATCGAGTTGCGTTCTCGGCGCACGACCCGCGCCCGCCACCACCCCGACGCGACGAGAGTCCCGTCGTCGCTGCTGAGCTTGAGGCTTTCGATGCGCCAGTCGCTTCCGCTTGGCTGCGCGATCAGCTCGAGGCTTGCCGAGATCGCGCTCCTTGTGGCGAAAGCTATCGGCAACGATATCCACCGAAGGCCACGGATTGGCCGCCGGCGGAGCGCCTTGCGGCGCCGGAATCGCGGTCATCGAGGGCGGCACGGATGGCGGTGCCGTGAAACGCTGCAGGCGCGCGACGATGCGTCCGTTCAAGCCGTCCCGGCGCTGCCCCTTGCCAGCGCGCGGTACCGACCAGCTCACGGCCACGGAGGTCGATCTGCCAGTCGTCCCCGCCGTCCCGCCGCGACTGGCGCCGATACGAAGGTCGTTCAGCTGCCGGCCGAAGACATCGAGCGCGCCGACGGTGAGATCGACGCCTGTCAGCGGCAACTAGCCTCCGGACCCGAGTCGAGCTGACGTTTGACGGTGAGCCAGCCGTCGAGATCCGAGTGGTCGCAGCTTCGCCGCGCACCCACAGGCCGCGGCGGTCGGCGTCACCCTCGGCCGTGCCCAGCGCCAGAGTGCGCGCTCGGTGACCGCTCCGGCCGCGGTCAGCCGGCGCTGCAGGTTCAAGTGCCCGAGCGCGCCATAACGGATCGGTCGAATCATGACCGGGATCGGTGGGCTTGCGCTGTATCTTGAGCGGCACCGCGTCGGCGGCAGGCTTGGCGATCGGCGGCGGCAAATCGATCGCGGCGCCACGAAGCGTCGGAATCGATCGTCCACGTTCGTGGCGTCATTGGCGACCTGCATCGGCGAGCTGCCAGTCGGTCGTTCCGGACAGCCGACTGAGCAGCGGCTGCGAGGCGTATTCGGAGCGCAGCAGCGTTCGAGATTCGCGCTTCCCTGCGCGTCCACGCGCACGCGGCCCTCCGCACCGGCGATGTTCACGCGTGCCTGTCCACCGAGGATCTCAGCGGTCAGCGGCGACGCGCGCACCTCGTGGGTGGAGAACACAAGCTTGCCGTTGAGCTGCGACAGCGCAGGCACCTCGCCGGCAAGCTGTGACGCGGTTGTTGGCAAAGTTGTATTCGCCGACGACCTGGTTGCCTTCCGGTTTCCCCAGGGGCAGCTCGAGCCGGAACGACAATGTTCCGGATCCCGGAGGCATCGGCTCGATCGGTAAAGTGATCGATCCAACCCGCGACCGGGCTTTCGGCAATGAAACGCAGCGCATCGACTGATCGGACCCGGCGCCTCGCCATCGACGCGAAGCACAGTGGATGGGCGAGGCGCACATCGGCAATGTCCGCTTTGAGGCGACTGAGCTCGGTGCTGAACACGCGGGCATGATGAGCGTCGATGGTCATGCGCGGGCCCTCGAATCGAAGCTCGGCATCGACGCCACTCAAGGCAGCGGCCAGCCTCGTGGCGTAGTCGAGAGTCAGGCCCTTGCCTTTGACCGACACCTGAAATTGCCTCGACTTTGCCGTCGGCAAACGGAAAATCGGCGAGGTTGCCAACCAGCTTGACCCGCGCGTCGGAAGCGCTGCCGGCAACCAGCAGCGTGCGCAGCCGATCGCGGATCGCCGGCGCGCTTGCCAGCGGAACAGTAGCGATAAGCCTGCCTCGGCGTCGAGACGGGAAAGCTGTGCGGTGGCGTTGATCGTGCCGGGCCCTTCGGCCGACGGTACCGTATTCGCCGCTGGCGCTGCCCGAGACGTCCGCGTTGTCGAAGACGAGCTTGTCTCACCGCGACCGTCGTGCCGTCGTGCTGTCCGGCGCCAACGAAGCTGCCCTGGATGTGATCGAAAGCCAGCGGCTCCGGGAAAACGCGCGGCAGCTCCAGTCGTCAGCGCGCGGCTCTGCAGCTTGAGTGCGCCGCCGAGATGGGTCCCTTCGAGGCTTCCTGAGAGCCCGCTGACTCCCGGATGAGCGATCCAGCGCCGCGAAGCCCACGTCGATAAGCCGCCCGGTCGCGTGTGAACGATTGTGCGCGCGCCGGCCTCACCGGTCCATTCCAGCTTGCCTTGCTCGACGGTGCCGCGCGGCGCCAATCGCGCGAGCTGATCGCGCAGGATGCGCGGGCAAGGGTGCGCCGCGGCGACGCGTCGCAGAGGAGCGAGCCCAGATGATCGAACTCGATCTGCCCGTCGTTCAACGTCTCGGCGGCGCCGCGCAAGCTGAGCTTGAAATCGGTCGGGTCCAGGCGGCTGTCGCGGCCGGAGAACGCAAGCTGCCGGGCGAAGAATTCGCGTTGCTTGGGGTCGATGCGCCAACCGACCGCGTCCCTCGAGGCGATCGAGCGCGAGCTCCGGCAGATCGTCGGCGAGTCGCGCCTGGACATCGGCCAGAACCAGATCCGCCACCAGCTCGCGCGCCTGGCCGCTGCGCGAACTGAAACCAGAGCCGCACCGCGCCGGTGCCGCTCTTGATGCGGGACAGGAAGCGGCAGCCACGACCGCCAGGCCGCGACATCCGCGTAGTCGAGACGTGCATACAGGCGGCCGCTGACTCCGCTCCAGTCCGCGAGCGACACGCCGGTGACGTCTCCGCGCAGATCGAGCGGCGACGCAAGCGCCGCGGGCGGATCACCCGTCAGGCCGAAGCGGTGATGGACCGAATCCGTTTTCAAGACGAAATTCGACGTGCTCGAGCGCGAGCGGTGCGGCGGCGCGCTGCTCGTCGCGCCAGATGATCGCCGCGTCGTGCACAACGATACGACTCTGCCTCAACAGCCAAGCGGCAAGGCGCTGATCATCGTTGGGATCGGCCAGATCGAAGGTCAGACCGGCAACGTGCAATTTGCCCGCAATATCGCGACGAACCGACAACTGCGCGCCCATCGATGGTCAGCTCCTTGAATCGCAGGTCGAAAAAAGCACCGATGTCCAGGCGACGGTCAGCCGTATCGCGGGCGAGAGTCATCGCTCGGCGCACCGCCGCCGCGCTCGAGCATGCGCACGCCCTTGAGCTCGACCCGCGGGTTCCAACCGTCCCAGCCGGTCGCAAGCGCGTCGATTTCCACCGGCTGGCCGATCTGCCGCTCCAGCAACTGGGTTCAGTCCGTCGCGATTGCTTTCGAGCCTCGGAAAAACGACGAACCGAACCGCGAGCAGCGCGAGACAAAGAGGCAACGATGGCAAGCGAGCAGCAGAACGCGGATCGCGCGTGCCGTCGTTTGCAACCAGGAGGGATATGCGGCGAGGAATTTCGAAGGTGCGCGCACGGAGGGCATAATAACCCGGCAAGTGTACTGAGTCTGAAATTCGCTCGATAGTTCGCGGCCTCACTTGGCCATGAGCGCGCCGCTCGCTGCCGCGTGGGTGCTCGGCCTCCACCGTACCAAAGGGTACGCTTTCGGCCTCGCGCCTTGCCTGGCGGCCGTTTTGATCCGCTCCTTTATCTTCGCAACTTCTAGACTCAGTACACTACCCTCATACGGAAAGGGGACGGTCGCCGCATTGGGATATCCGATGGATCCTCGCCGAGGCGCTCGAGTTCAGCCGATACGCGAGTCGCCTCGCGCGCCGCACAGCCCGAGCTATTCGCCACCGTCACCGCCGCGCTGGACTCGCCCTTCGTCGTCGGCACGGACGACGAAGCGGCGCTGCAACGAGCGTCCGATCCGGCCGGCGTTAGCCGCTTTTGTTGCGCAAGCTGCGGCAGCGCGTGTTCCTCGGCACGCTGCTGCGCGATCTGACCGGTCGCGCCAACCTGCTCGAAGTCTGTTCGGTAATGACCCGATTGGCCGATGTCGCGACCTCGGTGACGGTCACGGCACATCACCGCTGGCTGGCCGAAACGCATGGCAATCCGATCGGTGCGGAGAGCGGCGCGGCTCAGAAGCTCATCGTCGTGGGCATGGGCAAGCTCGGAGGCGGCGAGCTCAACGCGTCATCGGACATCGACCTGGTGTTCGTCTAGCCCCGAGGCAGGCACGAGCGACGGAGGCAAGCCGCTCGCCAATCAGGAATTCTTCGAACGTCTCGGCCGCAGGGTCATCGCCACGCTAGACGAAGCGACAGCGGACGGATTCGTATTCAGGGTCGACATGCGGCTGCGACCCTACGGCGACCCGGCCCCCTTTGCTCGTCGTTCGTGGCGCTGGAAACGTACTCTGATCACCCAGGGGCGGACCTGGGAGCGCTATGCCTGGCTGAAGGCGCGACCGCTGACCGGGAGACCAGGCGACGCGCTCGAGCGGCTGATCGAGCCGTTCGTGTTTCGAAAATATCTCGACTACGACGCCTACGGCGGCTTGCGCGATGTTCACCGCCAGATCCGCGGCCAGGCCAGCGCACGGACTACGCGTCCAACATCAAGCTCGGACCCGGCGGCATACGCGAGATCGAATTCATCGTCCAGGCCTTGCAACTGGTACGAGGCGGGCGCGAGCCGGCGCTGCGCGCCGCGCGGGACGCTGCCGGCGTTGGCTGCGCTGGCGGCGCGCGGACTGCTGCCGTCGGCCGCGGTGGCCGAGCTTGGCGATGCGTATGCCTTCCTTCGCAACCTCGAGCACCGGCTGCAGTATCGCGACGACGCCCAGACGCACGAATTGCCCGGCAGATGCGCGAATCGAGGTCCGCGTTGGCGCGCGCCTGCGGTTATCGCCAACGCGACGGCCTTTGCCGCCGCACTCGGCCGGCATCGCGACACGGTCGACCGTCATTTCGACGCGCTTTTCGGCGATGCCGACGATGAACGATGAGGATGCGTTCGCGGCTCTGTGCAGGGACCCTGTCGACGGGGTATTGCATCGCGCGCTGCTCGAGGACCAGGCTTCGCGGATCCACCCGCGCTACTTGCTCAGCTCACGCCGAGTACGCGGCAGCACGCGCTATTTGCAGCTGCCTCCCGCCTCGCGGCAGCGCTTCGATGCGCTTATGCCGCAGCTCTTGCGCGCGGCGGCGAAGACCGGGCAGCCGCAGGAGGTTTTCATCCGACTGCTGGTGCTGCTCGAGGCAATCAGCGGGCCGCAGCGCCTATCTCGCGCTCCTGGTCGAGCACCCCCGGTGCTGCCGCGCCTCGCCCACCTGCTCAGCGCCAGCGCGTGGGCCGCGGAATACCTGACACGGCATCCGATCTTGCTCGACGAGCTTCTGGACAGCCGTTCGCTGCTCACCGAGCCCGATTGGCAGGATTGGCGCGCGGAGCTTCGGCGCTCAGCTCGCCGCCCACGGCGACGACCCGGAACGCCAGATCGACGCCCTGCGCCACTTTCAACAGGCGCAGACGTTTCGCCTGCTGGCCCAGGACCTGGAAGGGAAGCTGTCGATCGAGCGACTGGCCGACCATCTCTCCGCGCTCGCCGACATCGTGCTCGATGCAACCCTCGACCTATGTTGGGTACAACTGCAAGGCAGAGACGCGCCACCGCCGAAGTTTGCCATCATCGGCTACGGCAAGCTCGGTGGAAAGGAGCTCGGATACGCCTCCGACCTCGATCTCGTGTTCCTCTACGACGGACCTCGACGAAGCACGCGCCGCAACGCTATGCGCGGCTGGCGCAGCGGCTGAACACCGCGGCTGACAAGCATGACCGGGGCCGGGCGTCTTTACGACACGGATCTCCGTTTGCGTCCCGACGGCGCGAGCGGGTTGCTGGTGTCGAGCGTCGACGGCATTTCGCAGCTACCAGCGCGGGCACGCGTGGACTTGGGAGCACCAGGCGTTGACCCGTGCGCGCTTCGTCGCCGGCGACGCTGGCATCGGCGCCGCCTTCGAGGCTCGAGCGCGAAACCATCCTGCGCCTGCCTCGCGACTTGACCGAAGTTGCGGACCGACGTGATGACCATGCGCCAGCGCATGCATGCCGCGCATCCGAATCGCAGCAAGCTCTTCGATCTCAAGCACGACCGCGGGCGGCATGGTGGATATCGAATTCGCAGTCCAGTTCCTGGTTCTCGCGCACGCCCACGCCGAGCGCGAGCTGACCAGGAATATGGGCAACATCGCCCTGCTCGGCATGTGCGCGCAAGCTTGGGCCTGGTGCCTCGAGGCTCGCGCTGGCTGCGGCTGAGGCGTATCGCGAATATCGCCGGCTGCAGCATCAGGTCCGCCTTCAAGGCGCGCGCGAAGCACGCGTCGAGGCCGATCTCCAATCGTCGCGGCGGGACGCGGTAGCCGCGCTGTGGGACGCAGTATTCGGCAGTGCGTGGGCCGAGGGGCCGGCGGAAATCGGATAAAATGCATCTTTCCCGGGATGTATGAGGTTTTGCGATGTCGATGGCCGACCGCGACGGTTTTATCTGGTACGACGGCAAGCTGGTGCCCTGGCGCGATGCGACGACGCACGTGCTGACGCATTCGCTGCACTACGGTCTCGCGGTGTTCGAGGGTGCGTGCGCGCTACAAGACCGTCGACGGCACGGCCATCTTCCGCCTGGCGGAACATACGCGAGCGTTTGTTCAACTCGGCGCCGCATCTACCTGATGGAGATTCCGTACGACGAAGGAACAGTTGATGGCGGCACAACGCGAAGTCGTGCGCGCCAACAAGCTCGAGTCCTGCTACCTGCGGCCGATCGCTTTCTACGGGTCGGAGAAGATGGGTGTCTCGCCCAAGGGAGCCAAGGTGCATGTGGCGATCGCGGCGTGGCCCTGGGGCGCCTACCTCGGCGCGGAGGCGCTGGAAAAGGGCATTCGGGTCAAGACCTCGTCCTTTGCCAGGCACCATATCAACGTCACCATGGCGCGGGCAAGACTTTCCGGCACCTACGCCAATTCCATCCTCGCCAATCAGGAGGCGACCATGGACGGCTACGACGAGAGCCTTGCTGCTCGATGTCGACGGCTTCGTCGCCGAAGGCTCGGGCGAGAACCTTTTCGTGGTCAAGAACGGCAAGCTCGTACGAGCCGGAGCTCACCTCGGCACTGATCGGCATCACCCGCGATTCGGTGATCACGCTCGCCAACGACATCGGAATCGAGGTGCGAGCGAAGCGCATCACGCGCGATGACGTGTACATCGCCGACGAGGCCTTCTTCACCGGCACCGCGGCCGAGGTGACGCCGATCCGCGAGCTGGACAACCGGCCGATCGGCAACGGCGAGTGCGGTCCGATCACCAAGAAGCTGCAGTCGCTGTTCTTCGATGTCGTCAACGGCAGGAATCCGAAATACAAATCCTGGCTCACGCCGGTCTAGGACGAGTACGGGGCTCATCATGGTCGAGACTGCCGGCAGCGCCCCTCCGTGGTCGACGTGACGCCGGCCGACATGCCACTCTACTGCCCGAACCCGGCGATGCCGCTGTGGTCGAGTCATCCGCGCGTGTTTCTCGATGTCGATGCGACGGGCGAAGCGATGTGCCCGTATTGCGGCACGCGCTACCGGTTGCGCGGCGACCCGGCTCGGCCGGGCCACTGAAAGGGCGCGAGTTTCGTCCCACCCGAGCGCGCTTCGGTGCGCGCATTAGCCGGCGGCCAGCTCGATGCCCGAACGCATTCTGATCGTCGCGCCGTCGTGGGTCGGCGACGCAATCCTGTCCGAGCCGCTGATCGCGGTGCTCCGCGAGCCACTCGAGGAGCCTGGCGTCGATGTGCTGGCTCCGCCGTGGTGTGCGCCGATCTACCACAGCGCATGCGCGGGATCCGCAACGTCATCGAGAATCCGGTCGGGCATCGCGAGCTCGGCCTGGGCAAGCGCCGTGCGCTGGCAAAGACACTGCGACAGCACGCCTATACGCGCGCGTTCATCCTGCCGAATTCGTTCAAGTCGGCGCTGATTCCGTGGCTCGCCCGCATTCCGCGGCGCATCGGCTATGTCGGCGAAGCACGCGGGCTGTTGCTGAACGACGTTCGCAGGCTCGATCGCAAGGCGTATCCCCGGCTGGTCGATCGATTCGTTGCCCTGGCCGCGAATCCGGACGAGATGCTGCCGACGGCCGCCGGCACCGGTGCTGGTGCCCAATACCTCGAACGCCTACGCCGCGATCCGCGCGCTGGGTCTGGCGACACGCCGGCCGGTGGCGATCTTCTGCCCGGGCGCCGAGTTTGGCCCCGCCAAGCGCTGGCCGACGGAGCATTTCGCGACGCTGGCGCGGCGTTTGATCGACTCGGCTATGCGGTGTGGGTGATCGGCTCCCCAACGATCAGCCGGCCGCCGACCCGCTGGCCGCGCTGGTTCCCGAAATACGCAACGCCTGCGGGCGTACCGGACCTCGGGACCGCGATCGACCTTCTGGCCACCGCCCGCGTTGTGGTCAGCAACGACTCGGGGCTGATGCACGCCGCCGCGGCCGTCGGCGTCCCGCTGGTTGCGCTGTTCGGCTCGTCGAGCCCGGAATACACTCCACCTCTGTCGCAGCTTGCCCGCGTCGCCCGAGCATCGACATCGTGTGCAGCCCATGTTTTCAGCGCGTGTGCCCGCTGGGACACTTCAAGTGCATGCGCGAACTGTCGCCCAATGTTGTATATGGATCTGGCGCGCGCCTCAGCGCGAGCAAAGACCTTTCCTGATCGCCGCCCGATTTGATCTGACGAACCGATGGCCAAAGGTCCGCACACCGACCATATTCACGACGCCTCAGGATGCGGCCGCGGCGTTTTATCGCGCCTTCGAATCCAGCGGACATCGATGCCATGATGGCTGCCTGGGCCGAGGACGAGGAGATCGTCTGCGTTCATCCTGGCGGCCCGCGCCTGGTCGGATTCGACGCGGTTCGACTCGGCTGGGAACAGATATTCACGGGCGAGACCAAACTGCTGTTCCGTCTGGACGAGATCGTGGTGCTCGATGACCGTGGGCATGGCGCTGCAGAGTGCGATCGAGCAGGTCACCGTCGGCGATGACCCGCGCGCCGCGCGGCATCGCCATCGCCAGCAATGTCTTTCTGCGAACGCCGTCGGGTTGGCGCATGATCTCGCATCACGCGTCGCCGGCGCCGACGATGACCGTCCCCACCCCCGCGGGTCCGCTGCACTAGCGTCGCGAGCCTCTCGGCGAGGGGCCGCCGCCAAAGCGTGGGGATCGACGGGGGAATTCGCGAGTCGACGCTTGCGGCCGACACGCGACGTGATCTCATTCATGAGCGGGTTGAGGAGGCCGGGCCGGGCCGATCATGTCCGCTCCACCCGGGTACGAATAATTAGTCGCGCTAGGGCGGTGCCGCCGATGGTCAGACCGTCGATGCGCAGCGTCGGCTGGCCGACGCCGACCGGCACGCTCTGGCCGTCCTTGCCGCAGGTGCCGACGCCGGCGTCGAGCGCCAGGTCGTTGCCGATCATCGACACGCGCGTCAGCGCGTCCGGACCGTTGCCGATGAGCGTCGCGCCCTTGACCGGATAGGTGAGCTTGCCGTTCTCGATCCTCCACGCCTCGGCCGCGGAGAACACGAACTTTCCGTTGGTGATGTCGACCTGACCGCCGCCGAAGTTCACCGCGTACAGGCCATTCGGCGACCGATTCGATGATCTCCGCCGGATCGCATGTCGCCGGCCAGCATGATGGTGTTGGTCATGCGCGGCATCGGCATGTGCGCGAACGATTCGCGCCGTGCCATTGCCGGTCGGCGACGCGCCCATCAGCGCGCGCGTTCAAGGTGTCCTGCATGTAGCCCTGCAGGATGCCGTCCTCGATCAGCACCGTGCGCTGCGTCGGATTGCCCTCGTCGTCGATGTTGAGCGAGCCGCGGCGTCTGCGCGATGGTGCCGTCGTCGACGACCGTGACGCCCTTGGCGGCGACGCGCTCGTCCGACGCGGCCCGGAGAACGCCGACGTTCCCTTGCGGTTGAAGTCGCCCTCCAGGCCGTGACCGATCGCCTCGTGCAGCAGGATGCCCGGCCAGCCCGGTCCGAGCACGACGGTCATCGTGCCTGCGGGCGCCGGCTGCGCCCTGAGGTTGAGCAGCGCCTGCTCGACCGCCTGCCTGGCGCACTCGCTGGAGCATCGATTCGGTGAAGTAGCCGTAGTCGACGCGACCGCCTCCACCGCCCATGCCCTGTTCTCGCTTGCCGCCTTCCTCGACGATGACACTCAGCGACAGCCGAACCAGCGGCCGCACATCGGCGGCGATGAGACCGTCGCTGCGCGCGATGAGGATGGCTTCGTATTCGCCGGCGAGCGAGGCCATCACCTGAGTGACGCGGGAGTCGCGAGCGCGCGCGATCCGTTCGAGCCGCTCGAGCAGCGTGACCTTTTCGGCGTCGCTCAGCGCGGTGACGGGATCGCTGGGCGCGTACAACACGTGCGTGCCGCCGAGCTTGTCGAGCGCGGCCACCGCCGATTGGCCTTGCCGCCCGATGGCACGCGTCGCGCGTCGCGGCCTTGGTCAGCGCGTCCAGACTGATGTCGTCGGAGTACGCGAATGCCGTCTTCTCGCCCGACACCGCGCGCACGCCCACGCCGCGGTCGATGGAAAACGATCCCGATTTCACGATGCCCTCTTCCAGGCTCCAGCTCTCCACGCGCGAATATTGGAAATACAGATCGGCATAGTCCACGTGGTGAACATGGATACCGGCAAGGACATCGGAGAGCTGGCGAAATTCCAGCGCGGCAGGCGCGAGCAGCAGCTCGGTTGCCTGAGCGAGCAGCTTGGAATCGACGGTGGGGAGGGCGAGACGGGTCACGTGAGTCCTTGGGGATGGCGAGGTGCAAAAAGCGTTGCGTATTGTCGGGCCGCGCGTTCCGTGACACAAGCCCGCCGACAACGCCGAACCTAAACCCGGTACACTGAACGGAGATGGCATCGGTCTTGGTCCGTTTCCAGCGGCCGCTTGTCCGAGATAGGTCGCGGCGACGCGCGGGTCGACCGCGAGCGACGCGCTCGGGCCCTCGATCGCGAGCTCGCCGGTTTCGAGCACGTAGCCGTAGTCGGAAACCTGCAGCGCCGCCCGCGCGTTCTGCTCGACCAGCAGGATGGACACCCCGGTGGCCTTGAGCGCCGCGATGATGCTGAATATCTCCTTGACGATCAGCGGCGCCAGACCCAGGCTCGGTTCGTCGAGCATCAGCAATCTCGGCTTGGCCATCAGCGCGCGGCCCAGCGCGAGCATCTGCCGCTCCCCACCGGACAGCGTGCCGGCGAGCTGAGCCCGGCGCTCGGCGAGCCGCGGGAAGCGGTCGTAAATGTCGGCGAGCGATGCGGCGCGCGTTGCTGTCTCCCGCGCGATAGCGCTGGAATCCGCCAAGCTCCAGATTGTCGGCCACGCTCATCGATGCAAACAGCTCGCGCTTCTCGGGCACGAGCGTCACGCCGCGCGCGACGCGCTGCTCGACATCGCCTGCCGCGAGCGGCGCGCCGTCGTAGCGGATCTCTCCGCGCGACGGCAACAGGCCCATGATCGCCGCCAGCAGCGTCGTCTTGCCTGCGCCGTTGGGACCGATCACGGTAACGATGCGCGCCGCATCGACGGTCAGCGACACGCCGTGCACGGCCTCGACCTTGCCGTAGGCAACGTGCAGATCACGGATCTCCAGGAGCGCCGACATGGAAGATTATCTCTTACGCGCGTTAGACGCCGCCGAGATACGCTTCGAGAACAACGGGATTTTTCTGGATTTCGCCGGGCAGGCCCTGCGCCAGCATTTCGCCGAAATCCATCACCACCAGCCGATCGGTCAATCCCATCACGAAATCCATGTCGTGCTCGACCAGGAGGATCGTCATGCCCTCCTGGCGCAGGCTTCGCAACAGTGCCGCCAGCTCCTGCTTCTCGAGATAGCGCAAGGCCCGCCGCGGGCTCGTCGAGCAGCAACAGGCACGGATCGGCGGCGAGCGCGCGCGCAATCTCGACGATGCGCTGCTTGCCGAGCGAGCAGCGACCCCACCGCCGTGTGAAGATGCGTCGATGAGGCCCACGCGCTCGATCTGCGCCGCCGCTTCGGCAAGCGTCATCGCTTCTTCGTCGCGGTCGAGCCGCAGCGCCGCACGCGGCACGCCGGCGCTTCCGCGCAGATACGCGCCCGAGCGCGACGTTGTCGAGCACCGACATGGTCGGGATCAGCTTGACGTGCTGAAAGGTCCTGCAGATACCGAGGCGCGCGATCTTGATACGGTTGCCGGCTGCCGGTCGAATGCGCCTTCGAACGCGATCGTCCCGGCGGTGAGCGACAATGCGCCGCTGATGAGGTTGAACATCGGTGCTCTTGCCCGCGCCGTTGGGGCCGATCAGGCCGAGGATCTCGCCGCGCGAGATCTCGAAGGAAAGATCGTTGACCGCGACCAGCCCACCGAATTGCTTGCGTGCACGTTCGACGACCGAGCAGCGGGCCCTGCGTTTGCCGCGTGTCCGTTTCGGAAGCAGCGCGGCTCTTCGGCGACCGGTGGCGGCTTGCGCTGCGGCAGCGCGCGCGCGAGCCACGGCCACACGCCGTCGCGCGTGCGCTGCAGCAGCAGAATCATCAGTATCCCGAACACCACCACCTCGAAATTTCCGGCGCGGCCCAGGAGGTGCGGCAGCCAGTCCTGCAACACCTGCTTGAGCAAGGTGATCAGCGTTGCGCCGACGACTGCGCCCCAGACGCTGCCCGCGCCGCCAACGACCGCCATGAACAGGTATTCGATTCCCTGGTTGAGGCCGAACGGCGTCGGGTTCACGAAGCGCTGCAGAGTGCGCGTACAGCCATCCGGAGATGCACGCAAGCACCGCCGCATAGACGAAGACCACGATCTTGAGCCTTCCGGCATCGACGCCGAAGGCCTCGGCCATCTCCAGGCCGCCCTTGAGCGCACGGATCGCCCGTCCGGGCCGCGAATCGAGCAGGTTGCGCGTCGCCCACAGGCGCAGCCAGCGCGATCGCCCAGATCAGATAGTAGAAGTGCCGCTCGCTGCGCAATTCGATGCCGAAAAACGACAGCGCAGGAATGCCGGCCAGGCCGGTGTGCCCGCCGAGGAATTCCAGATTGCCGAAGATGTAGTAAAGGCTGATGCCCCAGGCGATCGTCGCCAGCGGCAGGTAGTGACCCTTCATGCGCAGCGTGATGAATCCCAGGAACAGCGCGATCGACCGACGTCAATGCGATGCCGACGAGCAGGTTCAACCACGGCGAGACCGCCGGATAATTGAGCGAGAGGTACGCCGTCGTATAGGCACCGAGCCCGACGAACGCCGCCTGGCCGAACGACGTCTGCCCGGCGACGCCGGTCAGCAGCACGAGGCCCAGCGCCACGATGCTGTAGAGGCCGATGTAGTTGAGCAGCGTTACCCAGAACGGCGGCGCGACGACGGGCGCCAGCAGCAATGCCGCGCCACAAACCAGCAGCACTCGCGGCACGCGGATTCATTCTCTTCCTCGTGATGATGCGTCGTCAGCGAGCGCCAGAGCAGCACCGGAATGATCAGCGTGAAGACGATCACTTCCTTGAACGCGCTGGCCCAGAACGAGGAAAACGATTCGAGGAGCCCCACCAGCACGCGATCCGGCGGCCGCGAGCGGATAGCTCGACAGGCCGCCGATGATCGCGCCGACGAACCCCTTCAGGCTGATGAGAAACCCGGAGTCGTAGTAGATGGTCGTGATCGGTCCGATGAGCACCCGAGAACGCCCCGAGCAGCGCGGCAAGCGTGAAGGTCAGGCTGCCGGCGAGACTCGGGCTGATGCCCGACCAGTCGAGCGCCGACGCGATTGAGCGCGGTGGCGCGCAAGCGCCTTGCCGTACAGCGTTCGCCCGAAGAACAGATAAAGCGCGCCGATCAGGATCAGCGACGAAAGGAGCACGAGCAGCGCTCTGGCCGCTGACGGTGACATCGCCCACGTGAAACGTACGCATCGGTGAACGGCGGCGTGCGCGAGCCCTCGGCGCCGAAGAACCACAGTCCCAGCCCCAGCATCGCGAAATGCAGCAGCGACGGAGACGATGAGCAAGACCAGCACCGATGCCTCGGCCAGCGGCTGGTAGGCGACCCGATAGAGCAGCGGGCCCGAGCGCGGTGACGATGATGAGCGTCAGCACGATCTGGATCGGAAACGGCAGCGCCAGCGGGCGACGGCGCAGACAGACCAAACCGGCGATCGCCAGCGGAAGGATCAGATAAAGCGCAAGCCGTCGCGGAAGCGCCGCCAGTGCGCGTTGTCGCGCCGTCGCGCAGCGCTCCATCGCGCCCGCGATCAGCGGCAAGCCGACCAGCAAGCCGACGGTGCCCGGCGGCTTGCCGAGCTGCAGTCCGGCCAGCGTCAGCGTGCCGTAGGTGACGAACTCGCCTGAGGGAATGAAAATCACCCGCGTTACGGTGAACACGAGCACCAGCGCCAGCGCCAGCAGCGCGTAGATCGCGCCGTTGGTCACTCCGTCCTGCGCCAGCAGCGCGGCGATCGAAAATGTCATCGACAGCGAACGACTATTTCGATGAAACGGCACGTCGAAAATCATTCGGCGTGTGGCGCCTGCTGCCGACTGACAGCGATCGCGGGGCCTGGTTCTCGGCAACGGTTCCAAAGACACTGGATCCCCGCTTTCGCGGGGGATGACGCTGCCGCCTCCGCGCGGACGCACGCGACGGTGCCGCGACATCGGTCGGCAGCGTCATTTCACCAGAACCCACTTGCCGTTTTCGATGCGGACGATGACTCGGCGCCCGATTGTCCATGCCGTTGTGGTCACCGGCATTGATGCTGAACACGCCGTTGCTCCCGGCAACGTCCTTCGAATTTTCCAGCGCGTCCCGCAGTGCGCCGCGAAACGCCTTCGCTGCCCGGCTGGCCCTTTTCAATGCTTCGGGAATCGCGCGCTGCAGCAGCATGTACGCGTCCCACGCGTGGCCGCCAAAGGTCGTCCGGCTCCCGGCTCCGTATTTTGCCTCATAGGTCTTCACGTATTCAGCGGCCGACTTCTTGACCGGATTGCTGTCCGGCAGTTGCTCGTACACGAGCATGGGCCCGGCGGGAAGCACGGCCTGCCGTTGCCGTCTGCACCGACAACGCGAAGGAAGTCGGCGTTGGCGACGCCATGCGTCTGGTAGATCTTCCCCTTGTAAGCCGCGCGAGACGAACTCCTTGTGCGGCGTTGCCGCCGGAGTCCCCGCGCCGGCGATCAGCACCGCGTCGGGTTGTGCGGCGAGGATCTTCAGCACCTGACCGGTGCACGCTGGGATCGTTCCGGTTGTATTTCTCCTCGGCGACGATCTTGATGCCCGCGGTTTGCGCCGAGCGCTTCATTTCCGCGAGCCAGCTGTCGCCGCAGGGCATCGGCAAAGCCGATGAAGCCCATGGTGCGCACGCCGTTGGCGCGCATGTGGACCGCGACCGCGTCGGCCATCAGCGAGTCGTTCTGCGGAGTCTTGAACACCCACTTGGTTCTCGGGTCGGTGGGGAGTGATGATCGCGCGCGGATGCGGCCATGCGAGATCATCGGCACCTCGGCCTCGCGACAATGTCGCGCATCGCCAGCGAATTAGGCGTTATCGTCGACCCGACGATCACATCGACCTTGTCTCGCTCAGCAGCTTGCGGGTGTTCTTGACCGCTTCGGTCGTGTCCGACTTGTCGTCGAGGACGATGAAGTTGAGCCTTCTGCCCGCCGATGGTCGGCGAGCCGATCATCTCGATCGTATTTTTCTCCGGGATGCCCAGCGACGCCGCCGGCCCGGTCGCCGAGAGCGTCACGCCGATGTTGATGTCGGCCATGGCGATGCCCGCGGCTCAGCAGCGTCAGCCAGAGGCAAGCGCAGATTTTTCTGTTCTCATCGTTTCCTCCGTAAGGCGCAGTGTGTGCGGACAGCGAAATCAGCGCTTGATCAGCGCAGTCACGGATTTCTCGCAGAGAGCTCGATCTGCTCCGGAGGCGGAGGCGGTGGCGGCGGGTTCATGCGCCTCAGGGCGTTGATCTGCCTCACCATCAGGAAAATGATGAACGCCAGGATGACGAAATTGATCGCGACGGTGATGAAATTGCCGTAGGCGAACAGCGGCACGCCGGCCTTGGTCAGCGCCTCGTAGGTCATCGGCCCGTTGTAGCCCGGCGGGCGGCGATTGCCGAGCATGATGAACCAGTTGCTGAAGTCGAGGCCGCCGAAGATGCGGCTGATCGACCGGCATGATGAGGTCCTTGACCAGCGAATCGACGATCTTGCCGAACGCGGCGCCGATGATCACGCCGACCGCGAGGTCGACGCACGTTGCCCTTGACCGCGAACTCGCGGAACTCCTTCATGATCGACATGGCTGATCTCCTGAGCGTGTCGCGAAAAGCGCGACTCAGACCGCTGCTTCGCCCGACTCGCCGGTGCGGATGCGGACGACCTGCTCGACCGTGGTCACGAAGATCTTGCCGTCGCCGATCTTGCCGGTGCGCGCCGCCTTGACGATCGCCTCGATCGCGCGGTCGACCAGCGCGTCGCCGACGATCGACTTCGACCTTCACCTTGGGCAGGAAATCGACCACGTACTCGGCGCCGCGGTAGAGCTCGGTATGGCCCTTCTGGCGCCCGAAGCCCTTCACTTCGGTGACGGTGAGCCCGGTGACGCCGATCTCGGACAGCGCTTCGCGCACCTCGTCGAGCTTGAACGGCTTGATGATCGCTTCGACCTTCTTCATGACCCACTCCTTCGAGAGCGCATCGCGACGAGTTGAAGACTTACACCACCGGACCATCGTCCCGCCGGCCGGATCGGATCGCTTCACGACAGCTGCTTCCACTCGTCCCACGCCGAGGTGATCGGATAGCGCCAGTCCTTGCCGAAATCCGCGCGGCGTGATCCGGATGCCGACGGCCGCCTGGCGCCGCTTGTACTCGTTGACCTTGATCAAGCGCACGACCGCGCGACCGCGTCGGCGGCGGCGTAACCTCGCGCGACGATCTCGGCCGGGCTCAGGTCCTGCTCCACGTAGGCTTCCAGGATCGCGTCGAGCAGCGTCGTAGGGCGGCAGGCTGTCCTGATCGGTCTGGTCCGCGCGCAACTCGGCCGACGGCGGGCGCGTGATGATGCGCTCCGGGATCACTCGCCCGAGCGCGTTGCGGTAGTGCGCGAGCCGGTAGACCAGCGTCTTGTCGATGTCCTTCAGCACCGCGAAGCCGCCCGCCATGTCGCCGTAGAGCGTCGCGTAGCCGACGGCCATCTCCGACTTGTTGCCGGTCGTGAGCACGATCGAGCCGTACTTGTTCGACAGCGCCATCAGCAGCGTGCCGCGGATGCGCGCCTGGATGTTCTCTTCGGTGGCGTCTTCGGGAAGGCCCTTGAACTCGCTCGGCCAGCGCGGCCGAGGAACGCGCTGAACAACGGCATCGATCGGCATCTCGTCGTAGCGCACGCCGAGCATGCCGGCCATCGTGCGCGCATCCTCGAGGCTGATCGCGGCGTTGTAGACGCGACGGCAGCATCACGCGCGCGCACCCTGTCGCGCCCGAGAGCGTCGACCGCGACTGCGAGCGTCAGCGCCGAGTCGATGCCGCCCGAAAGGCCGAGCAGCACGCCGGGAAAGCCGTTCTTCCGACGTAGTCGCGCACGCCCATCGTCAGAGCGCCGCATAGACGTGCGGCTCGAGGCGCGTCGTCGAGAGCGCCGCGAACCGTGCTTCGGCGCGCGCCGTCGAACTCGGCGAAGCGCAACCGTCTCGTGCCACGCCGGCAACTGCTGCGCCATCGTGCCGGCGCCGTCGACGATGAACGAAGCGCCGTCGAACACGAGCTCGTCCTGCCCCCGGTGCGATTGACGTAAACGATCGCCAGGCCGGTCTCGCGCGCGCGCGCGATCGACGACTGCGCGTCTGCGCAGCTCTGCTGGCTGCGTGTGATAGGGCGAGCCGTTGGGGACGACGATGAGCTGCGCGCCGGCGTCGCGTGCCGCGCGGCGGGACCCGCGCACCAGACGTCCTCGCAGATGATGATGCCGACCCGAATGCCTTCGACGTCGACGATGCACGGGTCGCCGCCGGCGTGAAATAGCGCTGCTCGTCGAAAACGGTGTAATTCGGCAGGCAGCGCTTGCGATAGACCGCGGTCGACCTTGCCGTCGCGCAACACCGCGACCGCGTTGTAGCGCGCCGTCCGGCGCGAGCTCGGGAAAGCCGACCAGGACGGTGATGCCTTCGACGCGCGACCGCGAGCCGCGCCAGCTCGTCGGCGCAGGAAGCAAGAAACGCCGGACGCAGCAGCAAATCCTCGGGCGGATAGCCGCACAGCGAAAGTTCCGGGGTGATCAGCAAGTGCGCCCCGCCGCGCCGCGCTGTCGGCCATCGCCTCGAGGATACGCGCGGCATTTCCGGAGAGATCGCCGATCACCTGGTTGAGCTGAGCGATCGCGACCCGCATAGTAAATATTACCATGCGAGCAGCATGCGAAAACTTGCCGCCGGCAGTCGCGCACGCGACAATCGCCGGAAGGCGCGAACCCGATGATCGCTCGCTCGCGCGTCTCCGAATGCCTGCCGCCACACCTACGCGTCATCGATTCGCTGGCAGCCGTTCCCGCAGCCGCGTGGAACGCGCTGGTCGGCGACGCGCCGCTTTTGTCCGCACGCTTTTCTGCACGCGCTGCACGAGACAGGATGCGCGTCGCCGAAGACCGGCTGGACGCCGCGCTATCTGACCGCGTGGCATGCCGGCAAGCTGGTCGGCGCGATGCCGCTCTATGTCAAAGCTCATTCCTACGGCGAATACGTTTTCGATTGGTCGTGGGCCGATGCGTATCGCCGCCACGGCCGCCGCTACTATCCGAAGCTCGTCTGCGCCGTTCCCTTTACGCCCGCGACCGGCCCGCGGCTCATTGCCGGCACGCCGCTGCTGCGCGGACAGCTCCTCGACGGCGCGCTGGCGCTGCTCGAGGATCACCGGCTGTCTTCGCTGCACATTCTCTTTCCCGAAACCGAGGAGGCGACGCAATGTGAGCGTGCGGGCCTCTTGATGCGCGAGAGCGTGCAATTCCACTGGACCAATCCCGGGTTCAGGGATTTCGACGATTTCCTGGCGGCCATGAATCACGCCAAACGCAAGAACATCCGCCAGGAACGACGCAAGCTCGCCGCTGCACGTATCTCGTTCCGTCGGCTGGTGGGGCACGAGATCGAGCCGGCGGACTGGGATTTCTTTTTCATTGCTACGCCAAGACCTACGGTGAGCACCATTCCACGCCGTACTTGACCCTGGACTTTTTCGTGCGGATCGGCCAGACGCTTCCCGACAATGTTCTGCTCGTGCTCGGAGAATACGAGGGCGAGCGTATCTGCGCGGCTCTGGATATTTTCAGCGCCACGACGCTCTGGGGCCGCTACTGGGGAACGGACGTCTACGTCCCCGGTTTGCATTTCGAAACCTGCTACTACCAGGCGATCGAATTCTGCATCGAGCGCGGCATCGGCCCTGTTCGAGGGCGGCGCGCAAGGCGTACACAAGCTCGCCCGCGGCCTGATGCCCGTGACGACACGTTCGGCACACGCCATTGCCGACCCCGAATTCGCGCGTGCCATCGGCGCCTTTCTCGTCGACGAAAGAATGGAGGTGGCGCGGACCGTCGATGAGCTGGAGCGCGCGAGTCCGTTCCGACAGGAGGTTTAAGGCGCGTGCTAGACTTTTCCCGGCGCTCGGATTCGGCTCATGAACACCACTCTCCTGCTCGACCGCGACGGCGCGATCGCTACGCTGACGCTCAACCGTCCGGGCTCACTCAATGCGCTCGATTCGGAGATGATCGATGCCTTGATTGCGCATAGCGCCACTCTCGCGGCCGACGACAGCGTGCGTTGCGTCGTCATCAAGGGTGCAGGGCGGCATTTCATGGCCGGCGGCGATATCCGGAAGCTTCAATGACCAGCTTGCCGGCGCACCTTCGGATCGTCGGCGCGATTTCACCCGCATGGTCGAGCATATGCATGCGGCCATCGAAAACCTGCAGCGGATGCCGCATCCGGTGCTTGCCAGCGTGCATGGCGCGGTGGCGGGTTTCGGCTTGTCGCTGATGTGCGCATGCGATCTTGCGATCGCCGCGGAGTCGAGTTACTTCACTTCGGCGTATCGTCACCTCGGCCTGACTCCGGATGGCGGCATGTCATACACCTTGCCGCGCCTGGTCGGGCTGAAGAAGGCGATGGAAATCGTGTTGCTCGGCGAGCGATTCGACGCCGCCGAAGCGCTCAAGCTCGGGCTGGTCAACCGCGTGGTTGCCGAAACCGAGCTCGATGCGGCGACGCGTCAGCTCGCGATGGCCCTGGCGACGGGACCGGTGCTGGCGCTTCGCAACGGCAAGCGGCTGTTAACCAATCGTTGTCGCAGTCGCTGTCGGCGCAGCTCCAGTCGGAAGCGGAGAGCTTTGGCGCGTGCGCGGCGACCGACGACTTTGCCGAAGGCGTTCGCGCCTTCCTCGACAAACGAACGCCACGCTTCGACGGCAACTAACGAAAGGCGCGTGAGCCGGGCAAGCGCCGCGCGCCAGCGATCAGCCGATTTCGCGACTACGGTCCGCCAGAGCCCGCCGCCCTGGTCCTCCAGCCGCCGCCACTCCCCGGCTCCACCGGCGCCGCCGCCTCCCGGTCCGCCACGACCACCGCGTCGGCCGCCGCCGCCGTGCCCTCGCCGAGCCACCCCGCCCGCCTGCGACCTCCGCGCGCCGCCGCCTCTGCCGCCGCGTCCACCGGGGACCGGCCCGCCGCCGCGCCCGCCCGAGCCGCCGCCACGGCCGCCGGCGCTGCCACCGCGACTGCCGGCGCCACCGGCATTGCCGCCGGCGGTGCCGCCACGGCCACCCCTGCGGTTACTTGCACCGGGCGCGCCAAGACCAGGCGGGCGACCGCGGTTCGGGATCGCGCGGCACATGACTCGTCCGCAGGCGGCGCGCGGTTGCCATCGACTTCACTTATCGGAGCTTCCGCGTCGGGGCCGTAGGTGCCGCGGTTGCCGTCGACCTCGCCTTCCTGACTCGCATCTCTCTCACCGCCGTTGTTGCGATGCCGGCTCTCCTCGGAAGGATCGTCGCGTCCCTCGCCGAACGGCATCCCGACCGCCTTCAGCAACGTGTCGAGCTCCTCGCGCCTGAAGCTCCAGCATCTGTCCCCGTTTGAGTTGCGGCGGCATATTGACCACGCCGTAGCGGGTGCGGATCAGCCGGCTGACCATCAGGCCCAGGGTCTCGAACATCCTTCGCACTTCCTTGTTGCGTCCCTTCGGGCAGGACGATCTTGTACCAGTGATTCGCGCCCTCTCCGCCGCCATCGGCAAGCGCGAGCACCTTCGCCGGACCATCCTCCATCCGACGCCCTCGAGCAGCTGTCTCTCCTGCTCCGGCGTCAACGTGCCCATGACCCGCACCGAATACTCGCGCTCGACTTCGTAACGCGGATGCATGAGCCGGTTGGCAAGCTCGCCCAGGGTCGTGAACATCAACAGACCCTCGCTGTTGAAATCGAGGCGGCCGACCGCGATCCATTTGGCGCTGCCCAGTCGGGGCAGCTTGTCGAACACCGTGGGCCGTCCCTCGGGGTCGGCACGGCTGACGATCTCTCCTGCGGGCTTGTGATACAGCAGCACGCGCACGCGCGGCGCGGCGAAACGCAGCCGCACCAGCTCGCCGTTGATGCGAACCTGATCGTTGGGCCCAACCTTCTGACCGACCTCCGCCGGCTGGCGGTTGACCGTGATGCGCCCGGCGATGATCAGCTCCTCGAGCCCGCGCAGCGATCCGTAGCCGCACTGCGCCAACACCTTGTGCAGGCGCTGCGGCTCGGTGAAGACGGGCTCAGTGGAGCGTCTGGTTTGATTCTGATGGGCGCGGCTGTCCGTCGGACGCGTCGGGTGCGCCGAGGTCGACGGATAGGGGTTCCGCTGTGTCGAGGAGCGGGCTCGCGAGCGCGAGTTCGGCCTCGGCGGCCTTTGCTGGGGCATCGGGTAACTCCAGAAGGTGGGATGTATCAAGCTCCGCCAACGGCGGCAATTCGGCGAGCGAGCGCAGGCCGAGGTCGTCCAGAAAGTTTTTGGTGGTTGCGTAAAGCGCGGGGCGTCCTGGCGTTTCGCGATGGCCGACTGCTTCGATCCACTGCCGATCTTCCAGCGTCTTGATGACGTTGGTGGAGACCTGCACGCCGCGTATGGCCTCGATGTCGCCACGGGTCACCGGCTGTTGATAGGCGATGATCGCCAGCGTCTCCATCGCCGCGCGCGAGTAGCGCGGCGGCTTCTCCGGCGAGAGACGTTCGAGGTAAGGCTGGATCTCCGGCCGCGCCTGGAAACGCCACCCGCTCGCCACTTGCGCAAGCTCGACGCTCCGATCCGCCCAGGCGGCGCGCAGATCTTCGAGCAGCTTGCGGATGACGTCCGCCTCGAGCGGCGGATCGAACAGCTTCGATAGCTGCGCGATGGCTACCGGCTCGCCGGCGACCAGAAGCGCTGCTTCGAGGATACCCTTGGTGCGGGTCAGATCGTCGGTCATCTAGCTCTAGGTTGCGGCGTCCGCTTCCAGGTTGAACGCGGGATCGCCCTTGCGTTGCACATAGATCGGCGCGTACGGCGCCGCCTGCGCGATGTCGAGCAAACGCTCCCGCGCCAGCTCGAGGATCGCCAGAAACGTCACCACCAGGCGCGGTACGTCGACACGTTCCTCGAACAGCGCGAGAAACTCGACAAATCGTCCCGGCTCGAGCAATTTCAGCAGTCGGCTCATTTGGCTTCGGACCGACAACTGCTCGCGGGAAACCAGATGATGACGATTCGCGCGCGCGCGCGCAACCAGTACCGCCCATGCCGCCTTGAGGTCGTCGGCCGGACCTCGGGCAGCCGCGCCGCGGCAACCCGGTCGAACCAGACCCGCACCAGCGAGAAGTCGCGCTCAGCCAGAGGCATCTCGTCGAGCGCCCTCGCCCCGGCTTTCATGCGTTCGTATTCAAGCAGCCTGCGCACGAGCTCCGCGCGCGGGTCTTCGACCTCTTCGCCGGCCAGCGGCGGGGGCTTGGGCAGGAGCAGGCGCGACTTGATTTCGATCAGCACCGCCGCCATCAGCAAATATTCGGCCGCGAGCTCGAGTTGCGTACGGCGCATCATTTCGACGTAGCCCAGATATTGACGCGTGAGCTCCGCCATCGGAATGTCGAGAACGTTGATATTCTGCTTGCGTATGAGATACAGCAGCAGATCCAGCGGGCCCTCGAAGGTTTCGAGGAAGACTTCGAGCGCCTCCGGCGGAATGTAGAGATCGTGCGGCATCTCCAGCAGCGGCTCGCCGTAAATGCGCGCGACCGGGGCCCCCGCGGCCTGCGCAAGATCGATGACCGGTGCAACGGCGCTGGCTTTGCTCACGTGTAGCTCAAGCCCATGGCTTCGCGGACGTCGCGCATGGTTTCCTCGGCGAGCTTGCGTGCTTGTTCGCAGCCGTCGGCGACGATCGCCCGCACCAGCGACGGGTCGTCGAGGTACTTCTGCGCTCGTTCGTGAAAGGGTGCCTGCTCGGCGATGATGGCATCGATGACCGGCTGCTTGCATTCCAGGCAGCCGATGCCGGCAGTGGTGCAGCCTTTCTGCACCCAGTCTCGCGTTGTCTCGATCGGAGTACATCTGGTGCAGCGGCCACACCGGGCATTTGGCCGGGTTGCCGGGATCGGAGCGCCGGACTCGCGCCGGATCGGTCTGCATGGTGCGAATCTTGGTGGTGATCGACGCCGGATCCTCGCGCAGGAAGATCGCGTTGTCGTAGGACTTGGACATCTTCTGCCCATCGAGACCGGGCACCTTCGATGCTCTCGGTGAGCAAGGGCTGCGGTTCGGGCAGGATCATCCGGCGCGAGCCTTCGAGGTATCCGAACAGACGCTCGCGATCGCCGAGCGCAAGATTCTGCGCCGCGTCGAGCATATCGCGCGGCCGCTTGCGAGCGCGCCTCATCGCCCTGCTCCTGGAACGCGGTGCGCAACTGAATCGTAGCGCTTGGCGCGCTTGGAGCCGAGCTTCTTGATCGCGGCCTTGGCCTTTTCCTCGAAACCGACTTCCTTGCCGTAAATGTGATTGAAGCGACGCGCGAGCTCGCGTACCAGCTCGAGGTGCGAGACCTGATCGTCGCCGACCGGAACCATGTTCGCCCGATAGATCAGGATGTCCGCCGCCTGCATCACCGGGTAGCCCAGAAAGCCGAAGGTGGACAGATCGCGATCGGATAGCTTTTCCTGCTGATCCTTGTAGGTCGGCACGCGCTCGAGCCAGCCGACCGGCGCGATCATTCCCAGCAGCAGCGCAAGCTCGGCGTGCTCGATCACGCGCGATTGGATAAAGATCGTCGCCCGGTTCGGGTTGATGCCGACCGCAAGCCAGTCGATGAACATCTCCCAAACACTCTCTTCGATGCGCTCGGGCGTCTCGTAATGCGTGGTCAGCGCGTGCCAGTCGGCAGCGAAGTAGAGGCATTCGTGCTCTTCCTGCAACCGAAGCCAGTTCTTCAAGCGCGCCGTGATAATGGCCGATGTGCATGCGCCCGGTGGGCCGCATGCCGGACAGGACCCGGTCAGCAAACATCGGTCAATCGCCGCATGGATAGCTTCAAAGGCCGGTGATGGAGACAACCGCGTAGATGCCGAGACGGAGCAGCGGCTCCATCAGATACGCCCAATACGCCGGTCACGAGCAGGATGATGACGAGCACGAAACCGTAGGGCTCGAGCCGCGCATAGGCGCGACGCGATGCGGTGCGGCAACAGGCTGACGGCGACGCGGCCGCCATCGAGCGGAAGAATAGGAAGCAGATTCAAAGCCATCAACATCAAATTTACCTGTACACCGGCATTCGCCATCAGCGCGATGCCGGCATCGCCTGTCGTTTCGTCGGGCGACGCAAACCTTCAGAAGGAATCCCCACCCGATGGCCATTACGAGATTGGCCATCGGCCCAGCCGATCGCGACCCAGAACATGTCGCGCTTCGGATTGCGCAGGTTCGCAAACTGAACCGGAACCGGCTTCGCCCAGCCGAAGATGAACAACGGTGCTTTGGTCAGCACCGACATCGCGATCAAAAACCCGGGGATCGCGATGGTACCGATCGGGTCGATATGCTTGAGCGGATTCAAGGTCACCCGGCCCAGCATGTATGCCGGTCTGATCGCCAAACTGTCTGGCGACATAACCGTGCGCCGCTTCGTGCAACGTTATCGCGAAGACCACCGGCACCGCCCACAGGACGATGGTCGCGAGAGACAAATCCATTGGGGCAAGATTCTACCAGTAGCCGACTGGCGATGCTTGATTGTCGCAAACCGGCCCGGTGATGCCGCTCAAAGCGGCCGCCCTCAAATGGCCATCTGCAAGCCCAGGCGTGCGGGATCGCCGCGGCCCCGGCGGACCACGACCGGCGGCGAGACCGCAAGGTCGATGACGGTCGTCGGCTCGAGATGACAGGCACCGCTGTCGATGATGAGGTCGAGAACATGCTCGTAGCGCGCGCGGATCTCGTCGGGATCGTTGAGCGCCTCCGACGCGCCGGCGGGAATCAGCGTCGATGACAGCAGCGGCTCGCCCAGCTCATCGAGCAGCGCCTGCACGACGGCGTGCTCCGGAACCTCACGCCGATCGTGCTGCGCCTGGGATGCTTGAGCCGCCTCGGGACTTCGCGCGTCGCCGGCAGCAGGAACGTGTAGCTTCCGGGAACCCTCCTTCACAATGCGGAATTGCCAATTATCGAGCAGCGCGTAACGGCCGATCTCGGCCAGATCGCGGCATACGAGCGTCAAATGATGGCTGTCGTCGATCGCGCGCAGCACGCGGATGCGCTGCACGGCATCCGCGTTGCCGATCTGACATCCGAATGCATAGCTCGAATCCGTCGGATAGGCGATCACTCCGCCCGCGCGCAGCGATCTCAGCCGACTGTCGCACCAGTCGCGGCTGAGGATTGCTGGGATGGATGGAAAAATATTGAGCCATGAGTGCCGCATGCGCACGCCGTGCGATCCGTCGTTCACGGCAGTCGCAGGCGTGTTTCGCCATATAATTTGGTCCTCCTCCGACGTCCAGTCAATTCCTAGCTACCTTGAACCTGCAGCAACTGCGCTACCTCTGCGCGATCGTCGATCATGGCCTCAACGTCTCCGCCGCGGCAGAGTCGCTGTTCACGTCGCAGCCGGGGATCAGCAAGCAGATCCGTCAGCTCGAAGATGAGCTCGGCGTGCCGATATTCATCCGTCAGGGCAAGCGCCTCACGACGCTGACCGCCGGCGGCGAGGTCATCGTCGCATCAGCGCGGCGGGCGCTGCAGGAGCTCAATAACCTGCGTCGCATCGGCGCCGAGTTCAAGAGCGAGGACACCGGAACGCTGGCCATCGCGACCACGCACCTTCAGGCGCGCTACGTGCTGCCGCCCGTGCTCAAGCGTTTTACCGAACGCTATCCGAAGGTCCGTGTGCTGCTGCATCAAGGCGATCCGTTCCAGGTCGCGAAGCAAACCGCGCGCGGCGAAGCCGATCTTGGGATCGCCACCGAAGCGCTCACCGAGTTCCCGGAGCTGGTCACCCTGCCCTGCTATTCATGGAACCGGTGCGTCCTGGTGCCCAAGGGACATCCCTCGTCGAAAGTGCGGCCCTTGACGCTCGAGGCGGTGGTCAAGTATCCGATCGTTACCTACCATCCAACCTTTACCGGACGCGCGAAAATGGACGCCGCGTTCGATGCCAAGGGACTGGAGCCCAACGTGGTTCTCACCGCGCTCGATTCGGATGTCATCAAGACCTATGTCGAACTGGGTTTCGGTGTCGGCATCGTCTCGGCGCTGGCGTACGATCCGGAGCGCGACACTCAGTTCGACAAGATCGACGCCAGTCATCTTTTTCTCCAAGCACGGCGCGGCTTGACCTGCGGCGCGGCGTCTTCCTGCGCGGTTACGTCTACGATTTCATCACCATGTTTGCGCCGCAGTTCGACCAATCGGCCGTCGAGGCGGCATTGCGGGGCGAGGCGGAAAGCTATGAGCTCTGAGACGAACCCGGTTGCAAACGCAAGGCGAGCCTCGGGTCCCCAGAGTTTCGCGTGACGCCGGGGCGCGTCGGCGCATGGCCGCTCGCAATTCTGCTCGCCGCGCTGGCGATGCTCGGGCCTTTTCGATCGACATCTATCTTCCGGCGTTCCACGACATCGGAGCAGATCTCGATGTCGCACCGCTCGCGGTCCAGCAAACGCTCTCGTCGTACCTTTTCGCTTACGCGTTCATGATGCTTTGGCACGGCGCGCTTTCCGATGCGCTCGGTCGCCGCCCGATAGTGATCGCAGGGCTGGGAGTCTATGCGTTGGCGACGCTCGGCTGTGCCATCGCCGGCAATATCGAGACGCTGTGGCTGTTTCGAGCGCTGCAGGGCGTTTGTGCCGGCAGCGGTCTGGTGGTCGGCCGGGCGATCATCCGCGACCGCTTTCAGGGACCCGAGGCCCAGCGCGTAATGTCTCAGATCACGCTGATATTCGGAATCGCCCCTGCTATTGCGCCTGTCCTGGGCGGCCTCTTGCTCAACGCGTTCGGCTGGCGCTCCATCTTCTGGGTACTGCTGGCGCTGGTTATCGCACTGCTGACCTGGTCGGCGAAAAGCCTTCCCGAGACTCTACCTGTCGCTCAACGGCAATCGCTTCATCCGCGCAAGCTCTGGCGAAACTACGTCAGCAGTGCTGCGCAATCGCGATTTCCTGTTGCTGGCGACGATACCGGCGCTGAACTTCGCCGCATTCTTTCTCTACATCGCCAGCGCGCCGTCGTTCCTGATCGACTTGCTCGGCGTATCCAGCTATGGTTTCGCATGGCTGTTCATCCCGATGATCGGCGGCGTGATGATCGGCGCGCTCGTCTCGGGACGCGCCGCGGGCAAGCTCACCGCAGGGCGTACCATCGGCGTGGGTTACCTGCTCATGTTCGCCGGCGCAACGATCCAGATGGCTGTCGCCTGGTACGTGGCGCCCGTTGTTCAGTGGCACGTCTTGCCGATCATGATTTACACCATGGGAAGCAGCATCGTGATGCCGTCCGCAACATTGCTGCTCCTCGATCTGTTTCCGACCATGCGCGGCATGGCGGCGTCGTTGCAGGGATTCGTCCATTTCGTGCTCGCGGCGGTCAACGCCGGCACGATCGCGCCGTTTCTCGCCCAGTCGCTCAAGGGCTCGCCGCAGGCATGGCGGGATTCACGGTGCTGAGCGTCGCGCTTTGGGTTCTCTATCGGCGGCGCCGACGGTTGGCGCCACCCAAGGTTCACTTGTGATGAAGCTCCTGACAGTGTGCTCTCTCGCAATGGTGATGGCGCTCTGCGGTCCTGCGTCCGCCGAGGAGCTGCCCACCGTTCAGCTCAGCATCAAGGGTCATCGGCTCGTTGCCGAAACGGCGACGACGACCGCGACGCGGACGATAGGCCTGATGCATCGATTCAGCCTCAAGCCCGACCACGGCATGCTCTTCGTGTTCGATGCGCCGCAGCCGCTCGCGTTCTGGATGAAGAATACATTCGTGCCCTTGTCGATCGCGTTCATCGGCGTCGATGGCAAGATCCTCAACATCGAAGACATGGCGCCGCGAACCGAGACGACCCATCCGTCGCAGGGTCTCGCGCTTTATGCACTCGAAATGAAGAAAGGATGGTTCGCGGAGCGCGCGGATCGTGGCCGGGGAGCGTGTGGATGGGCTGGAAAAGGCACCCAGAGCCAGGGAATGATCGACTTGGTAAGACGAATAGATACGGAGCGTTGCAATCGCAAGCACGACCCGCACGATTCAAAATGAGCGCAGGCCCATCTTTTGGCGGTCGTGGCGCCGCGCGGTCTAGTCTTTCACCAACCCCGCATTGACGCCCGAATCGACGCGGCCACGCTTTTTCCCATCGCTGCACCGAACTTCCGCGCGACGCGCTCCGCCACGTTTTCCTGCACCGTGAAATCGACGATGTCCTCGGCCTTGACGACGTCCCGTGCCACCGATCGAACGCTGCCCAATGCGTCGGTGAGGCCGAGCTCGATGCTGCGCCGGCCGTTCCAGACCAGGCCCGTAAACAGCTCGGGCGAATCCTTGATGCGACTGCCGCGCCCGGCCTTGACCACCGCGATGAACTGCTGGTGAATATCGCCGAGCATCTGCTGGGCGTACTCTTTTTGCTTCGGCGGCAAGGGTGAGAACGGATCGAGAAATGCCTTGTTGTCGCCGGCGGTCAGCGCCCGCCGCTCGATGCCGAGCTTCTCCAGAGCGCCGACGAATCCGAAGCCGTCCATGATCACGCCGATCGATCCGATCAGGCTCGCCTTGTCGACGTAGATCTTGTCGGCAGCGACCGCGACGTAGTACGCGCCCGAGGCGCAGATTTCCTCCACCACGGCGTAAATCGGCGTGTCCGGGTATTTGCCGCGCAGGCGCGCGAATCTCGTCGTTGATCTCGCCGGCCTGCACGGGACTGCCGCCGGGGCTGTTGATCTTCAGCACCACGCCCTGCGTTCCCTTGTTTTTGAACGCGGCCTGCAGTCCCGCAATGACGTTGTCGGCACTGGCGCGGCCGGTAGCCTCGATCTCACCCTGGATTTCCACCATCGCAGTGCACTTGTCGAGGCAGAGCCGCTCGCTGCCGGTCCACACGCCAAGCGCCGCGAAAAGAATGAAGAAGAGAAATCCAAACGTGAGCAGCTTGAAAAGATTCCCCAGCGGCGCGCGCGACGCTGCTCGCGCAAGCCGTCGGTCGCCAACCGCTCGAGAACGCGGCGTTCCCAGTTGTCTTCCATTATTCCGCCGGCTCCATTACCCGTCTTCGGTGCAAAAACGCCGCCGTCACGCTCGCGGACTTCTACAGGCGCGAGACGCGCCCCACGGCATGGGCCCGAGACGCAAAATCCGTTGTCCGGCTCGTACAGCGCGCCAGTGTGTAGCGCACATCAAGTATAGCTTGGACTCGTCGAAGAAATCGCCGGCGTTCCAGTCCAGCTCCGTCGCCTGGTGCTGACACTCGTTGATGTAGGCAAACGGCCTGGCGTGCCAGCGCACCACGAACGCGGGCAGGCTTCCGCCCCGCCGGCCTGACTTGGAAACGCACACCGTCCCCGCCTTCGACCAGATCTGCGCTGGCGCAGATCAGGCGTTCCGCGGACAGCCATGCGCGCAGCTCCGTCACCGAATGCGCCGTCGTCAGCGGCTGCATGGCCATGAGCCCTTTGGCGGATGGGCGCCATAGGCGACAGCCAGGGCGCTGACCCCGGCATTGCGCGCGAGCTCCAGGTCGTGCGTGGTATCGCCGATCATCAAGGTCTTGCAGGCCCGACGCCGAGCCGATCCATGAGCGCAAGCAGCATGTCCGGGTGCGGCTTGGGAAACCTTCATCAGCGCAACGCGACGCGGCAAAGTGATCCGCGATGCCGTGCCGCGCCAGCGCGCGTGCCAATCCAGCGCGGGTTTTGCCGGTGGCAACGCGCCAGCATGAAAACCGCGGTCGTGGAGCTCGTCGAGCATCTCCCGAACACCGGCGAACAGCGGGATCTCCGCGTCGCCGGCAAGGTAATGATCCCGGTAGCGCTCGGAGAATCTGCGCATGGCGGTCGGCTGCCAAGGTGGGCGCGACGTGACGGATCGCGTCGCGGTGTCCCAGGCCGATGACGTGGCGCGCATCCATTTCATCGGGCGCGGGAACCCCGACGTCGAGGCATGCTTGCTGAATGGCCCCGGCAATGAGCGCGGTCGAGTCGGCCAGCGTCCCATCCCAGTCGAACGCGAGCAGGCGGAAGCGGCGTGGCGGCTCACGCATCGGCTTGCGACACGGAATCCATAGCCTCGAGAAACCGGCTCAGCTCCGAAGGCAGCGCTGCTTCGATCGCGACCTCGCGTTCTTCCACCGGATGGGTGAAGGCGAGTCGCGCGCGTGCAGGAACATCCGCTTCAGTCCTTGCTTGGCTAGCGCTCTTGTTCCAGGCGAAATCGCCGTACTTCTCGTCGCCTGCGAGCGCGAACCCGAGATGCGTCAGGTGCACCCGAATCTGGTGCGTGCGTCCGGTATGAAGCTCGGCTTCGAGCAGACTCATGGGCGGATCGATGTCGGTCCAGTACCCGGCGGCCATAGAACACCGTTTTCGCGCTCTGCCCGCCGACCTGCTCGACCCGCACGCGGCGCTCGCCGGTGCTGGTAAGAAACTTGGTCAGCGGCAGCGTCACCTCCCGCTTCGCGTCGCGCCAGTGGCCCTTGACCAGGATCTGGTAGCGCTTGTCGACGCGCCCTCGCGAAGCGCCGCGTGTAGCCCGACCAGAGCGGCCCGCTTTTTGGCCACCAGCAGAACTCCGAGGTGTCCCGGTCCAGACGGTGGACAAGCTCCAGAAACTTCGCCGTCGGTCGGGCCGCGCGCATTTGCTCGATCAGACCGAAGGACACGCCGCTCCCGCCGTGCACCGCCAGACCGGCTGGCTTGTCGACGGCGATCAATGCGTCATCCTCGTACAGGATCGGAGATCGACGCCGGAAGCGGCGGCGGCTTGCGCTTCCCGCGGTCGGCAGGCCGGTCCGAATCGGCGGAATCCGAAGCTCGTCGCCGAGCACCAGCCGGACGTCCGGCTTGACCCGCAAGCGGTTGACCCGCACCTCGCCGCTGCGCAGGATCCGGTAGATATGGCTCTTGGGGACGCCTTTGAGCACCCGTAGCAGGAAATTGTCGACGCGCTGGCCCGCTCCGGCCTCGTCGACCGCAAGGCGGTTCACAGCATCCTTGCTTAAATCGTTCATTTCTTTATAATTGTCGGCAGCAGCAACGTGCGATAGCTAGCGCGTGAGTTCCGAGGCGACGGTCATCGATCCCGCCTCCCGACCATGCGGCAGCCCACCAAAGGGGTGTGGCAACCAAGGCAAGCGCCTGTTGGCCCGAAATAGGGCAACCTGGTTAAATCGGTTCACCGTCCGGACTCTGCGCCCGGAAAAGTAACGATGTTAATGGAACAGCGCAGTCTCCGCACCGGCTTATGGCCGGACGACAAGCGGCTAGGACTTGCGGCGCGCCACTTTCGTGGCGCAACGAATTCTGTACTTGGCTGCAACGACCTCGGTCCTTATGACCGATAGGCGACGCAGCCGCCAGACCGTTTGAGCGACAACGCGAAGAAAACCAACCAAGCTCCCGAGACAGGCAATCCTCACGTTCCACCCCTCATCACATGGTGATGACTCGAGTGGCCTATGAGCAGCCGACCCCGATGCCTAATACCTGCATCCGACCCCTCGTAGCCCGGCAGCTCGCGCTGCCTGCGTGGTTTTTCTCGCCGCCGCCCGCCGCCTGCTAGTCTAGGCGCCCTGACGGGCGCCTTCGCTTCACCGTCCGCTAGGTCCCTGCCGATACTCGCGCCGGGGAAACAACAATGAAACGCATGCTGTTCAATGCCACCCAGGCGGAGGAACTCCGGGTGGCGATCGTCGACGGCCAGAAACTGATCGACCTCGATATCGAATCCGCAAGCAAGGAACAACGCAAGAGCAACATCTACAAGGCCGTCATCACCCGCGTCGAGCCCAGTCCTCGAAGCCTGTTTCGTCGATTACGGCGCCGACCGCCACGGCTTTCTGCCGTTCAAGGAAATCTCCCGCGACTATCTGCGCGAAGGCGACGGCAAGAGCCGGATCCAGGATCAGCTCAAGGACGGCCAGGAGCTGATCGTCCAGGTCGACAAGGACGAGCGCGGCAACAAGGGCGCCGCGCTGACGACCTACATCTCGCTCGCCGGCCGCTACCTGGTGCTGATGCCGAACAATCCGCGCGGCGGCGGCGTCTCGCGCCGGATCGAGGGCGAGGACCGCAACGAGCTGCGCGACACCATCTCCCAGCTCGACGTGCCGAACGGCATGAGCGTGATCGCCCGCACCGCCGGCATCGGCCGCTCGCTCGAAGAGCTGCAATGGGACCTGAACTACCTGCTGCAGCTCTGGCAGGCGATCGACGGCGCCGCCAAGACGCAATCCGGCGCGTTCCTGATCTACCAGGAATCGAGCCTGGTCATCCGCGCCATCCGCGACTATTTCCATCCCGACATCGGCGAGCTCCTGATCGACACCGAGTCGATCTTCGAGCAGGCGCAGCAGTTCATGAGCCACGTGATGCCGGCCAACGTGCACCGCGTGAAGCTGTACAAGGACGACGTTCCGCTGTTCTCGCGCTTCCAGATCGAGCATCAGATCGAGACCGCGTATGCGCGGCAGGTGCCGCTGCCTGCGGGCGGCGCCATCGTCATCGACCACACCGAGGCGCTGGTGTCGGTCGACGTCAACTCGGCGCGGGCGACCAAGGCGCGGCGACATCGAGACGACGGCGTTCAACACCAACCTCGAAGCCGCCGACGAAATCGCGCGTCAGTTGCGCCTGCGCGACCTGGGCGGCCTGATCGTGATCGACTTCATCGACATGGAGAGCACCAAGAACCAGCGCGAGGTCGAGAACCGTCTGAAGGAAGCGCTCACGGTACGACCGCGCCCGCGTGCAGCTGGGCAAGATTTCGCGCTTCGGGCTGATGGAGCTGTCGCGCCAGCGGCTGCGGCCGGCGCTGGCCGAATCGGCGTACATCCCCTGCCCCCGCTGCCACGGCATCGGCCACATCCGCGGCACCGAGTCGACCGCGCTGCACATCCTGCGCATCCTGCAGGAGGAGGCGATGAAGGACAACACCGCGCAGGTCGTCGCGCAGGTGCCGGTCGACGTCGCGACGTTCCTGCTCAACGAAAAGCGCGCCGAGATTCACACCATCGAAGCGCGCTTCAAGGTCAACGTGCTGCTGGTGCCGAATACGCTATCTCGAGACGCCCAACTACAAGGTCGCAGCGTTTGCGCCACGACGATCTGAATCAGGCCGAGCCGCTGCCGCCGTCGTTCGACCATGGTCGAACAGCCCGAGGAAGAAGATCCGCGTCAAGCAGAGGAAGGAAGAAGCCAAGGAGCCGCGCCAGGAAGCCATGGTCAAGGGCATCCCGCCGGGCCTGCCGGCGCCCATGCCGGTCGCGCGCAGCATCGAGGCACCCTCGCGAGAAAGTTGGCTTAACAAGGTACTGGGATGGTTTCGGCCGGAAGCGCCGGAGCCGGCAGTGCAAGCTGCGCCGGTTCGAACCGAAGTGCCGCGCGACGCTCGCGGGCGCGGACGTCAGGACCGCGATCGGCGCGGCAATCAGCGCGAGGAGCGCCGCGACCAGCCGCGGCGAGGCCCGCGAGGGCGCACGGGATCAGCGCGACAGCGCGACGGTCGAAGCCGAGGCCGCCGCAAGGCGGCGGGCAACAAGCACGGCGAGAGCGTGAGCCGCGGGACGGCCAGCGCAACGAGCCACGCAATGACGCACGCGAGGGAGCGCGCGACGCGCAAAAGCAGCGTCCTCCACGCGAACCCAGGCCGGCGCAGGAGCCGCGTGCAACGGCCGACCAGGTGCCTGCCATCACCCAACCGCAGCCGGGCGCGGTCAAGGGAAGGTGAACACGCCGAAGGTGGTCGGCGTCGCCGTCGCGGCCGTGGCGGCAGGGACCGCGGAGAGCGCTCTGAGCAAGGCGAGCCACGCGCACCGCGCGGCGAGCGGAGCGAGCGTCGACCTCGCGACGGACGCTGCTGCTGGTTCGGGCACCGCGCCCGAGCAAACGATATTGCCCTCATCCGCGATCCGCGATCCCGCAACGGAGCATGACGTGGACGGCAACCGCAGTTCGATGAGCTGACCGGTTCGATACCGAGCCGTCGTCGTACACGCCGGGTCCGATCGCTAATGATGCGCAAAGCGAGCGGGACTCGATGGACGAACGGTTCGATAGCCGCCTCGCCGGCGATGCCGGAGAGTCCAGTCGCTGGCGGGCATGACATCGCCGACGACGACTCGCCGCCGCCGACTCACTTCGTCGAGATCAAGTTGCCGCCCGTCGCGCCGGCCGAGGCTGAACGCCCCGCGCTACCCGAGGAAGCGCCAGCACTTCACCATGGCGACGCCTCCGCAGGTCGCGGCTGCGCCTATGCCGACTCCGGCACCTGCGCCGGCGATGGAGCCTGTGCGTCACGCCTGCCCGCGCTGCCCAAGATTTCCCTCGAGTTGCCGCCGGACTCCGATCTGGTGCTGGTCGAAACCGTTCATCAAAGAGCGGCCCCGACTACGCCCGAGGAAGCGGAGCTTGTGCGTCCGCGCCGCGTGCGTCCGCCACGAGTCGCAGTCGCTGATGGTCCGCTGCAACTGGTCGAGACTACGCACAAGGAATCGACGCCACCAGGCGCATGACGCACCGCTGGTTGCGGAGCTGCTTTGTCATTTCGAAGCGGGCCTCGTGCCCGCTTTTTCTCGATCCTGCCGCGCCGACTAGCGCGGGCTTTGCGGGGCGAGCGTAGCCTGGATGGCCGCGAGCAGTGGCGCCACGCCGCGCTCAACCAGATCGAGCACGCGCTCGAAGTCTTCCCGCCTGCCGTAGTAGGGATCCGGAATGTCGCGCAGCCCGAGTTCCGGCGCGAAGTCGAGGAAGAGCCCGAGATGGCCGAGATGACCGGCGGGCCGCAACGATTTCAGAAAGCGCAGATTGTGGCTGTCCATTGCCACGATCCAATCGAATCGTCTGAAATCGTCGAGATCGAAGAGCCGCGCCCGTTGACTCGAAAGTTCGTATCCTCGCCGGCGCGCAGCCTGTATCGCGCGCAAGTCCGGCCGCTCGCCACGTTGATGGCCGTGCGTTCCGGCTGAGTCGATCGTGATGCGGCTGGACAGTCGTTCGCGCTCGACGAGCATGCGAAACACGCCTTCGGCAATCGGCGACCGGCAAATATTGCCCATGCATACAAACAGCACGTCTGCCGAAGCTTGCTTATCCACGTATCAGTTCGCGGTATCTAATTCCGCCGACGCGGACGTCCATTGGGCTCTTTGCAGGTGCACCGCCGTGGCCGGATTCACGCCGTGGGAGGTGGCGCCAGCGATTCGATCACCGATTGCTGCCGACGCGCGGAATCCTCATCCGATTGGCCGGTCGCGCTCTCGCTCTCACTGAACACGTCCCGAGACTGCTCCGCAGCGGAAGCGGGCGGCCACCGCTGCGCCCAAGTCTTCTTCCGCGAATGCTACCGCCTGCTCGAAGCGGCGGCGCGCGCCCTGTTCGATGCCGTTGCCAACGAACAGCGCCGCGACGCCACGCGGCGATCGCGCCCAGCATGGCGAACAACTCATAGCCGACGATCACCAAGCTCGCGCCGACGATGGCCGCGATCCACCACCCTTCCGATGGCCGACGCCTGACCGATTCGGAGTTGCCTCCGGGCGTCCTCGAGGCGGGTGCGCGTCCCCGTTCGCTCGAAAAGCTCCAGTTCGCGCTGCTTGGCGATGAGGTCCCTGCGCATCGCCGCGCGGGACACGCTGAAGTACGACGCCCGAAGCTGGCGCTGCCGTGCTGCGTCCGAGCGGAAACAGGTGAGGATGCTGCGGCATGCTCTCCGTAGGTTCCATCGCCTCGGTCTCGTGCGCCGGACGCGTCGGCAAAGGCATCGCGTCGCGCCAAATGCTCGCAGCGTCGGCGATGCCGGCGACCCGCTCGAGTTCACGCAATTGCGCAGCGAGGGTTCGCCACCTGAGCGCGTATTCGCTATCGTTCAAGGCATGGGCCTGGGTGCAACTCAATGCCAGTGAGACGCCGAAGAGCTTTTCCTTGAGCTGGTAGAGCCGGTCGCGCAGCTCGGCCGCCTTCTCGAACTCCAGATTCCTGGCCGCATCGAGCATTTCCTTCTCGATGCGCTTGAGCTCTCTCTCCAGATCCTTTTCCGGCATCGCTTCGTACTTGGCGTGCGCCTGCGCGGCCTTCAGCTGCTTGCGCTCCTCGTCGATGTCGTAGACGCCGTCGATGATGTCCTTGATGCGCTTGGTCACGCCCGATCGGCGTGATGCCCATCTTCTCGTTCCACGCCAGCTGCTTGTTGCGGCGCCGCGTCGTCTCGCCGATCGCGCCCTTCATCGAGTCGGTCATCTTGTCGGCGTAGAGGATCGCCATGCCGTTGATGTGCCGCGAAGCGCGGCCGATCGTCTGGATCAGCGAGCGTTCGGCGCGCAGGAAGCCTTCCTTGTCGGCGTCGAGGATGCGCGACCAGCGACACCTCGGGAATGTCGAGGCCCTCGCGCAGCAGATTGATGCCCACCAGCACGTCGAACTCGCCCAAGCCGCAGGTCGCGGATGATCTCCGACCCGCTCGACGGTGTCGATGTCCGAGTGCAGGTAGCGCACCTTGACCCCGTGCTCGTTCAGGTAGTCGGTCAGGTCCTCGGCCATGCGCTTGGTCAGCGTGGTGACCAGCACGCGCTCGCTCTTGGTCGACGCGCAGATTGATCTCCGACAGCAGATCGTCGACCTGCGTCTGCGCCGGCCGCACTTCGAGCACCGGATCGACCAGGCCCGTGGGCCGCACGAGCTGCTCGACCACCTGCCCCGCGTGCGTCGTTCTCGTAGTCGGCCGGCGTGGCCGACACGAAAATCGTCTGCGGCAGCAGCTTCTCGAACTCGTCGAAGCGCAGCGGCCGGTTGTCGAGCGCCGACGGCAGCCGGAAGCCGTAGTTGACCAGGTTCTCCTTGCGCGCGCGATCGCCGCTTGATACATGCCGCCCGACCTGCGGAATCGTGACGTGCGATTCGTCGATGAACGCCAGCGCGTTGCGCGGCAGGTAGTCGATCAGCGTCGGCGGCGGCTCGCCGGGCGCCCGTCCGGACAAGATGGCGCGAATAGTTCTCGATGCCCTTTGCAGAAGCCGATCTCGATCATCATCTCGATGTCGAAGCGCGTGCGCTGCTCGATCCGCTGCGCCTCGATCAGCTTCATCTGCGCGACAAGAAACTCCTTCTGCTGCGCGAGCTCGATCTTGACCTTCTTCCACCGCGTCGAGCACCTTGTGGCGTCCGGTCACGTAATGGCTCGACGGAAATACGGTGAAAGCGCGCGAGCTTCTGGCGGATGTGCCCGGTCAGGGGATCGAACAGCTGCAGCGACTCGATCTCGTCGTCGAACAGCGATAGCGCGGATGGCGTTCTCCGCGTGCTCTGCCGGGGAAGATGTCGAGAACGTCGCCATGGACGCGGAACGTTGCCGCGCCGGAAGTCCGATGTCGTTGCGCTGATACTGCATTTCCGTCAGGCGCTTGATCGCGTCGCGCTGCGTCAGCCGATCGCCCTGATCGCAGGTGCAGGATCATGCTGTGGTATTCGGACGGGTCGCCGATACCGTAGATCGCCGAAACGGTGGCGACGACGATGCAATCCGGCCGCTCCAGGATCGACTTGGTCGCCGACAGCCGCATCTGCTCGATGTGCTCGTTGATCGACGAGTCCTTCTCGATGTACAGATCGCGCGAAGGCACATACGCCTCGGGCTGGTAGTAGTCGTAGTAGGAAACGAAGTACTCGATCGCGTTGTTCGGAAAGAACTCGCGGAACTCGGAATAGAGCTGCGCCGCGAGCGTCTTGTTCGGCGCCGAGCACCAGCGCCGGCCGGCCGGTGCGCGCGATCACGTTGGCCATGGTGTAGGTCTTGCCCGAGCCCGGTCACGCCGAGCAGCGTCTGGATACGCGAGCCCGTCCTCGATGCCCTCGATCAGCTTGTCGATCGCCTCGGGCTGGTCGCCGGCCGGCAGAAACGGCTGGTGGAGCTCGTAGGGACTGTTTGGAAACGTCACGACCATGGGCATCCCGCGCAATCGAAATCGGTTATTTTAGCTCAGGCCTAAGGGTCCGGCGCCCCTCGCACCTGTCTACGGTTCGCCGAGCCGTGCATT
>ERZ1370068.8316-contig-7180_pt1 | contig 84660 bp, 113 predicted proteins | sample MGYA00561227_ERZ1370068 | MGnify/ENA primary metagenome ERZ1370068 (study PRJEB38410, sample SAMEA6850437) | metagenome | study: Metagenomic assessment of the ecological functions of the soil: analysis of the soil microbiota associated with the...
GATGTACTTCGTTCAGTTACGTATTGCTTGGCCCGCGACCCGACCGGCTATGCCAGCCTGGCTCGAGCGATCAGCACCGCCCAACAACGTGGCGGCGTCAGGGGCCGCCCGGTGTACGACGGTGATGAGCTGGCGGAGCTGGCTAACGGTCATTGGCTGGTGCTCACCGGATGCCGCAAGGGACGTGGTACGGGCAGCGTTGGCGAGTGGGCTCGACTCGGCGCGACGCGCGCTGGCCAACCTGATCGACCGGTTCGGGCGGACAACGTCGTCGTCGAACTGACCTACGCCCTCGACCCACTTGCCGATGAACGCTACGACGCGCTGACCCTGCTCGCCGAGGAAGCGGGCCTGCCGGTCGTCGCCACCACGGCCGCGCACTACCACGGTCCACCTGCGACGGCCACTGGCCACTGCGCATGGCCGCGCGTACGCGGGCACGTAGCAACCCTCGACGAGATGGACGGGTGGCTACCCGCATTCGCCGACCAGCACTTGCGGTCCGGTGCGGAAATGGCGGCCCGATTCGCCCGCTGGCCGGGAGTGGTCGAGCGAGCGGCATCGCTGGGTGACCAGCTGGCCTTCCGCTGCGGCTCATCGCCCCGCAGCTGCCACCCTTCCCCGTCCCACCTGGGCACACCGAGATGACCTACCTCGCCGAGCTGGCCCGCGCCGGTGCCGTCGAGCGGTACGGCGACCGCAAGCCAGAAGAACGCGAACGCGCCTTCGCGCAGATCGAACACGAACTCGCCATCATCGACGAGCTCGGCTTCCCGGGCTACTTCCTCGTCGTCTGGGACATCGTGCAGTTCTGCCACTCGCGGGAATCCTCTGCCAAGGCAGGGGATCTGCCGCCAACTCAGCAGTCTGCTACGCACTGCGAATCACCGCCGTCGACGCAGTCCGCTACGAATTGCTCTTCGAACGGTTCCTCTCCCCGGACCGGGACGGGCCACCTGATATCGACGTCGACATCGAGTCCGACCGGCGTGAAGAGGCTATTCAGTACGTCTATGGCCGCTACGACCGCGACCACGCGGCCCAGGTCGCCGACGTCATCACCTACCGGCCCAAGTCGGCCATTCGTGACATCGCCAAGGCGCTCGGTTACTCCTCCGGTCAGCAGGATGCGTGGAGCAAGGAGATCGAGCAGAGTTATTACTGGGCGCCGGACCTATTCACCCGCGAGGACGAGGCGCCGACCTCAGTGCAGTCGGAAGTACCGCAGCGCGTCGTGGATCTCGCCGCCGAACTGCAGAACGCCCCACGGCACATGGGGATCCACTACCGGCGGCATGGTGATCTGCGACCGTCCGGTGGTCGAGGTCTGCCCGGTCGAGTGGGGCCGCATGCCGGAACGCACCGTGCTGCAGTGGGACAAGGACGACTGTGCCGCCATCGGGCTGGTCAAGTTCGACCTGCTCGGGCTAGGCATGCTCTCGGCGTTGCACTACTGCTTCGAGTTCGTCGAGCAATGGTTCGGGGTGCATTACGGCCTGCACGAGGTGCCGCCAGAAGATCCGCTGTGTCTACGAAATGCTGCAACGGGCTGACACCATCGGTGTGTTCCAGATCGAGTCCAGAGCACAGATGGCCACCCTGCCTCGGCTCGCGCCCGGAAGTTCTACGACCTGGTCGTCGAGATTGCGCTGATCCGGCCCGGCCCTATCCAAGGCGAATCCGTGCACCCTATATTCGCCGCAAGCACAAATTGGAGAAGGTCACCTATCCCCATCCCAAGCTGAAGAAGCACCTGGAGAAAACGCTCGGCGTGCCACTGTTCCAGGAGCAGCTGATGCAGCTCGCCATCGACGCCGCCGGGTGTTCGCCGTCGGAAGCCGATCAGGTGCGGCGGGCCATGGGGTCCAAGCGCTCGCACGAGCGAATGGAAGCTCTGCGGCACCGGCTCTACGCCGGAATGGCGCGCAACGGCATCGTCGGAGCAGCTGCCGACGACATCTACCTCAAGATCAAGTCGTTCGCATCGTTCGGCTTCGCCGAGAGCCACTCGATCAGCTTCGCCTTCTTGGTCTACGCCTCGAGCTGGCTCAAGCTCTACCACCCGGCTGCATTCTGCGCATCGCTGCTCAACGCGCAGCCGATGGGTTTTACTCGCCGCAGACGCTTGTGCACGACGCCAAGCGACACGGCGTCGTCGTGCTCGGCCCGCACGTGAACCTCTCGCCTGCGGCCGCCGGGCCTCGAAGCGGTGCCGGATGGCTACCCGGTCGACCCGCCTATGCCGGTCCGGGACCACCGCAACCGGCGGTGCGGCTGGGATTGTCCAGCGTGCGCACCATCAGCAGCCGAGCTGGCCGAGCAGATCGTCGCCGAGCGGAGTCGCGGCGGTGCCTATACCTCGATGGCCGACCTGACCCGGCGCGTGGGTCTCACCGTCGACCAGGTCGAGGCCCTGGCTACTGCCGGAGCATTCGACTGCTTCGGCCTGTCCCGACGGACTGCGCTCTGGGCCGCCGGCGCGGTCGCCGCCGACCACCCTGGTCAGTTGAACGTGACCGCCTACGACGAATCGAGCACACCCCCGTTGCCGACAATGAGCGAGGCTGAACAGCTCGTGGCCGATCTGTGGGCCACGGGCATTACCTGAGACGCCTATCCGACCGCGCTCATCCGCCACGCCTCGGATGTCCTTGGGCATCGTGCCGGCGAGTGCACTTCGCTCGATCGAGAACCGCACCCGGGTCACGGTCGGCGGCGTCGTGACCCATCGGCAACGCCCAGCGACCGCACGTGGAGTCACGTTCCTCAACCTGGAGGACGAGACCGGATGGTGAACGTGATCTGCGACCCGGTGGTGTGGACGCGCCACCGCCGGGTGGCCCGCGAGTCCGGCGGGCTACTGATCCGCGGCATGCTGGAACGCGCCAGGGGGTCACCAACATCGTGGCCGAACGCATCGAGAAGCTGCCGCTCGGGCTGCACACGAAATCCCGGGACTTCCGATGAACCAACCGGTAGCCGAGTCCGTCACCCGCCGAGCGAGCTGCGCTGGCACCTGGCCGATCAGGAACGCGACGGTCAGATCGCGCTCTTCGGCCTCGACGGACTCACCGGGCCAGACCGCAGCACCGGGCGGTTGTCGGGCCTGGAGTTCCTGCACGTCGCCGCCAAGCGGATCATCAACGAGGTCCCCAGCCGGTCGCCCGTGCCGTTCCGCTGGACCATCAACGTCTATCGCGGCTGCAGCCACGCCTGCACGTACTGCTTCGCGCGCCCGACGCACAGCTATCTCGGACTGAACATCGGGGAGGACTTCGACCGGAAGATCGTCGTCAAGATCAACGCGGTCGAGCGGGTGCGGGCCGAGCTGGCCGATCCCCGCTGGCAGGGTGACTCCATCGCCATGGGCACGAACACTGATCCGTACCAGCGTGCGGAGGGGAAATACCGGCTGACGCGCGGCGTCCTGCAGGCGCTCGCCGAGCGCGGCAATCCGGTTTCCATCTTGACCAAGTCACCGCTCGTCCTGCGCGACCTGGACGTGCTCACCGACGCCGCCGCGCGGACGTCCGTCCAGGTCAACCTCTCGATCGGCACCCTGGACGAGCGGGTCTGGCGGTCAACCGAGCCCGGGACGCCCCATCCACGTCGCCGGCTCAGTGCCCTGCGCACGCTGGCCGAAGCCGGAATTCGCACTGGCGCGCTCGTCGCGCCGGTGCTGCCGGGATTGAGCGATCAGCCAGAACAGCTGCGCGAGCTGACGCAGGCAATCCTGGATACCGGCGGCCACGTCGTCGGGGTCTCGGCCCTGCACCTGCGGCCAGGGACGCGCGAGCACTTCCTCCAGTGGCTGGCCGGCTTCGACTCGGACCTGTACAGGAACTACCTGCGCCGCTATCGTGACGGCGCCTACGCGCGCCGCAGTACTCCCAGTGGCTACGGTCCGTCGTCACCGAAGTAAGCCCCTTCCGGTGACCCCGATGGCTGGCTACCGTGAGTCAGCGAAGACCGTGGGCGCGGTCATCGGCCACCGGATCGAGGTACAACGTGAAGATCTCGGACATTCTCCGGCACAAGGGCTCCTCTGTCGTGACCATCGGCCCGGCTGACCCGGTGACGGACCTGCTCGCGCGGCTGGCCGAGCACAATATCGGCGCTCTCGTCGTCGTCGATCGCGACGCCGTCGTGGGCATCGTCTCCGAGCGGGATGTCGTCCGAAGGCTCAACACAGACGGCGCAGAGCTACTGTCCCGGAGCGTCAGCGAAGTGATGACGAGTTCGGTCGTCAGCTGCGCTCCCGGTGACTCGGTCGACAGCATCGGCGCCGCGATGACCGAGTTGCGGGTTCGGCACATGCCAGTGCTGACTGGCGGCCAGCTGGCCGGCATCGTCACCATCGGCGACGTCGTGGCCGGCCGGATCCGGCAGCTCGAGCAGGATCGGGTGCAGCTGGAGGGCTACATCACCCACGGCTGACCGGGGCAGCCCTCGCTATTCGGCGTCCGCGTTACGGATGATCGGGTTGGCCTTCGCTCGTGCGCCCGAACCGTCAGGTACGTGTCGGCCTGTCTCCTGACTGCGGATAGCCACCGGGGCCATAGCCGGGCTGCGGGTACCCGGGCTGACCGTAGCCCGGATCGTGGCCGTAGCGGCTGCGGGTACTCGAGGCTGGCTGAGCCGTAGCCGGGCTGCTGGCCGTAATAGTCGTCCGGTTGGTGACCGTAGTGGCCATAGCCCGACTGGCCATAGTGCGGGGGACATGACCAGGCGGCGGCATGTTCGCCACCCGAGCTCGCCGATCGTGATCTTGTTCGATGAGCTGGTTGAGCGTCTGCTGCATCTGATCGGAGCGCGGGATGTCGTGCAAGGTCTCCTGGCCCATGCTCACCGGCCGACTCGATGGTGAGCGTGCCCGCCCGCACGATGCGATCCCACAGACTCTGCCGGAACCCGACATCGCTGATGCGCTGCAGGCTGATGTCCCGGCCGGTGTGATGGAGGATGCCGCGCCGGATCAGCACCCGATGCGTGGTGAATACGTAGTGCGTGGTGCGCCAGCCAAGCCAGGGTTTGACTGTGAGCCAGCTGACAAGGATCACCGCGATAGCGAGGATCGCAATCAGCAGTCCTTGTTGGTGCTGTTGGTCGGCAACAGCGGGATACCCACGCCGACGAGTGCGCAGATGAGGATGAACCACAACGTCGCCGGAACCAGCGTGATCCAGTGCGGATGTAGGTGCTCGACGACCTGCTCATCGTCCGCGAGGAGTTTCTCCGGGTAGCTCACGACTCACTACCTCCCTGGCCAGCCGCACACGCAGGGCGCGCCGTATCGATCACGCTAGTCCGTCGGCTCCCGAAGATGGCGAACATCGGCGGCGGCAATTGCTTGCAGGCCTCCGGCCTCGCGAAGAACGAGCAGGCGGCCCTGGTCGTCGATGTCGGTGGCCAGCCCTCGGTATGGCGAGCCAACGACGGGCGTAACGACGACCGGCCGGTTGAGGGTCGCGCACCGCGCCCGGTAGTCGGCCGAGAGGAAGCTCTCCGCGGCATCGCCGCCGACCGACAGCCAGTCCGAGTAGCGCTCCCCGAAGTGCCCGAGGATTGCGCCGAGCAATCGAGGACCGATCGACCGGTGCACCGCCGGCGAGTTCGAGGACGTCGCCTCCGGGACCGGCAGCTCAGCGCGGGTCGTCGAGACGTTGACCCCGATCCCGACGACCACCGCCTCCCCAGTAACTCTGGGCGAGAATTCCCCCGCCTTGGCCGACTCGTCGCCGACGAGCAGATCGTTGGGCCATTTGAGCGCCGCGTCGACGATGGTGACCTCGCGCACCGCGTCGCACACCGCGACGCCGGCGAGCAGCGGCAGCCACCCCCACTGACCAGGCGGAACCTCGGGCCGGAGCAAGACCGAGAACGTCAGGCCAGCTCGAGCCGGAGAGGTCCAGGTACGGTTCTGCCGGCCCCGACCGGCCGCCTGGTACTCGGCCGCGAGTACCGCCCCGGACGGCAGGGTGGCGCGCCGCGCGCAGCAGGTCGTCGTTCGTGGAGGCGGTGGATTCCACGATCATGAGCCGGCTCCACGGATCCCGCACGTCCGGCGCGACGACGTCGGGATCCAGTGCCGGACGGTGCGATTCAGCCACGACGGCACCGTATCGGGCCTATCGCGGCTAGGCTCGGAAGCCATGGCCGCGCCCGATCCAGAACTGTCCGGCGTCGATCCGCATTCCACCGCCGGCAAGGTCGCCGAACTGCAGCGACGCTACGACGAGGCGGTGCACGCCGGCTCGGCTCGCGCCGTGGAGAAGCAGCACGCGAAGGGCAAGAAGACGCGCGCGGGAGCGGATCACCGATCTGCTGGACGACGGCAGCGTTCATCGAACTCGACGAGTTCGCCCGCCATCGGTCATCGACGTTCGGCATGCAGCGGAACCGCCCGTTCGGCGACGGTGTGGTCACCGGCTACGGCACGGTCGATGGTCGGCCGGTATGCGTGTTCAGCCAGGACGTGACGGTCTTCGGCGGCAGCCTGGGCCGAGGTGTACGGCGAGAAGATCGTCAAGGTCCTCGACTTCGCGTTGCGGAACGGCTGCCCGGTCGTCGGCATCAACGAGGGGGCGGCGCCCGCATCCAGGAGGGTGTGGTGAGCCTCGGGCTGTACGGCGAGATCTTCTACCGGAACGTTCAGGCGTCCGGCGTCATCCCGCAAATCTCGCTGATCATGGGGCTGCGGCCGGTGGCCATGTCTACTCGCCCGCGCTCACCGACTTCATCGTGATGGTCGACAAGACCTCGCAGATGTTCATCACCGGACCTGACGTCGTGAAGACCGTGACCGGCGAGGACGTGACCCTCGAGGAGCTGGGTGGTGCCCGCACCCACAACACGACAAGCGGCAACGCGCATTACCTCGCGAGCGACGAGGACGATGCGATCAACTTCGTCAAGGCGCTGCTGTCCTATCTGCCTAGCAACAACCTCGACCCCGCGCCGATCCTACGACACGGATGTGTCCGACGACGTCCATGACGGACGACGCGTTCCTGGACAGCTTCATTCCGGACTCCGCCAACCAGCCCTACGACATGCACCACATCATCGAGCATTTGCTCGACGACGGAGAATTCCTGGAAATACAGGCACTCTTTGCGCCGAATATCATCGTCGGCTTCGGGCGGATCGAGGGTCATCCGGTCGGCGTCGTTGGCAAACCAGCCGACCCAGTTCGCCGGCTGCCTCGACATCAACGCCTCGGAGAAGGCCGCGCGGTTCGTCCGGACGTGCGACGCGTTCAACGTTCCCGTCATCACCTTCGTCGACGTTCCCGGCTTCCTTCCGGGTACCGACCAGGAATGGAACGGGATCATCCGGCGCGGCGCCAAGCTCATCTATGCCTACGCCGAGGCCAGCGTGCCCAAGATCACCATCGTCATCCGCAAGGCGTTCGGCGGCGCCTACGACGTCATGGGCTCCAAGCATCTCGGCGCGGACGTGAACATCGCCTGGCCCACTGCCCAGATCGCGGTGATGGGGGCGCAGGGTGCGGTAAACATCTTGTACCGCAGGGAGTTGGCCAAGACCGAGTCGCCGGAGCAGCGACGGCACGAGCTGGTCACTCAGTACGAGGACACCCTGGTCAACCCGTACATGGCCGCCGAGCGCGGCTACGTGGACTCGGTCATCCCGCCCTCGCACACCCGGTCCTACGTGATCCGGTCGCTACGTATGCTGCGCAACAAACGCGAGACCATGCCCCCAAGAAGCACGGGAACATCCCTCTCTGACCAGGTGATCGTGCATATGACGAGCGATTCGTTGGACCTGCCGGTGCGGCTGCGCATCGTCCGTGGCACGCCGACGCTGGAGGAGCTGCGCCGCGTTGACGACTGGTCGTAGGCGCCGCCGGCGGACCGCCGCCGACCGACGCACCGCGGTCCGAGCCTCCGCGGGGCCGATGGAATGACCCGCGATACGGGCACCGCCGTTACTGGCCTGTCGGTCCGGATGGCTGGCGCACCGCCCGCTAGAGCACCGTCCCTCGTGATCTTGGACTTCAACGCCCTCGAGCGACAATGAGTCCAAGATCATCGCGCAAGGGAACGCAAAGGATCATGAAGGCGCAAGGGAATGCGATGCTAAAGAGCGGTCGCAAAGGGACCTAGTTCGGCGGGCGAGGAATCGCCAGCAACTGCGAGGTGATCGCCTGGAACATCAATGCAGCGCCGAGCTTGTCGTAGTGCACACCATCCCAGCGATGAGGCGGTGTTGGTGGCGATGGCCGGATCGGTGCAGAGCTGATCCGGCGGATTGACCAGGATGACTCGCTGCGGGTTCTTCGTGGCGGCAGCGCGCAGCAGCACGTTCAGGTGCCGGGTGCGCTGATCGTCGCCCCGTTCCGGCAGCGCGGTCTGTCCGCCAGCGTCTATCGGCCGGTAGCACGGAACACCGAGTAGGGCGACCTGAGCGCCGCCGGCGATGAGCAAGCTCACAGCCCGGTCGAGTTGCTGCCCGTAATACCCGTCCCAGGCCGCGGATCCGAACGACATCGTTCCGGTGTCGCCAATGCTCAGGTCGAAGACATCCCAGGCTCCGACCTCTACGAGCGCGAGCTGCGGACGGGTGCGCGCCTCGGTGGCCCGCCATTGATCGGCCCAGGTACTGCAGGAAGCGCTGAGGTCTCGGCTCGGCCCGCGACGACTGGTGATCTTGCCGAGCAGGAAGCCACATCCTTCGACGGTGCCGTCGGTCGAGTGTCAGTGATCCGTCGAGGCCAGCCGGTTTGTTGAGCAGCAAGGTCATCCCTTGCGAGTCGCCGAACACCGTGACGTGCACCGGACGGGCGAAGGGCGAGCCGGAGGCCCCCGCCGCGCACCGGGCGTCGGAGATGCCGACGGACTTGGCGTAACGGCCGGCGACGGACGCGCGCCGTTCGTGGGGATACCGGACGCGGAATCGGCCACCGGGCGAGGCAACGCCACGACCTGACCGACAACCAAGACGAGCGCGGCCACGGAGACGATCAGGAGCGCTGTCCGAGCGAAGCGGCGCCGGCGAAAACGACCCAGCACGGACCGGACGTAGACAACGAAACCCTGGGTTCGGATCGGACGCTCGATGAACCGGTACGACAGGTCGGCGAGCGCGACCGTCAACCCGACGCGCAGCACCATGAGCGGCACGCCATCCGACGGATAGTCCAGCCGCGGCCGGCTGAGCATGAAAACCGGCCAGTGCCATAGGTAGATCGCGTACGACCGGACACCGATCCAGCACAGGAGTGGCGTGCCGAGCAGCCGCGCGGTCACCGTGCCGCGCCGGCCCGCCGCCAGGACAATCGCCGCTGATCCGATCGCGACGAGCGAGGAATCCGCCTCGATAGAGCCCGTCGGAGAAGTAGTTGGCGTGAGTCAGGAAATACCCGACGACGACGGAACCGAGCAGGGCCGCGGCATCCAGCGGCCAGGTCGGGCTGTTAACCGTCATCCGGAGTGGTGCCGGAGGCCGGTCGCCCCGAGTCGGTCGTCGCAGGGCGGTCGCGAGGGCGAGCGCCGCACCCACGAGCAACGCGCTGGCGTGCGTGTCGCTGCCGTAGTACGCGCGGTCTGGATCCGGGTACGACTGGAACAGCCACGCCATCACCACCGCCGACATGACGATGCCGATAAGCGTGACCCGCAACGCCCGGCGCCGACCGCCCGTCCTGAAGGCACAGGACGAGGACAAGCGGCCAAAGGAGGTAGAACTGCTCCTCGACCGCGAGCGACCACAGGTGCTGCAGCAGCGAGGGTCGGCCCAGCTGCTCGAAGTACGACCGGTGCCAGACGATCTGCGTCCAGTTCGTGCTGTAGGTCAGCGCGGCGGCGACGTCACCCGTAGCCTGCGCAGTTCGCTCGGCGCAACTCGCGGCCGTGACGAAGACGACCGTGGCGAGCATCGTGATCAGGGCCGGAAGCAGGCGCCGCGCGCGCCGCACGTAGAACCGGCCGACGCGCACCGTGCCGGTCGCTGACCCACTCGACGGCCAGCAGCGACGTGATCAGGAATCCGGACGAGGACGAAGAACACATCGACGCCGAGGAAACCTCCGGGCAGCCAGCCGGCGTTGAGGTGGTAGATGAGCACGGCGGTGACCGCCAACGCTCGTAGACCGTCGAGACCTCCGGCGTACCGCAATGTTCGACCCCGCGTCGGCTCGAGATGCTGCTGCTCCAGCGGCGGCAGCTGGTCGTCGCCTCGTCCGGCAGGTCATCACTGCCCGGACGCGCCGTGATAGGTCGCCGTGCTCCAGCCCGCCTGCTCCGCGACCGTGCCAGGCCTGGGACGACCGAGCGGCCTGCGCCGCGGGAGACGGCGCGGTCGCCCACCCAGGGTCGGCGGGCCGGGCGTGGGGCCTGCGCCGCCGGCATCGGCACATTGTCGCGCGTCGGCCGGACCCGAGAACGGGGCGACGCGCCGACCTGCTCGCCGCGAGTCCGGCGGGGTGGGCTCAGGGCGTGCCTAGCCGCCTATCGCCGACATCGGCCGCGCCGGTTGCAGGAAATCGGGTTGGTCGATGCCATGCCCAGGGAGCTTCGCGGCCATTGCCGCCTGCCACCGTTCCGCAATCGCGTCGTCCGACGCCGCCCCACGCAGCAGCGCCCGCAGATCGGTCTCGGTGCGGGCGAACAGGCAGTTGCGGATCTGGCCGTCGGCGGTCAGCCGAGTGCGATCGCAGGCGCCGCAGAACGGCCGAGTCACCGAACCGATAACCCCGACGGTGCATGGGCCGCCGTCGACGAGCCACCGTTCGGCTGGGGCTGACCCGCGCTCACCGGTGTCGGGCCTGCAGGCGGAACTCCTCGGCGAGCTGGTTCAGGATCTCGTCGGCCGTCACCATGCGCGCGTCCGGTCCCAGGCATGTCCAGCGTCCAACGGCATCTGCTCGATGAACCGGAGGTGGTAAGCCGTGGTCCAAGCAGAATCGCAGGAGCGGTGACGGCCTCGTCATCGTTCACATCGCGCAGCAAGACGGCATTCACCTTGACCGGCGTGAGGCCGGCTTGAGCGGCGGCAGCCAATCCGGCGAGCACGCTCGGCAGTGTCGGTCCCGCAGGGTGATCCGCTTGAATCGCTCGGGGTCGAGGGTGTCCAGGACACGTTTATGCGGTCGAGTCCGGCGGCCGACAATCCGGCAGCGCGGCGGGCGAGGCCGATCGCATTCGTGGTCAATGAGATGTCGGGCGCGGCGGAGCGCCGCGGTGGCCGCGACGATGCCGACCAGCCGGGACGCAGAAGCGGCTCGCCACCGGTGAACTCGCACCTCACGGATACCGAGCTGTTCCACCCCGATGGCGATGAGCCGCACGATTTCGTCGTCGCGGAGAACCTCGTCCTTCGGCAGCCAGTCCAAACCTTCGGGCGGCATGCAATAGGCGCAGCGAAGATTGCACCGGTCGGTCAGCGAGACCCGCAGATCGGTGGCCACTCGGCCGTACGCATCGGCGAGGACGCGCGACGCGAGCGGCAGGGCGGTCACCAGTTCAGCCTAGGCGCTGTCAGGACACGGTGCTCGTCGCGAGTCGAGCGAGCTCCGTGCGGCATGCTGGACGGGTGACCGCAGCGTCCGGGGCCATCCGGCCGATCCTGGTGAACTGGCGGCCGCGCTCGAGGCGGCGGGCTACCTGCCCGACGAGGGCCTGGCGACCGCGGCCTACCTCGCTTTACGCATGCACCGTCCGCTGTTCTGCGAGGGCGACGCGGGCGTCGGCAAGACCAGCCTCGCCCTGGCGCTCGGCGGACGTACTCCGCGCCGAGCTCGTTCGGCTGCAGTGCTACGAGGGAATCGACGCCGCGCAGGCCCTCTACGACTGGGACTTCCCGCGGCAAGTGCTGCACCTGCGCGCGGCCGAAGCGGCGAGCGACGGCAGGCTGGACCAGGCCGAGCTGGAGCGCTCGCTCTACGACCGCAGGTACCTTGTCGCGCGCCCGATCCTCCGCTGCGATCGAGACACTCGCCGTCCGTGCTGCTCGTGGACGAGATCGACCGGGCGGACGACGAGTTCGAGGCGTTCCTGCTCGAGGTCCTGGCCGACAATGCCGGTGACGATCCCCGAGCTGGGCACGATTCGGCCGAGGTGCCGCCCGCTGGTCGTGCTGACGTCCAACCGCACGCGGGAAGTGCACGACGCGCTCAAGCGCCGCTGCCTCTACCACTGGGTCGCCACATCCGGGCTTCGATCGGGAGGTGGCGATTCTTCGTCGCCGGCTTGCCCGATATCACCGAGCGGCTCGCGCGGGATGTCGCCGCTGCGACCAAGCGGCTGCGGGACGCCGATCTCCTCAAGCCGCCGGGGGTCGCCGAGTCGATCGACTGGGCCCAGGCCTTGCACCTGCTGGGAGCTCGCTCGCTCGATCCGGAACCGGGCTGCGGCCACGCTGGGCGCCAGTGCTGAAGTACCGAGGAGGACGCGGTGCGCGCACGTAACACCGTGCTGGCCAGAATTGCTCAGATGACCGACCGGCAGCGCGGATGTAGCCGAAATCGTTCTCGGCTTTGCCCGCACGCTGCGACACGCCGGCGTGCCCGCGTCGCCAGACCGCGTTCAGGCCATGGTCTCGGCACTGGGACATCTCGATGTGCTCGACCCGGCGCAGGTGTTCTGGGCCGGGCGCCTCACGCTCTGCGCCGACCCGGCCGACCTCGACCGCTACGACGCCGCCTTCGCCGCATACTTCGGCGGCCAGCTGCCCCGGTCCGTTCCGCGCGCAGCCGCGTTGCAGCAGGTCCTGGTGGCGTCGCTCGACCCGCACTTCCCCGACGGCGCGGACGGCGCGGATGACGAGGAGGGGGAACCATACGCCGTGCAGACCAGCCGCCAGGAGGTGCTGCGCCACCGCGACGTGGCTGAACTGACGCACGCCGAACGGGAGGAGCTTGCTCGGCTGTTCGCCCTGCTGACCCCCGCGTCGCGCAGCGGACCACCCGGCGATATGTCGCGGCGAGCGCCGGGGTGGTCGATCTGGTAGCGCACCGTGCGCCGCATGCTGGCGCAGGGAGGGAGCCGAGCCGGCTCGCCTGGCGTGACCGGCGGACCAAGCCCCGGCGACTGGTCCTGCTCATCGACGTCAGCGGCTCCATGGCGCCCTACGCCGACACGCTGCTGCGCTTCGCCCACGCGGCCGTGCGGGTGGCTCCGTTCAACACCGAGGTCTTCACGCTCGGCACCCGGCTGACCTGGGTCACCAGGGAACTGCGTCGCCGCGACCCCGACCGCGCGCTGGCCGGCGCCGGCCGGGCGATCCCGGACTGGAGTGGCGGGACCCGGCTAGGAGACGGGCTACAGGCGTTCCTCGACCGCTGGGGCCAGCGTGGTGTCGCCCGCGGGGCCGTCGTCGTGCGTGTGCTCTGACGGCTGGGAGCGGGGCGACCCTTCCCTCCTGGGCGAGCAACTCGGGCGGTTGGCTCGGCTCGTCGCATACCGTGGTCTGGGTGAACCCGCATATGGGCAAGGACGGCTTCACCCCGGCTACTGGCGGAATGCGCGCCGCGCTGCCACACATCTCCCGCCTCGTCGCCGGACACAGCTTCGCCACCTTGCAGCAGCTGGCCGACGTGATCGCACATGCGTGATGTGATCGATGAGCTCCTGCCCTGGTGGGCGGCCGGGGAGCATCGTCGGCGATGGGCACGCGTCGTGGAGACGTGGAAGTCCGCGCCCCGCCAGCCCGGAGCCGCGATGCTCGTCGGCCCCGACGGAACCGCGCGTCGGCAGCGTGTCCGGCGGCTGCGTCGAGGGCGCCGTCTTCGAGCTGGCCGCCGCGGGTCGTGACGGCGGCGCAACCGGTCCTGCAGCGCTACGGCGTGAGCGACGACGACGCGTTCGCCGTCGGTCTGACCTGTGGCGGCATCATCGACGTGTTCGTCGAGCCGATCAGCGCAGCCACGTTCCCGGATCTCGACGAGGTCGCTGACGACATTCGCGCCGGTCGGCCGGTCGCGGTCGCGACGGTCGTCGACCTGGCGTGGACCGCCTCGGCGAGCCATCTGGTGCATCCGGCCGGATTCCGTGTCGAGCAGCCTGGGCGCGAGCGCGGCTCGACGCCGCGCGTCCGGGACGACGCCCGCGGGCTGCTCGACGCAGGGCCGGACCGCGATCACTGCACTACGGCGCCGACGGAGAACGCCGGCTCGACGACATCAGCGTGTTCGTCTCCTCCTACGCGCCTCGCCCGCGAATGATCGTCTTCGGGGCGATCGACTTCGCAGCCGCCGTTGCCCGAGTGGGGTCGTTCCTCGGCTATCGGGTCACGGTGTGCGATGCGCGGCCGACGTTCGCGACGGCACGACGGTTTCCGGACGCCGATGAGGTGGTCGTCGAATGGCCGCACCGGTACCTGGCCAACACCGACGGTCGGACGGGCGCACTGTGCTCGCCGTGCTTACCCACGACCCCAAGTTCGACGTGCCGCTGCTCGAGGTCAGCGCTGCGGCTGCCGCGTCGCCTACGTCGGGGCGATGGGCTCCCGTCGCACGAACGAGGACCGGCTGGACAAGTTGCGGGAGCGAGGGCTCACTGCAGCCGAGCTGGCCCGGCTGCGCGCCCCGATCGGGCCTCGATCTGGGCGCGCGCGCACGCCCGAAGGAGACCGCAGTGTCGATTGCCGCTGAGCTCATCGGGCAACGGTGGGGCGGCAGCGGCCGGGCGCTGCGCAACTGTCGCGGGCCCGATCCACCGTGACCGCCTGGCCGATTCCGCCGCGCCCGACGGGCGCCCGGCCGGGGGTAGCGGCGCAGTAAGTCGATCGCTCGCGAGCCCACTGGTTCAGCTCCGCTGATCCAGCTGGCGGTGCGCAGTCAGCGGCGGGGCCATGCTGCGATCATGACCGAACTGGACATCGACGCCGCCGATCGCTGGTCTCACGCTCGAGGAGAAGGCTTCCCTCTGTTCGGGATCGGACTTCTGGCACACCGAAGGCATCGAACGCAGCTGCCATCAGCCCGCTGTTGCTCTCCGACGGACCCCACGGGCTACGCAAGCAGGCCGGACCGCGGCCGATCACGTCGGACTGGGCGAGAGCGTGCCGGCCACCTGCTTCCCGCCGGCCGTCGGGCTCGGCTCGTCGTGGAACCGGCAGTTGGTGGAGCGGGTGGGTGAGGCCCTCGGCGCCGAGGCGCGCGCCGCGGAAATCGCGGTTCTTCTCGGTCCCGGCATCAACATCAAGCGTTCGCCGCTGTGCGGGCGCAACTTCGAGTACTTCTCCGAAGACCCGCTGGTCAGCGGCGAACTCGGCGCGGCTCTGGTGCGCGGAATCCAGCGGCAGGGCGTCGGCGCGTCGGTCAAGCACTACGCGGCGAACAACCAGGAGACCGACCGGCATGCGGGTGAGCGCCGAGGTCGACGAGCGCACCCTGCGAGAGATCTACCTTGCCGGGTTCGAACGCATCGTGAACTACTGCCAAGCCCTGGACGGTGATGTGCTCCTACAACAAGATCAACGGAACGTACGCGTCTGAGCACCCGTGGCTGCTGACCGACTGTGCTGCGCGACGAATGGGGCTTCGACGGCCTGGTCATGTCGGACTGGGGCGCGGTCAACGACCGGAGTGGCCGGGCTGGCGGCGGGTCTGGACCTCGAGATGCCGCTCGTCCGAGGGCGTTCTGGACCGGGACATCGTCGCTGCGGTCACGTGCCGGCCAGCTGGACGAAACGGTGCTCGACAGTGGCGGTGCGCCGGCTGCTGCAGTTGCACGAGCGAACCCGGGGCGCCCGGACCGGAGGAGGTTCCTACGATCGCGACGACGCACCACGAGCTGGCCCGCGTCACGAGCGCGGGAGTGCGCGGTCCTGCTGAAGAACGACCCGGTTGACGGCACGCCGCTGCTGCCGCTTGACCCGGCGTCGGGCGTGACGCGTCGTCGTGATCGGCGAGTTCGCCCGGACGCCGCGCTACCAGGGCGCGGGTAGCTCGCAGGTCAACCCGACCCGGGTCAGCAACGCACTCGACGAACTCCGCACGCTGGCCGGGTCGGCTCACTTCGCATCGACTTCGCACCGGGCTACCTCATCGATGCCACACCTGACGACGCGACGGCTGGCGAAGCGACTCGCTGCGGAGGCCACGGCCCTGGCGGCAGCTGCTGACGTGCGTGCTGCTCTTCCTCGGGTTGCCGCCGAGCTACGAGTCCGAAGGGTGGGACCGCGAGCGACATGGACCTTCCGGCCGAGCAGCTTGACCTGCTCCGCAAGGTCGCCGACGCCAATCCGCGCGTCGTGGTCGTGCTGTCCAACGGCGCTGCGGTCACCGTCGCGGACTGGGCCGAGCGGGTGCCGGCGATTCTCGAGGATGGTTGCTCGGCCAGGGTGGTGGGGCCGCGCTTGCCGATCTGCTCTTCGGCGTCGCCAACCCGGTCCGGCCGGCTGACCGAGACGATCCCGTGGCGGCTGGCCGACAACCCGTCGTTCGGCAACTTCCCGCGGCGAGTTCGGCGTCGTGCGCTACGGCGAAGGCGTCTTGGTCGGCTATCGCTCCTACGATGCCCGCGACGTCGCCGTGGCGCTACCCGTTCGGGCACGGCCTGTCGTACACCAGCTTCGAGTACGGCCGGTTACCGCAACCGTTTCCGGCTCGGGCGCCGGCGGGCACGTCGCGGTCTCGTTGACGGTCACCAATACCGGGGAGCGGTCCGGCCAGGAGGTCGTCCAGCTGTACGTCGGCGATCGTCGGAGTGCTCCGTCATGCGCCCGGTGCGGGAACTTCGCGGGTTCGCGAAGGTAGCCCGTCGATGCGGGAGCGACGGTCCCGGTCTCGTTCACGTTGGGCGCTCGGGATCTCGCATTCTGGCACCCGGTGTTGCGGCGCTGGGTCGTCGAGGGTGGCGAGTTCGAGATCGCGGTCGGCAGCGTCGTCGCGCGACATCCGGCAGCGCGCGGTCGTCACGGTCGTCGGCGAGCCCACCGGACCTGCCGCTCACCGCTGACTCGACGCTGGCTGAGTGGCTGGCCGATCCGACGGCGCGAGAGGCGCTGGAGTCGGTCGCGCCGTCCGACTTCGGCGCGCTCGGGATGAATGGCCGAGATGGTCAAGCTGATCGGGCTCGATACCCATGATTCGACTCGCCCGGTTCCCCTGACGCCGATCGGTCCCGACGATCTCGATCCGCTGATCGGCAAGCTCAACCCATCAGGCTGAGCCGAATCAGTTCCCCTTGCGCTGGCCCGACGCAGAGGCTTGTCTGTAGTGCAGGACACAACTACCATCAGGAGGCTCGATGACACAGCTGCGCGTCACCGTCGACGAGGTCGCCTATCAGGACGACGTTGAGCCTCGGCTGCTGCTGGTTCATTACCTGCGCGACCGATTGGGCAAGGTGGGCACGGTCGTGGGCTGCGACACCAGCAACTGCGGCGCGTGCACGGTGCTGCTGAACGGCCGCAGCGTGAAGAGCTGCTCCATGTCTTGCCATTCAGGCCCAGGGACGAGCGTGATTACGACCATCGAGGGACTCGCCACCGAGAACGGCGGGCTGCATCCGGTCCAGCAGGCGTTCCACGACGAGCACGCGCTGCAGTGCGGATTCTGCACGCCGGGCATGATCATGGCCGCCTGCGACCTGCTCGGCGAGAATCCCGGACCCATCAGAAGACGGAGATTCGAGAGGGAATCGAAGGGAACCTCTGCCGGTGTACCGGGTATCAGAACATCGTCCGAGCGGTGCCAGTCCGCCGCCCGCACCATGGCTGACTCGCAGAGCAGACTACGGCGGTGACTCGATGACCACCCTCGAGGAACGTCCGGCGCCCGCCGGAGATCGGACAACCACGCCGCCGTAAGGAGGATGCGCACTTCATCACCGGCGCGCACCCTCTGGACGGACAACATCACCCTGCCCGGGCTGCTGCATCTCGCGATCCTGCGTAGTCCGCTGGCGCACGCGAGGATCACCTCGATCAACACAACGGCCGCAGTCGGCCGGCCCGGCGTCGTCGCGGTGTTCACCGGACGGGATTTCGCCGAAACGCAAGGCAGCATCCCGTGCGCGTGGCCGGTCACGTCCGACATCGTGAATCCGGGCCACCCGAGCATCGCCGTCGACCAGGTGAACCACGTGGGCGAGGCCGTGGCGATCGTCGTCGCCCGCGACAAGTCCGCGGCGCAGGACGCGCTCGAAGCGATCGACGTCGACTACGAGCCATTGCCCGTCGTCCTCGAGATGGAGGCCGCGCTGGCCGACGGCGCACCGTTAGTCCACCCCAACACCGAGTCGAATCGCTGCTTTCACCTGGGCGTTCGAGTCGGGGAGCCGTCGGCACCGGTCAGCCGATCGAGGACGTACTGCAAAGCCGCCGAGGTCACGGTCAAACGCCGGTTCGTCCAGCAGCGACTCATCCCGCGCCTTCATGGAGCTCGCGCTCGACCGTCGCCCAGCCGGACGGCGACGGCGTCACGCTGTGGTCTTCGACGCAGATCCCGCACGTCCTGCGGACGATGCTCGCCCTGATCGCTGGGCATCCCCGAGCACAAGGTGCGGGTCATCGCGCCGGATGTCGGCGGCGGGTTCGGCGGCAAGCTGCAGGTCACGCCCGAGGAGTTCATCTGCACTCTGGTCGCCCGCAGGCTGGGCAAGCCGGTGAAGTACACCGAGTCGCGATCCGAGTCGCTGCATGAGCGGCCACCACGGCCGTGACCAGATCCAGGACATCACGCTGACCGCCCGCCGAGACGGCACGTTCACCGGCCTGGACGTGCAGCATCCTCGTCCAACATGGGCGCCTACCTGCGGCTGATCACGCCGGGCATCCGCTCCTCGGCGCGTTCATGTTCAACGGCAGCTACAAGTTCGACGCCGTACCGGTTCGTGTGCGACGGCGTGTTCACGACGAAGACGCCGACCGACGCCTACCGCGGAGCCGGCCGGCCGGAGGCGACGTTCGCCATCGAGCGCATCGTCGACGAACTGGCGGTCGAGCTGGGCATGGACCCCATGGAGCTGCGCGCGCAAGAACTGGATCAAGCACGACGAGTTCCCGTTCACGACGATCGCCGGCATCACGTACGACAGCGGCAACTACGAGGAAGCGACTGACAAAGGCGCTCGCAGCTCATGGGGTGGGACGAGCTGCGCCGCGAGCAGGCCGATCGGCGCGAACGCGGGGATCCGGTCCGGCTCGGCCTCGGCATCTCGACCTATCACCGAGTTGTGCGGGCTGGCGCGCCGTCCCGGGTGCTCGGCGCGCTGCGCTACGGCGCGGGGCGGCTGGGAGCACGCGCTCGGTCCGAGTGCTGCCGACCGGCAAGGTCGAGGTCGTCACCGGCACGAGCCCGCACGGTCAGGGGCACGAGACGGCGTGGAGCCAGATCGTCGCCGACCGGCTCGGCGTGCCGTTCGAGGACGTCGAGATCCTGCACGGCGACACGCCAGTCCTCGCCCCGCGGCTGGACACCTACGGCTCGCGGTCGGCTGGCCGTCGGGGCGATCGCGGTGTCGAATGCCGCGCTGCAGGTGATCGACAAGGCCAAGCCGGATCGCCGCGCACATGCTCGAGGCCAGCGAGCGACGACGTCGAGTTCGCCAACGGCACGTTCAGCGTGCAAGGGCGCGCCCAGGCACCGGCAAGACCATCCAAGACGTCGCCTTCGCGCGCGTTCGCCGGCGCACGACATGCCCGACGGCGTCGAGCCCAACCTCGACGCCGACGCGACGTTCGACCCGGTGGCGCTGTCGTTCCCGCACGGCACGCACCTGTGCGCGATCGAGGTCGACACCGAGACCGGACGGGCGACGATTCGCAGGTACGTCTGCGTCGACGACGTCGGCGAGGTGATCAACCCGCTCATCGTCGACGGCCAGGTGCACGGCGGGCTGGCGCAGGGCATCGCGCAGGCCCTGTACGAGGAGGCGGTGTACGACGCCGACGGCAACGCTGACGACCGGCTCGTTCGTCGACTACCTCGTACCGTCGGCGGCCGGACGTGCCGTCGTTCGATCACGGACCGCACCGTGAGCCCGTCGACGACGAACCCGCTGCGGCGTGAAGGGCGTCGGCGAGGCCGGCACGATCGCCGCGACGCCGGCCGTCGTCAGCGCGATCGTCGACGCGGTGCGCCCATTCGGCGTCACGGACATTCAGATGCCGTGCACGCCGGAACGGATCTGGCGCGCGGTCAAGCAAGCGTCCGACGCGAGCGAAGGAGCGGCCGTGATCCCGGCGCCGTTCGACTACGTGCGCCCCGACCTCGTGTGGACGAGGCGAGTGCGGGCCCTCGAGAACGCCGGCGAGGACGGCACAGGTGCTCGCCGGCGGGCAGTCGCTGATCCCGATCCTGCGACTGCGCCTGGCGGCGCACGAGCTCATCGGTTGATCTCGGCGGCATTGCCGATCTCCGCGGTGTGCGGGATGACGGCGACGCGATCGTCGTCGGCGCCATGACCACGCACGACAAGTGATGCACCATCCGCTGAGTCCTGGCGCACGCGCCATTGCTGGCTCAAGCCACCGCCACCGTCGGCGACCGCCAGGTGCGGCACCTCGGAACGTTCGGCGGCTCGGTCGCGCATGCCGACCCGGCGGCGACCTGCCGACCGTCGCGCTGACGCTCGACGCCGAAATGGTCGTGCAAGGGTCAGTCGGGCGTACGGCGGATACCGGCCGCTGAGTTCTTCCAGGACTACCTGACGACGGCACTCCAGCGGAAGATGTCCTGACCGCGATTCGGGTCCGCAAGCTAGGTAACGGCTGGGCGGTGCACTACGAGAGTTCAATCGGGTAGCCCAGGCCTGGTCCGTGGTCGGGGTCGCCGCGGCGGTCAGGCGGGCTAACGGGACGATCACCGAAGCTCGGGTCGGGCTGGCGAACATGGGCAGCACTCCGCTGCGGGCGGCAGGAGTGGAGCGACGCTGGCCGGTAGCGACGCCACGCCGCCGACAGCGTGCGCACGGCGAGTGAACCCGGCCGCCGACGGCACGACTCCGCCAGTGATCTATCCCGGACGGTCCGACTACCGGATGCACCTGGCGCGGAGTGCTGACCCGGCGAGCTGTGTCCGCGGCAGCGGGAATCTGAGGGCCGTGGAGCTCCAGCACTCGTTCTCCGTTCCCGTCGACGTCGACCGGGCCTGGGCCGTCCTCGTCGACATCGACGCAGGTTGCGCCCTGCGTGCGCACGGCGCGGCATTGGACACAGTCGACGGTGACGAGTTCACCGGCTCGGTCAAAGTGCGGCTGGGCCCGATCGGGATCACCTACAAGGGCAAGGCTCCAGCTTTGGCGAGGAAGGACGAGGCAGCGCACCGAGCGGTCATCGACGCCCAGGAGGGCAAGGACGCCCGTGGGAACGGCACCGCCTCGGCGACGGTGACCGCAACGCTGCATCCGCAGGGACGCGACGGCACGCGGGTCGAGGTGAACACCGATCTCGCCATCACCGGCAAACCGGCGCAGTTCGGCCGTGGCGTCATGGTGGACGTCAGGCAACAAGCTGATCGGCCAGTTCGCCGGTTGCCTGCGCCGGCAAACTGGCGAAGGCCGACGGAGCCGGCACCGCCGCCGCGCCGGTCGCGGCGGCGCGGTTTCCGCTCCGCCGCCGGCCGCCAGCCAACCGGACAGCCCGCGAGCGTCGCCCGAAGGCGCTTCGGCCGAGGAGGTCACGCTATCGACCTCATGGCCTCGGCCGGGCCGGCTGCAGCATCAAGCGCCTCGCACCGGTAGCGCTGCTCCTGGCCGTGCTCGTTCTGGTGATCGTCCTTCGGCGGCGCCGCGGGTGAGCCGCCACCAGGTGCCCCGGCGATCGGTGTCGCATATTTCGTGGCTCCCGGCCGCGGGATGGCGTACGCACACAGAAGAGAGTCGAGGCCGACGCTAAGGGGCCGAGCGATGGTCGGCGGCCAGCACGGTCAGCGACTTACGGATCCGCGGGACTATCGGCCGAACTCGATCCACGACGGCAACGGGGGTTCTAGACTTCGTGATCATGGCGAAGCGTCCTCGTCGTCACGATGACGCCACCACGGTGGCCGAAGTCGTCGTCGGCTACCTCCAGCGGGCTGGCCACGCGGTCGTCGCGGTAGCCGACCTGGACCACGGCCGCCCGCTCGGGGCAGTTCGCGATGCGCCGCCGGACCTGATCGTGCTCGACCTCATGCTTCCGCGGATCGACGGGCTCGAGGTCTGCCGGCGAGTGCCGCGCGCCGACCATCCCGGCCTCCCGGTGATCCATGCTCACGGCATTGGGCGAGGAAAGAGGACCGCATCGTCGGACTACAGAGGTCGGCGCGGACGATTACGTCACCAAGCCGTTCTCGCCCCGCCTGAGCTCGCGTTACAGCGTCGGACCAGCGTGCTGCGCCGCGCCCCGGACCAACGATCAGGCTCGGACGCCATCTTGCGGGCGGGAGCCGTCACGGTGGACACCGCCGCGCGGCGGCGTACGACCCGCGACGCGGCGAGCCGGTGCCGCTGACGGTGCGCAGAAAGCTCGACCTGCTGACCTTCCTGCTCGCGCATCCGGGCCGCGCATTCACCCGGGCCGAGCTCATGGCTGAGGTGTGGGGCTGGACGTTCCGGTGATCAATCAGCCGTCACCGTGCACGTCCGGCGACTGCGCGAGAAAGATCCGAGGATGATCCGACCAACCCGACCCTGATCAAGACGGTGTGGGGGGTCCGGGTACCTGCTGCGAGGCCAGCGTGTGAACGACGCCCTGTCGATCGTGCTCACCGCCTCCGCCTGGGCGGCGGGCGGTGGCCTCGCCGGTGTGGCTGGTCACGATGCCACTACGCCGTCGCTCGATCGTCGCGCTGCTTGCCTCCATCGTTGCTCGCCGGGACGGTTCGGCGTCGGTGGCCGCCGTCATCGGGAGCGTGCACGCGATGTTCCTGACGACCGAACAGAGCTGGTCGTCGCGGTCACGGTGGCGATCGTCAGCCCGGCCTGGCCGCCGCGGTCGCGAAGCCGCAGCCTTTGCCGGCCGCCGGCTGACCCTGCAGGAACAACCGCGCGCTCGCCGCAAAGGCCGTCATGGAGGTCGAGGCTCAGGCGCAGTACCCGATGACGACGGCCCCGAGCGGGCCTCGCAGCTCGATGAGGTGCGCCGTGAGCTGTCGGCCCACCGCCCGTCGGCTGGCCGCGCGTCGCGGGAACGGGAGCAGGCGCTGGAAGCCTCGAGACGCGAAGCTCGTGGCGTGGGTTGAGCCACGACCTGCGCACTCCTCTCGCCGGCTTGCGGGCCATGACGAGAGGCGCTGGAGGACGGGGTGGTCGACGATCCGCGGTTGTCGTACGCAAACGCATGCATACGCCGAAACGTCGATCGGCTGGCGACGATGGTGAGACGACACCGTCCGAGCTCTCCCGGATACAGTCCGGAACGTTCGCCGTGACAACCAGAACGGTTTTCCCTCGACGACGTCGTCTCCGACTACCTGGCGGCCCTCAGCCATTGTGCCACCGACGGCAAGGCGTCGCGCTGCGCGGTCGCAGCAGCGGGCCCTCGCCCGTTACCGGCAACGTCCGTGAGCTGAATCGGGCGCTCACGAGGCCCAGCCTGGTTGCCCAACGCGATCCGGCACACTGACGCCGGCGGCACCGTCGACGTTGCTCTTCGTTGGCACGTCCTGGGCGACGACTGGGGACCGGGGCCGCCGCCGTCGTCGGAGTGCGCGATCAGTGCGGCGGCATTCCCGACTCCGACGTCCCTCGGCGCTGCATTCGACGTGGGTTTCCGCGGTGAGCCGGCACGGCGCGCCGCTGTCCGAGCCGGTGTCCGAGCCGGACTCCGGGCTCGCCATCACCTCGCGGCATCGTCGAGGCTCATCGCGGCAGCGTGAACGTGCACAACGTTCCCGGGGGATGCAGGTTCACGGTGCGTCTCCCGGTAGCGGCCTAGCGCCCTGCGCCGGGAATTGGGCGCTGGAGCGCGCCTACCGGCGCCGCCGCGAGGTAGGTCGCGAGATCGGCAACGCCGGACTCGAACGCTCGGCAGTGCCGTAGTCGTTGACCGATGCGTAGGCCGGAAGGTCCTGGAGACTGACGCCCAGCCCGACCTTAGCGGCCAGGTGACAGACCACGTCCCCACCGGCGAGCGCCGCGGTCCACAACGGTGGCCTCTACGCCAGCGCTCACGGCAGCTGGAACGGCGGCGGGACCTCGTCGTCACACGTCCGCACTCACACGGTTCGGTCTGACCGGGCGGCAGCTGCTCGATCGTCGCCACGAGCAAGGTCCGCAGGCGGGCGCGTTGGCCGCGAACTGCTCGAACACCTCGGTCTGGAGGTAACCCGGAACCGATCTCAATGCCAGCATCCAGGTCGGTCACCGAGTGAGCGTCGTGTAGCACAGGGCGAGTTCCCGGGCGAGCCCGGCCGGCATGCCGGTCATGCCGATGATCGCGGCTCCGGCTCGGTTGGAACTCCTGCGATTCGGCCCGCGTGGAAAACCGCGGGCCGTTCACGGCAACCATCGTGGCTGCAGGCTGGACGGGCAGCCCAGTAGCGCGCATACCAGCGGCCGGCGCCGCAGGCTCAGCCGACCGGACGAGTACGGATCGGCGTACGCGACGCGTGAAACACCCCGTTGTCGGCGTCCATGTACGGGTGTGCGCGCGACCGGATGTGCGGTCCAGGATCTGATCCGGGATGACCAGCGACCCGGGCGGCAGGTCGGTCCGCAATGAGCCGACCCGCCGACAGGGCCAGAGACCAGCGGACACCGGCCAACCGCAGCGCCCAAAGATTGGCGCGGTACGGAACGCGGTGCGGCGCGAAACGATGACCCACGCCGTGCCGCGGCACGAACGCGACCCGACGGCCGCCGAGCGTCCCGACGGTGACGTCGCCGCTCGGTGGCCCGAACGCGGCGTGTCGAGGCCAGTGGGCTCGGCGTCGTCGAGCAACGAGTGAAGCCAGACCCCCGATGATGCCGATATCGGCCGGCGGCGTGACAGAGCGCACTCGGATGACGTTAGCGTCCCGCTCACGATCCGCCTTTACGGCATGGTGAGTTGCCGGTCGACCCGGGAATGCGTTCATGATGGAGAGTGGACCGGAGCGCGGGACCCCGACCCTCGCTCCGGTTCTCTGTGTCGTGTGCCATGTGTCCTGACCAAACCTTGACCTTGTGCGCTCCGCGCGTTCGACATCTCGGGCGGACTGTTGGTGATGCCAACTACGACCGGCAAAGGACGCAGTCGAGTCCAATGTGGAACAAGATCGCAATCGCCGCGGGCGCCGGTGCCGTCCTCATCGGCGGCGGGGCGGCGGCTGTCGCTGCTGCTGCTAGCGCCGACACGTCCGGGAGCGGAACCGCCAGTAGCCCGACCGCCAGCCCGAGCGGCGGAGCCAGCGCGCCGGCCAAGCCGGGTCACCCCGGCCGCGGACTCCGGCTCGGTGGTGCGCTCGGTCGTTTCGAGCACGCCGAGTGGGTCAGCAAGGACGGCACCGCGAACGTGACCCATGACGCGATGCACGGCACGGTCAGTTCGGTCAGCGCGACGTCAGTCTCGGTCAAGGCCTCGGACGGCTACCGCCTGACCTTCACCGTCAACGCGGACACCAAGGTTCGCGTGCGCGACACCTCGAGCACTGGGAAGCGAGCCGGCCAAGGCCGGCACGATCAGCCGACGTGAAGACCGGCGACAACGTCCTGGTCAGCGGCATCAAGAGCGGCTCGACAGTCACCGCCAAGCACGTCCTCGACGGTCGCTAGCAGCCGACTCGCCCGACGCCCTACCGTCCGTCAGCGCTGGAGAACGAAGCAGTGGCTGGCAAGATGGGGTGCTCTGTGGGGTGGGAGAGCGCATGGACCGCAAACACTACGAACCCGAGCACATCGCGTTCGCCGAGGCCGTCCGGGCCTTCATCGACAAGGAGATGGTGCCCAACTTCCTGGAGTGGGAGCAGATCGGGTCGGCTCCGCGGGAGCTGTTCCAGGTGGCCGGCCAAAACGGCTTCCTCGGCATGGCTGTGCCTGAGGAATACGGCGGAGGCGGCGTCAGCGACTTCCGGTTCAACCAGGCAATGAACGAGCAGATGGCCTACGCCGGGGTAACCGGCGCGGGTCTCGGACTCACGCTGCACAACGACACGTGTCTCGCCGTATTTCCTCACCTACGCCACCGACCAGCAACGCCGGCGCTGGCTTGCCCGGCGTTGTGTCCGGCGAGGCTGATCACAGCGGTCGCCATGACCGAGCCGGGCGCGCGGTTCGGACCTCACGCGAATTCGGACCAGCGCGGTGCGTGACGGCGGCGAGTACATCGTGAACGGGTCGAAGACGTTCATCACAAACGGCATCAACGCCGACCTCGTGATCACCGCCGTGCCGCACTGGCCCGGATCGGCACGCGGGCTGTCGCTTGCTCGATTCTCGGAAGCAGGCATGCCTGGCTTCGAGCGGGGCCGCAACCTGCGAGAAGGTCGGCATGCACTCGCAAGACACGGCCGAGCTGTCGTTCACCGACGTGCGCGTTCCGCTCGCCAACCTGCTCGGCGAGGAGAATCAGGGCTTCTTCCAGCTCGTCGCCAAGCTCCCGCAGGAGCGAATGTCGATCGCCGTCGCCGGGGTGGCCGAAGCTCGCGCGGCGTTCGAGAACACGCTTCGCTATGTCCAGGAACGCTCGCGCGTTCGGGCAGCCCATCGGATCGTTCCAGCACTCGCGATTCGTCCTCGCCGAGATCGCCACCGAGATCGACGTCGCCCAGACCTTCGTCGACCGATGCGTCGACGATCTCAACGCCGGCGAGCTCTCCGCCGAAGATGCGGCCAAGGCCAAGTGGTGGGCGACCGAGCTGCAGGGCCGGGTCGTCGACCGATGCGTGCAACTGCATGGCGGCTACGGCTACATGCTCGAGTACCCCGTCGCCCGGGCCTTCACCGACGCTCGCGTGACCCGCATCTACGGCGGGACCACGGAGATCATGAAGGACGTCATCGGCAGAGTCCTTGGGTCTGTGAACCGGGATCTGCGGGACTCCCGACCGATCCGCTTCATCCTCGCGTCCGCGCCTCACCGGCCCGGCTGGCGACGCTGCGCGTCGGCCGGCGTGGAACCGGAGGTCGATGGTCAGCTCGATCGACGAGTCCGCATTCCACGAGCGCCCGGTGAGCGCCCAGGTCCGCTGCCTCGCCCAGGCCAAAGGCGCAGGACGTCGCCGGCGGTGTCGCAGGCGATGGGCTCGTGCTCGGCTGCGACTCCTTACTTGGAGATCGACGGCGTCGGATACGGCAAGCCACTTGACCGTCGATCGAGCCGTTGCCCGATGGCGGCAAGTGCGCGGCAAGCTCGGCAAACTGCACACCGGGCATGCGCTGGTGCACGTCTGCGCCGGTCGCGTGGTCGGCCGGGCGACCGATGTCGGCGTGACGACAGTCGAGTTTGCCGACCTGACCGACCAGGAAATCGCCGACTATGTGGCGACCGGAGAGCCGCTGAACGTGGCGCGGTGGATTCACGATCGACGGCCGGGGGCGGCTGGTACGTCAAGACGGTCGAAGGCGACCATCACAACGTCGTCGGGCTCTCGCTCCCCTCGTTCGTCAGCTGCTGGCCGAGCTGGGTTTCGCCGTCGCCGACTTGCCGCAGCGGGACGGGGCGCGGTGACGTAGCGTCCTAGAGGTGACCGAGGTGCGGCGGGACAGCGTGCTGCAGTCCGGTCACAGGCTGTGGTATCTCGACGCGGGACCCGTCGACGGCGAGCCGATCGTGCTCCCTGCACGGGCTGATGTCCGACAGCTCGACATGGGACCCAGCAATCGGACCGCTGGCCGAGCACGGGCTTCGGGTCATCGCGCCCGACCTGCTCGGTCACGGCAAATCGGACAAGCCGCGCGCTCGATACGGGCTCGACTTCTTTGCCACCAGCCTCAGCGAGCTGCTCACCGCGCTTGGGATCCCGCGCGCCACGGTGGCCGGTCATTCCCTCGGCGGCGCAATCGCGGTGTACTTCGGTCGCTTCCACCCCGCCCAGCTGCACCGGCTGGTCCTCGTCTCGAGCGGAGGCCTCGGCCGCGAAGTACACGCGATCCTGCGCGCCGCGACCGTCCCGGTGCAAGCCATCTCTCCGCGCGATGGTCAACGAGCGGACTGCTCCGATGTACCGGGCGCCTCGCCTGCACCGCTCGCTGCGACTTCGGCCCGAAGCCGTCGTCAACCTGAGCCGGATGGGTCGGGCGCTGGTCACCCCCGATGGCCGGTCGGCGTTCTTCACCGCGGCCCGGTCGGTCATGTATCCGTTCGGGGCAACGCGGCTCGATGCTGGATATGGGATTCCTCGCCCCGGACGTTCCGACCCTCATCGTGTGGTCTGAGAAGGACGCGATCATCCCGGTCAGCCATGCGTACGCTGCGCATCGCCAGGTTGCCCGGGAGCACGCTGGCCCTGCTCCCCGGATCCAGCCATGAGCCACACCGTCGGCACGCGCAGCGATTTGCCGATCTCGTGGCCGGGTTCATCCGCGATACCGATGTCAGCGCACCGGGCGGGATGACGGCTGGTTGAGCGCAGCCAGCCGGGTGGTGCGCCAGTGCTCGTACCGGTCACGGGAGGTCTGCGAGCCCGCGTGTCGGGCGACGCGAGAACGACCGCCACCTCCTCGTCGGTGGCGTGACCGCGGACGATGACCAGTTCGTCGGCTGTCTCCGGCGACGTCACGTCGGCGGAACGCCGTGCCGCTTCGCGACGCCGTCCCGGACCTTGCCAACGAGCGCGATATCGCTGGACGATCTCGGCGCGCAGCTCGCGCGGCGGGATCACCGCGTCGGCATGACCAGATCGGCCGCCAATCGCATGAGGTCGACATCTTGTTCGTACTCCGCGCGCCGGTCGACGACGGAACGCGTCGCGTTCGTTCGGATCGGCGATCTCCGCGATCTTCCCGGCATAGCGGCGTTGACCGCCGCCTCGCGGACCCATGACGGCGATCTTGGCGGTCGGCAGCGCGATGCACGCGTCCGGCTCGAAGCCCGGGCCGGCCATCGCGTACAGGCCGGCGCCGTAGGCCTTGCGGACGATGACCGAGCTTGCGGCACGGTCGCCTCGGCTACCGCGGTGATCATCTTGGCGCCGTGGCGGATGATGCCCTGCCGCTCGACCGCACGTGCCGATCATGAAGCCGGGCACGTCGGCCGAGGTACAGCAGCGGCACGTTGAACGCGTCGCACAGCCAGATGAACCGCGCAGCCTTGTCGGCGGAGTCCACGAACAGCACGCCGCCGCTGACCGCGCGTGTTGTTCGCGACGATCCCGACCGGCCGGCCGTCGATGCGCGCGAAGCCGGTGACGAGCTCAGCGGCGAACGAGCGGCTTGACCTCGAAGAACGAGTCCGCATCGAGCGAGCCCGTCGATCACGCGCGTGCGACGTCGTAGGGCACCGACTCGCTCCGGCGGGACAGGTCGTCGCCAGCTCGACGGCTGGCTCGTCCGCCGCGACTGTCCGGCGGCAGCTCTCGCCAGCACGTGGGAGGTAGGAGAGAAGCGCTTGCGCCTGCTCGATCGCGTCCTGCGTCGTCGACGGCCAGGTTGTCGCCGCAGCCCGGACACCGTGGCGTGCATCCGCGCGCCGCCCATCTCCTCGAGGCTCACCGTCTCGCCGACGACCATCTCGGCCATGCGGGGCGAGCCGAGGTACATCGACGCGTTGCCCTCGACCATGATCACGACGTCGCAGAAGCTCGGGATGTACGCGCCGCCGGCGGCCGACGGGCCGAACAGGCAGCAGACCTGCGGCACCTGGCCGGACAGCGTGACCTGGTTGTGGAAGATGCGGCCCGCGCCGCGCCGGCCGGGGAACAGGTCGACCTGGTCGGTGATGCGCGCGCCGGCCGAGTCGATCGAGCCAGAACACCGGAAGCTCCTCGACCAGCGCCCGTCTCGGTGATCCGGATGATCTTCTCGACCGTTCGCGCGCCCCACGAGCCGGCCTTGACCGTCGGGTCGTTGCGACCACGACGCGCCGGCCGACCGTCGGCCAGGCCAGTGCCGGTGACGACACCGTCCGGCGGGCAGACCGCGAAGCCTGGCGCGTTGGCGAGCTGACCGTCCTCGACGAATGTCCCGTCGTCGAGGAGCAGCGCAGATGCGGTCGCGGACGTAGCGCTTCCCTTGGCCAGCAAGCTTTTCCGCCGCTCGCGGCGACGGGCGCAGCGTCGCCTCGCGCGCGGCCGCGACCGGGACCATGCGCCGCCGGTGCGCACTGGCGTCCCGGATTCGGGGAGCGCAAAGCGCTCACGGACCGGCAGTCCCAGGCCGCAGGCGATCAGCATACGTTGCACCTCGAGGTGCCTTCGCCGATCTCCAGAACCTTGGCATCCCGGTAGAAGCGGCGCGACCGGATACTCCTCCATGAAGCCGTAGCCGCCGAAGACCTGGGTGGCGGTGCGGGTCGCGGCAACCGCCGCCTCGGACGACGTAGCAGCTTGGCCTGATTGACGGCCGCCTGCTTGCACTTCGCTTCGGCCGGCCGGCTGGGCGTCCTTCAGCCAGGCGGCCTTGTAGGTCAGCAACCGCGCTGGCCTCGAGCGCGACCGCGAGGTCGGCTGATCTGGAAGGCCACGCCCTGGCGTGCGAGCCGATCGGCGCGCCGAAGGTGCTCCGGGTCCTGGCGTACTCGAAGCCGACTCGTCCAGGCAGGCCTGGGCCAGGCCCACGGCGAGCGCGGCGATGGCGATCCGGCCGTCGTCGAGGATGGCTGGTGGAACTGCGCGAACCCGCGACCGCGCTGCCCCAGCAGGTTGGCCTCGGGCACGCCGGCAGTCGTCGAAGGTCAGCGCGTGCGTGTCCGAGGCTGTGCCAGCCGAGCTTGTCGTAGGCCGGTGACGGTGAATCCGGGCGTGCCGGCCGGCACCATGCATCGCCGAGATCCGTCGTGCCGTTGTCGCCGGTGCGCGCGGTGACGGTGACCACGTGACGTCAGCGCCGTGCCCGAGTTGGTGATGAACGCCTTCGCGCCGTTGACGACCCACTCGCCGTCGTCCAGCTCGGCACGTGGTACGCGGTGGCACCGGCGTCCGAGCCGGCCTCCGGGCTCGGTGAGCCCGAAGGCCAGGCGAGGCCCGGCCGGCGACCAGGTCCGGGCGGCAAGCTGCGTCCTTCTGCGCCTCGGTCCCGTAAGTGAGGATCGGGTTGATGCCCAGGCCGACGCCGGCTTCGAGGGTGATGCCGACACGACTGGTCGACGCGGCCCAGCTCCTCGATGGCGACGCACAGCGACGTGAAGTCCGCCACCGGAGCCCCGCCGTACTGCTCGGGCGCGATCAGGCCGAACAGCCCAAGGTCGCCCATCTTGCCGATCAGCTCGACCGGGAAGCGGTGGTCGCGGTCCCACTCCGCGATATGCGGCGCCACTTCGGCCTCCGGCGAACTCCGGACCACCTTGCGGAACAGCTCGTGGTCCTCGGACAGCTCGAACATGACTCGTCCTCCCGACGCCTGGGCGCCAGCTGCTGCTGACGTTTACGTTAACGTTAAGCAAGATTAGCACCGTGGTCACGCCAGCGGAACGCAAGACCGACCGCACCTGGACCGTCGGCGAGCTCGCCGACGACCTCGGCGTTACGACCCGGACCCTGCGGTTCTACGAGGCCGAGGGCCTGATCAGCCGCCAGCGCGTCGGCACCAGCCGGATCTACAGTCCACGCGACCGGGCCCGGCTGCGGCTGATCCTGCGCGGCAAACGGTTCGGCATGTCGCTGGCCGAGATTCGCGAGATCGTCGACATGTACGACGGCGCCGCATCTCCGAGCGACGACAGCTGGCGACGCTGCTCGCCCGCTGGACGACATTGCCGCCGACCTGCAGGCCCGCCAGTCCGCCTTGCAGCGCACGGCTCGACGAGGTCAACGAGGTGGCGGCCACGGTGCCGAACCGCGTCTCGCGGGCTCGACGGCTGACCACACCATCACGCGGTAACCTCAGGCGGGCTGCGAGGATGCCGCCGCGACAGGAGGCCAATCGTGCAGAAGGTGCTCATCGCCAACCGGGGCGAGATCGCCGTCCGCGTCATCCGCGCCTGCCAGCGACGCCGGCTATCGGCAGCGTCGCGGTCTACGCCGAGCCCGACCGCGACGCCCTGTCACGTCCGGATGGCCGACGAGGCGTACGCGCTCGGCGGCAGACACGCCGGCCGACTCCTACCTCGACATCGACGAAGATCCTCGACGCCGCCGAGCGAGTCCGGCGCCGACGCCGTCCACCCCGGCTACGGCTTCCTCGTCCGAGAACGCGCGACTTCGCCCAGGCGGTCATCGACGCCGGCCTGACCTGGATCGGCCCGTCCGCCGCGGCGATCGCGCGACCTCGGCGACAAGGTCGACGGCCCGGCACATCGCGCATGCAGGCCGGCGCGCCGCTGGTGCCTGGCACACCGGATCCGGTCGAGCGGCGCCGGACGAGGTGCGTCGCGTTCGCCGAGCCGAGCACGGCCTGCCGGTGGCGATCAAGGCCGCCTTCGGCGGCGGCGGGCGCGGCCTCAAGGTCGCCCGCACCATGGAGGAGATCCCCGAGCTGTTCGCAGTCCGCGGTCCGCGAGGCGGTCAGGCCGCGTTCGGCCGCGGCGAGTGCTTCGTCGAGCGGTATCCTGGACAAGCCGCGCCACGTCGAGGCCCAGGTGCCTGGCCGACCAGCACGGCAACGTCATCGTCGTCGGCACCCGCGACTGCTCGCTGCAGCGCCGGCACCAGAAGCTGGTCGAGGAGGCGCCCGCGCCGTTCCTCACCGACGAGCAGCGCGCGCAGATCCACGACGCAGCGCGAAGGCGATCTGCGCGCGAGGCCGGCTACGTCGGCGCGGGCACGGTCGAGTTCCTGGTCGGCCGGACGGCGACCGTCTCGCTTCCTCGAGGTGAACACCCGCCTGCAGGTCGAGCACCCGGTGACCGAGGAGACCACCGGCGTCGACCTGGTCCGCGAGCAGTTCCGCGATCGCCGACGGGTGAGGCGCTGCGGCTCACCGAGGATCCCGCGCCGCCGCGGCCACTGCGTTCGAGTTCCGGATCAACGGCGAGGACCCCGGCCGCGACTTCCTGCCCGGCGCCCGGCACGGTGACGGCCTGTATCGAGCCGCGGCGGGCCCGGGCGTTCGGGTCGACTCCGGCGATCGAGACCGAGCTCGGTCGTCGGCGGCGCGTTCGACTCGCTGCTCGCCAAGCTGATCGTCACCGGGCGCGACCCGCGACGAAGCGCTGGCCGCGCAGCCGCCGCGCCCTGGACGAGATGGTCGTCGACGGCATGGCCACCGCGCTGCCCGTTCCACCGGGCCGTCGTCCGCGACCCGGCCTTCACCGCACACCCGTTCACCGTGCACACCCGCTGGATCGAGACCGAGTTCGACAACCAGGATCCCACCATTCGCCGGCGCGGCGGAGGCGGCCGAGGAAGCCGCACGCGCGAGAGATCGTCGTGGTCGAGGTCGGTGGCAAGCGCCTCGAAGTCTCGTTGCCCGCCGGCATTCGGCGGCGCGCGGTGGGGCCGGCCCCAGGAAGGCCGGCGCCCGAAACGATCGGCGCGGCAAGAGGTCAGGCTCCGGCGCGTCGGGTGACTCGTTGATCGCTCCCATGCAGGGCACGATCGTCAAGGTCGCCGTCGAGCGACGGCGACCGTGGTGTCTGCGGGTGACCTCGTCGTCGTCCTCGAGGCCATGAAGATGGAACAGCCGCTTGAATGCGCACAAGAGCGGCACCATCACCGGGCTGGCTGCGCAGGTCGGCGCGGTCGTGACGTCCGGTGCGACCATCTGCGACATCAAGGACTGACGATCCCGCCTGGTTCGGTCGGATTGCGTTTTCGGCCGAGGCGGGCCGCCGGCGCGGCCTTGGCAACCGTGCCCGGTACCGCGAGATAGGCGCAGGATGGGGAGGGTGGCGCAGCGTCCGCCGTTAGGCCGATGGCTGTTGATACGCGTTCGGATTCCGGCTGCCCGACCGCTACGACGAGTGGGTCTTCCATGATCTGAACTCCCGGGGCTGGGCGATCCGCGAGGTGGCCCGAGTCATGCTCGTGGCGGTGCTGCCGATCATCGGGATCATGTTCCTGCCAGCCGGTATCGGCTTGCGCCTGATGACGGCGTCGTTTCTCGTGTTCGGACCACTGTTCCTGGGCGCCGCCTATGCCGACGAGCTGCGGGCTTACCGGTTGCGCCAGCACGGCCTGCTGCCCCCGTCGGGACCGGACCCCGAATTCCCGCGCCGGCCGAACTAGAGCGGAAGCGCTAAGGCTGGCGGTCACATCCCTCTCGCCGGGCATTGATCCGCTCGATGGCGGCGATCCGCTGGGCCGCGATGCCGGCCATCTCGGCCGTGCGCCGCCGGACTGAGGCCGCGTCGGCTCCGGGCGAGAACACCATGGCCCAGCCCGGGCCTTCGAGCGCCGCGACGCGCTCGATCAAGTCATTGGTCTCGACCCGGTGCAGCCCGGCGAACTCGTGCTGGGCGTCGACGACCGCGACGAGTACCTCGCCGTCACGGATACCTCGACGATCGCGGCCTCGATCTCGTCGGCGTGCTCGTCGAACACCGCCGCGACCATGATCGTGCGCCGGGCCCGTTCCTGGGCCTCGGGTGACAGGTCGGGCATCATTCGGTCCTCTCAGTCCAGTCAGTCCAGGTCGTCGTGGTGCATCAGCCCGCGGGCGGCCTCGGCGACAGATCCTGACAACGACGGGTATACCCCGATTGTCGCCGCGACATCCGCGCTACGGTCAGACCACGTTGGATCGCCATCGTCAGCGGGAAGATGAGCTCCGACGCGTTGGGTGCGACCACGACCGCACCGACGATGATGCCAGTCATCTTGCGGGCGTACAGCTTGACGAACCCGGCATCGGTGCCCTGCATCTTCGCCCGAGCGTTGGTGCGAAGCGGAAGCGTCAACGGTTCGAGCCGCGAGTTCGCCGGATGCGACCGCGGCGTGGCCGAGACCTACGGTGGCGATCTCGGGATGCGTGAACACGTTGGCCGCGACGGTCTTCAACCGCAGCGGACTCACGCGCCTCGCCGAGGGCGTGCGCCACATCGCGATCCGGCCCTGCATCGCGGCGACCGAGGCAGAGCAGCAGCGCCGGTGCAGTCGCCCGCGGCGTAGATCGACGGGATCGTCGGTTCGCGAAACCCGGTCGACCGGGATGGTAGCCCCGCTCGTCGAGATCGATGCCGACGTGCTCCAGGCCGAGACCGGCAGTGTTCGGCACCGAGCCCGACGCACATGAGCGCGTGCGACCCGGTGCGTAGTCCGCCCGTCCTGCGAGCTCCACGAGGACGCCGTCGCCGACCCGCCGAACCGCGCTGGCGCGGCGCGCGGCTGAGCAGGGTGCCGCCTCGCGAGGTGAAGACCTGTTCCAACACCTCGGCCGCGTCCGGATCTTCACCGGGCAGCACCCGGTCGCGGCTGGACACCAACGTCACGGGCACGCCGAGCTCGCGAGTAGCCGCTCGCGAACTCCGCCCCGGTGACGCCGGATCCGACGACGACCAACCGCTCGGGCAGGGCGGTGAGGTCGTAGACGTCGCGCCAGGACAGAATCCGTTCACCATCGGGTTGCGCCGCGGGGAGTATCCGCGGCGAGGCCCCGGTGCCGAGCAGCACGACGTCGGCTTCGAGGACCTCCAGCCGATCTGAGCTTCCGACCCGACCACCTCGAGCCGGTGAGCGCGGCTCGGCTGACGCTACGAGCTGAAGCGCGCCGATCCCGCGATGAGGGTGACGCCTTCGCGAAGCAGCCGGGCCCGGATGTCGTCGGATTGCTGGTACGCAAGCTTCTTGATCCGGTCGTTGACGGCGACGACGTCGACCACCACATCGCCGTCCCCGGTATACAGGCCCAGCCGCGGCGCATCACGGAAGGCGGTGACGCTCGCGCTGGTCGCGATCAGCGTCTTGCTCGGGCACACAGTCGGTGAGGCACACAGGCCCCGCCCACTCCGTCCCGCTCCACGAGCGTGACCTCGGCGCCCAGCTCCACCGCGACCGAGTGCAGATTCGTACCCGGCGGGGCCACCGCCCACGATGACGACGCGTGTCATCACGCCATTGTCCCGTCTCGCGGCCGGCGGCGGCGAACGAAGTGGGTACGCTGCGCGGTCGTGGCACCCTCTAGCACGCTGTATGCCGCGTACGGATCCAACATGGACCCGGAGCAGATGCTCGACGCTGCCCGCACTCCCCGTTCGCCGGCACCGGATGGCTGACTGGTTGGCGATTGACGTTCGGCGGCGAGGATCTGGGGTGGGAAGGCGCACTTGCCACAATCGTCCCCACCGACGCTCCCGTGAGCGCCGTTTTCGTCGCCTTGTACGAGTTGTCGCCCTACGACCACGAACGACTCGATCACTGGGAGTCAGCGGATACTGGCGTCTACAACCAGATTCACGTGCGCGTGTCCACCCTGGACGGCGATGTGCTGGCGATGGTCTACGTGCTCGACGCCTATGAGGGTGGCTTGCCGTCGGCCCGATACTTGGGGCTCATTGCCGAGGCCGCCGAAAGGCCGGCGCGCCGGATGAGTACATCGCGGAGCTGCGAGCTCGGCCGTGCCGCTCGCTGGGGACACGCCCTGAGCTGTCCCGCTCTCGATCAGCGCCGCAGGTGCTGCAGGGCGGTGACGGCGAGATGGGTCATGAATCGCACGCCGATCGCCAGGGCGCGCTCGTCGATGTCGAACGATGACTGGTGCAGATCGACCCGCTGCGCACCTGGTGTATGCACGCCGAGCCGAGCCGAGGCTCCCGGGGCATGGTCGAGGTACCAAGCGAAGTCCTCGCCGCCCATGCTCTGCTCGGTCCCGGTGACCGCGTTGGCGCCGAGGGCAGCGACGCAGGCGCAACGCGTTGTAGCTCAACGCTGGCGGCGTCATTGACGACGGGCGGGACGCCGCGCAGGTAGTCGACCTCCGCGTGCGCACCGGTCGGCACGACGAGCTGCTGGACGCAAGGTCCGGACGATGTCCTCCGCGCCGTCCCACGCGCTGCGATCCAGCAGCCGGATGGTGCCACGAACCACTCCGGATGACGGGATCGCGTTGCCGGCCTGCCCGGCCTGCACGGAGGCCCACACGACCAGGACAGCCGGCCGCGCGGATCGACGCGGCGGCTGAGCAAACCGGGCAGGTCGGTGATGATCCGGCCCAGCGCGTAAACAAGCTCCACCGTCAGGTGGGGCCGTCCGAGTGTGCCCTCCGGGACCGGAGAGCGCGCACCTCGACGCTATCGCTCGCCGCCGTGATCGGACCGGCTCGCAGCCCGATCTGACCGACCGTCGATCCGCGGATCGCAATGCAGCGCGTAGACCTGTTCGACGTCGCGCATCCCCGCAATTGGCGATGACGCTCGAGTGATCCGCCGGGCAGGTGCTCTTCCGCCGGCTGGAAGAACAGCCGGATCGGTCCCCGGCAAGCTCCCATCCGCCGCGAGCTCGGCCAGCACTTCCGCTGTGCCCAGTAGGACCGCGGTATGCGCGTCGTGGCCGCACGCGTGGCACACGCCCGGGACCTCCGACCGGTACGGGACGTCCTTCACGATCGGGTAGCGGAAGCGCGTCGATGTCCGACCGCAAAGCGACCATGCGCCTCCCGGAGCCGATGTTGCAGATCACCCCGGTGCCGCCGGACAGCACCACCCCGGAGAGGCCGATCTCCTGCAGCCGCCGCACGATCAGATCGGTGGTGCGGTGCTCCTCGTGCGCGACCTCCGGATGCCGGTGCAAGTCGCTGTCGGGTGTCGATCAGATCGGACTCGTGCCCGGCGAGCCACTTGTCGAGAACATCGGGTAGCCCGGGGCTCGTGGTTTCGGGAAGATCCAACGCTCATAGAGTCAGGCCGTCGCGCATCTCAGCCAAGCAGCAGATCGACGACCGCGGTGAGGTCACCGTTGTTCGCCGCCGCAGCGGCGCGCTGCCGGTGGTAGCTCGCACCCGCGATCCATGAGCCGTGGGATGGCCTCGAGCTCCTCGGAACAATCGAGGCGTCGGGCGATCGGGAGCAGGTCTTCGACGAGGTCCGTGATGGCGGTGGTGAGCGGCTGCACCCGACCGGTGTTGTCGACGACGATCTCCCGCGTCCAACCCGTATCGGGCGGCTCGCCACTTGTTCTCTCGGACCAGCCACGGTCGCGGCTCGGGCAGGTGTAGCCATAGTCGAGCTGGCGGTCGAACCGTTCCACCAAGCACTGCGACAGAGCGGCGACGCAGGCGATCTCGTCCAGCGTCGGCAGCCCGTCACAGATCCGCAGTTCGACCGTTCCGAAGCCGGGGTGCGGCCGGATGTCCCACCACACCTCGCGGATGGACTGAATCGCCTGTGAGGAGATCAGCGCGTCCATGTACTTCTCGAACGCGTCCCACCCCGACAGCTGGAACGGGCAGGCCGGCGGTGGGCAGCGCCTCGAATACCTTGCTGCGATAAGACGCCAGCCCGGTATCCGAGCCGATCCAATACGGGCTGGAGGCGGAAAGGGCCAGAAGTGCGGGACGTAAGCCAGTAGGCCGTTCAGGATCGGGATCGCCTTGTCAGGCGACCGGATCCCGCAATGCACATGGATGCCGAAGATCTGCAGCTGGCGGGCCATCCACTGATTGCGCTCCACGAGCGTGGCGTAGCGCTCGTCAGCGGTGATGCGTTGGGTCGCCCAGTCGGTCATCGGATGCGTGCCGGAGCACATCACCCCTAGGTTGCGGGGCTCGGCCGCCTTGGCGACCTGGGCCACCGTCTCGGCCAGGTCGGCGCGCGCCTCGGCGACCGTCTGGCAGATCCCGGTGATGACCTCCACGCAGGACTGCAACAGCTCGTGCTTCGCCTTGGGATGCACGCCGTCGCCGTTGGGCGAGATCGCTATCAAGATCTCGTCGGCCCCGGCGGTGAGTTGCCTCGTATCGAGATCGACGAGCTCGAGCTCCCACTCCACGCCCAGGCTGGTGCGCTGTGAGGAGGAGAAATCGATGTGCACGCCGCGAAGCCTGGTGGCTCGGGCCGATGGACGTCAGAAAGTGTCAGGCGGCCGATACGTACCCCAGACGGCGCGCAACGCGTCGCAGACCTCACCGACGGTCGCGCGCGGCCCGCAGCGGCGTCCTTCATCGGATACAGCACGTTTCGCTGCGCCGGCGGCGGCCACGACGAGTCCATCGAGGGCCTTGTCGACTGCTGTCGCATCGCGTTCGGCGCGCAGCTTGCCCAGCCGGTCGCGCTGGGCGACCTCGATGGCCGGATCGACCCGCAGCGGCTCGTACGGCTCCTCGGTGTCGAGGACGTATCAGTTCAGCCCGACGACCACCCGTTGCTCCGGAGTCGATCTGCTGGGCCACGGCGTACGCCGACCGCTCGATCTCGCGCTTCTGAAAGCCCTGCTCGATGGCGGCGACCGCTCCCCCAGCTCGTCGACCTGGTTCATCAGCTCGTCGACGGCGGCCTCGATCGCATCCGTCATCGATTCGATCGAGGTACGACCCGGCAAGCGGGTCGACGGATGCCGTGACGTCCGGTCTCGTTGGCCAGTACCTGCTGGGTGCGCAACGCCAGCCGGGCCGCCTTCTCGGTCGGCAGCGCGATCGCCTCGTCGAACGAGTTCGTATGCAGCGACTGAGTGCCACCCAGTACGGCGGCGAGGGCCTGCACCGACACCCGCACCAAGTTGACCTCGGGCTGCTGTGCGGTGAGCTGGACGCCGGCCGTCTGGGTGTGAAAGCGCAGCATCTGCGATCTCGGGTTCGTCGCGCCGAATCGGTCCCGCATGACCCGAGCCCAGGTCCGGCGGGCCGCGCGGAATTTCGCGACCTCCTCCAGCAGCGTGGTGCGGGCGACGAAGAAGAACGACAACCGCGGGGCGAAGTCGTCCACGCCCAGGCCGGCTTGCAGCGCCGCCTCGACGTAGGCAATGCCGTCCGCGAGCGTGAAAGCGACCTCCTGCGCCGGCGTCGCTCCGGCCTCGGCCATGTGGTAGCCAGAAATCGAGATCGTGTTCCACCGCGGGAGCTCGTCCCGGCAGTAAGCGAACGGTATCCGCGATCCAGTCGCAGCGACGGCAGCGGCGGGTAGATGTAGGTGCCGCGAGCGATGTACTCCTTCAGCACGTCGTTCTGGATCGTGCCGGTCAGTGTCGCTCCGGGTACACCTTGCTCTTCGGCGACGAGCTGGTAGAGCAGCAACAACACCGCGGCGGGCGCGTTGATCGTCATCGACGTGGATACCTTGTCCAGCGGGATGCCGTCGAAGAGGATCCGCATGTCCTCGATGGAGTCGATGGCGACACCGACCTTGCCGACCTCACCGTGTGCCAGCGGGGCATCGGAGTCCATGCCCATCTGGGTCGGCAGATCGAACGCGACCGACAGCCCGGAGGTTCCTGCTCGAGCAGCTGGTGATAGCGCGCGTTGGACTCGGCGGCCGTACCGAAACCCGCGTACTGGCGCATGGTCCACGGCCGCTCGGTGTACATCGTCGGATAGATGCCACGCGTGAACGGGTAAGCACCGGGCTCGCCCAGCCGCTCGTCCAGTCCGGGCGCGACATCCCCGCGGCGTACAGCGGTTCGATCTCGAATCCGGATTCCGACTCGCGAGTCACCCGCTAAGCGTGCCATTGCCCACGGGTTGCCAGGCACTGGATGTGAGCGAGTCGGCCACGCTGGAGGCTCCTCGACGTGACCGATCCCATGGCGTCGGCCCGGGAGGCCGCGCGATCTCTTGCGCAACGCTTGGGTAGCAGCGAGCACGACGTGGCCATCGTCCTCGGCTCCGGCTGGATACCGGCCGTCGACGCCCTCGGACCGGCGACAACCGACATTGCGACGACCGAGTTGCCCGGTTTCCGCCCGCCCGCGGTCGAGGGCATGCCGGCCGGCTGCGCGCCGTCACGGTATCGGGCCGGCGGGTCTTGGCCTTTCTCGGCCGCACGCATCTGTACGAGGGCGCCGGTGTCGACGCGGTCGTGCACGGCGTACGGACGGCCGCCGCCGCCGGCTGCCGAACCGTCATCCTGACGAACGCCTGCGGTGCTCTGCGGTCCGACCTGCAGGTCGGTGATCCGGTGCTGATCCGGGACCACCTCAACCTGACCTGGCAGACGCCGCTGGTTGGTCCGCGGTTCGTCGACCTGACCGACGTGTACTCGGCGCGACTGCGGGCCGTGGTGCGCGAGATCGATCCGTCGATCCCCGAAGGCGTCTACGCCATGTTCCACGGACCGCAGTACGAGACGCCGGCGGAAGTACGCATGGCCGGCATCCTCGGCGCGGACCTGGTCGGGATGTCCACGGTGTTGGAGGCGATTGCCGCCCGGGCCGAAGGATGCGAGGTGCTCGGCCTGTCGCTCGTGTCAACCTGGCCGCCGGGCTCGCGGACCACCTCGACCACGAGGAGGTGCTCGCGGCCGGAAAGGCCGCAGCCTCGCGAATGGGCGCGCTGCTCGCTCGAAGTCATCGGCCGGCTGTGACCGGGCGCCACGCATGGCCAGCCAGCTGACCGAACTAGCAGCCGACGTCTCGGCGTGGATCGCCGACGACAGTCCATCCCGGCGACGCGGCCGAGCTGCAGGCATTGGTCGACGGTGGGGCGTGGGAATGAGCTCGCCGATCGGTTCCGCGCTCCGCTGACGTTCGGGACCGCGGGACTGCGCGGTCCACTGCGCGCGGGACCGAACGGGATGAACGCCACGGTCGTGCGTCGGGCGCGCGGCCGGGATTGCGACCTGGCTGGCGAGAGCTGGCCGCGGCGGCGGCGTCGTCGTCATCGGGTACGACGGCCGGTTCCGCTCGGCCGAGTTCGCGACCGACTCCGCGGCTGTCTTCGCGGCGGCCGGCTTCGACACTCGCGTGATGCCCCGACTACTGCCGACCCCGGTGCTGGCGTTCGCCGTGCAGCACTTCGGCGCCGTCGCCGGCATCATGGTCACCGCCTCGCACAATCCACCGCAGGACAACGGCTACAAGGTCTACCTCGGCGACGGTGCCCAGCTCGCCCCGCCAACGGACACGTACATCGAGGCGGCGATCCGCGCGGTGGGTTCCACTCGAGCCATCCCGACGTCCAGCCGGCTATACGGTTGCTGGACGACACGGTCGTCGACGCGTACGTGGCCGCAGTCACCGGCCTGGTCGGTCCGCCGCGCACGGCATTGCGGATCGTGCACACCGCCATGCACGGCGTAGGCACCGAGATCGTCCTGCGGGCCTTCGCCGAGGCCGGATTCGAGCCGCTGATTTCGGTGAGGCCGTCAAGCGGCGCCAGACCCGCGGTTTCCGACGGTCGCGTTTCCGAATCCCGAGGAGCCTGGCGCGCTCGATCTCGCGTTGGCGCTCGCCCGGGAGCAGGACGCCGACCTCGTCATCGCCAACGACCCAGACGCCGACCGCTGCGCTGTCGCGGTGCCGGACGGCGGCGATTGGCGAACTGCTGCGGGGCGACGAGGTGGGCGTGCTACTGGCCGACGCCCTGCTCAGTACCGTGGGGTCCGGGGTACGTACGCGACGACCATCGTCTCGTCCACCATGCTGCGCGCGCTGGCCGAGCGGCACGGGGTCGGTTACGCGGAGACGCTGACCGGTTTCAAGTGGATCATGCGCGCCGCTCCCGACATGGTGTTCGGCTACGAGGAAGCGCTCGGCTATGCGGTCGCGCCGAACATCGTGCGGGACAAGGACGGGATCAGTGCGGCCCTGCTCGTCGCCGAGCGAGCCGCGGCGCTCAAGTCGGCCGGTTCGTCGCTCGTGGATCGGCTGGACGACCTCGCCGCCGAATACGGGCGGTACCAGACCGATCAGATCTCCCGTGCGGGTCGACGAGCTCGCCGATGATCGACCAGATCATGGCCCGGCTGCGGGCGGACCCGCCCGACCAGTTGCTCGGTCACCCGGTCGAGGTCGCGGATCTGCTTCCCGACACCGATGCCCTGCGCTGGACGTTCCCCGGTGGTCGGGTCGTGCTACGCCCGTCCGGCACCGAGCCGAAGCTGAAGGCCTATCTTGAGATAGTCGTCCCGGACGGCTCGCGAGCCGTTGCCGAGGCGCAGGTTGGCGGAGCTGCGGTCGAGGCGTTTCGGACCTGCTGGGTCAGCCGGACGAGTGACGCGCCTTAGGGCCGGCGCGCGAATCAGCGGAGAGGTTCCGGACACCTATGAGCGACATACGCGACCTGCCTATGACGATGCTGGACGGTGCCGACACGACGTTCGGCGACGCGGTCGGTGATCGCGCCGCGCTGGTCGTCAACGGTCGGCGAGTCGGTGCGGGGTTGACTCCGCAGTACTCCGATCTGGAAGCCCTGCACGAGGAGCTCGCGGAGCGGGATTCACGGTCCTGGGCTTTCCTGCAAGCCAGTTCGGGGCCAGGAGCCCGGAACGGCCGAGGAGATCGCGGCGTTCTGCTCGACGACACTACGGGGTCACGTTCCCGCTGTCGAGCAAGATCGAGAGTCAACGGACCGGGTCGCCATCCGGTCTATCAGGCGCTGACCGAGGTTGCCGACGAGCGCGGATACTCCGGCGATATCAGGTGGAACTTCGAGAAGTTCCTCATCAGCCCGGACGGTCGGATTACCGCCCGCTTCCATCACAAGACCTTGCCGAGCGCGACGCACGTGCGCGAGGCCATCGAGGCTGTGCCTGGCGACACCGGGCGCTGGCTCGTAGCCCCACTCGTGATCTTGGACTTGATGTCGTTATGTGGCATCAGGTCAAGATCACGAGGCGCAGGGCGGCGGCCGGGATGGTCAGGTGTGCACGCCCTGGATCGCGAACCGCTCGACGGTCTGCAGGTGCCCGCCCGTCGTCGCGACGATCGGTGAGCACTGTTCCCGCGGGTGCGGAGAACGGAACCGACACTGGCCCAGGCGGTGCCGTTGCCTCCGGCGGGCTGGCAGCACGACCCGCCAACCGGCGATGAACTGCCGAGGCTGCGCACCGCGACCCGAATGTTCTCGTCGACGCCGGTGATGTGGCCGCCGACCAGCATCGGCGACTGCACCTGGGACCCGTAGGCGGGCTGTTCGAGGGAGAAGGTCGTGTCGTCGCTGCCGACGACCTCCCACGGCGAATCGGCGTCCGGACCGAATCGCACCAGGAAGAGCACACGGCCGAGGTGTGCGCAGCCCCGTTCGGGTCGCGGTAGCCGACGCCGACGTAGGCGCCCTCCGACGTCACGCGAGTTGAGGTCACGAGGTTGATCTCGGTCAGGCCGAGGATATCCCTGCGTGAACGACAGCGCGGTCTGGCTGGGATCGGCGTGCCAGGGCTGGACGCCCGCTGCTGCGATGCGCTGCCTGCCAGGCCTGTGCGGATGCGAGGTTGGCAAACGGCCACAGCGGCTGATAGCCGAACTCGTACGCCGGAGCGGGTGCCGGCGGCGCTGGCAGCGTCGCGACGTCGTTGCTCCGGCGGTCGGCGCTGGAGACGTCGGCGCTGGGGACGTCGGCGCGCCGGTGGTCGGCGACTGATGCGGCACGCTCGGCGACGGAACCGGCGACGGGAGCGTCGGCGCGATTGTGCTCGGCGTGACGGCTGGTGCGGCGTGATGGTGATCGGAACGGACCGTCAGCGCGATCGACGTGCCGATCGCGAGCGCTGCCACCGCAGCCGCCGCGAGCGCCGGCGTAATCCAGCGGCGGCGCGCGGTGGAGATGTCGATCACGTCGCCAATGGGCTGGATCTCGTCGCTCGGCGGCTCAGCCACACGAAGTGAGGATTCGGTGACGGTATCGGCTCGGGCCGCGTATGCCGCGCGCAGCCGATCCTCGATGTCGCGGCTCATCGTTCGCTACCCTTCATGATCGTTTCTAGTTTGTCGATCGCGCGGCTGGCCTGGGATTTGACTGCGCCACGCGAGTATGCCGAGGGTCTGCGCAATCTCGGCTTCGGTCAGGTTGGACCAGTACCGCAGCGCGAGAATCTCCTGCTGGCGCTGGGGCAAGCCACGGACGGCGCGGAGCACCGTACGGTGTTCCTCGGCCAGCAGCACGGCCGAGTCGGCCTCCTCGGAGTATTCCGGGTTGTCCGGCGCTGCAGAAGCGCCGCTGCGTGCCCCGCCGTCGGAGGGCTGACCGCGCTCCGTTGACGACCGCGGTCCGGAGATAACCACCGCGGCCTCTGGATCCCGGACCTGGCTCCGGTGCCGGTGTAAGCCGACGAAGGCATCCTGTACGACGTCTTCGGCGCTCGCCTGGTCGTCCACGAGCAGTACCGCCAGCCGGACCAGAGCGAGCCGATGCGTCGCGTACAGCATCGACACCGCGTTCTCGTCGAGCCCAGCGGTCCCGCGCATTACCCCGGTTCCCCCACCGCAAGCCAAGCCGAGAGCGGCTTGCGGCCGTTATTGCGCTCATGTTCCAAGGACGCGCGAGCCGCCGCTAGGTTGCGTGTCGCCGACGACGAATTCAGCGCGGGCCGAATTGCCGATCGCCGGCGTCTCCGAGACCCGGCACGATGAAGGCGTTGGCGTCGAGGCCCTCGTCCACACTGGCCGTGAACAATCGTGCGGCAAGACCGCTGTCGGCGATCCGGGCTACACCCTCGGGCGCGGCCAATGCGCACACCACGGTGACGTCGACCGCGCCACGCGCCGCGAGCAGCTTGCAGGCTGTGCAGCAGCGAGCCGCCGGTCGCGAGCATCGGATCGAGCACTAGCACGGATCGGCCGGTCAGCGGAGTCGGGCAGCGACGCCATGTAGGGAGTCGGCTCGTGGGTCGTCTCGTCTCGGGCCAGCCCGACGAATCCCATCTGCGACTCCGGCAGCAGGTTGAACGCCGCCTCGGCCATGCCCGAGGCCGGCCCGCAGCACCGGCACCAGCAGTGGGGGTTCGCGAGCGTGCTTCCGTCGCCGGCCCGATCGGGGTGATCACCCGGACATCCGTCGACGCCAGGTTGCGGGTCGCCTCATAGACGAGCAGGGTGGCCAGCTCCCGGAGCGCGGCGCGGAACTCGGCGTTGCTGCTGCGCTCGTCGCGCATGACCGTGAGCCGCGACCGCACGATGGGATGATCGACGACGACGGTCTCCACGAGGCCAACCCTATCGGCGTCGGACGTTCTAGTCTGAGGCGATGAGCTCCACTCTCCAGCGGGCTCGATCTGCGGGACGTCACCCGCGACGACGCTGCGCTACGGCGGTTCCTGTCCGGTTTGCCCGGCGTCGATCAGGTTGGCGCGGAAGCGCGCGCGGCCAGACTGGCGACCCGCAGCATCAAGACCACGGCCAAGGCCTGGGCGATCGACACAGCGATCTCCATGGTCGACCTCACGACCCTCGAGGGCGCCGACACGCCGGGGAAGGTGCGGTCGCTGTGCGCGAAAGCCGTGCATCCCGATCCCAGCGATCTCACGACGCCGGCCGTTGCTGGCCGTCTGCGTCTACCCTGACCTCGTCGAAACCGCGGTCAACGCCCTACGGGGCACGACCGTGCAGGTAGCGAGCGTGGCCACGGCGTTTCCGTCCGGCCGAGCCGCGCTCCCGACGAAGCTCGCCGACGTGCGCGATGCCGTCGCCGCGCGGAGCTACCGAGATCGACATGGTCATCGACCGGGGCGCGTTCCTGGCCGGCCGCTACCTGCAGGTCTACGAAGAGATCGTCGCGACCCGGAGGCCTGCGGCTCCGCGCACCTGAAGGTCATCCTGGAAACCGGCGAACTCGCCACGCTGGACAACGTGCGCCGTGCGTCATGGCTGGCGCTTGCTCGCGGGCGGCGACTTCATCAAGACCTCGACCGGCAAGATCACACCGGCCGCGACCCTCCCGTCGCCCTGGTGATGCTCGAAGCCGTGCGGGACTTCGCGCAGACCACCTACGAATTGCGGGGCGTAAAGCTCGCAGGCGGAATTCGCACCAGCAAGGAGGCGATCCGCTATCTGGTGATGGTCAACGAGAATCGCTGGCGAGCAGTGGCTCGACCCTTCGCTGTTCAGATTCGGGGCATCGAGCCTGTTGAACGATTTGTTGCTCCAACGGCACAAACTCCGCACCGGTGCCTACGACGGCGCCGACTACGTAACCCTGGACTGATCAACATGGCCAGCTTTCGAGTACGCCCCCGCACCGGAATCCCGCGATGTCGCGAGACTTCGAGCCTCCTACGGCATCTTTGTTGACGGCCGGTTCCGGGCCGGAGCCGGCGAGGCCATCAAGACCGTCAACCCGGCGAACGAGGAGCCGCTCGCCGAGGTCGCTGAGGCCGGCCCCGCCGACGTGGATGACGCCGTCCGGGCGGCGCGCACCGCCTTCGATGGCGCATGGGGCCGGATGCCGGGCCGGGAGCGAGCCAAATACCTGTTCCGGATCGCTCGCGCTATCCAGGAGCGAGCTCGCGAGCTAGCCGTGCTGGAATCGCTGGACAACGGCAAACCCATCCGTGAGTCGCGCGACGTCGACGTCCCGTTGGCGGCCGCCCATTTCTTCTACTACGCCGGATGGGCCGACAAGCTGGAGCACGCCGGCTTCGGGCCTCGACCGCGACCGATCGGCGTTGCCGGGCAAGTCATCCCCTGGAACTTCCCCTGCTCATGGCCGCCTGGAAGATCGCGCCCGCCCTCGCGACCGGGAACACGGTCGTGCTCAAGCCGGCCGAGACCACGCCGCTGACGGCGTTGACGCTCGCCGAGATCATCGCCGAGGCCGACCTGCCTGCCGGCACCGTCAACATCCTGGCCGGTGGTCCCTCGATCGGGCAGGCCATCGTCGACCACGACGGCATCGACAAGATCGCGTTCACGGGCTCAACGGAGGTCGGTAAGGCCATCCAACGGGCCGTGGCCGGCACCGGCAAGCGACCTCTCCCTGGAGCTGGGCGGCAAGGCGGCGAACATCGTGTTCGACGACGCTGCGCTCGACCAGGCTGTCGAGGGCATAGTCAACGGGATCTTCTTCAACCAGGGCCACGTGTGCTGCGCGGGATCGCGCCTGCTGGTCCAGGAATCTGTGGTCGACGATGTGATCGCGGCATTGCACCGCCGGCTGACCACGCTGCGACTGGGCGACCCGCTGGACAAGAACACCGATATCGGCGCGATCAACTCGGCCGCCCAGCTCGCGCGCATCCGCGAGCTGACCGACGCCGGCGAGGAGGAGGGAGCAACGCGTTGGTCGCCGCCTTGCGAGTTGCCCGATCGCGGGTTCTGGTTCGCTCCGACCGTGTTCACCAACGTCAGCCAGGCCCATCGCATCGCCCGGGAAGAGATCTTCGGACCAGTGCTGTCCGTGCTGACATTCCGGACTCCGGCCGAAGCCGTCGAGAAGGCCAACAACACGCCGTATGGGCTCTCGGCCGGTATCTGGACCGAGAAGGGATCGCGCATCCTGTCCATCGCCGGGAAACTCCGCGCCGGAGTCGTATGGGCGAACACGTTCAACCGCTTCGACCCGGGATCGCCTTTCGGCGGTTACCAGGAGTCGGGCTTCGGCCGCGAAGGTGGCCGGCACGGTCTGGGCCCGTACCTTGCCTAGCCGGACCACCAGGCGACCGGCTCCGGGTGCGCAAGACATACAAGCTGTACGTCGGCGGGGCCTTCCCGCGCTCGGAGTCGGGTCGGTCCTACCCAGTGACCAGTCCCGCCGGTGAGCTGCTCGCCCACGCGGCTCAGGCCTCGCGCAAGGACGTCCGGGACGCAGTCGTCGCCGCACGCAAAGCGTTCCCGGGCTGGTCCGCGGCGACGGCGTACAACCGCGGCCAAGTGTTGTACCGGATCGCGGAAATGCTGGACGGGCGGCGAGAGCAGTTCGCCGCGGAGGTGCGGAACGCCGAAGGTGGCAGTGCGGCAGCCGCGGTCGCAACCGTGGCGCAGGCCATCGACCGATGGGTGTGGTACGCGGGCTGGGCCGACAAGTACGCCCAGGTCACCGGGAGCGCTAACCCGGTCGCAGGGCCGTATTTCAACTTTCGCTGCCCGAGCCCACCGGTGTGGTCGGCGCTCTCGCGCCGCAGGAGTCCAGCCTCCTCGGTCTCGTGTCCGTGCTCGCCCCGATCATCACAACCGGGAACACGACAGTCGTCGTAGCCTCCCGTGAGCGGCCGCTCCCAGCCGTGTCGCTCAGCCGAGGTCCTGGCCACGTCTGACCTCCCGGGCGGGGTCGTCAACCTGCTAACCGGCTACCCCGGAGAGCTCGCACCGTGGCTCGCCAGCCACCGCGACGTCAACGCGGTCGACCTCACCGGCGTCGACCCGGCCGATCGCCCAGCCCTGCAGCAGGCGGCCGCGGATAACGTCAAGCGTGTCTACGCGCCCGCGGACGAGGACTGGCGGTCCGATCCGAGCACCGCCCGGCTGGCCGCGTTCGTCGAGACCAAAACGGTGTGGCATCCGGTCGGAATCTGACCTGCCCGGTGACAACCGCGCCAACGACAGCACGTTAGGTTTCCGGTATGGCCAGCCCTCTCGACGCGTCCATCGTCCCGATCACTCTCACCGTGAACGGGCGGATCGGGCTCACCCTGTACGCGCCGCCGTGGGAGGACGAGGACGGAGAGCAGTGGCAGGGCTTCCTCGGCGATGGCGCCAAGATCGTGCTCTTTCCGAATACGACAGAGCTCGCGAAGTTCATCGCCTCCGGCGAGGAGAACGACCTCTCCGACCATCCGGCGTGGGGTCGGGTGCAGCGGCTGACGCCGGATCAGCTGCGCCCCGGACCAGATGACGCGTACGACCTCGACGCGGTGTACGAGTGGGCGGGCGGCGAGCCTGACCCGGTGCACGTATCGGCGCTTGCCAACTCGGTCGACATGGTGACGAGGATCGCCGACTGCTGCGACGACGGCGCGCTGCGGCGGCTGGTTGGCAACACACCGGAGTACGAGCTCCTGGTCAGCGACGACGTCAGCTACCACGGCAAGGAAGGTCGACGAGAATGGAACGCGCTCGGAGACGTGATCGCCGAGACGTGGGAGCGGGCGATGACTCGCGTGCAGCGTTGGCTCGCCTGGCGCGGTGACTTCTCCGCCACGCGATCTCGAGGCCGAGACGGTGTGGGATCGGATCGGCGCCGAGCCGATCCAGCTCGTGTTGCCCGCAGGCACATTTCTCACGGTGCGTGCGGAAGCGGAGACCGACAGCGACGATCGGGACGAGCCGGAGGTGCTGTTCCTCGGCTCCGACGGCACGATCGCGGTGTTCGCCGACGTCGCCGGCCTGGCTCGGTACTGCCGCACGGCCGAGGAGCACGAACTGACGCGCCTGCAGTGGTGGTCGGAACTCGCAGACGAGCCGGACGACGAGGTCTTCACGCCGGCCCTCGACGCGAGCTACGACCTGCGAACGGTGACCGCCGCGCGCAGCTGAACTGCTCCGCGAACTGGTCGACTTCTGCGAACTCGACGCCGAGGAGTCCGACCTGGAGGATCCGATCGATCCGGCCGATTGGGATCGGATCGTGTTCGAGCTCGAGACGCTGCCTGGAGCGCCAGGACTGACGACCGGCGCCTTCGTACTCGCTGGCGATCCGACTTCTCAGATCCGCTTGCGATAGTTGCGCGGTGCCGATGCGGAGTGTGCGCCAGGGTGCAGCGGGCACCCTGCTCGCCCTGATCGTCACGGCGTGCTCGGCCGTCGACAACGGCTCCGGCCAGTCGTCGTTCGGATCGCCCAGCTCGCCGAGCGGGCCGTCATCGAGTTCGCCCACCGGCACCGCCCGAGTGAGCCGGCAGCCGAGCGATGCGCCGAACTCCTCGCCGAAAACGTCGCGGACCTCCTCGCCGGGCCGCACGCCGACGCCAGATGCCGCCCACCGGACCCTCGCCCGGATGTCACTCGCCGAGCGGGTCGGACAGCTGTTCATGGTCAACGCAACGCGCCTCGGCGCTCGACCCCAGCGCGGTGACGGCGGTGACCCGCTACCACGTCGGGTCGCTGTACCTGGCCGGTCAGACGAGCCTGTCCGTGCACCAGACGGCGGCAATCACGGCGGCGCTGCAGCAGCAGGTGGGCTCCGGGCCACCACTGTTCATCTCGGCCGACCAGGAAGGCGGCGAAGTCCAGCGCTTCACCGGTCCCGGCTTCTCGGCCATGCCCGACCGCCCTGGTCCAGGGCACCATGGCGCCCGGCGACGCTTCGGGCGCAGGCCGACCGAGTGGGGCAACCAGCTCGCTGCCGCCGGAGTCAACCTCGACCTGGCTCCGGTGCTCGACACCGTGCCCAGCGCTGCGGCCGCCGGGCGGAACCCGCCGATCGGTGGGTTCGAGCGCGAATTCGGCTACGACCCAGCGACGGTCGCAGCGCACGGCGTCGCCGTTCATGCAAGGGCTGGCTGCCGCCGGGGTGGCGACCAGCGTGAAGCACTTCCCAGGTTTGGGTCGAGTGGCGGCCAACACCGACACGTCGAGCGGAGTCGTCGACTCGGTCACGACCCGACATGATCCCTACCTTGCCCCGTTTGCCGCGGCCGGCAAGCGCCGGGACGCCGTTCGTGATGATGTCGACGGCGGTCTACGCGCCGAATCGACCGGACAATCCGGCCGCCTTCTCGCCGACCATCGTGCAAGGCATGCTCCGCGGTGATCTCGGCTTCCACGGCGTCATCGTCAGCGACGATCTCGGGAACGCCCGACAGGTCGCGTCCGTCTCGGTGCCCGACCGCGCGCTACGGTTCCTCGCCGCCGGCGGCGACCTGGTGCTCACCCTCGACAACGGCCAAACCGCTGCCATGGTCGGCGCCGTTCTGGCCCGAGCGCAGGCTGACCCGCGCTTCCGCGCGCAGGTCGATGCCTCGGCGCTGCGGGTGCTGCTCGCCAAGCAGCGCCTCGGGCTGCTCCGCTGAGCGGTGTCCGGGGTGTACGGCTTCACCCGGCAATTGCCCACAGAACGGGCGGCTGCCGGCACGGACCGGACACGACATGCTGCGGACTGTCGCAGAACGGTGGCCGGAGCGTCTGCGGTGAAAGTCAGCGCGCTGGCATTGGCGTACGAACCACTCGCCCGGCGGCATCGCTTTCGGCGATACCCTCGTGGGGGCAACATCCCCGTCGGCGATCGGATGCGGCAGGTCGCGATGCAGGTACCGACGCACGTGCGCACCGCGTGGGACGCGGCGACCTACATCGCGCGCTCGGCGATCCGGCACCGGCTCAATGGGCATGCGGCCGAGATTTCCTTCTTCGCGCTGCTCAGCTTGATCCGGTGACGGTGACCATCGGGGCAGCGCTGAAGCTGGTATCCCAGACCATGGGCCCGGACATCGCCGATCAGGGTCGCGAGGGCGCGATCGACACGATCCGCCTGCTCATCGGCCCGACGCTCGCCGACTCGGTCGTCGGGCCGTTCGTTCGCGGGCCCAGCTCACCCAGCAGGACTCGGGCGTCGCGGTCGGCGGCCTGATCGTCGCCTGGTGGCTGTTCGGGCGGCTGTTCACGGCGACCCAGCACGGCCTCGACAAGGCGTACGGCGTATCGGACCGGCGGTCCAGCGTCCACAACCGAATGATCGCGCTGGCCTCCTCGGCCGCCGGACTGCTAGCGATCGTCATCACGCTCACCCTCATGGTGGTGGGGTGGCGAGGCGACAAGCACGGCATCGACAAGTGGCTCGCCAGCGTCCCGATAGCGGCCGACATCTGGAACATCGTGCGATGGCCGATTCTCGTGCTGATCCTCGTCGCGTTGCTCGTCGGCCTCTATCGCTGCAGCCCGAATGTCCGGCATCGCTGGCGCGACTGCCTCCCCGGCGCGGCTCTCGGGGTGCTGCTCTGGGCGGGGGCGGCGGCAATCTTCCGGGCCTATCTGAGGCTGGGCTCCGGGGCTCCGACGGGTGTGCGGAGCAACGACGCCCAGGTTGTGCTGATCGGACGGGCGGTCGGCGCATCGATCGGGACCGCGGTGTTCATCTACTTCTCGAGCATCGCCATCTTGCTCGGGGCCGAGGTCAACGCCCTCATCATCCGGCACCGAAGGCTGGCGGCTGCGGCTGCGACGCCTCTCACGGCGTCCGTGCCGCTGCCGGCTGCCGGTCCACCCCTGACTCCGCGCACCGAAGGCACCGGCCGAGACAGGCACGAAGGCCGCACCGCTGCTGCCGGCCGCCGGGCCGGTATGGGCCACCCCCGGCCACGCCGATGCCGCCACCGCCCGAGGCACCGGCCGCATCAGCAGCACCGCCCGCGCCATCCGCGGTGCCGGCCCAGCCGCGCCCGGAACGTCCGTTGCTTCCCGACTCGCCGGCCCCGCCACATCCGCCGATCCCCAATCAACCGTCGGCGGCGCCGACGAGCCGGACCGGGCCTAGCGCAAGGATCGATCGCGCTGCTCGACGCCCATCTCGCCATAGGGGTAGTCATCGATCACGGGCGCACTCACCACGTCGAGGCGCGCCCGCTCCTCCCCTGACAGCTGCACGCGGACGGCACCCAGGTTGTCGTCGAGCTGCTCGATGCTACGGGCGCCCAAGATCACCGACGTCACTGCGGGCCGGTCGACGAGCCAGGCGAGGGCAACCTGCGCCATCGACACTCCGCGGTCGCCTGGCCACCTCACGCACCGCGTCGACGATGTTCCAGATCCGCTCGACGCCGCTGCGCCGACCGTAGGCCTCCATGCCTCGGTCCGGATTCTCGCCGAGTCGGGTGGCGCCCGTCGGCAGCGCCTCGCGCTTGTACTTCCCGGTCAACCAACCGCCGCCCAGGGGCGACCAGGGCAGCAGCCCCAATCCGGCAGCCTGGCAGGCCGGCACGATCTCCCACTCGATGCCGCGGACGAGCATGTTGTACTGCGGCTGCAACGTGACCGGAACGGTGAGCCCTCGAAACTCCGCGACGTCGACGACCCGCTGCAACTGCCAGCCGGTGAAGTTGGACAGCCCGACGTAGTGGATCTTGCCCGCCCGCACGGCGTCATCGAGGAAGCGCAGCGTCTCCTCGGGCGGGGTGAGCGGATCCAGCTGCGTGCAGCTGGTACAGGTCGATGACATCGACACCGAGCCGGCGGAGCGAGGCATCGAGCGCGGACCGGAGATGGCGCCGGGACAGACCGACGTCATTGGCTCCCTTCCCGGTGGGGAATCGGCCCTTGGTCGCGAGCACGACCTGGTCTCTCACGCCGGACCGGCTGGCGAGCCACGACCCGATGATCTGCTCGCTGGTTCCGCCCGAGTACACATCGGCGGTGTCGATCAACGTCCCGCCGGCGTCGAGGAATCGATCGAGCTGGGCGTGGGAGCCGGCTTCGTCCGTTTCCGTACCGAACGTCATCGTGCCGAGCGCGAACGTGGATACGGCCGCACCGCTGCGGCCGAGCAGTCGATAGTCCATGGTGCCTACTCTGACACGCGACGACCGGCCGGATCGCCCAAGGGCCCTGACGTCAGCCGCTCATCAGCTCGGCGTAACGCGGCTTGATGACGTCGTTGATCAAGGTGAGTCTCTGGTCAAAGGGGATGAACGCGCTCTTCATCGCGTTCAAGGTGAACCACTGCAGATCGGCCCAGCCGTAGCCTGAAGGCCTCGGCCAGCAGCGCGAACTCGCGACTCATGGTGGTATCGCTCATCAACCGGTTGTCGGTATTGACCGTGACGCGGAAGTACAGCCGCCGAAGCAACCCGATCGGATGGTCCCGAATCGATGCCACTGCTCCGGTCTGGACATTGGACGAGGGCACATCTCCAGCGGAATGCGCCGGTCGCGCACGTATTGCGCCAGCCGACCGAGGGCGGCACCGTTGCCTGTCGCCTGGATGTCGTCGACGATCCGAACGCCATGGCCCAGCCGATCCGTGCCGCACCACTGGATCGCTTCCCAGATCGACGGCAACCCGAACGCCTCGCCGGCATGAATCGTGAAATGGAAGTTCTCCCGTCGCAGGTACTCGAAGGCGTCGAGATGCCGAGTCGGTGGGAATCCCGCCTCGGCCCCCGCGATGTCGAAGCCGACAACGCCACGGTCGCGGTACTTCGACGGCAAGCTCGGCGATCTCCCGGGACCGGGCGGCGTGTCGCATCGCCGTGACCAGCGCGCCGATACGGATGCGGTGGCCTCGCTCGGCGGCTGCGTCCGCACCGCGGCGGAAACCCAGCAGGGCAGCGTCGACGACCTCCTCGAGCGAGAGCCCGCGGTCCGTGTGCTGCTCCGGCGCCCAGCGCACTTCGGCGTATACGACGCCGTCAGCGGCGAGATCCTCGGCGCACTCTTGGGCCACTCGGGCGATTCCCTCGGCGGTTTGCATGACGGCGACGGTGTGTACGAACGTCTCCAGATAGCGCTCGAGCGAACCCGAGCCGGACGCCTCCCGGAACCACCGGGCCAGCTCCTCCGCGTCCGTCGACGGTAGGTGTCGATAACCGACCTGGTCGGCGAGCTCGACGACGGTGGCGGGCCGCACTCCGCCGTCGAGATGGTCGTGTAGCAGCACTTTGGGCGCGCGACGAAGCGAATCGGGTGACAGCGCAACGGGCATGGCAAGACCGTATCGGGATGCGGAGCCCGGTCGATTCGGCGTCCACCGAAGATTCGTGAGGAGACCCGGTCAATGAGCGGCTATCCGTTCGATGATCAAGGGCTGCGCCGCAGAAGTCGACGCCGATCGTGTACGCACTCTCGACCGCGGCCAACGCCCGCTCGAATCGACCAGCGTCGTCGGCACGCAGCTCGAGCAGCGGATCTCCGGCGTGGACGATGTCGCCGGGCTTCGCGTGCATGATCACGCCGGCACTCGCCGAGACGGGATCCTCCTTCCGCGCCCGTCCCGCGCCTAGCCGCCATGCCGCTACGCCGACCGCGAGGGCATCCAGCTGTACGAGCACGCCGTCGGCCGGCGCCGACACCACGTGCCGCTCCTGCGCGGTCGGCAGCGGCGCGTCCGGATCGCCGCCCTGAGCCGTGATCATGCGCCGCCAGACGTCCATCGCGCTGCCGTTCCGCAGTGCGTCGGCCGGATCCACGTCCACGAGCCCGGCGCCGGCGAGCATCTCTCGGGCAAGCGCCAGGGTGAGCTCCGACGACGTCAGGTGGGCCGCCGCCGGCAAGGACCTCAACCGCCTCGACTACTTCCAGCGCGTTGCCCGCCGTCCGGCCCAGGGGCGTCGACATGTCGGTCAGGAGCGCAACGGTCCGCGTGCCGTGCGCAGCGCCGAGCTCGACCATCGTGCGGGCGAGCTCGCGAGCGTCGTCGATCGTCTTCATGAACGCGCCCGAGCCAACCTTGACGTCCAGCACCAATGCTGCCGATCCCTCAGCGATCTTCTTGCTCATGATCGAACTCGCGATGAGCGGGATCGACTCGACGGTCGCGGTCACGTCCCGGAGCGCGTAGAGCTTGCGGTCGGCCGGCGCCAGTTCGTCCCCGGCGGCGCACACGACGGCGCCGACGTCGTCGAGCTGGGCCAGGAACTCCGGCGTTGGACAGCTGAGCCCGCCAGCCGGGGATCGATTCCAGCTTGTCCAGAGTTCCGCCGGTGTGGCCCAATCCTCGTCCTGACAGCTGCGGAACGGCGCCGCCACACGCGGCGACCAGCGGGGCCAGCGGCAGTGTGATCTTGTCTCCGACCCCGCCGGTGGAATGCTTGTCCGTCGTCGGACGCGACACGCTGGACAGATCGAGCCGCTCGCCCGACGCGATCATTGCCGCCGTCCAGCGGGCCAGCTCGTCGGGCGCCATGCCATTGAGCAGGATTGCCATGGCCAGGGCCGCCATCTGCTCGTCGGCGACCACCCCGCGCGTGTAGGCGTCGATCACCCAGTCCAGCTGCTCGTCCGGAATCCGGCCGCGGTCACGCTTCGTGGCGATCACATCAACCGCAGCGAATGGCTCGCTCATGACCGCCCTCTTCGCGGATGCTCACTCAGCCGAGGTGTTCGCGGCCGAAGGCCAGCGGGAGCACCTCGATCATCGGCCGGGCGCCCTCAACGGTGTCCACGACGAGATCTGGCCCGCCGTGTTCCCACAGCAACTGCCGGCAGCGGCCGCACGGCATGAGGACCTCGCCGTGGAAATCGACGCACGCGAGCGCCACCAACCGCCCACCGCCAGACGCGTGCAACGCGGACACCAGACCGCACTCCGCGCACAGCCCGAGTCCGTAGGAGGCGTTCTCGACGTTGCACCCGACAACGACCCGACCGTCGTCGACGAGGGCGGCCGCACCCACTGGAAATTGCGAGTACGGCGCATAGGCGTTGCCCATCGCCTCGAGGGCCGCGCGGCGCAAGGCGGCCCAGTCGATGTCGTTCTCTTTCATGACGCTCCGTAACGCTAGATCGTGCTCGGAAATCCCGACGGTGGTCGGAATGCTAGTGGCCCGCGCCAGAGACTAGATGGTCACCGGCAAGGACGTGACCCCACGAATGACGAACTCTGGCCGCCGGACCGGCGGGCGGTGCAGCGCAAGATTGGGGAACCTGGCCAGAAGGGTGCGCACGGACGACTGCAACTCGACTCGGGCAAGCGGTGCGCCCACGCAGAAGTGAATGCCGGCACCGAAGCCGAGATGCGGATTGTCCATCCGGTCGACGCGGAACGAGTCAGGCTCGGCGAAGACGGCCGGATCCCGATTTGCCGCCCCAAGCAACGCCGCGATCTTCTGGCCTGGCTCGACGGCGACCTCGCCGATGGCCGTGTCGGCGACCGCGGTGCGCTCGAACAGCTGCAGTGGCGAGTCGTACCGGATCAGCTCCTCGACCGCCGGGTCGAGCAAGTCCGCGGCGCTGCGCAACAGCTCGAGTTGCTCGGGGTGCGTGAGCAGAGCGGTGACGCCATTGCCGACGACGTTCACGGTCGCTTCGTGGCCGGCGTTGAGCAGCAGCGTGCAGGTCGTGACAAGCTCGTCCTCGGTGAGGCGGGCGCCGTCACTGTCGACCTCGGCGATCAGCGAGCTGATCAGATCCTGCTCCGGAGCGCGTCGCCGCACCGCGACCAGATCGCGCAGGTACGCGACGAACTCCCGCGCCGCCTGCTCAGCGGCCGCCTTCTGCGCGGCAGAGACGTCATACTCGTACATCTTGACGATGGCGTTGGACCACGGTCGTAGCAGGTGCCAGTCGGAGCCAGGCACCCCCAACAGCTCGGCGATGACCTGAACGGGTAACGGCCCTGCGTAACTGCTGATCAGGTCGACGACGGATCCGTCTGACCCTTCGTCGGCGACCCGATCAGCCAGCCGGTTTGCCAGCTGGGCAATCTGCGGCCGCAGCCGCTCGACGTGACCGCGTGCGAACGCGCCGGCTACCAGGCGCCGCAGCCGGGTATGTTGCGGCGGCTCGCTCTCGAGCAGCGAATGCACGTGAATCAGCGCGAACGCCGGCATCGGCTCGTCCGGCCATCGCGGGGTCCAGATCCGGCCCAATGTGCGGGCCCGCAAAACGGAGTTCGCGGCGGCGTGAGTGAAGGTCAGCCACATGCCCAGGCCTTCGTGCCACTGGACCGGCGCCTGCATACGGGCCTGCGCGAACAGCGGATACGGATCGGTGACGACCTCCGTCGACGTGAGCGGGAGCGACGTCACGACTGGCATGCTCGGTATCCCCTAGGTTCCCTGCCCTCGTCTCCACGGGATGCCGTCGGCCGCAGGCGGTCGAAGGCGTTGAGATGCCAGTGCGAGGACGAGCAGCGTGATGACCTGCGGCGTGTAGGTGACCAACTCCGACGGGATGCGAGTCCGTCGTCTGGTACCACACGAAGATCAAAGCCGCGGCCACGATGGACAGGACACCGCCGAGCCGACGGCCCAACCAGAACGTGTAGATGCCGACGAGGCCCAGCAGAATGACGACGAACAGCAGCAGCGCGTGCACCGACGTGGCGCCCTGGCGCGACTGCACCGCGTCCGTGTAGCCGAACAACGTCGCGCCGGCCAGCATCCCTCCGGGACGCCAGTTGCCGAAGATCATCGCTGCCAGCCCGATGTAGCCGCGGCCGCCCGTCTGGCCCTCGCGGTAGATACCGGTGAAGTTGACCAGGAACGCCCCGGCGAGTCCGGCCAGCATTCCGGAGGTGAGCACCGCGGCGTACTTCATCCGGTAGACGCCGACGCCCAGGGTCTCGGCCGCGGCGGGATTCTCGCCGCACGACCGCAGCCGCAGTCCGAAGGCAGTCCGCCACAAGATGAACCAGGTCAGCGGAACCAGCAACAAGGCGAGGATGGTGAAGACGGTCAGACCGGTGGCGATGCCTCGCAGCAGGCCGCCGACGTCGGAGACGAAGAACCAGTGATGTTGCTCGAGCTTGCCAAGCGTGGTGTCTGCCCAACCCCATCGCAGCGGCTTGAAGGTCGGAACTTGCGGCGACTGGGTCGGGCCGCCTCCTGACGTCCCGCTGAAGAACACGCCGGACAGGTAACGGCCCATCCCGAGAGCGAGAATGTTGATTGCCACGCCGGAGACGATCTGATCGACCCCGAACGTGACGGTTGCCACGGCGTGTATAGCGCCGCCAATGAGCCCACCAAGCAGCCCACCGATCACGCCCAGCCACGCGCTGCCGCTGACATACGCCAGGTCGGCCCCAAACCAGGTGCCCAGAATCATCATGCCCTCCAGGCCGATGTTCACCACACCTGAACGCTCCGACCACAAACCACCCAGTCCGCACAAAGCAATCGGCATCGCCAGAGTCAACGTGGCCGCCAGCGTGCCTGCTGACGTGATGTCCTGCGCGCCGGTGACGACCCGGACCAACGACATGGCGAGGAGGTGCGAGGAGCAACACCGCGAGTGGCCCGGCGAAACGGGTGTTGCGCAGCGGCACCCGCCGGGTGACCTCCGGCGTGTACGGGGACGGGAGGAATGGATCCTGAACGCGCCGACATCAGCCAACACCTGCCCGTAGCCCGTAACTGGCGCCTCACCTGGCTAATCGCTTCGCGCAGGCTCACCGACGTCCCACTCATGCCGGTACCCCCTCTTTCGCGGGGGCCTCGCTGGATGGAGGCGGAGGCGCGGCCAGCGCTCGCCCGACGAGGCGCTGCTGGCGGCAGCAGGCGACTCGGCGCACGACCTCGTAGGCGACCACAACGCTCAGCACCACCACACCTTGGGTGATCTGCACGATCTCCTTTGGGGATGTCGTTGATATCGAGGATCAACGAGGACTGATCGAGGAACGCCCAGAGCAGCGCGGCGAAGATTATGCCGATCGGGCTATTGCGACCGAGCAGCGCGATGGCGATGCCGGTGAAGCCGAGCCCGGCCGGGAAGTCGAGAGAGTACTGGTGCGCGTCACCGAGCAGGTTGCGGCATGCCGATGAGCCCCGCCACTGCTCCGGAAATGAGCATGGTCGACAGCACCATCCGCTTCGACGTTCACGCCGCTCGCCTGCGCCGCGGTCGACGAGATGCCAGTGGCGCGCAGATCGAACCCGAACCTGGTACGGGAGATCAGGAAGTAGAACCCGACGCCGACAGCGACCGCGAGCAGAATCAGCCCGTACACCTTCGTGTCCGAGCTTGGGATGAGGCTCAGTCCACCAATCCGTCCCGACGGCGGGATCGTCTTCGTGGTGAGGTTGTTGCTGCCTTGGGTAGATACCGCTAGGCGGGCTGGGTTGAGCAGGTAGGCGATGATGCCGGTCGCGACGAAGTTGAGCATGATGCTCGAGATGACTTCGCTGACGCCCCGGGTGACCTTGAGGACACCGACGATGCCGGCCCAGAACGCCCCGACGAGGCATTGCTACGGCGATGGTCGCGATCTGCCGGAGCCCGGTTGGGAGGGCCACGGAGCCCGCGAAGGCGGCGGCGAGCAGCGCGGCCAGCCGGTACTGGCCGTCGACCCCGATGTTGAACAGGTTCATCCGGAAGCCGATGGCCACCGCGACTGCGGCGATGTAGTACGTCGTCGCGTTGTTCAGGATCGAGGCGATGCTGTTCGGCTGCGTTCCGTAGTCCCACATCTGCTGGATGGCAGTGACCGGGCTGTGTCCGGTCAGAAACAGCAGCACCGACGTGACCGCGCCCGCGAACACCAGCGGCCACGACCGCGGCGATGATCGAGCAGCAGTAGCCGGCTGAGTCGATCCCTCATGAGCCCTTCCTCCCCCGCGCCGGTCATAGCGGCCCCGAGATCCTCCGGGGTGACCGTGTGCGGGATCGACCTGGGTCACCAGCCGGCCGCGGAGGATGACCCAGAGGGTGTCCGACATACCGATCAGCTCGTCCAGATCGGCCGAAATGAGCAGCACCGCGAGGCCTCTGGCGCGAGCGTCGCGCAGGTGGGCCCAGATAGCGGCCTGCGCCCCGACGTCCACCCCTCGGGTGGGGTGTGATGCTATGAGCACCTTCGGTTCGCCGGTCATCTCCCGGCCGACGATGAGCTTCTGCTGGTTACCGCCGGATAGCGAGGCGGCGGCGACGTCGATGCTCGGAGTACGCACGTCGTACTCCTCGACGATGCGCCGGGTATCACGACGGGCCCCGGCCCGATCGATCAGCGGACCTCGCGCGTTGGGGCGCTCGGTCTGGTGGCCCAGCATGCGATTCTCCCAGAGCGGCGACTCCAGAAGCAGCGCCGTGGCGGTGCCGATCCTCGGGGATGTAGCTGATGCCGGCCTCCCGCCGGTGCCGGGTCGGCCACCCGGAGATGTCGCGATCACCGAGGATGATCCGGCCCGACTCCAGGGGGCGCATGCCCATGATCGTCTCGACGAGCTCGGCCTGCCCGTTGCCTTCGACGCCGGCAAGCCCGACGATTTCCCCGCGGTGGATCACGAAGCTCGCATTGTCGACGATCACCCGGCCATCCGGCGCTCGCGCGGTGACCTCCTCGACTGCTAGCTCGACGACATCGGTCACCGTCGACTCGCGCAGTTCGGGCACCGGGAGTTCACTGCCGACCATCAGCTCGGCGAGTTGCCGCGCGGTCACGGCCTTCGGATCGACGGTACGGACCGTGGTGCCCCTGCGTATCACGGTGATCTCGTCCGCCACCGCCAGCACTTCGTCGAGCTTGTGGGAGATGAACAGCACCGGTCAGGCCCTCGGCGGTCAGCCCGCGGAGGTTGTCGAACAGCTCGTCGACCTCCTGCGGCACGAGAACCGCAGTCGGCTCGTCCAGGATGACGATGCGGGCCCCGCGGTAAAGCACCTTGCAGATCTCGATTCGCTGCCGAGCGCCGACGCCGAGGTTCTCCGACCAGCTCATCCGGGTCGAGCCCCAGGCCGTAGGAGTCGGAGATCTCCTTGATGCGCGCGCGAGCCGTCCGGGTGTCGAGGCGGACGCCGCGGGTCGGCTCGCTGCCGAGCACGACGTTCTCCAGCACGGTGAGGTTGTCAGCCAGCATGAAGTGCTGGTGGACCATGCCGATCCCGTCGGCGATCGCGTCGGCCGGCGAAGAGAAGTGAACCTCGCGACCATTGACGCTGATGGTGCCCTCATCTGGCTTCTGCATGCCGTAGAGGATCTTCATCAGGGTCGATTTTCCGGCGCCGTTTTCGCCGACAATCGCGTGTATCTGACCGGGTCGCACCGCGATGTCGATGTCTCTATTCGCGACGACCCCGGGAACCGCTTCGTGATGCCGCGCAACTCGACGGCGTAGGTGGCTTGTTCGCTCACTATCGGCGACGCTGGGGCAACCATGACGCACGCTCCTGGATGCGGACGGACGGCAGGCGGACAACACGGCCCGAGGAGACGCTATACCGCGTCTCCGGGCCGTGCGCCAGCCGCCGTAGCGTTGGCAGGGCAGCTTGCGGGTGCGTGAACTACGGCTTTTCCGGCACGGTGATCTGGCCGTTGATGATCTTCTGCTTGAACTCCTCGATCTTCGCCTTGTAGGCGTCGATCTTCGGGTTCGACGTCGCGTAGCCGACGCCGTTGGCCTTCAGGTCGAAGGTGGTAAACCCGGCCTTGAACTTGCCGTTCGCGTCGTCCTCGATGAAGTTGAACACCGCGGTGTCGACGCCCTTGAGCGCGGAGGTCAGGATGAGCGGCTTCTGGTCCGGCCGGGGCGCTCTGGTACTGGTCGGAGTCGACGCCGATGGCGAGCTTGTTCTTCTCCTTCGCCGCGGCGAACAGACCTGAGCCCGAGCCTCCGGCGGCGTGGTAGACCACGTCGGCCCCGTTGTCATACATGCCCTCGGCGATGACCTTGCCCTTGGCCGGGTCGTTGAATCCGGCGAAGTCCGGCGGCTGGGAGATGTACTGGACCTGCACCTTGATCGACGGGTCGACCGCGTGCACGCCGGCGACGTAGCCCGCCTGGAACTTCTGGATCAGCGGAGTGTTGACGCCGCCGATGAAGCCGACGTTCTTCGTCTTGGTCGCCAGAGCTGCCGCGACGCCGACGAGGTAGGAACTCTGGTTCTCGGTGAAGACGAGGCGCTCGACGTTGGGCAGCTTGAGGGTCGTGGTCATCGACGATCGCGAAGTGCACGTTGGGGAACTTGGGCGCTACCTTGCCCAGCGCGGTGGCATACGCGAATCCGACGGCGATGATCGGGTTGTAGCCGGACGTGGCGAGCAGGGTCAGCCGGTCGGCCTTCTGCTGGTCGGTCTCCCCTGGACCGCAGACAGTTCCTTCGTTTGGACGTTCAGGTCAGCCTTGGCCTTCTCCAGGCCTGCGGCCGCAAGGTCGTTGAAGGACTTGTCGCCTCGACCACCGACGTCGTATGCCGAGGCCCACCTTGACGGTCTTCTTGGCGGCGCTACTCGCGGAACTCGATCCCCCACCTCCACCGCCGCCACTGCTGCTGTTACTGCTACTGCTGCAGGCGGCCAGCACCATGGCGACGCGCAACCGCTACTGCCCCCAGCTTCACCCCACGCGATACGCGCAAGATCGTTCTCCCTCAGCTCAGCAACCCGAGGCCGATCGGCGGCGAGCGCACGTGTCGTCACGCTAGCGCCGCGCACAGCGCAGAGCGCGAATCGACGCATTGTCGTCATCCGATCGTTGCACGCGCGCTGTTTCTGGCCGGTCACTGACGGCCGCCGCCTTCCCGTGCGGCGGCAGGTCTGCAGTCCGGCCGTTACGGCCCACCCATTGCCTCCCGACAAACTGTCATGATCTTGGACTTATTGCCCGGGAACTCACCATATGTCCAAGATCATGACGCCGTCGCGGCACCGGAAAGCCTCGCTCAGGTCGGTGGTGAGATCGGTGAGCCGGGCGCTGTTTAGGATCGCGGAGTGTCGACCGGGTCCCGAGGCAGCGCCACCACGCCGCCTGCGAGACAGCCAACGCGCCCGGCGGGGCACGCTGTACCGGGGCCGGGAAGGTATGTGGTCGTGGGTGGCTCACCGGATCACCGGGGTCTTGACGTTCTTCTTCCTGTTCGTCCACATTCTCGATACCGCGTTGGTGCGGGTGTCGCCCGAGTCGTACGACGTCGTGATCGATACCTACAAGAACCCGTTCATCAACCTCGATGGAGATCGGGCTGGTCGGAGCGGTGCTGTTCCACGGACTGAACGGCCTGCGGATCATCGGCCGTTGACTTCTGGTCCAAAGGCGCGCGCTACCAACGCCAGATGCTGTGGACGATCGTCGTGGTGTGGGTGATCGTGATGGTTCCCGCGGCTTACTTCATGCTCAAGCACTCGTTCGAAGTGCTCTTCGGGAGCAAGTGACGAGGTGCGCGAATGAGCTCGATGGACTCCTCGACCCCGCCGGTGATCGAGCCGCCGCGCTCGCCCTATCGTCGGTCGCGCGGTGGTGTCAATACCGAGCTCTACGCGTGGCTGTTCATGCGGGTGTCCGGCGTCGTGCTGGTCGGTGCTCGTACTCGGCCACCTGTTCATCATGAACATCCTCGATGGTGGCGTGCAGCGCATCAACTGGGCCTTCGTGGCCGGACGATGGGCGTCCCCGTTCTGGCAGGTGTGGGACCTACTCATGCTCTGGCTAGCCATGCTGCACGGTACGAACGGGATGCGCGTGATCATCGACGACTACACCCGTCGGGATGCGACGCGACTCTGGCTCAAGGCCGTGCTCGTACGTCGCCTCCACAGTGGTGATCGCGTTGGGCACGCTTGTGATCTTCACCTTCGATCCGACGCTGTAGAGAGAATCGCCGATGCAGCAGCACAGGTACGACGTGGTCATTGTCGGTGCCGGCGGTGCTGGCATGCGGGCGGCGTTGGAGGCCGGAAATCGGGTTCGCACCGCGGTGCTGACCAAGCTGTACCCCACTCGCTCGCATACCGGGTGCCGCGCAGGGCGGCATGTGCGCGGCCCTGGCCAATGTCGAAGAGGACAACTGGGAGTGGCACACGTTCGACACCGTCAAGGGCGGGGACTACCTCGTCGATCAGGACGCCGCCGAGATCATGTGCCGGGAAGCTATTGACGCCGTCCTCGACCTGGAGAGGATGGGTCTGCCGTTCAACCGCACGCCTGACGGTCGGATCGACCAGCGCCGGTTCGGCGGTCACACCCGTAACCACGGCGAAGCGGCCGTCCGCCGATCCTGCTATGCGGCCGACCGGACCGGGCACATGATCTTGCAGACGCTCTACCAGAACTGCGTCAAACAAGGCGTTCAGTTCTTCAACGAGTTCTACGTGCTCGACCTGCTGCTGACCGATGAACCGCCCGAGCACCGGCGAGTCGCTGGCGTCGTCGCCTACGAGCTTGCTACCGGCGAGATCCACGTCTTCGCGGCCAAGGCGGTCGTGGTCGCGACGGGCGGCTTCGGAAAGGTCTACAAGACGACCTCGAACGCACACACCCTCACCGGCGACGGCATGGCTGTTGTGTGGCGCAAGGGTTTGCCATTGGAGGACATGGAGTTCTTTCAGTTCCACCCGACCGGACTCGCCGGCCTCGGCATCCTGGTGTCCGAGGCGGCGCGCGGGAAGAGCGCCATCCTGCGCAACGCTGACGGCGAACGGTTCACTGGAACGCTACGCACCAACCATCAAGGATCTCGCCCCGCGCGACATCGTTGCCCGGTCGATGGCGAGCGAGGTGCGCGAGGGCCGCGGTGCCGGTCCCAATCGTGACTACGTGCTCCTCGATCTCACGCACCTGCCGCCCGAGCAGATCGATGCGAAGCTTCCGGACATCGCCGAATTCGCCCGCACCTATCTCGGGGTCGAGCCCTATGTCGAACCGGTGCCGGTGTATCCCACCGCCCACTACGCGATGGGCGGCGTGCCCACCACAGTTCGGGCCGAGGTACGGCGAAACAACACGGAGATCGTCCCTGGCTTGTACGCGGCCGGCGAGGTGGCATGCGTGTCTGTCCACGGTTCCAACCGGCTCGGCACGAACTCTCTCCTGGATATCAACGTGTTTGGTCGCCGGGCCGGTCTGCGCTCGCGGCCCAGCATGCGGCCGCAGTGCCACAGCCCGACCTGCCACCGCAGCCGGAGTTGTTCGTCACCGAGATGGTGCATGCCCTGCTGACATCGACCGGGTCCGAGCGGGTGGCCGCGATCCGCCGCGAGCTACAACACACGATGGATCGCAACGCTCAGGTGTACCGGACCGAGGAGTCGCTGGAGCAAGCTGCCGCGGACATCGCAGCGCTCAAGCTGCGCTACCGGCGCGTGGCGATCACGGACAAGGGAGAACGCCTTCAACTCCGATCTGCTCGAAGCGATCGAACTGGGTTTCTTGCTGGACCTCGCCGAGATCCTGGTCGTCAGCGCTCGCGCTCGCACCGAGTCACGTGGTGGCCATTTCCGTGAGGATTTCCCGAACCGGGACGACGACACGTTCATGCGGCACACCATGGCCTATCTCGACCCAGACGGCACTGTGCGGCTCGAGTACCTGCCCGTCGTTCAGACCCGCTACCAGCCGACAGACCGGAAGTACTGACGGTGGCGTTCGACGAGGTCGTTCGGAGCAGCGCCACCGCCGCGGACGATCACGGTCCGGATCCGGCGCTACGACCCCGAGCGGGACGCAGCGCCACACTGGGAGTCCTACGACGTCCCCGCGCAGCCCACCGACCTCGTCCTCGATCTGTTGCACACGCATCAAGTGGGAGATCGACGGCTCACTCACGTTTCGCAGGTCATGCGGCCATGGGGTATGCGGATCGGACGCGATGCGCATCAACGGCGTGAATCGCCTGGCCTGCAAGGTTCTCGTGCGAGATCTACCCGACGAAGTCACCATCGAACCGATCAAGGGATTGCCCTTGCTGAAGGACCTCGTCGTCGACATGGAGCCGTTCTTTGACGCATACCGTTCGGTGTTGCCATTCCTGATCACCCACGGGAACCCGCCGACGCGGGAGCGCCTCCAGTCTCCGCAGGATCGAGCCCGCTTCGACGACACGACGCAAATGCATTCTCTGCGCGGCCTGTACCACGTCGTGCCCCGTCTACTGGACCGACGGTTCGTACGTCGGACCGGCGGCGATAGTCAATGCACATCGGTTCATCTTCGACAGCCGCGACGAGGGTGCCGACGACCGTCTGGAGATTCTCAACGACCGAGACGGCGTGTGGCGGTGCCGGACGACGTTCAATTGCACCGACGCCTGCCCGCGCGGCATCGAGGTCACGAAAGCGATCCAGGAGGTAAAGCGCGCGTTGCTCTACCGCCGGGTCTGACGACGTTCCGGGCGGCTCGAGGGCACGGCTCGCCGCGCGGTGAGCCACGCTACGGTGCCGCCTCCGACCGCGGCGCCGGCCCCGACAAGCGACGCGGCCACAGCTGCAGGGGACACGCGAGAGCGCTCATCAGGCTTCTCGGTCTCGGGGGCGGCACTCACCACGGCTGACGGATCGAGCTCGACCTCACCCGCCGGAGTTATCCAGGTCGCCGTCCACGCGGCGCAGAACAATAGCCATCTCGCTACCAGCTGGATCCACACCAAGATCGCGACAGGCGCCGCGAAAGGACCCGCGAGCGACGCTGTGCGACGTGGCCGCGATCGTGTAGCTGCCGACGATCTTCAGCGCCTCGAAGCCCACGGCAGCCAGCAACGCGGCCCGGATGGCGACCGTCCGCGGCACCGTGGCCCTGGGCAGCCGGACGAGGAGCCAGCCAAAGATGATCATGTCGCCGAGGATCGCGATGCGCCAGTCCCAAGATCGTCGTGGCCGTGCCGGCACCGGGAAGGTCGTCCAGGCCCACCAGCGCAGCAGCTGGTCGGTAACCGACGTGGCCGAGGCCGTGAACGCCAGCGAGAGGAGTGCTCCCAACCCGAGTCCGGCCAGGACGATCAGGTCGGAGATCTTGGCGGTGACCAAGGGCCGCTTGTAACGCTTGCCGCCCCACACCGAGTTGATCGCCATCCGCAGGTTGGCGATCCAGCCCAGTCCGGTGAGCAGCAGACCGGCGAGACCGACCAAACCTGACAGCTCGTCCGGTTGGCGATCGCGGAGTCGACGGCGGACTGCAGGGTGTCTCCGAAACTGCCGGGCAGGTCCTCGCCGATCTTGTCCAGCAACTCGCTGCTGCAGTTCCGCGATTGGCGTGTGAGTACCGAATCCGAGGATCGACACAGCCAGCAGGATCAGCGGAAACAGTGCCAGGAAACTGAAGAACGTGATCGCCCCGGCGTATTGGTTGCCGTTGTTCTCGGTGTACCGGCCCGAGGCACGGACGACGTGGGCCAGCCAGGGAAAGCGACCCTGGGCGGCGCGCCACCTATCGCTGGCCCGCTCCTCTGAGCTGGGTGAGCCGGCCGGGCTTGCTCATTTCGCTCCCGCTTCACTCACCAACTCCGACCGCTTCGCGCAAGCGCGCATACACCCCCACGAAAACGTTGCCATTCTCGGAAATCCGCACATCGCGCGATGTTCGTTTCGCGGGGATCCCGCGTACCGCCTCGGCCGCTGCCGCGACCGGCGATGCTCGCTCACGGAAGACCGAGCGGGAAGTCGCGACGCCGGTGCCACTCTCACCGTCGTCGCTCGCTCGAACAGGGTGAACGCGTCTGACGACGAAGCGGGCGACGAAATCAGCCAGCCCGTCGTAGGCGAGATCCAGTGCCTCGTCGGATACATCGTGGGCAATCGTCACGTGGGGTGATACGGGAAGTCGAGGTCTCGCAGCAACGGCCCGCTGCGAATGACTCGCTCCAACTGCTCGCAGCTGGCGACTCCACGCGCGACCTGGATGAAGACCACCGGCGACGTCGGCCGGAACGTTCCGGTACCCAGCAAAGTGCATGACGAACGGCGCGGCGACGGAGGCGGCTTCGCTGAGATGCTGTTCGATCTTGGGCAGGTCACCCCGCGCGCTGGCGTGCAGTCGGCGGCAGCAGCGTGACGTGCGGCCAGGTCAGGCCCGCCTGCGAATCCCCCGACCCGCTGCCCGCCAATTCGTCGAGCACCGTCGCGTGCCGGCTCCGGAATCGCAATTGCCACGCCCACTGTTGCCCGGTCGGCGGTCACCCGTGCGCCCCGCCGTGGCCCGCCACATTGGGCAGGAAGCCGACCTTGTCGAGAGACGTCCGTGATGGTCGCCGAGGCGACCTCTCTGCGCGCGCATTGCGCCATCGGCAAGGATCTTGTCCAACTCCACCGGATCGGCCAGATACTCGGCGGTCCGCGCGGCCAGCGGCTCGGTGAACGCGACCACCGCGTCCGGCGACGGCGGCCTTGAGGGCTCCGTACCCTTGGCCCGGCCAGTTCGGCTACCAAGCACGTCGACGCCGCGACCGGTCAGCGGCGGACAGAATGCCGAGCAGGTTCGACACCCCGGCTTGCTGTCTGGGTCATAGCGAATCTCGGTCCCGGTGTCGGTCACCGCGCGCTTGATCTTGCGCGCCAGCACTTCAGGAGGATCGAGGAGGTTCAGGGTTCCGGGCGTCGGGCAGCGACTTGCTCATCTTCGCCGCCGGATCCTGCAGGTCGAGAATCTTGGCTGCCTCCTGGGATGGTACGGCTCCGGCAAGGCAAACGTATTGCCATATCGGCTGTTGAACCGCTGCAGCCAGGTTCCGGGTCAGCTCGAGATGCTGGCGCTGATCCTCACCGACGGGCACCGCGTTGGCCCGGTAGACGCAGGATGTCGGCCGCCTGGAGCACGGGATAGGTGAACAGGCCCACCGAGACGCCGCGACTTCCGGCGCGGGCCGACTTGTCCTTGAACTGGGTCATCCGGCTGGCCTCGCCGAAGCCGGTGAGGCACTCGAACACCCAGGACAGCTGGGCGTGTTCGGGAACATGGCTCTGCATGAACAGCACGCACCGGCCGGGATCCGAGGCCGGCGGCGAGCAGTTGCGCCACCGACGCCCGGCTGCGTTCGCGCAGCTGATCCCGAGTCGGCGGATCGAGCGTTATCGCGTGCAGGTCAACGATGCAGTAGAACGCCTCGTAGGTGTCCTGCAGCGCCACCCACTGGCGCAGCGCGCCGAGATAGTTCCCGAAGTGGAATGACGCCGATGGTCGGCTGGATACCCGACAGCACCCGCGGCATCCAGCGTATCCGCGCCCGCACATAGCACTCGATTCTGACAGCCCGGTCGAGCCATGCGCACCCGGGCGCGCTCGCTGGAGGGCTCATCATCGACTCCGCCACGCCGGCGGCGCCTCCCGCGGCCTCCGGCCGGTTGGGATCGCCGACGCTGGGCGGCGGGTCACCGGACGGACAGCCGCTCGGTGCCCGTCGACGCGCGGTCACGGCCAGCTGGAAGCCGTCGCTAGGTGACTTCATCGCCCACCGCGGGCAGCCGGCCGAGCGCCGCCATCACGAAGCTCTCCCGCCGGTCTCGTACGGTCCTTCCGGCAGTTCCTAACCCGGTCGACTCGGCGAACTCGTCGAGGTTGAGCCGCCCGTCGACCTCGACGCGCGCCATCGATCAGCCGCCGCGGTTCCGTGACGTCAGCGTCGTACTCGTCGCGGATGCTCACCGATGACCTCTCGATCAGGTCCTCGAGCAGTCACGATGCGCGTCGTGGTTCGCGCCGTACTCGTCGACGACGGCAATGGCGAGTGGTGCCTCTTCCCGCCGCCGTCTTCTCGAGACAGCGCCGCGAGCGTTCTTCGAGCCAGGACGCGCTTCAACTTCGCGCACCGAGGTCGCCGACGTTCGCGCAGACTCCGATCGACCGCCGGCGCCGTCGAGAGAGCAGATCGCGTGATGTGAACGAAGCCGCAGGACCTCGTCTCCGACAGCCGTCGATTACGGGATAGTCAGGAATGCGGCGCCTGCATACGCGAGTTTGCTGGCCCGGCTGATCGGGTCATCAGATCGTCGGGCAGGTGACTCCTGGCGCGCGGAGACCATGACCCTCACTGACGGAGCGTTCTACTGGCCTCGAAGAGCGTCGTCGATGAGCCGGCGCTCGTCGGTCGTCAGCGATTCGTGGGCCGCCACCAGTCCCGCGTAGTTCCTCCTCGCCGATCGCCTCGCGACCGGTCGACGGGTCGCCGCCGAGCACCCGCACGAGCAAGTCCGTGCTGCGCGACAGCAGCCAGATGATGGGGCGACAGATCGCGGCGACTCGGTTCAGTGCCGGGCTGAACAGCGCCGCCGTGGCCTCCGGGCGCCTGCAGCCCGAGCCGCTTGCGGTACCAGCTCGCCAACGACGAGCGTGGACGAAGGAAATGATCAAGGTCACGCCGATGAAGCCCAATACGCCGGCGAGGCCGGGCGCCATGCCCAGGCGCACCAGAGCGGTCCTTGCGCCTGCTCACTCAGCGTGACCGCACCGAAGGCGCGCTCGACAGCAAGGCGGTGAGCGTGACCCCGATCTGCGCGGTTGCCAGATAGCGGTTCGGGTCCTTGATCAGAGCGGGCCACGGCCTGGCCTCGGCGGCCCCGCTCCGCCATTGCCCGCACCTGACCCTCGCGCAACGAGACCAACGCGATCTCCGACGCCACGAAGCACGCTTCGACCAGGATCAGCGCCAGCACGATGGCGATGTTGAGCAGAGTTGAGTTCATCGGCGCCTGTTACATACTCCCCGACGGCGGGGGCTGCGGGCGGGCCGTCGTCCGCTGTGGTAACACCTCGCACAGTTTACGGGCGCGGGGAATCTCAGATATGCCCATTCGCCGAGGGCGGCGGCCTGAATGTCGCTCGGCTGCCGCGCTCGTGCTCGCGCCGCCTGGGCCGGCGACGGTCAGCCGATGGCCTGGCGCAGGTTGGCGTCGATCGCGGCGAGGAAGTCCTCGGTGGTTAGCCAGGCGGGTATCGGGCCGACGAGCAGAGCCAGGTCCTTGGTCATCTGGCCGCCCTCGACGGTTTCGATGCAGACCCGTTCGAGGGCCTCGGCGAATCCGATCGACCTCTGGAGTCGAGTCCAGCTGAGCCGCGATGCGCGAGGCCACGCGTCCAGGCGAAGATCGACGCGATCGGATTCGTCGACGTCGGCTTGCCCGGCCTGGTGCTGCCGGTAGTGCCGGGTAACCGTGCCGTGCGCGGCCTCGGCCTCGACGGTCTTGCCGTCCGGCGTCATGAGCACCGAGGTCATCAGGCCGAGCGAGCCGAAGCCCTGCGCGACGGTGTCGGACTGCACGTCGCCGTCGTAGTTCTTGCAAGCCCAGACGTAGCCGCCGCTCCCACTTCAGCGACGGCGGCCACCATGTCGTCGATCAGCCGGTGCTCGTAGGTGAGGCCGGCGGCCTCGAAGTCGGCCTTGAACTCGACTCGAAGACCTCGGCGAACAGGTCCTTGAAGCGCGCCGTCGTAGGCCTTGAGGATCGTGTTCTTCGTCGACAGGTAGACCGGGCAGTGGCGGGCCAGCCCGTAGCGCATGCGACGCGCGGGCGAAGTCCCGGATGGAGTCGTCGAGGTTGTACATCGCGCAGGCGCCACGCCGCCGCCCTCGAAGTGGTAGACCTCGAGCTCCATCGGCTCGCTGCCGTCGTCCGGCGGTGAAGGTCAGGGTGAGCCTGCCGGGTCCAGGGATCACGGTGTCGGTGGCGCGGTACTGATCGCCGAACGCGTGGCGGCCGACGACGATCGGCTTGAGTCCAGCCCGGGAACCAGCCGCGGAACGTTCGCGCATGATGATCGGCTCGCGGAAGATCACGCCGCCGAGGATGTTGCGGATCGTTCCGTTCGGCGAGCGCCACATCTTCTTGAGCCCGAACTCGGCCGACTCGCGCCTCGTCCGGAGTGATCGTCGCGCACTTGACGCCGACGCCGTGCCGCTTGATGGCGTTGGCCGCGTCGATCGTGACCTGGTCGTCGGTCGCGTCGCGATGCGTCGATGCCCAGGTCGTAGTAGTCGAGGTTGACGTCGAGGTAGGGAATGATCAGCTGGTCCTTGATGAACTGCCAGATGATGCGGGTCATCTCGTCGCCGTCGAGTTCGACGACCGTTCCGCTGACCGTGATCTTCGACATCTGCCAATGCCTCTCCGACGATGACTTCTTGGCATCAAGATATGCCGGTGACGTCCCGGCGATCGGGCTGCCCCTACTCTCAGGCTATGACGCAACCCACCGGACGCCCGGCAAGCATGGTCGACCACGTCATGGACCGGTATCTCGACGACTACCTGGCTCTCGACCCGCTGGAGCGCGACCTATCTCGGCGTATCCGGGCACGACGACGAGGTTCCGGACCTCTCCCCTGACGGATTGGCCGAGGTATCCGCCCTCCGTCGCCGCACTCGCCGAGCTCGACGAGGCGACGGCCGTCGATGAAACCGACCGAATCACCCTCTCGCCGCAGCGTCAGAGCAGTTGCGCACTGACGAGGAGATCCGAGCGACCGGTGCCGAGAGGCCCGGCTGAACAACATCGAGAGTCCGGTGCAGGTCCTGCGCCTGGTCTTCGATCTGATGGCGACAGCCACCACCGAGGATTGGGCGGTTATTGCCCGCCGCCTGGGCCGCCTGCCCGACGCGATCGACGGTTACATCGCCTCGCTGAAGTCCGCAGCGGCGCGCGGGAGACGTGGTACCGCGTCGGCAGGTGGAGGCAGGAATCGCCCAGAGCCGGGAGAGCGCTGCTCCGAACGGCTTCTTTGCGACCTCGCGGCGCGGGCGGCAACCGCCGACGGCGAGTTGCCGAGCACGATCCGCCAGGACGTCGATCGCGGTGCAGCGGATGCGGCGCGAGCCTACGACCGGCTCGCAACGTTCCTGGCTGACTGAGCTTCTCGCACTCGCTCCGATCGATGACGCGGTCGGGCGGGACCGGTACGCCCTTTCCTCGCGCCACTTCCTGGGCGCCGAGGTCAATCTCGAAGAGACGTACGAGTGGGGGCAGGCGGAACTCGCGCGAATCGAACAGCAAATGCGGGCCGTTGCCAATCGCATCGCGCCCGGCTCGACCCCTCGCGAGGCCATGGCCTTCCTCAGCAACGATCCGGCCCGCAAGCTGCAGGGCACCGACGCGCTGCTCCACTGGATGCAAGGCAAGTCAGACGCAGCAATCAGCGCGCTTGCCGACACTCATTTCGACATTCCCGATCCGATCCGGGTTCTGGAATGCCGCATCGCGCCGACGTCGACCGGGGGCATCTACTACACCGGGCCGAGTGAGGACTTTTCTCGTCCCGGCCGGATGTGGTGGGCGGTGCCCGAAGGGGTCGATGAATTCTCGACCTGGCGGGAACTCACCACCGTCTACCACGAAGGCGTGCCCGGTCATCACCTGCAGGTCGCCCAGACCGTGTATCGGCGCGACCTGCTCAACCGGTGGCGCCTCGCATCGTGGACCTCTGGGATACGGCGAGGGCTGGGCTCTCTACGCCGAGCGCTTGATGGCCGACCTGGGCTATCTCGACGACCCGGGCGACTACCTCGGGATGCTCGACGGTCAGTCGATGCGGGCGGCGCGCGTCGTCATCGACATTGGCGTGCACTGCGATCTCCCGGCCCCGGCGGAGGTGGGCGGCGGGCCGTGGACGTACGAATCGGCCTGGCAGTTCCTGCTCGCGCACGCATCGATGGCTCAGGAATTCCTGCGCTTCGAGCTCGACCGCTATCTCGGCTGGCCCGGGCAGGCCCCGTCCTACAAGATCGGCGAGCGGCTGTGGCTGCAGTTGCGGGACGACGCGCGGGCCAAGGCTGGCGACGACTTCGACCTCGAAGACCTTTCATCGCCGCGCATTGGACATCGGGAGCGTGGGCCTGGACGTGCTTCGCGGAGCCGTGCTCGGCGAATATGCCGACGTGAGCTCCTTCGCTGGTCGGCTGATCCGGTCCGCTGGCCCGGCGGCTGTTCTCACGACCGTCCTCGTCCTCACGGCGTGCACGACGAGCCGTTCGGGCCCCGAGACCCGGCCCGGTCGCTCCGGCCCGTAGCGGGGCCTCGCCCGGCTCACGCTGCTTCCACGAGTCAGTTGGCGTCGCCCGCCACGCGCCCACCGACCAGCGCGCCGCGCCGAGCGACGAGCGCGCCACCGCGCCTCGCGGCCGACCCGCGACGGGCCGGGTTGGTTGGCGACGGGGTATTCGCCACAGTGCCTCTGGCCTTTCCGGCCACGGCGACGGGCCGGATCGTGCCCTACGCGGTCCAGATCGAGCAGGGCATCCCCACTGACCCGCGCGAGTTCGCGGTTCAGGTGCACGCCACGCTCACCGATCCCCGCGGATGGCAGGGCGTTGACCATGTCGCGTTCGTGGCGGTCACGTCAGCCGCGGCTGCGGCCATCATCGTGACCTTGGCGACGCCGCGCACGACCGACCAGCTCTGCGCCCCGTTGGACACCGGGTGGCTGGCTCGACTGCTGGAGCCGGGGTCGGGCGGTGATCAACTCTGACCGCTGGTTCGTCGGGTCGGCGAACTATGGCTCGGACCTCGCTGACTACCGGCACGAACTCGTCAACCACGAGGTCGGGCACGGCCTGGGTCATGATCACCGGTACTGCCCGAGCGCAGGCGAGCCGGCGCCGGTCATGCAGCAGCAGACGATCTCGCTGCAAGGCTGCCGGCCCAACCTGTGGCCCTCGGTGACCGGTGGCTAACCACTTGATGATCTTTGTCACGACGAGGATCTCCCGTCTCGCGGTCCGAAGACCTCGATTGCCTCCGCGTCACTGGCCACCTCGTCGAGGTATTCCTCGACCCACGCCGGCGCGAGTGGCGAGCCGGCCGCAACGATCTCGGCGCGAACGGCGGCAACGTCGAACATGGTGCGGCCCAGGGTGACCGCCCCGTCCGCCAACAACGCCCAGTGCGCACCTGCCCGGCCATAGGGCATGCCTACGCTGCCCGGATTGACGATCAGGCGGCGATGCGCCAGCCGCACGAACGGCATATGAGTGTGCCCGCACACGAGCGTCGTCACGTCGTCGGGCAACCCGGCCAGCACCTCGGCCCAACGAGGCAGCCGGGTGTCCACCAGTACCACCTGCTCGTCATCGTCGGGCACGGCATGGCAGAACATCACCGGCCCGAATCCCTCGACCGACAGCGTCACCGGATAGGGCAGCGTGGCGAGCAGGTCGAGCTGGTCGGGGCGCAGCTGCGCGGCCGCCCAGGGCGCAATCGGGTCGCCGACGTCGTCCACCTCGCCGCGGGCCAGGCTGACGAGCTCGCGGTCGGCGTTCCCGCGGATCAGAACCACCCGATCTCCGAGCCCGAACCAGCCGGATCGAGCGTTTGCACCGGCATCGGACCGGCCGCGAGATCGCCTGGTCACGACCAGCCGGTCGGCGGTCTGGACGGCAGGCTCAGCCAGCACCGCATCGAGCGCCGGCAACACGCCGTGGACGTCTGACAGCACGGCGACCGACCGCAGGGTGCGGCTTACGGCCGGGGCAGAGCTCAAAGGTCCGCGACGTCGGCCTCGCTTGGCCCGCACCGGCCTCGGCCGCCTCGCGCAGCGCGGCGAGTTCGGAGTCGGTCAGTGCCCGCTCCACGATCCGCTCCACGCCGCCGGCACCGATCTCAGCCCTCGACGCCCAGGTAGACACCGCTGATCCCGTATTCGCCCGCCACCCAGGCACAAACCGGAATCGTCTCAGCGGTGTCCTCGATGACGGCTCGGGCCATCCAGCCGCAGCCGCCGACGGGGCATAGAAGGCGGATCCCGTCTTCAGCAGCGCCACTACCTCCGCGCCCCCGTTGCGGGTTCGGGTGACGAGCTCCTCGACGGTTGCCGCGGGCATCACATCGAACAGCGGCTTTGCCGTCTCGACGAAGCATGCGGAGGGCACCGGCACCATCGTGTCGCCGTGCGAGCCGAGGGTCAGCGTGGTCACGGAGCTGACCGGCACATCGAGCGCCGTCGCCACGTTGTTGGTAAACCGCGCGGTATCGAGGACACCGGCCTGCCCGAAGACCCGCTGCTTCGGAAGCCGCACGCGAGCTGGGCGAGGGCGGTCATCTCGTCGAGCGGGTTCGACACCACGATCATCACGGCGTCCGGGCGAGTAGCGGGCGATCTGTTCGGCCACGCCGCGCACGATCTTGGCGTTGACCTCGAGCAAGTCCATCCGGCTCATCCCGGGCTTGCGCGGCAGCCCGGCGGTGACGATGACGACGTCGGACCCGGCGGTCGCGTCATATCCGCCGCCGTCGGCCGTCGTCGTGACACCGACGACCTCGGTCTCGGAACCCTTCTGATCGGGCGGGACTGGTTCAGGTCGAGGGCCAACCCTCCGGCCGACCTTCGATGATGTCGGTGAGCACGACGGTATCCAAGACGTCGTACTCGGGCGAGTCGCTGCGCAGTGGTGGAACCGTAGAATCCGGCTCCGACGACGGTGATCTTGCCGCCGCGGTCGCGGGTGGCAGGTACAGACATGCCGGAACGCTCCTCGATGTCTCGGTGATCGCCGGTATGGGGCGCACATTAGTCTTGCGGCTCACCGCGGGAGTAGGGCCCGAACAGGATCAGCGCGCCGCCGAGCGTGAAGTAGCACACCGCGTCGAAGATCCGATTCCGGATCCGTAGCAGGCCCGCCCGGCGATCGGACAGCGCGAGCCGGCATGTTCCGCGCGACCAGCACGCCGATCGCAGTTACCACCACGCCGCGCAGCCAGTGCTCTGGCACAACCGTCGAATACAAGATGCCGGCCGCGACGATGCCCAACACGACGACGAACGGCAGATTGCCGGAGAGCGCCTGTCGCACGGTCACCGAGATCGGGGTCACTGGGTCGCGTTCCGAGCCGCCGCGTCGACGACGTTGCGGCAGCAACATCGCCCTGGTCATCGGCCCGACCCCACCCGGGCTGGGACTGATCCATCCGGCGACCTCGGCGACGTCCGGGTGCACATCCCCGCCACCTTGCCATCGACGCGGCTCGCACGCCGACGTCAGAGGACAGCTGCGCCGGGCTTGACCATGTCCGGCGTGATCAGGTTCGGCGAACCGGCCGCGGACACCAGGATGTCGGCCTGCCGAGTGAACGTCGCGAGATCGCGAGTACCGGTATGGCAGCAGCGTGACCGTCGCGTTCTCGCTGCGACGACTGAGCAGTAGTCCGAGCGGTCGTCCCACCGTGATTCCCCGGCCGATAATCACCGCGTGCGCTCCGGCGATCGGCACGTCATACCGGCGGAGCAACTCCAGCACGCCGGTCGGTGTGCATGGCAGGGGGTGCCGGGTGGCCAAGGACCAGCGAACCCAGGGTTCACCGGGTGCAGCCCGTCGACGTCCTTGCCCGGATCGACCCGCGACAGCAGGGCAAACTCGTCGAGCCCAGTGGGCTGCTGGACGAGAAACGCGGTGCACGCCGGATCGGCATTCAGCTCGTCGATCACTGCCCTCGACCTCGGCCTGAGTCGCCGTCGCCGGAAGGTCGCGGCGAATGCTCGCGACTCCGATTTCCGCGCAATCCCCAGTGCTTCGCACCGACGTACCAGCGGCTTGCCGGGTCGTCGCCGACCAGAATCGTGCCAAGCCCGGGATCGACCCCGCGGGCGCCCAGGTCTCGAACCCGCTCGGTCAGTTCCGCGTTTGATTTCGGCCAGGGTGGCCGTGCCGTTGAGCACCGTGGCGGTCATGGTGGCCGGTCCGGGTCAGTGGGCGAAGTGGCGGTGCCGGTGAAATACAACGTCACTCCTGCGGCGAGAGCCACGGCTATGCGAGTCCGCGTCCCGAACTGATCCGCCCGGCTGCACCACAGCGCGAACGCCAGCATCGAGCAGCACCTCCAGCCCGTCCGGGAACGGAAAGTACGCGTCCGAGGATGCGACGGCCCCGAGGGCTCGCTCGCCTGCGCGTGCGACCGCCAGCCGGGCCGCGTCCACCCGGTTGACCTGACCCATGCCGATGCCGACCGTCGCGCGGCTGCGCGCCATGAGGATCGCGTTCGACTTCACCGACCGCACTGCACGCCAGGCGAACACGAGATCGCCAGCGGTCGCGTCGTCGGCCGCCGCGCCGGCCGCCAGGTTCCAGTTGCCGGGTTGTCGCCAGCGGCATCGAGCCGGTCGGACGTCTGGATCAGCAGCCCGCCGGAGACCGGACGCGAACTCCGCCGTCGGGTGAGCGGGCGGCGCTGCGGCCAGCGAGTAGCGCGCAGATTCTTCTTGGTGGACAGGATGTCGAGGGCGTCCTCGTCATAGGACGGGGCCAGGATCACCTCGGTGAAGATCTCGGCCACCTGGCGGGCCATCTCGGCCGACACGGGCGACATTGGCTGCGATGACCCCGCCATAGGCGCTGACCGGATCACACGGCCTGTGCGTTTTCGGTAGGCATCAGCTGACGTCGGTCGCGATCGCGATACCACACGGGTTGGCATGCTTGACGATCGCGACGCACGGCTCGGCGAAGTCGAACACGGCCCGGCGCGCGGCGTCGGCGTCGACGTAGTTGTTGTAGCTCATCTCCTTGCCGGACAGCTGCTCGGCCTGAAGCGAGCCCGGGCGGACCGCCGGTGCGCCACGTACAGAGCAGCACGCTGGTGGGGTTCTCCCCGTAGCGGAGGGCAGCGGCTCGCCCCGGACCCAGCCACGCAGCCCGGAAAGCCGCGTGCCAGCGTCATCCGGCGCGACGACATTGCCCAGATCGAGGCCACCGCGATGTCGTAATCGGCGGTATGCCGGAACGCCGCGACGGCGAGCCGCTGCCGCGCCGCCAGATCGAAGCCACCGTCGCGGACTGCCTGCAGCACGTCGGGGTAGAACCGCGGGTCCACAACCACGGCGACCGGAACCGTGATTCTTCGCGCTCGCCCGGACCATCGCCGGACCACCGACGTCGATCTGCTCGACGATCTCCGCCGGCGTGGCGCCCGATCTGACTGTCTCGACGAACGGGTACGAGGTTGGATACCAACAGCTGGAACGGCGCAATGCCGAGCTCGTGTCGATCGTCGCCATGTGCTCCGGATCGTTCTGATCAGCAAGCAGCCCAGCGTGCACGTGCGGATGAAGCGTCTTGACCCGCCCGTCAAGGATCTCGGCGAAGCCCGTCAGCTCGTCAACCGATCGGACCGGGATGCCCAACTCCCGGATCCGGCCGCGGTAGGACCGGTCGACACGATTTCCACACCCGCCTCGGATAGGCCGCGCGCCAGCTCGGTCCAGCCCGGACTTGTCGTACACGCTGATCAGCGCCCGTCGGATGGCGATCTTGCTCATTCGGCAACCTCGTCGCGCCGATGCATCTGCACCATCGTGGACCTTCTGCGAAACTCGCTCACTCATGGCGGAAATCTCCTTGCAAAGTCGGCGAATCGTGTCGACGTAGAGAGTTTCTCCGCCAGGCTGGATACGCGCGAAGCAGGCTCTCGCTCGTCGTCGTCCTCATACACCGGCAACCGCTACCTGAGCCAGGATCGGGCCCGGAGTCGACGTCCTCCGTGACCCAGTGCACCGTTGCTCCGGGCCAGCTTGACCCCGTGGGCCAGGGCTGCACGGACCGCCCGCACGCCGACTGCCGGGAAGTGACGGCAACAGCGACGGATGGGTGCTGACAGCATGCGAAACGCGGCGACCAGCCTGCGGATCGAAGATACGCAGAAATCCGGCCAGCACGAACCAGGTCGGGCGGTGCTGCGGCTGGCGCAACCTGGAATGCCCGGTTCCAGTCGCCGGATCGGGATAACCGTCGAACGGTACGACGAAGGTCGGGATCTCGGCAGCGGCGCGCTCGCTCCAGGGCGCCGGTACCGGCCCGGTCCGATCCCACCGCGACGATCTCACCGCCGAAGATCGGGACGCGTTGATGAGCGCTGCTGCAAGGTGGTGCCGGTCCCGACGCCAACGACGACAGGCGAACGGGCTCCGGCACGTTCACGCGCATTACCCACTGGGCCACCCGGCGAGACCTACACTGGGCTATCCGGCGAGCGCCGCCTCGGTCCTTGTCGTCGTCGCGGTCATCGTCTGGCGCCTATCCCGCTCGTCCCGCTTCGTCGCGCTAGCCATCCGCGCGGCGCCGCCAGGCACCGACCAGAGTGAGCCGGCCTGCTGTGACCAGTGCGACCGCGCGCGAACCGAGAGCCGTCCACCACAACGGCTGAAACCACCGATCAGGGATTAGCGCCATTAATGGCGATCTCGCCGGCGACCGCGATACCCAGCTGCCACGGCGAGGTCCCACCGCGTGCAGCCGGAGCAGGCCCGAGGCGCCGCCGGACCAGCATCAACCGAGCGCCGCCTATCGCGGCGCTTCGGCGCCGGCCGCGGCTACCGCGAGGCGGGAGAGCAGGGTGCCGAAGTCGACCGCGGCCGGACCTTGGGCCAGACGTCGCGGATCACCCATCCCGCAGCAAGCAGCGTGCCGCCGAGCAGGAGCACCGCGAGAACCGAGGGGATCTGGCCGCTCGGGATCGCGCCGAGGATCGGGAATGCCGGCAGGGGTCCCCCGGCTCGCGGAGAACGCCGTCACCGAGGTGCCGGTGCCCACGCGCAAAGCCCGGTCCGGCCAGAAAGACGCCGCCGCGATCACCGCGTTCAGGCGCACAACAGCGCCCACGACGAGGAGCGGATGCCGGACACCCCGCCACCCACCATCCGGGACAGTTCGGTCGACCTGACCGGCATGGGCGAGCAGCGAGCCGGCGACGAGCAAAGCACCGCTCCGATCGTAGACGCACAGCGCGCCGCATCGCCGCGCGCAGCCCGGGCCGGAAGTGTAGTCCGGTGCGGATAGGGCTGACCATCTGCGGCGGATCGACGTCCAGGCCAGCGACGCCGCCGTAATGATGCCGCAGAGCATGGTCGCGCCGACCGCGGACCGGGATCGGCACGCGGAGGTTGGCTGCCCAACACGAGCAATAGTACCGCGAGTGCGGCACAGCGTCGACGCGCAGCTGCCGGCCTGACCGTGCCGGCCTCGGCTGAGGTCACGTCGCGACGTCATACGCAGTCGCTCGAGGACGTCGGCGAGCGACGCTGCCGCGCCGCCATACGATGATCGCGACGATCGCCGTCATCCCGAGCGGGACGAAACCGACCCGGGTGCCCGTCCAGGTCGATGATGCCGCCGTGCTGCGCGGCGAGAAAAGCGAGCGTGCCCGCCCGTATTGCCGACATCTGGTGGGCCCGAGGCACCGCGTTGGGCAGCCAGCACGCGAGCTGCCACGGCCACGCCAACCGATGCGCCGACGATCGCGGCGCCGGCTGCCGGTCCAGGCGGCGGTCCGCCACGGCGACTGGCGGACGGACGTGGATGCCGCGAAACATGTCGAGGTCTGCCATCGAGGGCCGAACTGGCCGCCCGCGCGGGAACGAGCGCCCGGCGAGCGGACTCGGCCCAGGTGCGCGTTCGCGTCGCGCGCAGGGCGGTCCGCGCGGCGAGACGGGTCCCGCGGCGCGCAGTCACGCGCTCAGGCTTGCAAACCCTGTTGCTAGCCGTCGCGGTCGAGGCACGCCGATCAACGATCAGGAGCCTGTGCGCTGTCGCGTTACCGTCCGCTGCCGGAAGACCCACTGGTCCCATCAGCGTCGTCGGCTCGCGGAGGCTAGTGCTGGCCGAACGACGTCGGCGCCCCGTCGGCGCGGCCGGCGCAGCGGGTGCGGCGGGTGTCGTCCGGGATGATGGCGACGGGCTCGGGGCAGCACCAGAGTGCGGCGCGGAGCCGCTGGTCGGCATAGACGGCGAGGCCACGCCCGGCTGCCCGTACCGCTCGGAGTATCCGGTCGGAGACGGCTGGTAGTCGATGGAGTTCCGGCCGGCGAGTAGCCGTAGGGATTCGCCGACCCGGCGTCATTACGTACCTGGGTCTCGACCGTAACCGGGAGTGGCACTGTATCCCGATTGGAGTGTATCCCGACTGCCCGACATAGGCCCGTCGGCGCCGGGTACGCCGACGAGTCGAACCGTTGCCAGCCTCCTGCGTTCCGTAGCCATACGGCGTGCTTTCCCGACCAGCGGGCCGATCGCGCCGCGACGCCGAGCCGGCTGGTCTCGTGCAGCCAGGCCAGGGCAAAAGCAGCGACCTGGAGTCAACGTAGTGACGTAGATGGCCAGGATCAAACCGACGTTGAGGCTGGAGCGTTATCGCCGCGGTCGACGATCAGACCGAGGAAACAAGCGCCGCAACCGCAGCGGCCGCGAGTGGTTTAACGAGTGGCGACGCCGACTTCTGATCCAGCGCCCGCGCCGCGGCAACGCCCGACGCGAGAAGCGACAACCCTGGATGACGACGAGGCGCCGGGCTGCCGAAGCCGTAGCCGCGTTGACGTCCGTCGCGGGCAGTCCGTACCACGGGAGGGAAACCCCAGACGAACATGAGCACGCCGAGTCCGGCTCACCCACCCGCGTCGCAGCACAGATTTGGGCGTTTCCCGCAAACCGCGTGCGCGCCCGTGCTCGTGCTGCTGGGTTGGGCGGGCGGCTGCGGGTAGCCCGACATCACGGCCTCCTCATTATGCGCGTATGGCGTGGCCTAGCGCCCCGCTGAACGGGACACGGGCAGACCGCGACACCGTATATCGGATCAGGCCGCGTGGACGGCCCAGGCGCGCATACCGGGCACCCAAGCCGGAGAGTGAGGTCAGCCAGGTGGCGGATTCGGCGAGGCACCCGGGGCCGACACTGGCGGAGCAGCCGGCGGTAGGCTAGAGCTCGCCGGACGGATGTCCCCATCCCCGGGATCGCGACTTACCGCGCCAGGTTCTGGCGGGCGGTGATGTGGCTGGTGTCGCGCAGCCGGATGAGGGACAGCACCAGTCCTAAGGCGATGACGATCAGGCTGAGCCAGTACCCGGCGCCGCGCCCGTTCGGAAACGCCCGTCTCCATGCGGAACATCGCCCGGAAGAACCACAACGCCACAATCACCGAGACCGTGGCGATCGCGAAACCGACCATCGTCAGCCTGCCGGTGGAACGGCACGTGACTGGCCCGAGAACGGCCGTCGCCAGACCGCCGCCGCCGCAGGGCGACGACCGCCGCAACCAGCCGAAGAATCGCGTGCCAAGCCCAAAAGGCTTCTCGTGATCGTGAAGATCACAGGCGTGCCGCGCGCTCGCCATGTAGTAGCTGAAGAAGGAGAAGACGATTGCGAGCAAGCCCGCGCCCATGATGCACCAGTCGAACGGGCTGACCGCCTCTGAAATCGGTGCCTCGAGCCAGGCGCCGGGTACCGCGAGCCTCGGCGCGGCCCACCGGGGGTCTGCCGGGCTGCCCGGGTGGCGGCCCGTAGCCGGGTGGCGCACCGCGTACGGTGGTGGCCCCCATAGCCAGGCGGTGGCGGGCAGGCCGGGCGGCGGACCGCGGTGGCCGGTTGCTGTCCGTAGCCGCTCCTGCGGTGACGCTCCATAGCTGGCGGGACCGGCCGGCGGTGGCGCCCGTAGCCGGACGGGGGCCGTACGGGCGCGGCGGCACCGTACCCCGGCGGTGGGGCCGGTCGCCGGCGGAGGGCCGTAGCCGGGTGCGGCCCGTACCGGCCGGGGCTCGCGTGCCCGGCGGGCGGTGGCGCGCTCGGTGGGGTCCACCTGGTGTCGGACCCGGCGGCGGAGGCGGCGGCGGCGCCCTCCGCGTGGATCGTCCTGCGGCGGCCTCGTCCGTCATCCGGGCTCCTCGGTCGCCTCGACGAGTAGGACCATTGCCGCCAAACTAGCGGTCGATCACCCCGTTCAACATCACCTTTACGAGGGTTTCGAGCAATACGTAACTGAACGAAGCAA